>FTHL01000312.1_pt1 | contig 57930 bp, 55 predicted proteins | sample 1640951 | NCBI WGS metagenome assembly FTHL01 (sample SAMEA3914788, study PRJEB12502) | metagenome | biome: forest; material: soil | place: Canada | collected 2011-07-03 | depth 0.1 m
CGGCGCCTTCCGGTAGCCGCCGAGGTAAGGGACGAAGTGTGTGGCCGCCAGGCCGTCCGCGAGCCGGGCGATGCCGGCGACCCGCGCCTCCCGGGCAGGCGGGGCGGCGATGGCGGCGCAAGCCTGCGGCGGGGCCGTATCTTCAGTCATCTCAGCTCCGTCGAAAATGCCCGCGCCTCATGTGAGGCCGGCGGCCGCGCAAGGGAAGCCCCTGACCTCTAACCCTCGGGCGCGAGACCCCATAGGGCCGCGGCCCCCTGCAAGGCTAGAGGAAGAGTCCCGAGAGCCAATAGGCCCCGGCCGCGATCAGGCCCGCGATGGGCATGGTGATCAGCCAGGCCACGACGATCCCCCGCGCCACGCCCCAGCGCACGGCGGAGACCCGCCTCGCTGCGCCCACGCCCATGATCGCGCCGGTGATGGTGTGGGTGGTGGAGACCGGCACGCCGAGCCCCGTGGCCATGAACAGGGTCACCGCGCCCCCCGCCGAGGCGCAGAACCCCTGCTGCGGCGAAAGTCGCGTGATGCGAGAGCCCATGGTGTGGATGATGCGCCAGCCGCCGAACAGGGTGCCCAGCCCCATGGCGGCCTGGCAGGCCAGCACCACCCAGAACGGCACCCGGAAATGGCCGCCCGTCGCGCCGTGCGCATAGAGCAGGACCGCGATGATCCCCATGGTCTTCTGCGCGTCGTTGCCGCCGTGGCCCAGGGAATAGAGCGCCGCGGAGACGAACTGCAGCCGCCGGAACAGCTTGTCGGCGAAGACCGGCGAGGCCCGCACGAACATCCAGGCCACCGTCAGCATGAACAGCAGGCCCAGGCCGAAGCCGACCGCCGGGGACAGCACGATGGCCAGGAGGGTCTTGTCCACGCCCTTGAACACCACCACGGCCAGACCGGCCTTGGCCAGACCTGCGCCCAGCAGTCCGCCGACCAGGGCGTGCGAGGACGAGGACGGGATGCCCGCAAGCCAGGTGATCACGTTCCAGGCGATGGCGCCGGACAGGGCGCCGAAGATCACCCGGTCGTCGACGATGTGCGGGTCGACGATGCCGGTGCCGATGGTGTTGGCCACGTGCAGGCCGAACACCGCGAAGGCGATGAAGTTGAAGAAGGCGGCCCAGGCCACGGCCCAGCGCGGCGGCAGGGCGCGCGTCGAGACGATGGTGGCGATCGAATTCGCGGCGTCGTGCAGCCCGTTCAGGAAGTCGAACGCCAGGGCGACGGCGACCAGCCCGATCAGGACCGGGGTGAAGCTGGCGAGAGACACCGGTGGGCCCCTTCCCCGTACGGCTCAGAGCTGCTCGATCAGGATGCCGCTCATCTGGTTCGCCACGTCCTCGAACCGATCCATCACCTTCTCCAGGTGGCTGTAGATCTCGCGGCCGATGATGAAGCCCATGGCGTCCGACGCGCGGGTCTTGAGGAACAGAGCCTTCAGGCCCTCGTCGTGGATGCCGTCCGCCTCTTCCTCCAGTCGCGTGATCTCCTCGGCAAAGGCATTGAGCGGGCCGGCGTTGCGGCGCATCTCCCTGAGCAGACCGACCGCGTCCTTGGTCTTCCGCGCCGAGATGGCGATCATGTCGCCCATCTGACGCATGTGCGGCTCGAACTCGGTCACCTCGAACAGGGTGATGGCCTTGGCCGTCTTCTGCATCTGGTCGATGGCGTCGTCGAGCGAGCTGGCGAGGTCCTTGATGTCGCTCCTGTCGAACGGCGTGATGAAGGTGCGCCGCACCGCCAGCAGGGTCTCGCGGGCCACCTCGTCGGCCTCGTGCTCGTGCCGCACGATCCGCTCGCAGCAGCCCTTGACCGCCTCCCCGCCGTCCAGCAGCTCACGAAGCGCCTCAGACCCCAGCACCAGGGTCTCGGCGTGGCGGCAGAACAGGTCGAAGAACCGCTCTTCCCGGGGCATGAGCGCCTGGAACCAGCCGAGCATGAAGGCCTCTTCGATGGTGGTCCGGGCCGCAGCCACGCGCGCCGCGGCGGTTCGTCCGTAGACGGCGCAGCCCTAGGCCGGCCGGTCGGCAAAGTAAATCAGCCGGCCGGCGAACCGGACGGCGGGGCTGAAGGTTTGGCTCGCATGGCGCACCCCATCTACGTCGGCACGTCGGGCTGGGGACTGCCCGCGTCGAGCCGGGACGCCTTCCCGTCAGAGGGTTCGACCCTGTCCCGCTACGCGGCCCGTCTGCCGGCGACGGAGATCAACTCGACCTTCTATCGCAGCCATCGTCCGGCGACCTTCGAGGGCTGGGCCGCGCAGACGCCGGAGCCGTTCCGCTTCGCCGTGAAGGCGCCGCGGGAGCTGACCCACAAGCGCCGGCTGGCCGATCCGAGGGAGCCCCTCGGCCGTTTCCTCGAGGAGCTGCAGCCGCTCCGAGCGAGGCTCGGCCCGATCCTGATCCAGCTGCCGCCGAGCCTCGGCTTCGATCCGGCGACCGCGGAGGCGTTCCTGACGGAATGGCGGACGGCGTTCGAAGGCCCGACCGTGCTCGAACCGCGGCACGAGAGCTGGTTCGGCCAGGAGGCGGCGGCGATGCTGGAGCAGGCCCGGATCGCGCGGGTCGCGGCCGATCCCGCCTGTTGCGCCGCGGCCCGCGAGCCGGGCGGCTGGCCGGGCCTCGCCTACTGGCGCTGGCACGGCTCGCCCCGGATGTATTCCTCGGCCTACCCGGACGACCGGCTGGAAGCGCTCGCCTCCGCCGTGCGCCGCGCCAGCGGCTCAGCCGAGACCTGGTGCATCTTCGACAACACCATGCACGGCGCGGCGATCGCCCACGCCCTGCGCCTTGAGGCCGCGCTCGCCGGTTAGAAAAGCAAAGGCCCCGAATTGCTCCGGGGTCTCAGGCTTTACAGCTGGAAGATCTGCAGGGCTGCGTACGGATGGGCTAGAGCCAGCCGGTCGAGCCACGCGAAGAAATTCTTCATGGCGGCCTCCTGTTCGCGTCTGCGAGATATGTATGTTGCGCCGCGGTATATCTCAAGCAGTCCGGCCGGCCCGCGAACGGCGGTTCGCCGGCTGTTGAACCGGTGCAACAGCTGGGCTTAGGTGACGCCAGGCGGTCCTGCTTGAACGAGAGCGCCGCAACCGATCCTGGAGGTGCTCCCGAGATGACCGTCGGCCTGCCCATCGACGAAGACGTGTTCGGCCGCGAGGCGGTGCTCGACGCCCGTGCGGTCGACGACCGCCTGCGCGAACTGGCCCCGGTGGTCTGGCTGAACCGCGAGGACATCGCGGTGCTCGGCCGCTGGGAACACGTCTCGGACGGGCTGCGCGACTGGGAATCCTTCTCCAACACCTCCCGGCCCTGGCATGACCCCAATTCGGTGCGCCCGGAGATCCTGCTCACCGACGATCCGCCCAAGCACACCCGCATCCGCGCCATCATTGGCACGGCGCTTTCTCCGCGGGCCCTGAAGGCGATGGAACAGCACTTCCACCAGATCGCCGCCGAGCAGGTGGACGCCCTGATGGCTCGCTCCGGCGAGGTGATCGACGCGGTGGCCGACATCACCGCCCCCTTTGTCCACCAGGTGCTGCCCGACGTGATCGGCCTGCCCGAGTGGGGCCGCGAGAACATGAGCGCCTTCGGTCATGCGGTGTGGGCGACCATGGGACCGATGAACGCCCTGTTCGAAGAGGCCATGACCGGAGCAGAGCCCCTGCTGCAATGGGCCGACGCGGCGTGCAGCCGCGAGAACATCCACCCCGACGGCCTGGGCATGCAGATGTACCTGGCCGCCGACCGGGGCGAGATCAGCCAGGACGAGGCCAAGCTCCTGACCCTGACCATGCTGTCCGCCGGGGCCGACACCACGGTGATGACCATGGGCACGGCGATCCGCGCCTTTTGCCGGTTCCCGGACCAGTGGACCGCCCTGCGGGCCGAGCCATCCCTGTTGCGTAACGCCTTCGACGAGAGCCTGCGGTGGGATTCCCCGTCGCGCATGGCCGGCCGGATCGCCGCGCGGGACGTCGAGGTGGAGGGCGTGACCATTCCGGCGGGCACCCGCTGCGGCCTGCTGTTCGCCGCGGCCAACCGCGATCCGCGTAAGTGGGACGAGCCGGAGCGCTTCGACATCCGCCGCGATGTCCGCGGCCAGGTCGGCTGGGGCTACGGCGTGCACTCCTGCGTCGGCCGCACCCTGGCCCAGCTCGAGGCCGACGCCCTGCTGGGCGCCCTGATCAAGCGGGTGGAGCGGTTCGAGGCCGCGGGGGAGCCGCAATGGTGGATGACTACCATCGGCCACGGCCCTGCCCGACTGCCGATCCGGTTCCAGGCCGCGGCCGGCTGATGAGCGACGCCTACCAGATCTATGCCATCCGCTACGGCCACCATCCGCGCAAGGCGTCGGAGAACTTCATCGGCGGCGACGACCACGCCACCGACATGCCGCTCGACTACTTCGTCTGGGCCATCGTCGGCCCTGAGCGGACCTGGGTCCTGGACACCGGCTTCGATCCCGAGGTGGCGCGCCGGCGCGGGCGGCAGATGGTGCGGCCGATCGAGGCGGGCCTGAAGGCGATCGGCGTCGAGCCGGACTCGGTGTCGGACGTGATCATCTCCCACATGCACTACGACCACGCGGGCAACCTCGCGGCCTTCCCGAACGCGCGGTTCCACATCCAGGACGCGGAGATGGCCTTCTGCACCGGCCGCTGCATGTGCCACGGGCTGATGCGCATGCCGTTCGAGGCGCAGGACGTCGCGGCCATGGTGCAGCGCCTGTTCGAGGGCCGCGTGCAGTTCCACGACGGCGATGCGGAGCTCGCGCCCGGCGTCACCCTGCACAAGCTCGGCGGCCACACCAAGGGCCTCCAGTGCGTCCGGGTGAACACCGCCCGCGGGCGGGTGGTGCTGGCCTCGGACGCCGCCCACCTCTACGCCAACCTGGAGCGCAACCACCCCTTCCCCGTGGTCGCCGACATCGGCGATTATCTGGAGGCCCTGCAGACGCTGCGGCGGCTGGCGCCGTCTGCACGGCACATCGTCCCCGGCCACGATCCTCTGGTGCTGCGCGAATATCCCCTGGCCCGGCCGGGCCTCGAGGGGATCGTCCGGCTCGACGTCGACCCTCTCCCCCGGCCTGAAAGGCTCTGACATGACCCGGTCCTGGCTTGCGTTTCTGGCCTGCGCGGCGCTCGCCGGGGCCAACTCCGCCCACGCCGAATGGCTACGCAGCTGGAGCGCCGCCCCTGAGCCGCCGTCGGCGGCGCGCGGTCCGTTCCCGGCCACGCCCGGCTTCCACGGCCAGACCGTGCGCGAGGTCGTGCGCATCAGCGCGGGCGGGCGCGCCGTGCGCCTTCGGCTGTCCAACGAATATGGCCTGCAGCCGCTGCACATCGGGGCGGTGCGCATCGGCGTGGCGGAGCCCGGCGGCGCGGTCCGCCCGGGCAGTGACCGCGTGGTCACCTTCGCCGGACGGCGCGACGCCCTGATCGCCCCGGGCGCGCCCCTGCTGAGCGATCCGGTGGAGATGGACGTCCCCGCCCTCTCCAGCCTCGCCGTCAGCCTGTACCTTGCCGACGACACCGGACCGTGCACCTGCCACGGCACCTCGATGCAGACCCTCTACGTCGGGGACGGCGACCTGACCGGCGCGCCCGCCATTCCGGCCCCGCCCGCGGCCGGCCCGGGTCCCCGCTTCGCCGGCCCGCGGGCCTTCCTGACCGGCGTCGAGGTAGATGCGCCGGGCCGGGCGGCGACCCTGGTGGCGTTCGGCGACTCCATCACCGACGGGGTGGGCTCCACCATGGATGCCAACCGCCGCTGGCCGGACGTCCTCGCCGAGCGGCTGGCGGCGCGCGGCGGAGCGGCCTGGGGCGTCGCCAACCAGGGCATCAGCGGCAACCGGGTGCTGCACGACGGCTTCGCCCAGAGCGCGCTGGCGCGGTTCGACCGCGACGTGCTGGCGGTGCCCGCCGCCCGCGTCGTGGTGGTGTTCGAAGGCGTCAACGACCTCGGGCGCAGCGTCGCCCTGACCGGGCCCCTCGCCAGCGTGTTCGGCCCGCCCGATCCGATCACCGCCGAGGATCTGATCGCCGGCTACCGTCAGCTCATCGTCCGCGCCCACGCCCGGGGGCTGAAGATCATCGGCGCCACCATCGCCCCCTACAAGGGCGCCGCCACCTGGTCGCCCCAGGGCGAGGCGATGCGCGCGGCCGTGAACGAATGGATCCGGCGCGGCGGCGGCTTCGACGGGGTGATCGACTTCGACGCGGTGTTGCGCGACCCCGCCGATCCAATGCAGATGCGCGCCGACTATCAGGCCGGCGACCACCTGCACGGATCCGACGCCGGCTACCGGGCCATGGCCGAGTCCATCGACCTTGGCCTGTTCGAGCCACGCTAGGAGAGTTCAGCCTCATGCACATCGGCTTCATCGGGCTCGGCCGCATGGGCGGCCACATGGCCGGGCGCCTGCTCGACGCCGGCCACACCCTGACGGTGTTCGACGTGAGCGACCAGGCCGTCCGCAGCCTGACCGGGCGCGGCGCGGCCAGCGCCGAGTCGCCGCGGGCCGTGGCGGACGCCGCCGAGGTCGTCTTCGCCAGCCTGCCGAGCCCGGCGATCGTGCAGGAGACGGCGCTAGGCCCGGACGGCGTCGTCCGGGGCGCCCGGATCAAGACCTTCGTCGACCTGTCCACCACCGGACCAAGGGTGTCAGGACTTGTGGCCAAGGCATTAGCCCAGAAGAAGATTCAATCGCTCGACGCTCCGGTTTCCGGGGGCGTGAAGGGCGCACGGGACGGCACGCTGGCAGTGATGGTCGGCGGCCCGGAATCGGCGTTCGACGCTTTGCGGCCGGTGCTTTCGGTGTTCGGTAAGCTGTTTTTCATGGGCGAGACGCCGGGCTCGGGCCAGACCATGAAGCTGGTCAACAACCTGCTGGCCGCCTGCTCCATCGCGGTGACTTCCGAGGGCATGGCCATGGGCGAGAAGGCCGGCCTGGACCCCCGGCTGATGATCGACGTGCTCAACGTCTCCACCGGCCGCTCCAGCGCCACCCAGGACAAGTGGCCCCGCTCGGTGTTGCCGCGGACCTTCGACTACGGCTTCGCCACCGGGCTCTGCTTCAAGGACGTGCGGCTTTGCCTGGAAGAGGCCGAGGCGATGGGCGTGCCGATGGTGGTGGGGTCCGCCGTGCGCCAGTACGTCTCGATCACCAACCAGCTTTTCGGCGCGGACTCCGACTTCACCTGCATGGCCAAGGTCGTGGAAGGCTGGGCCGGAGTCGAGCCGGAGCCGAGCTGAACCTCAAGGGAATCAACAGCATGAGCAAAGACACCTACGACCGTGGCCTGGCCATCCGAAAGTCCGTGCTGGGATCGGAATACGTCGACAACGCCCTGAAGAACGCGGACGACTTCACCCAGCCGCTGCAGGACCTTGTCACCGAATACTGCTGGGGCTGGGCCTGGGGACGCGAGCAGCTCTCCAAGCGCGACCGCTCGCTGATCAACCTCGCCATGATCAGCATCCTCAATCGCCAGCACGAGCTGCGCGTGCACGTGAAGGGCGCGATCCGCAACGGCGTGACCAAGGACGAGATCCGCGAGGTGCTGCTGCAGGTCGGCATCTATGGCGGCATCCCCTGCGCGGTGGACTCCTTCCGCGTGGCCAAGGACGCCCTCGCGGAGATGGACAAGGAAGGCTGAGCCCTTGGCCGAGCTCGCCAGGCGCCAGATGCTGATCGGCGGGGCCTGGATCGACCCCGCCGGCGGCGCGTGGTTCGAGTCCGAGAACCCCTTCACCGGCCAGGCCTGGGCCCAGGTTCCCCGCGGCGGTCCGGCCGACGTCGAGCGCGCCGTGCAGGCGGCCTTTGACGCCTTCCACGGCCCCTGGCGCAAGTTTTCCGCCTCGGCGCGCGGGGCGGTGCTGCGCCGATTCGCCGACCTCGTGGCCGAGAACGCCGACCGGCTGGGCGAGATTGAAACGCGCGACAATGGCAAGCTGATCACCGAGATGCGCGGCCAGCTGCGCTACATCCCGCAGTGGTTCCACTACTTCGGCGGCCTCGCAGACAAGATCGAAGGCCGTGTGATTCCAATCGACAAGCCGGGCGTCTTCAACTTCACGCGGGAGGAGCCGCTGGGGGTGATCGCGGCGATCACCCCGTGGAACTCGCCGCTGATGCTGGCCACCTGGAAGCTGGCGCCGGCCCTGGCCGCCGGAAACACGGTGGTCTGGAAGCCCTCGGAATATTCCTCGGTCTCGGCGTTTGCCTTCGGCGAGCTGTTCGAGAAGGCCGGGTTTCCGCCCGGCGTCGTGAACATCGTCAGCGGCTTCGGCTCGGAGATCGGCGAGGCCCTGGTGACCCATCCCAGGGTGGCCAAGGTGGCCTTCACCGGCGGCGACGCCACCGGCCAGCACGTCTATGAGCTGGCGGCGCGCGGCATCAAGCCCGTGACGCTGGAGCTTGGCGGCAAGTCGGCCAACATCGTGTTCGACGACGCCAACCTCGACAACGCCGTGAAGGGCGCGGTCTCCGGCATCTTCGCGGCCACCGGCCAGACCTGCATCGCCGGCTCGCGGCTCCTGGTGCAACGCGGGGTCCACGACGAATTCATGAGGCGATTGCTCGAGTTGGCGCGCACAGCTCGCATGGGTGATCCGCTGGAGGAGACCACCCAGGTCGGGCCGATCACCACCCGGCCGCAGCACAGAAAGGTGCTGGACTACATCGAGATCGCCAAGGCTGAGGGCGCCTTGTGCGCCCTGGGCGGCCACGCCGCCTCGCGGCCCGAGTGCGGGACCGGCTGGTTCGTCGAGCCGACCATCTTCACCGGCGTCGATCCGAAGATGCGCATCGCCCAGGAGGAGGTGTTCGGGCCGGTGCTGTCGGTGATTCCGTTCGACACGGAGGACGAAGCGGTCGCCATCGCCAACGACACCCTCTACGGCCTCGCCGCCGGGGTCTGGACCTCGTCGATAAACCGCGCCCTGACCATGTCCGAGCGGCTGGAGGCCGGCACCGTCTGGGTGAACACCTACCGGGCGGTCAGCTACATGTCCCCCTTCGGCGGCTACAAGCGCTCCGGCCTCGGCCGCGAGAGCGGGCTCACCGCCATCCGCGAGTACCTGCAGGAGAAGAGCGTCTGGATCGACACCAACGACGAGGTCCCGAACCCTTTCGTCATGCGGTGAAGCGTCCGCGCCCGCCCGGGCGCAACTCGACCCCAAGCGAACATGGGTTCCCATCGTCCTCGTGATCGGGTGAACTGGCGGGCAATCAATAAGTCCTCGGGAGGGACGTTCATGCCGCGTCGCGGCCTTCTTACGTACGAGAATGCGCTTGTCCTGATCCTGGGCCTGACCTTCGGGATCGTGTTCTTCGACCGCCAGGCGGCGTCCAACCTGATCCGCTTCATCAAGCCGGACCTCAGGCTGAACGACACCGAGGTGGGGCTGATCGGGTCGGCCCTGTCGGCGACCTGGGCGGCCTCCGCCTATCTGGTCGGCCTGCTGTCGGACCGGACCGGCTCGCGCAAGCTCCTGCTGATCCTCTGCGTGATCGGCTTCTCGCTCTGCTCCTTCGTGTCCGGCCTCGCCAAGAACTTCGGCGTGCTGATCTCCGCCCGGCTGCTGATGGGCCTGCTCGAAGGCGGGGTGATGCCGATCTGCCTGGCGATCATGTCGCTGGAATCCAGCGACGGCCGCCGCGGGCTGAACGCCGGGGTCGTGCAGAACGGCTTCTCCAACCTGATCGGCAATGCGCTCGGCCCCATCGTGCTGGTGGCGATCGCCGCGGCGATGAGCTGGCGGCAGGCGTTCTACCTTTCCGCCGTGCCGGGCCTGCTGTGCGCCGTGGCCATCTGGCTGTGGGTGAAGGAGCCGGCCAAGGAACCCCTGCACGACGGCCGCCCCGTCCGGCACATGAGCCTGCTCGAAATGCTCAAGGTCCGGAACATCCAGGTCTGCTGCCTGGTCTCCATCTTCATGGTGAGCTGGCTGATCATCGGCTTCTCCTTCCTGCCGCTGGTGTATGGCGACATCCAGGGGCTCTCGCCGCAGGTGGGCGCCAACCTGATGGGGGCGCTGGGCCTGTGCGCCTTCCTGGGCGGCATGCTGATCCCCGGCCTGTCGGACCGCGTGGGCCGCCGGCCGGTGCTGATCGCCGGCTGCTTCCTCAGCGTCATCGCGCCCCTGGCCGCGCTCTATTTCCACGGCCCGGTGCTGATCCTGGGCGCCTTGCTGTTCGTCGGCTGGGTCGGCAACGGCATCTTCCCGATGTTCATGGGGGCGATCCCAGGCGAGACGCTGCCGCGCTCCTCCATCGCCACGGCCATGGGCCTGGTGGTGGGCGTGGGCGAGATCCTCGGCGGAGTCGGCGGCCCGTTCCTGGCCGGCTGGCTGTCGGACCACACCAGCCTGCACCTGAAGGCGCCGATGTTGCTGATGGCCGGCTGCTCGCTGGTGGCGGGCGTCATCGCCCTGGCGCTGAAGGAGACCGCCCCCGCCAAGACCGGCGCTGCCTCCGCCGCCGCCGCCGCGGCGGCCGCCAAAGTCGCCGCCTGATCCCACCCCACCGTTCCGGAGACCAGCCATGGCCGACGCCGAGAGCCCCAACGAGCAGCTCGTCCGCCGCTTCATCGAGTGCCTGAACAACGAGGACCTCGAGGGCCTCAGGCCGATCCTGCACGAGGAGGCGGACTGGAGCCCGATGAGCACCCAGGACATCCCCGGCGCGGGGGCCCACGTCGGCCACAAGGGCATCATCGACGACTTCCTGCGGCCGGTGCGCGGCCTGTTCGAGGGCAAGGACCCGCAGAACCAGATCAACTCTTTGTTCTCGAAGGGGAACATGGTCGCCTGCGAGACCCACGGCACGGGCAAGCTCAAGAACGGCAAGACCTATGACAACCACTACGCCTGGCTGGTCGAGGTGAAGGACGGCCGGATCTTCCGGATCCGCGAGTACATGGACACCGCCTTCATCCAAAGCCTGGCCCTCTAGGGGACGGCGGCCGTGGTCCCGCACCGAGGGCGCGACCCACGTCAACCTGCTGGTGTCCGACATGGCGCCCGCCCAGCGGATCCACGAGACGGTGTCCGGCCGGGAGGAGATGTCCGGGGACGGCCCCGACCTGGTGCCCCTTCGCCCGCCGGGCGCCCGGGACACCTTCACCCTGCGGCGCAGCCGGCGGCCGCGAGCCTGACCGGGGGCATCGCCACTTCGGCTTGCGGCTGTCCCACGGCGCGACCTGGAGCGGGCCATCGAAGAGGCTTGCGCCGCGGGCGGGCGGCTGGTGGAACGGGGCGAACATGAGCCGGGCCGCCCCTTCGCCTATGTGGCCGATAGCGACGGCCGCCTGATCGAGCTTTGAGGAGGGGGCATGCCCCAGGACTATGACGTCGTCGCCATCGGCTCCGGCCACAACGGCCTGGTCGCCGCCGCCTATCTGGCGGCCGCGGGCAAGAAGGTGCTGATCCTCGAGCGGAACGCCTGGTTCGGCGGCGGGGTGGTCACCCGCGAGCTGACGGCGCCGGGCTTCAAGCACGACCAGCACTCGATGGCGCACATCTTCATCCAGGGAAATCCCCTGCTCAGGAACGACGACCTGGGTCTGAAGTCGCGCTTCGGCCTGAGGTACGTGATCCCCGAGTGCCCGATGATGTCGGTGTTCGAGGACGGCTCGACGCTCGGCCTCTACCGCGACCGCGATCGCAGCGTGGCGGAGATCGCCAAGTTCTCGGCCAAGGACGCCGAGGCCTTCCGCCGGCTTTCGGAAGAGGCGCAGGGCTACATGCCGATGCTGACCGGCGCGCTCTATTCGCCCCCCCCGCCGGTGGGCGCCTCCAACGCCCTGATGGACCAGAGCCGCGAGGGGCGTGAGCTTTGGCGGCTGATGCAGATGAGCATCCACGACCTGCTCGCCGAGCGGTTCGAGAACCCAAAGGTGCGCATGCACTTCGCCCGCATCGCCGGGGAGAACCTGGTGTCGCCGGACGAGGCGGCCACCGGCTTCGGCGTGTTCGTCTTCGTCGGCTTTTTGGAGGCGTTCGGCTTCGGCGTGGCGGTGGGCGGCTCCGGCGAGCTGACCCGGGCGCTGCTGGACTCGATCAAGGCCAACGGCGGCGAGGCGATCGCCGGCGTCGACGTGGCCAAGGTGACCGTCCGCAACGGCCGGGCCGCCGGCGTCGTCACCTCCGACGGCCGTGAGTTCGGCGCGCGCGAGGGGGTCATCGGCGCCATCCATCCCCACGACCTCGGCAAGATGGTGGACGGGCTCGATCCCTTCGTGGTGATGAGCGCGGGCCGCACCCACATCACCTCCCCCGCCTGCATCACCGTTCACGCGGCGCTGAACGAGCCGCTGAAGTTCAAGGCGGGAGACCACGTCAAGGCGGTGATGATCGAGCTCCTCCCCACCGACTACGACCTGTTGCGCAAGTCGTTCGACGACCTGCGCTACGGCGGCTTCTCGCGCTACCCGCTGGTGGGCCTCGGCTCGCTGACCCTGCACGATCCGTCCCGCGCGCCGGAGGGCAAGGCGATCATGCACGTCTGGGACTATGTCACCTACGACCACCCCGAGGGGCGCGACTGGGACGAGGCCAAGCACGACTACGCCCGCAAAATGATCGACCACATGGGCCGCTTCATCTCCAACGTCGGCGGCGGCAACATCATCGGCTCCCACTGCGACAGCCCGGTCGACATGGAGCGCACGTCCTCGAGCTTCCGCCGTGGCGACCTGCACGGGGTGTCCAACTCCACCTACCAGTCCAACGCCTGGCGCCCGACGCCCGAGCTCGGGCGGGGCACGGTGCCGGGGGTGGACCGGCTCTATCTGGTGGGGCCGTACCAGTATCCGGGGGGCGGTGTGTTCGGGGCCGGCCGAGCCGCGGCCATGACCATGTTCGACGACCTCAAGCTCGACTTCGGCAAGGTCTCGAAGGCCGCCTGATGAAGCTCTATTCGCCCGACAGGTCCGAGCTGATGGACGTCAGCGCGATCGAACGCGACGGCTCGGACCTGGTCATCAAGGGCAAGGTGTTCTCCGCCATGCCCATGACCGCGCGGCTGAAGCCGGAAGAGGCGCGCAAGGCGCTGAAGCTGATCGACCTGAAGCTGGCGTTGTTCATCCTCACCCTGCCCTTCCGCCGCTAGGCGCCCGGCGGGGCGAAGGCGACCTGGGCGATGGGGGGCAGGTGCGCCGACAGGTGCAGCCAGCGCTCGCCGCCGTCCTCGCTGAGCCAGAGGTTGCCGGTGGTCGAGCCCATGGCCAGCCGCTCGCCCGTGACGTCCACGTCGAGCGCGTGCCGGTAGACCAGGTCCCAGCAGTTGCTGGGCAGTCCCTCGCCCAGCGCCTCGAAGCTCTTGCCGCCATCGCGGGTGCGGGTGACCACCAGCTTGCCGTCAACCGGCACCCGGCATTCGTCCTTCACCGCAGGCACGAACCAGGCGGTGTCGGGATCCTTCGGGTGCACCGCCACGGCGAAGCCGAACACCGACGGATTGACCTCGGTGATCTCGTCGAAGGTCTCGGCGGCGTCGGTCGACCTGAAGATGCCGTTGTGATGCTGGCACCAGACCACGTCCGGGTCCGCCGGGCAGGCGACGATCAGGTGCGGGTCCTGCGTCGCCGGGTCGAAGGCGGTTTCCGGCGGCATGTAGGCGTTGCGCAGCCCGCGGCCGGCCTGGCGCCAGGTGCGGCCGGCGTCGTCGGTCTTCCAGACCCCGCCGCAGGACACGGCGACGCTCACCTTGTTACTGTCGCGGGGATCGACGCGGATCGAATGCGGCGCGGGCAGGTCGGTGCCGCCCCCGAACCATTTCTGCCGCTCGGGCAGATTGTAGAGGCTTTCCACCAGCGACCAGCTTTCGCCGCGGTCGCGGCTGACGAACACCGCGCTGGGCGCGACACCGGCCCAGATCAGCCCGGGCTGGTCCGGCCCGCCGGCCGCCAGGGCCCAGACGGTGTCCACCGACGGGGCCTTCTCATCCGGGGTCTCGGCCGGGGCGAAGGCGGGGGCCGCGAGCGCAGTCCAGGAGCGCCCGCCGTCGTCGGAGCGGTGCAGCTTCACACCGAAGTGGCCGAGCCTCAGCGCCGCATAGATCGCGCCGTCCCGCGGATCGGTGAGCACGGCCGAGACCGGCTCGCCGATGAAGGCTGGCCGGCCCGACGCTTCCCAGCCGCCGGCGCCGCGCCGGAAGCTGAACAGGCCCTTGCGGGTCGCCACATGCACCAGATCGCTCATCTCAGCCCCCTGAAAGCGCCTGAAACACGAACACCTCGTCCTGCGGCCCCACCGCGTCGCCGAGCGCGATGCGGTCGCTGATCTGCCGTCCGCCTATGAAGACGTTCACGTGCTTGCGCAGCCGACACTGGTCGTCGAGCACGTAGGAGCGCAGCGGCGGGTTGTCGGCGAACACGGCGTCCAAGAGCTCCCGCACCGTCGAGCCCCGGACGTCCACGGGCGGGCAGTCGATGTGCCGGCGCAGGTTCTCGGTGAAGCTGACCTGGGGCATGGGCGTCAGAAGAAGGCCACGGTGCGGATCTCCAGGCTCTCGCGGGGCGGGGCGTCCGGCGGGGCGGTGGGATCGACGAAAGCGACGTGCGGGGCGAAGCGCGCCACCGCCCGGTCGGTGTCGTAGCACTTGATCAGGATCGCCTCGTCCACCTGCATCCTGGGGAAGTAGAGCCAGCGGTGCCGCGGGCTCCAGGTCACGGTGTAGATCTCGCCGGTCCGGTCCCGGTAGACGATGTCGCAGGCCACGAAGTCCCCGGACGCGGTGGAGCGGACGTCGCAGACCGCGAGCGGGCTCTCCAGCACCGGGCCGCGGGTGGGGCGCCACACATTGATGAAGGCGTAGCGGCGCTGCAGCAGCTCGTCGGCCTCCTCCGGCAGCAGGTCGCGCACCCGCTGCGGCCCGGAGCCCTCGGTGTAGTCGTTGTGCACCCGGGTGACCGGCTGGCGCGGGGCGCCCGGCGTGCGGTCGGCCAGGACCGGGGTGTTGCGCCGATAGGTGTGGTCGAAAACCTCCACCCGGCGCGCGCCGGTGGCGCGCGCGACGATGGCGGCCGCCTCGGCGTGGGCGAGCTCGGCCTCGTCCTGGAAATCCGTCACCGCCGAGGGCGAGCGGACGAAGGCGACCCCTTCCCGGTCCAGGGACAGGGCGGGGGCGATCGGCCGGGCGTCGCCGACGGCCATGGTCCGCTCCTCGTAGACGGCATTGGTGGGCGGCTGGCCCCCCTCTTCCACCTGGTAGGCGAGGACGTAGGGCTTCTCGGCCAGAGGCTGCATGTAGAGCATCCGCCCGAGCACGCTGGCGAGCCCGCCGGCGCCGGGCGTCTCGAAGCTCTGGGCGGCGTCTTCCGGCACGGCGACCTCCGATCGGCGGTCAGAAAGCTAGCACAGGATCGGGCCAGCGGAACGGCAGTCGCACCTCGCCTCCTGCGACCCCGCCCGGCCCAAAGCTGCGCTCCACCAGCTCGCCCTCACCCGAGGCGGCGACCCGGACCACGGTCGAGCAGCGGGTGCCGTAGGCCCCGCCCCGGATGAAGGCGGCCGCCAGGATCCGCTCGCGCTCGAGGCCGACCCCGGTATCGGGCAGGCTTCGGTCGTCTGGCCGGCCCTCGTCGGCGAGGGCGGCGAACAGGGACTCCAGGCCCCCCTGCCCCTGCGCCAGCCAGCGCCCGACCTCGGCCTTCAGCCGCACGGTCTTGGGCCAGGGCTCGTCGAGCCCGCCGTTGGAGAGGCCGTAGAGCCCCGGCGGCAGGCGGCGCAGCTCGGGCTGTGGCCGGTTAGTCATGAAGAAGGCCCGGCCCTGCTCGACCCCGATCAGGTTGCAGGGATTGAAGCCTTCCAGGCCCAGGCCCTCGATCGCGGCCGCGTCCAGTTCGCCGGTCAGGAAGCGGCGGGCGAGCAAGCCGCGCGAGGCCAGCCGGCCACCAAGATCCAACGGCGCGCGCACATTGGTCACCGACACCATCCGGCCGGCCTCGGAGACGCCCAGCCAGGTCCCGCCGTGCTCCAGGTCCTGCCCGGCCAGCACGTCCGGAGCCTGCGGCCAGCGGTGGGCGGGCAGACTCGGCCGGTCGTAGCGCTCGTCCCGGTTGGCGGCCAGCACCAGCGGCCAGCGCGGGTCGATCCCCCAGGCCAGGGCGAGCAGGCACATGGCCCTAGGCGACGCTCTCGGCGCTGTAGCGGGCGATCAGGCCGGTGCGGATCGCGTAGCGATAGACCGCGGCGAAGAACAGGCAGGACAGCACCACATAGAGCGCCGCCAGGCCGCCGCCGAAGACCAGCTCGGGCCAGCGCACGCCCTGCCCCTTCACCACCGCGCGCATCCCCTCGAAAACGTAGGAGGGCGGCAGGGCGCGCGAGATGGCCTGCATCCAGCCCGGCAGGGTCGAGATCGGGTAGAACACGCCGGCGAACGGCGAGACCAGGGTCGGGATCGGCCAGATCAGCCACTCGGACGCCGGGCCCAGGCGCAGCACGATGCCGGCGCCCAGGATGCCCAGGGCGATGCCGGACAGGAACAGCACCGCCAGGAACGGCAGCAGCGCCGCCCCATAGGTCAGGAACGACAGGCCGAACACCGCCGAGGCCAGGACCATCATGGCGATCAGCCCGAGGATGCTGGTGCAGACGCCGGTGGCGACAAGGCCGGTAAGGTACTCCCCGGTGGTCAGCGGGGTGGCGAACAGATTGAGGAAATTGCGCGACCAGACGTCTTCGAAGAAAGCCATGGTCACTCCCTGCATCACCCGGGTCAGGAAGTCCCACAGCAACACCGCGCCCAGGAGCGCGGGCACGAAGTTCATGCCGGGTCCAGCCACCGAGTTCAGGTAGCGGGTGATGTAGCCCCACAGCACGATGTCGATGGCCACCCAGGCGAACATCGGGAACACCCGCTGCGGGCTGCCGCGCCACAGATAGACCTGCCGCAGCATGATCGCCGCCACGCGCCCGGGCCGCATCAGACCGCCTGCCCCGGCAAGCGGCCGTGCGACTGGTCCTCGTGCAGCGCCTCGTGCGCCACCGCGACGAACAGGTTCTCCAGGTTGGTCTCGCCGTGCTCGCCCGGAAGCACCTTGGGGTCCCCTTCCAGCAGGATCCTGCCGCGGGAGATGAACATCACCCGGTCGCACACCTCCTCCACCTCGTACATGTTGTGGCTGGTCCACAGCACGCCGCCCTGCTTCTCCCGCGCGAAATCGGTGATGTGGGCGCGCATCTCGCGGGCGGTGGAGGGGTCGATCGAGGCGGTCGGCTCGTCCAGCAGCAGCAGGCGCGGCTGGTTGAGCATGGCCTTGGCCAGCGCCACGCGGGTCTGCTCGCCGGACGACAGCACCCCGGTCTTGGTCTTGCGGAAGGGCTTCAGCTCGTAGGTCTCAAGCACCGTTTCGATGCGCTGGGAGAGCGAGGCCACGCCATAGATCAGGCCGAAGATCCTGAGGTTCTGGGCGACCGTCAGGTTGCCCGGCAGGGGCGCGTAGACGGCGGCGAAGTTGGTGCAGCCGAGCGCCTGGCTGCGGCGGGACCTCAGGTCCACCCCAGCGATCTCGATGCGGCCGGCGCTGGGCGCCAGCACGCCCAGGACCATGTTGATGGTGGTGGTCTTGCCCGCGCCGTTGGGGCCGACCAGTCCGACGATCTCCCCCGGCCGCACCTGGAAGGAGACGCCGTCCACCGCCCGCAGGGGCCCATAGCTCTTGCACAGGCCCTCGACCGACAGCACCGGTTCCTTCGGGCCGCTCATGCCGGCGCCCCCTCCGCGGCGCGGCGGCCGAGCAGCAGCCAGTGCGCCAGAAGGCCGAGGACGCCGATGGCGGCCATCACCAGGCACATCGGCCGCGGCGTGCCGTCGGCCAGCCAGCCCACCAGGGCTCCCGCGAAGGCCCCCAGACCCATGCCGAGGCAGCCCATCAGGGCCGAAGCCGCGCCGGCCTTGTGCGGAAAGCCGTGCAGGCCGCCGGCGGCGGCGTTGGCGGAATTGGGCGACACCATCGGGACATAGCAGAACAGGGCCAGGACCATGGCGGGAAGACCGCCGAAGCCGGTGACGCCGATCACCGCCAGCGCCACGCCCGCCGCCGCCACGATCCAGCAGCCGGCCGCGAACAGAGGCTCGATGCCGAAGCGCCGGACCAAAAGACCGTTCAGGGCGCTGGCCCCCATCATGCCCAGAAGGTTCACGCCGAACAGCAGGCCGTAGGCCTGGGGCGGGACGTGGAAATACTCGATGTACACGAAGGGCGTGCCGGAGATGTAGGCCAGCATCCCCGCCATGGTCAGAGCCGAGGGCAGCATGTAGCCCATGTAGCTGCGGTGGGTGAGCAGCTCGGCGTAGTCGCGCGCCATGCGCGCCGGATGCAGTTCGCGGCGGTTGGCCTCCGCCAGGGTCTCGGGCAGCAGGAAGACGCCGGCCAGGGCGAGCAGGCCGAAGCCGGTCAGCGTCCAGAACAGGATCGGCCAGGCGCCCAGCAGCATGAGCTGCCCGCCCACCAGCGGCGCAAGCAGGGGCGCCACGGCCCCCACCATCATCAGCAGCGACCGGGCCCGCGCGCCGTCCTCGCGCCCGAAGCAGTCCCGGATCATGGCCGAGCCGACCACCGGCATGGCGCAGCCGCCCAGGGCCTGCAGCACGCGCCAGCCCACCAGCGGCCACACCCCGTGGGCCAGGGCGCAGCCGGCGGAGGCGATCGCATAGACGGCCAGGCCGATCAGCATCGGCCGCTTGCGGCCATAGCGGTCGGCCACCGGGCCCCACGCCAGCTGGCCAAGGGCGAAGCCGATCATGAAGCCCGAGAGGGTGAGCTGCAGCGCCCCCTGCGAGGCGTCCAGCGCGCGCCCGATGCTCGGCAGGGCCGGCAGGTAGAGGTCGATCGAGAGGGGCGTCACGCCCTGCAGCAGGGCGAGCACGAGGATCAGCCGCCACGCGCCCCTCCGTCCCCCCTGCGCCTCTCTCAGCCGATCCGCTGCGCCGTCCATCGCCGGTGCATAGCCTGCGTCGTCCGGCGACGACAGGGCGGCGGCGGCCGGGCCCCTTCGACGCCGCCCGCCCCCATGCTAACGCTCGGCCAGACATGGAGGACGAAGCGATGGCGGAGACGCGGCCGCAGTGGGAGGTCCGGCGACCGGACCGGCTGTTCATCGGCGGGGGCTGGGTCAGGCCCGCCGCTGGCGGCGAGATCGAGCTGACCTCGCCAGTGACCGAGCAGGTGTTCGCCAAGGTGGCGGAGGCGGGCGAGGCCGACATGGACGCCGCCGTCGCCGCCGCGCGCAGGGCCTTCGACGAGGGCCCATGGCCGCGGCTGACCCACGCCGAGCGTGCCGATCGGCTGCGCGCGCTGGGCCAGGCGCTGGAGCGGCGCGTCCCCGAGCTGGCGGCGGCCTGGTGCGAGCAGATCGGCGGCCTCGCGGCCATGGCGCCGATGATGACCATGGGCGCGGTCATGCAGTACGGCTTCTATGCCGACCTCGCGGCCTCCTATCCGTTCGAGACCCGCCAGCCCGGCTCGATGGGCGGCACGGCGGTGGTGGTGCGCGAGCCGGTGGGCGTCGTGGCGGCGATTGCGCCTTGGAACGCGCCTCTGATGATCATGACCACCAAGATCGCCCCGGCGCTGCTGGCCGGCTGCACGGTGATCATGAAGCCCTCGCCCGAGACGCCGCTGGAAGCCTACATCCTGGCCGAATGCGCCGAGGCGGCGGGCCTGCCGCCGGGCGTGGTCAACCTCGTGCCGGCCCACCGCGAGGCGGCCGACTACCTGGTTCGGCGGCCGGGCGTGGACAAGGTGGCCTTCACGGGCTCGACCGCGGCGGGCCGCCGCATAGCCTCGGTCTGCGGCGAGCGGATCGCCCGCTACACCCTGGAGCTCGGCGGCAAGTCCGCGGCCATCGTGCTCGACGACTACGACGTGGGCGAGGCGGCCCGCACCCTATCTCAAAGCATCACGGTGATGAGCGGCCAGGTGTGCGCGACCCTCAGCCGGGTGATCGCCCCGAAGGCCAAGCACGACGAGTTCGTCGACGCCTTCGTCCAGGAGCTGAACGCCGTGCGCGTGGGCGACCCGTCGGACCCCCAGACCCAGATGGGCCCCCTGGCGATGAAGCGGCAGCTGGAGCGGGTCGAGGGCTACATCGCCAAAGGCGAGGCGGAAGGCGCCACCCTCGCCACCGGCGGCCGCCGGCCCAAGCACCTGAACCGCGGCTACTACATCGAGCCCACCCTGTTCGCGAACGTGAAGAGCGGCATGACCATCGCCCAGGAGGAGATCTTCGGCCCGGTGATCAGCCTGATCCCCGCCGAGGACGAGCGGGACGCCATCCGCATCGCCAACGATTCCATCTATGGGCTGAACGGGGCCGTGTTCACCAAGGACGCCGAGCGGGCCTACCAGGTCGGCCGCCAGATCCGCACCGGCGGCTTCGGCCAGAACGGCCTGAAGATGGACTTCGCCGCGCCCTTCGGCGGCTTCAAGCAGTCCGGCATCGGCCGCGAGGGCGGGGCCGAGGGCCTCTCGCCCTACCTGGAGACCAAGACCATCCTGCTGGACTGAGCCCAGACCTGGCCCCTCACCTGATCGGGACAATGGCCAGGCGGTCGCCCACGTAGGTCCCGATCCAGAGGTCATGGCCGACCTGCAAGGCGGCGGTGGCGTCGCCGAAGGCGGCGTCGCCCTTGCGCCGGATCAGGGGCGTCACCCGCATGGTCTTGGGATCGAGCTTCGCCGCGGCCCAGTCGTGCCGGCACTGCGGATAGCCGCATTTCAGGAGCGTCGAGAGATCCGGGACCTGCCCGGCGACCAGGAGCTGGCCGTCCGGGGCCCAGCGCAGGTTGTCGGGCATGAAGTCGACCCGCGCCTCGGCGGGGCGGCCGCGGCCGTCGAGCGGCAGGCGCAGCACCCGCCGCTCGGGCCAGGCGTTGACGAAGACCCAGCGCCCGTCCGGGGAGACCGCCACGCCGTTGTCGCCGGAGAGCGCGCTGCCCGGCACGACGCTGAAGCCGCCCCTGGGCGTTCAGGCGTAGACGACCCCGGTCTTCTCGCCCGCGATCATCCGCTGGAAGGACTTGGGATCGCCGGCCTCGTCGAACTTGGAGACCACCAGCCCGCCGCCCGGCAGGGGCGCGACGGAATTGGGATCGGCGCCCTTGGGCATCACCACGCAACCGATCCAGGTGAGCTTCGGCTCGGGTCCCCGAGCGTCGACGTCGAACAGCTCCACCGATTGGCGGCCGGCATGGTTGACCGCGTAGAGCGTGTGGCGCCCTCCCCGGCCCGGCTGCAGCGCCAGGCCATGCGCGGTCAGGGTGTCGGGGTCGGGCGGTCCGGGGCAAGCGGCGAAGGGCGCCCGCGCCGGGTGGGAGACGTCCGGGACCAGGACGCGAGAGGTCATCCGGGCCGCGTCGACCAGATAGAGCCCGCCAGGCTTGCCCCGCTCGCCCGGCTTGCCGCTGGTGATGATGAAGCGGGCGCCTGGCGTCAGCACCAGGTCCTCGGCGTTCACCGGGCCGCACAGGTAGCGCACCTCGCCCGAGGCCGCGCAGGCGTCCGCCGCTCGCGCGGACGGCGCAGCCAGCAGCAAGGCTGCTCCGAGCAGCACCGCCAAAAAGGACCCGATCGTCAGCCTTGGACCGTCCCGCATGCGCCCCTCCCCCTGATTGCAACCCACGCTAGGAAAGGGCCGGCCGGCCGTCCAGCGGCCGCGCTCAGACCGGTTCGGACCCCAGCCGCAAATAGGCCGGGTCGAAGTCGCCGAAGCGCACCAGCGCATCCCAGTCCTTGATCTCGCCCCAGCCCCGCTGGAAGTCGAGCAGGCCGGCGCCGCGAAGCTCCTGAACGACCCGGTTCACGTGGACGGACGAAAGCCCCAGCACGTCGGCCAGCACGGCCTGGCTGAGCGGCATCGGAAACCGGCTCTTGTCGCCGAGGCCGACGACCTCATTCCTGACCGCCAGCTCGCAGCAAAGATGGGCCAGCCGGGCCACGGCGGAACGACGGCCGAGGTTGACCACCCACTGCCGGCTGATGGCGCCGTCGATCAGGGTGCTGAGCCAGAGCAGCCGCGCCAGGTGCGGGAACTGCTCGGTGATCCGCCGCAGCACCTCGTGCGGAACGGTGACGATGATGCAGTCCGTGAGCGCGACGATCCCGTGGTCCATCGGCTTGAGCAGAAGACTGTGCAGGTCGACGAAGTCACCGGTGATGTGCAGCGCGGAAATCTGCCGGCGACCATCCTCGAAGTCGTTGTAGCGCCCGCACATGCCTTCCATGACCAGGCAGCTCTCGTTCGGCCGGTCGCCCTCGCGGATGAAGCAGGCGCCGGCGGCGTAGCGGCGGGGCGGAGACTGGGCAGGCAGGATCGCCTCGCGCTCCGCCTCCGTCAGGCGGTCCCTCTTCTCGAGCTTCTGGATCAGCGGATGGGTCATGGGAAGGAACGCTGTCTACGGACGCCGGGGCCCGCCCTCGTGTAGCAGCAATGGGCGGAGAGCCAAGGCGGGACGCGGCGGCGCGGCCGGGATCCAGAGCCCGACGCCAGGTGTCCGCCCGCGGATTCAGGTCGGCTGGAGTGGAGATCAGCGAGGATCGTAGCTCAGCAGCCGCAGACTGCCGGGCAACGCTCTGCGCCTGGCGCCTGGCGCAACGTTGGGATCCAGGTCGGCGGCGGCGACGAACAGTCGGCCGGTCTCGGGATCCAGGTCCATGGTGCGTCCGCTGCGCACCGTGACGATCGGGGCAAGCGCCTCATAGCTGTCGGCGGTCTTCTGCTGAATCACGGAGATCGTGCCGTCCGCCCCATTCGAACTGAAGGCGCGCTTGCGCTTCGGATCCCAGGCGGCGGAGTCGCTCCCCAGGCCGATGGGCACGGCGGCCACCACCTTGCCTGTGCTGGTGTCGAGCACCTCCATCAGGCTGTTCTCGCAGCTCGTAAAGAGCCGCCCTCCGACCGGGTCCACGGCAATGCCGTGAGGACTTTCGCAGTCAGGAATCGGCCAATGGGCCAGGACGCGGTCGGTCCGGGTGTCGATGACCACGACGTCGCGCTTGGCCTCGCCGTTGACGAACAGCCGTCCGCGTCCGTCCGCGACAGCCGCCTCCAGCTTGCCGCCGCCATCCAGGGTCGCGATGCCCGCGTCGGTGCGCGGATCAATGACCGAGACTTTGCCGGGATCGCCGTCCACCACGAAGATGTGACCGGTCACCGGGTCGGCGACGATTCCGTCTGCGTCGTCGGCGGCTGGGATGCGTGTGAGGATCTTGAGCGTGGCGAGGTCGAAGGCGACCACGACTCCGGCCTTTCCGTCGTCGGTGAAGCCCTGCCCGGCGGCCACGGAGACCGCCGTTCCGTGGGTCCCGCCGGCAATGCCCTCGACCTTGCCGACGAGCCGCCCGCTCGGGCCGTCCACGACCGACAGAGTGTCTCCATGAGCCACGTAGACCCGGTGCGACGGCCGATCGAAGACCACGTAATCCCACCGGTCCGGAGCGCCGAGGGGGGTGGTCTGCACGAGGTGATAGGCCGGCGCGGCGGGCTGCGCCTCTGTCCGGCCAACCCCCAGGCCCATCATGACCAAGCCCGCCATGCCAAGGCATCCGCGCAGTGTCGCCATCAGGTGATGTCCAAATATTGCCGGCCCGTACGGCCCGCCCTTGAAACGGGAGAATAACGCCTTTCGAGTTCGGCGAAAGCCTCCAGCGCACTCGCACAGGTAATCCGACAAAAAACTGTCACGGCTCGGACAAATAACGAGATCATAGAACCTGGAAGCAGGCGTCCACCATCTGGTGGAGGCTAATATTCGTCCTTCAACAGACGAATACTCGAGGGGGCAGAACCTTGGCCAAGAATCTGGTCTATGGCGCGCTGATGACGTCCAGCGCCCTCCTTCTCGCCACAGGCGCCTACGCCCAGAGCGCGCCCGCGACGGCGCCGGGAGGCGAGTCCAACAATGTGGTGGTGACTGCGCCACGGCAGGAGAACCTGGCTCGCGAGCGGCAGTTCGAAGCGCCGAACATCATCAACGTTCAGGCCGCCGAGACCATCCTGAAGTACCCCGACTTCAACGCGGCCGAGGCCCTGGGCCGCATACCCGGCATCTCGATCTCCACCGACACCGGCGAAGGCCGGTTCGTGAACATCCGAGGGATCGACGGAAACCTGGCGGGTGCGACCTTCGGCGGGGTGCCGCTGCTGAACACCAATCCGGGCGGCACCTATTTCGGGGGCGGCGGCCGCGCCGTGGAATACGACACCATCCCCACCGGCTCCATCGACGGCCTGGTGGTCTACAAGACGACCCTGCCGGACCATGAGGCCGAGGGCCTCGGCGGGTCGATCGACCTGACGCCGCGCACGGCTGCGACCATCGACAGGCCGTTCGCGGAGGCCACGGCGGGCTGGGGCTACGAGCCCATGCACGGGCACGCCGGGCCGCTCGATCTTGAAGCCGTGGTCGGCGGCCGTTTCGGCTTCGACGGTAGCCACCTGATCATCGAGGGACAGACCGGCTCGGATCAGCCGCGCACAGGCTGGATGACCAATCCCACTCCGTTCTCGTTCGTGCTGACCGCATCGCGGCGATCCGACCGGCGGGGCTTCGACGACATCGAAGAAGACTACAACGACCCGACTGTCGACCGGTCCTACGCGGACATCCAGCTTCGCCGCTACGACTATCATCGGCGGCGCTTCGGCTATGGCGGCGAGTTCGATTTCAATCCCAACGACGGCCACAGTTATTATTTGCGGGCGAATATCGCCGGCTACACCGAGTCCGTGAAGAAGAACCGGCTGACCTATGACGACCTGGGCGACACGCCGGACCCGGCCCATCCGACCGGCTTCGCCACCACGACTGACATCGCCCTGGCCAGCACCGACGAACAGGAAACCCACCGTAACCAGGTCTATGTAGCCGGCGGCGCCGACCATTTCGGCGGCGTCGTGCTGGACTACCGCGCGTCCTACAGCCGGGCGACGTTCGTGGTGAGCAAGAATTACGGCGCCAAGTTCAACGGCCCGCAAGGCCTTCCCTTCGCCTATGACAATTCGGCCAACAACGGCGACTACCCGGCCCTGATGGTCGACACCGCCCTGGTCAACGACCCGGCGCAGTATTCGCCGATCAAGAAGGTCAGCAACAGCACCGAGCACGACCAGGACCACGAATACGCCTACGCGGCCAACCTGCTCGTGCCGGTCCACGGCCTGAGCGGCGACGACGACATCAAGATCGGAGGCGAGATCCGGCTGCGCACAAAGACCTCGACTCCTGAAGCCTTCACCGACGCGATCGCCCCCTTGAGCCTGGCTCAGGCCTCCATGCCGGCTGTAACCGACTTCTACGGGCGCTACACCAACGGCCCCAACATCAACGTGGACGCGGTCAGGGCGGCGGCCATGGCCGGAGCCCAGACCGGCGGCGTGGATCTGACCGGAGTCTTCAGCGCCAAGGAGGACATCTACGCGGGCTACGCGCAGTACCAAGCCAAGCTGGGCAAGTTCGGCCTGCTCGCCGGCGTCAGGGTGGAGGCGACCCGAGCGACCTATGGGGCGTACAGCGACGACAACGCGGCCCAGACCCTGGCGTTCGTCAGCCGCCCGGAGGACTACACCAACGCCTTCCCCACCGTGCAGCTTCGCTATGAGGCCAGTCCCAAATTCATCGTGCGGGCCACCTATTCGACCGGCATCGGGCGGCCGGGCTTCCTGCAGAACTCCGCAGCGACCTCATCGAACCACGACGCCACCGATCCGCAGATCACGCAGGGCAATCCGGCCCTCAAGGCCACCACGGGAAACAACTTCGACCTTTCCGTCGAATACTATCTTCCCCAGGCGGGCGTCCTGCAGTTTGGGTTATTCGACAAGGAGTTCCGGAACTACATCGTCAGCATCTTCCAAAGAAGACCCTACACTGGCTCCGACCCGACCTTCAGCGGCCTGCTCGTCGGCTACACCACGTTCGGCAACCGTTCCGGCGCCTACGCGCGCGGGGCCGAGGCGGCGTATCATCAGCAATTCACCTGGCTGCCTGGCCTGTTCGGCGGGCTGGGCCTCGACGCCAACCTCACCCTGGTCGACTCCCGCATCGAAGAATACGACGCGGCCACGTCGTCGACCGGACACGCCGAATTCGGCCTTCTCCCGGGGACCTCGCGTCTAACCTGGAATGCGGCGGCCTTCTACGAGGCGCACGGCATTCAATTGCGGCTTGCGGCCGAGTACGTGAGCAAGGAGCTGTTCTCCCTGGGCGGCTCCAAGGCGAGCGACTCGATCCAGGACAAGCGGCTGACCCTGGACTTCACCTCGAGCTATGACCTGACGCGCAATTGCACGCTCTATTTCAACGTCAAGAACCTGACCAACGAGCCCTTAAGGTTCTTCATTGGCGCCCCCAGCTTCCCGATCCAGCGGGAGTACTATGAGCAGACATTCGAGGCCGGCGTCCGGGCGCGTTTCTGAGCACGGTCCCGTGAGCGCGCAGATGCTCAGGCGCCCATGGCTGGGCGCGGTCGCCGCGGCCGCCTTCACCATGATGGGCGCCGGCCTTCCCGTTCGGGCGGCGGACGTCGAAGGCGTGCCTCGCTATGAGCATGTCTTCGTCATCATCGAAGAGAACAAGGATTACGCCCAGATCCTGGACCCGGGGATCGCGCCCAACATCGCCGAGTTGGCCGCAAGCTACGGCAACGCCGCCAACTTCTTCGCCGAAGTGCATCCGAGCGAGGCCAACTACGTCGCTCTGCTTGGCGGCGACACCTTCGGCATCCACGACGACGAGCCGTACTATTGCGAGCCCCACTCGCGTCAGCCCCTCTGCAAGGGGGCCGCGGCCCCTGGATACGTCGCCCACACCATCCACGCGCCACACCTTGGAGACCAGCTCCTGGCCGCCGGACTGAGTTGGAAGGGTTATTACGAGAACCTGCCTGGTCCGGGCTCGCTGGCGATCACGGCGAGCGACCCGAAATTCGACGACGGAACGCGCAAGACCGCACTCTACGCGGCCAAGCACTCGGGCTTTATCAACTTCGCCGACGTCCAGACCGATCCGCGCCGGAGCGAGCGCCTTGTCGGCTTCGACCAGCTGGAAAGGGACCTTGCGGCCAACAGCTTGCCGACGTTCGCGCTGATCGTGCCGAACCAGTGCAACGAGATGCACGGCCTGCACGGACCCCTGGTGCCGCCCGATTGCGATGGGGCCAATACGCTGGCCCTGATCCGCCGAGGCGACGCCTACGCCGGCGACCTGGTCCGCAAGCTCCAGGCGAGCAAGGCATGGGCGTCCCCGGCCAATGTGGCGATCGTCATCACCTTCGACGAGAGCGCCAACAAGGCCCGCGGCGGCTGCTGCGGCGTTACGCCCGACGCGCCTTCCAATTTCGGGGGCGGCCATATCCCCACCGTCGTCATCACCAACCACGGACCGCGCGGGGTGAAGGACGAGACGCCGTACAACCACTACTCGCTGTTGCGCACCCTGGAGGACGCCTTCAGGCTGAAGAGCCGCCTAGGCCACGCCGCCGACGTCGCCAAGGGCGTGCGCCCGATGACCGGATTGTTCGCGGTCGACAGTCGCTAGGCCATCCCCGCGGCCCTCACGAGGTGCAGGAACAGCCAATACAGGCCGGCCGCGATCGCCATGGCGGCCGGCAGGGTGAGCACCCAAGCCATGCCGATGCTGCGCACGGTGCCCCATTGCAGGCCCGAGCCGTTGGCGGCCGCGGCGCCAGCAACGCCGCTGGACAGGATATGGGTGGTGGACACCGGCATGCCCTTGAACTGGGCCAGGAGGATGGTGGCGGCGGCCACAAGCTCGGCCGAGGCGCCCATGCCATAGGTCAGGTGGATCTTGCCGATCCGCTCGCCGACCGTGACCACGATGCGCTTCCAGCCGACCATGGTGCCGAGACCGAGCGCCAGCGCGACCGTGACCTTGACCCAGGTCGGAATGAACCGCGTGCCTTTCTCCAGGAGGTCGCGATAGGCCGACAGCAGCTTGGCCTGGCCGTCCGGAAAGCTTTTCTCGGTCGCCGCTTTGTCCTTGGTCTCGAGCCGCAGGGCGTCATAGACCAGGTACATGTCGTTCCGCAGGTTCTTGGTCGCCGCGGCGGGAACGTGCCGAACGCCGCCATAGGCCTTCACCCGCTGGGCGATGTCGGGGGCGATGACGCCGAGGGCGGCGAAGACCTCGGGCTTGTCGACCGAATGCGCGCGCAAGGCGGCGGCGACCACTTGCCGAGCGCTCTCAGGGGCGACGGTTCGGCCGGCGGCGTGGCTCGCGAACACCGGCTCCACGCGCTGGGTCAGCTGCACGAACGCAGGCGCCGACGAGTCCGGCATGGTGCGGTTCAAGGCATAGGCCGTGGGCGCCACGCCGATCAGGATGAGCATGATCAAGCCCATGCCCTTCTGGCCGTCGTTGCCGCCGTGGGCGAAGGACACCGCCGTGCAGGTGAAGATCAAGAGCGCCCGGATGATCGGCGGCGGCGGGTTCTGGTCCTTAGGCTCCTGGTAAAGCCGTTCGTTGCGGACGATGCGCTTCATGACGAACAGCAGCAGGAAAGCTCCGGCGAAGCCGATCGCCGGGCTGACCAACAGAGCGAGCAACACCTGGCGCGCCTGCCCCCATTCGACCCCCGAGGTCCCGCCTGGCCCGCTGGCCATGAGCTGGTTCGCCAACCCGACCCCGAGGATCGAGCCGATCAGGGCGTGCGAGGAGCTGTTGGGCAGGCCCAGCCACCAGGTGCCGAGATTCCAAACCACCGCCGCGATCAGCAGGGCGAAGATCATGGCGTAGCCGCCGGCCGAGCCGACCTGCAGGATCAGGTCGACCGGCAGCAGGGTGATGACGCTGTAGGCGACCGCGCCGGTCGAAACGACGACGCCGAGGAAGTTGAAGCAACCTGACCAGACGACCGCGAATATCGGGGGCAGGCTGTGCGTATAGATGACCGTGGCGACGGCGTTGGCGGTGTCGTGAAAGCCGTTCACGAACTCGAAGCCCAGGGCGATCAGCAGCGCGAGGCCCAGAAAGAGGAACGGCGCGATGGCGAGCGTCTCGCCGACGTGGCTCGTGTCCCGCAGTATATTGACCGCGGCAAAGCAGATGCCCGCGGCGATCACCAGCAGGAAGGCGACCGCCGCCCCGGGGTGGATGCGGCGATCGAGGTTGATCCTGGAGCGGGAGGCTGGGCGGGCGCCCATGCCCGGGCGATCTGCGACGGCTGTCATGTTCGGCCTCCCTGCTGATGAGCGTCAAACATCGGCGGTCAGGCAGATGTTCCGCGAAGCATTTGTGACAACGCGCCGCCGACGACCTCAAGACGTCGTATTCGTCAGTACTCTGAGTTTACTTGGAGCCCGCGCCGTGCGGCGGCCCTTGAAGGTGAGCTCAGCCCACGGCGATCGGCAGGCTCGCCAAGCCGCGCAGGGTGTTGTTCAGCCGCCAGACCGGCGGTCCGGCCAATTCCAGCGCGCCGATCCGCTCCGCCAGCGCCTTGAGCACGATCTCCGCTTCCAGGCGGGCGACCATCTGGCCCACGCAGCCGTGGATGCCGGAGCCGAACGCCATGTTGCCGCCAGCGCGGCGGCCGATATCGAAGCGCTCGGGCTCTGTCCACCGGCGGGGGTCGCGGTTGGCGGCGGAGAGCAGCAGCATGATCTTCTCGCCTTCGCCCAGGCGAACGCCGCCGAGCTCGGTGGCGCGGGTGGTGGTGCGGAAGAAAGTCTGCACCGGCGCCTCGTAGCGCAGCGCCTCCTCAAAGGCGTTGCGGGCGCGCGAAGGGTCCTCGCGCAGAAGGGCCCACTGGTCCGGGTGGGCGGCCAGGCAGTAGAGGGAGTTGCCGATGCCGTGGACGGTGGTGTCGAGCCCCGCCGAGAGCAGCGAGCGGACCAGCATGCCCGCCTCCGCCTCGCTCACCTCGCCCCGGTCGGCGCCCTCGAACACACTGGCGCCGATGCTGCCCGGCGCCAGGGCCTCGCGCGAGCACTGCGCGGCGACCCAGGCGCGCGCCGCCTCGGAGCGGGCGTTGGTCTGCTCGAACAGGGCGTTGCGCGGGCCGAAGGCGTTGAACACCGCGGCCGCATAGGGGATCAGATGCTCGCGACCCTGCTGCGGCAGGCCGAGCGCGTCGGCGAAGGCGCGGATCGGGAACACCTCGGCAAGGTCGGTCATGCCGTCGAAACGCCCCCGCGCCGCCAGTTCGCCGGCCAACGCCTCGGCCTCGGCGCGGAAGTCCGCCTCCAGCGCCTTCAGCACGGTCGGCGCCAGGGCCTGGGCCAGCACCGGCCGGGTCCGGCTGTGCAGCGGCGGGTCAGCTTCCAGCACCAGGCTCGGCGGCCGCCAGGGCGTCTCCTTGCGGAAGTCGCTGAGGCCCACCCCGGCGGCCGAGGAGAAGGTGCGCCAGTCCTGCAGCGCCGCCTGCACCTCGGCGAAGCGGGCGGAGGCCCAGATCCCGTAGGCCTTCAGCCAGACCACCGGCCCGGCCTCGCGCATCTGCTCGTGGCGCGGGTAGGGATCGCTCAGGAACGCCTCGCTGAAGGGGTCGAGGTCCAGCTCCGCGGGCGCCTGACCGGCGGTGGTGGCGGTCATCATGGTCGCAGCGGCGGTCAGGCCCACCGGGCGATGAAGCGGCGAAGCTCCGCGTCGATCTCCCGGTTCTCCGGAACGTCGCCGAAGCCGAACCCGCCGTGGGGCATGGCCTCCCAGACGTGCAGCTCCGCGTCCACGCCGGCGCTGCGCAGCTTGCGGTGCATCAGCACCGAGTTGGAGAGGAACAGGTCGCGGGTGCCGGACTGGATCAGGGTCGGCGGAAAGCCCCGCCCGAAGTCGCCGAACAGCGGCGAGACATAGGGATCGCGCAGGTCATGGCCGGCGGCGTAGAGGGCGTTGCACTCCGGCAGGCCGGTCTTCAGAACCACGTCCAGCCAGGCGTTGGTGACGAAGGTGTCGCCGGCCTCGGTCAGGTCGACCTCAGGGGTGAGCAGGATCACCGCGGCGGGAAGCGGCAGGCCACGGTCGCGGATCATCAGGGTCGTGGCGGCCGCGAGGTTGCCCCCCGCCGAGCTGCCGCCGATCACGACCTGGGCCGGATCGTAGGTGTCCAGCAGCGCGCGGTAGACCGCCAGGCAGTCCTCGGGCGCGGCCGGGAACGGATGGTCGGGCGGCATGCGGTAGTCCACCGAGACGGTGGTGACGCCCAGCCGGTCCGCCGTCGCGGCGCCAAAGGCCATGGCGAAGCGCCCGCCGCCGAACACCAGGGCGCCGCCGTGGAGGTACAGGTAAACCCGCCGGGACGCGGCCTCGTCCAGCCCCTCGGGCGTGGAAACATAGACGGTGACGCCGGCGACGGTGCGGGTCTCGGTGCGGCTGGCGCAGGCGGACAGCATCTGCGCCGCAAGGGGCTCCCACATGGCCTCGCTGGCGGCCACGGAGCGGCGCCATCCGTCGACGTCGCCGGGCGCCGGACGCACCGCCGGCGGCGTTTCGGCGCCAAGCGAAAGGGCGGCGGCGGCGACCGGGCTGATGGTCTGCGGCGGCGCGATCTCCCGCGGCGGCAGGCGGACCGGAGTCAGTCCTCCCGCGGCTCTGATCTGGTCGGTCATAGCGTGCGTCCCCTGCAGCGTCTGCGCGGCGATGGAGGTCCAGACGCCGGGCGCGTCGCTGTGGCGCCCTCCTCCCCACCCTGAGCCAATGGTGCAGCCTTGGCGCGTCCGGGCAACCGGATTCGGCGCCGGGCTCCCGCCGCTGGGACTCGACGACTGCCGCGGCATGCCGCAGGGACCGGGCATGGATGAGATCCTCAGGCGCGTGCATGGGCGCGCGGGCCGCGTTAGCCTGAACCGGCCGCGGGCGCTGAACGCCCTGACCACCCCGATGTGCCTGCAGATCACCGAGGCCCTTGTGGCCTGGCGCGAGGACCCTGCGGTGGCGCTGGTCATCCTCGACCACTCGGGCGAGCGCGGTTTCTGCGCCGGGGGCGACATCCGCGCCGTGGCCGCGAGCGGGGCCGGCGACGGCGTGGAGGCGGCGCGCTTCTTCGCCGCCGAATACCGGCTGAACGAACTGCTGTTCCGCTATCCCAAGCCGGTGGTCGCCGTCATGGACGGGGTGACCATGGGCGGCGGCGTCGGATTATCGGCGCCGACGCGCTGGCGCATCGCGACCGAGCGGACGGTCTGGGCGATGCCGGAGGCGGACATCGGCCTGTTCCCCGACGTGGGGGCCGGCTGGATGCTGGCGCGGCTGGCCGCCGGCGCTGGCGCCTGGCTCGCCCTGACCGGCGCTCGGCTGAAGGCGGCGAACTGCCTGGCCCTGGGGCTCGCCACCCACGTGGTCGCGTCGGACCGATGCGAGGCCCTGAAGGACGCGCTGGCGACCGGCGGCGAGATCGCGGCCGTGCTCGCCGGCTTCGCCGAGCCCCCGGGGCCGGCCCCGATCCGCGAGCGGCTCCCGGCGATCGCTCAGGCGTTCAGCCAAGACCGGGTCGAGGCGATCCTGGCGCGGCTGGCGGCGGACGAATCGGACTGGGCGGCGGTCCAGCAGGACCTGCTCGCGCGCAAGTGCCCGACGACGCTCAAGGTGGGCCTGCGGCTGATCCGCGAGGGGGCGCGGCGGGCCAGCTTCGCGGGCGAGATGGAGGTCGAGTATCGGGTGGCGCTGCGCATGGCGCGCCGGCCTGACTTCGCCGAGGGGGTGCGGGCGGTCCTGATCGACAAGGACGGCGCCCCGCGCTGGTCGCCGGCGCGGCTGGACGAGGTCACCGACGCCATGCTGGACGAGCTCTTCGCTCCGCTGCCCGCGGACCAGGCCTGGACGCCCCTGCCCTGAACCGGCTCCGGCGGGCCTCAGCCGACGAAGGCGCGCTCCAGGACATAGTCGCCGGGATGGGCGTTGGAGCCCTCCGCCAAACCGTGGGAGTCGAGGATCGCGGCGGCTTCCTTGATCATGTCCATGCTGCCGCACAGCATCACCCGGTCGTGCGCGGGGTCGAACCGCTCGCCCTCTAGGGCGAGGTCGCGAAAGAATTCCCCCGAGACGATGCGGTTGGTGATCCGGCCCGGCCGCTCGAATGGCTCGCGGGTGACGGTCGGATAGTAGATCAGCCGCGCGCGCGCGTCCTCGCCGACCAGGGGATGCTCGAACAGATCCTGGGTGAACAGCTGCCGGTGCGCGAGCTCGGCGGCCTGGCGCACCGTGTGGGTGACGATCACCTGCTCGAAGAAGGCGAAAGCGTCCGGATCACGCGCGATCGAGAGGAACGGGGCGAGGCCGGTGCCGGTCGACACGAGGAACAGGCGCTTGCCGGGCTTAAGGGCGTCGAGCACCAGGGTGCCGGTTGGCTTCTTGCCGAGCAGGACCTCGTCGCCGGCCTTTATGTGCTGCAGCCGAGAGGTGAGCGGCCCGTCCGGCACCTTGATGGAGAGGAACTCAAGCTCCTCGTCATAGTGCGGGCTGGCGATGGAATAGGCGCGCAGCAACGGCTTGCCGTCCACCGGCAGGCCGATCATCACGAACTCGCCGGAGCGGAAGCGGAAGCTCGACGGCCGCTCCACGGCGAAGCTGAACAGCTTGTCGGTCCAGTGCCGCACCCAGAGCACCCGCGCTGAATGCAGGCTCGCCGCCCAGGCGGGGGGCGCATCGGGGTTGGGCTGGCTGGCGCGCGCGATCTCGGCGACGTCGGTCATGAAGCTCGGACTCGCAATCCTGGGGCTCGGACCGCACGGCTCTCAGGGGCGTTTGGACCCTGGCGGACGCCGGCTCGAGGCGGGTTGTGGCGCGCCGGAACGGACGCCTTTCGGGCCCATGTAGGCGGCGAGGCTGTTTCGCCCAAGAGGCTTCGCCAGGCAAGGCCGCAAAGCCTTCGCACTTGCGATAAATGCTGGGCGCCGTTGGAGATTTTCTGCGGCTTGCGGCGGCGCCGGGCGCGGTCAGGCCTTCCAGAACGGCCGGGCCTCGCGGAAATCCGCCCAGGCCGAGGCGGCCTCCTTCAGCAGCTTTGGCTCCCTCGCACGGCTGCGGCCGACGATCTCTCCGGCGGCGAAGACCAGCTCGGACTCCCGCGCGCCGGCGGACTTGAGCGCCACGCTGGGCGCGACCGCCAGGTCATTGAGGGCGCCGAGACTGTCCTGCACCGCCTTCAACGCCGCGGCGAACCGCCGCCGACGCTTGGGGTGCTCGCCGAACAGGGGGCCGAGCACGTCGGCGGTATAGAGCAGCTTGCGCGCGCCGATCCGCAGCTCGTGGCGGCCGCCGGCGTCGAGCCGGGCGAACCTGGCGCGCCGAAGCTTTCGGTAGAGCCGCTGCAGGGTGGTGCGCGCGAACAGCTCGACCCGCCGGTCGCGGAGGCTGGCCTGGCGTTTGCGGCCGTTGGCGGTCCAGTCGCCCACCTCGGCCCACGCTGCGGTCTCCAGCAGGAGCTTGCAGAACCTTGGGGACTGGATGGCGGCCACGGCCCGGTCGTAAGCGCGGGCCTGGGCGTGCATCAGACGCTCTCCCAGGGCCGCCATGGGCGCCTCGGCCGCGTCGCCCGCGGCCGGCCGGAACACGCCCTCGATGAAGACGTCGAGGTCCCGCCCTTCGGCCAACTCGTGCGCCAGCCAGCGCATCTCCACGCGAATCCGGTCGTAGCCCTCCCCGGCCAGCATCGGCTTGAACGCCGAGAGGCTGGAGCGAAGCCGTCGCAGGCCCACCCGGGTCTGGTGCAGCGCCTCGGCCGTGCGCGCCCGGCGCAGCAGCGCGGCGTTGCTGGAGATCTGCACCAGGCACCGGCGCACCACCTGGCGGAAGGCCTCCGCAGTGGTGAGGCCCGGCCGAACGCCGGCGTCCTCGGCCCGGCGGGCGGAGAGCCCGCCGTGCTCGGCCAGGCGATATCCGCGCTCGCTCTTGCTCTCGAAGGACAGCCTGAGCCCGAGTTGGTCGACCAGGTCGCGACCGAGGGTGAACAGGGCTCCTGGCTCGCCCGACTTCAGCTCCAGCTCGACCTCGTGGATCGCCTCGCTCTGGTCGCTGGTTGCGAGCTCTCCCCGGTCCAGGCTCACCTCGATGCTGGCGTCGCCTTCCGTGATCAGACGGATGTCCCGGTCCACGGACGAGGTGAACACCGGTTCCAGCTGCGCGACGTCGCCGTTGATCACAGCGCCCGCGGGCGTCTCGGCGATGGCGGCGGCGTCGGGCGCCTCCCCCTCGACCTTGCGCTCCCACTCGTCGCGCTCGAACAGGCCCGCGCCGGAGCGGCGCTTCAGGGTCTGCACGAAGCCCTCTTCGCTCTGCCGGACACGGAGGCTGAAACCGCCATTCTTGAGCGAGAACTTCGGGGTGTCGAAATAGACCGATCGCAAGCGGACGGACCGTGCGGGCCCGCGGAACAGCGGGTGGCCGCCCAGCCGCTCCAGGGCCGCGGGCTCCAGCTCGAACTTGAGTTCGGTCTCGGGCGCGAAGGCCTCGGGCTGTGGACGCGACGCGCGCGCACGCCGCACACGCCGCGGCCGCTTCTCGAGAGCCTCGCCCTGCTCCACGGTGCTCATTCAGGTCCGCACGGCTTTCGCGCCACCATCAGCGCCCCTGCAATGCTCATAACAAAAGAACCAGGGGGCCCGCCAGAGCGCGGATAGATTCTTGAAGAAAATATGTCGGATCGCCTACGCGACGCGCAAGCGCGCAAAAGAACTCCGTATACAGATTATGGTCCCATTACTGTATCACCTCCCAGCCTCTACTCGGAAGCCACAAATTTTCGAGCCGATTCAACGGGTAGGCTGAAATTCGGCAGCCACGGCCTCGCCCGCATGGGACGGCAGCGGCCGAGCCCCCGGACCGATGGCGGGAGCGGACTGTCACACGCCTGCAGAAATCAGGCCTCAGAAGGAGGCGCTCCTCCGCTCGCAGGTGACCAATGCCGATCCGTCCCCGTCAGATCGCCAGCCTCCTCGCCGCCCTCGCCGGCCTCGGGGGCGGAACCGCGTGGGGGCAGCCGCACAATGTGATCATCTTCGTCGCCGACGGCCTGCGGGCGCACAGCGTCACGCCCGATAGCGCGCCGGCCCTGGCGCAGGTGCGCGACGAGGGCGTGCGCTTCGAGAACAGTCATTCGCTGTTCCCCACGGTGACCACGCCCAACGCCTCAGCCATCGCCACCGGCCACCAGCTCGGCGACACCGGTGACTTCGGCAACAACGTCTATGCCGGCGACCCGCTGCCGCCGCCCTTCGCCAGCCGCATCGCGCCGCTCGAGGAGGACCCCGCGCTGGCGCTGATGAACCGCAGGTTCGGGGGCGATTATCTCGGCGAGACGAGCCTGCTGCAGGCGGCCCGAGCGAAGGGCTATTCGACGGCGGCGATCGGCAAGCTGGGTCCCACCGCGATCCAGGACGTGACGGCGCTGGGGGGCGAGGGCTCGATCCTGATCGACGACGACACCGGAACCGCCGACGGGCCGAGGCTGCCGGCGGATCTCGCCGCGTCGATGAAGGCGGCGGGCCTGCCCGCGGCGGCGCCCGACCGCGGGCTGAACAGCTGGCCGGGCGCCTACAACATGCCGGGGGTGCGGGTCGCCAATGTGCAGCAGCAGGACTGGTTCGCGGCGGTGGCGACGAGAGTGCTGCTGCCCCGCTTCAAGGCGGCCGCCCAGCCGTTCGTGCTGGTGTTCTGGTCCCGCGATCCGGACGGCACCCAGCATAACCAGGGCGACAGCCTCAACGCGCTGGAGCCCGGCATCAACGGCCCCACTTCACGCGCGGCCGTCCGCAACGCGTCCGACGACCTGCAGGCGCTGCTCGACGCGCTGAAGGCGCTGGGGCTGGACCGCACCACCGACGTCTTCGTGACCTCCGATCACGGCTTCGCCACGGCGTCGCGCCAGGGCGGGACCAGCGCCTCGGCGCGCCTGCGCTATCCCGACACGGTCCCCGGGTTCCTGCCCACCGGCTTCCTCGCGATCGACATGGCCGCGGCGCTGGATCTGCCGCTGTACGATTCCTACGGCGCGATGCTCGATCCGGCCCGCGGCGAGTCGCCGAAGAAGGGCGCCCTGCTCGGGGCCGACCCGCGGCGGCCGCAGGTGGTGATCACCAGCAACGGCGGCGCGGACCTGATCTATCTGCCCGGCGCCGACGCCCGGGCCCTGGCGGCGCGCGTCGTCGCCTTCCTGACCGGTCAGGACTACACCGCGGGGGTCTTTCTCGACGATGAGCTCGGGCCCGCCGCGGGCGCCCTGCCCCTGAGCCGGGTCGGCCTCGTCGGCTCGGCCCGCACCCCGCGGCCGTCGATCATCGTCGCCTTCCGCAGCTTCTCGACCGGTTGCGCCGACCCGGAGCTCTGCGCCGTCGAGATCGCCGACACGGATCTGCAGCAGGGCCAGGGCATCCATGGGACGTTCGGGCGGCAGGACACGCACAACTTCATGGCCGCGATCGGCCCGGACTTCAGACGCCGTTTCACCGATCCGGCCCCGGCCGGCAACGCCGACATCGCTCCCACCCTGGCCCGCGTCCTGGACCTCGATCTGCCCGCCCGCGGCGGGCTGCGCGGACGGATCCTGGACGAGGCGCTGGAGGGCGGGGCGCCGACGGCGGCGGCGCGGTGCATCACCGTCGCCTCTGCGCCGGCGGCGAACGGCTTCGTCACGATGCTGCAGGGCCAGTCGGTCAAGGACGCGATCTATTTCGATGCGGCGGGCATGCCTGGCCGGGTGATCGGCCTCGATCCCGCGGGGGCCGGGCGCAGCTGCGGCGGATAACGCGGCCGAGAGGCCGGGGTCTAGAGCTTGGGCCGCCCCGCCAGCTCCTGCCCGGTCACCTGGTAGACCACCAGCTCAGCGATGTTGGTCGCGTGGTCGCCGATGCGCTCAAGGTTCTTGGAGATGAACAGCACGTGGGTGCACCCCTCGACGCTGCCGGGGTTGGAGGCCATGGCGGCCAGCACGCCGTTGAAGACGTGGTCGTGCACCTGGTCGATCTCCTGGTCCTTGGACCAGACTTCCAGCGCCGCGTGGGCGTCGGACGTCCTGTAGGCGCCGACCACCGCCGCGAGCCGCTCGCAGACCAGCTGGCCCAGCTTGGTGACCTCGTGGATCTGCTCGTTGGTGGGCGGCTGGGTGAATTGGCGCACCCGCTTGGCGATGCTCTTGGCGAGGTCGCCGCATCGCTCGAGATTCATCGCCGTCTTCATCGCCGCGATCGGCGCGCGCAGATCGTCGGCCATCGGCTGGTGCAGGGCGATGAAGCGGACGGCCCGGCGCTCGATCTCGGCGTCCTGGCTGTCGATCTCGTCGTCAGCGGCGGCGATGCGGATGGCGGCGTTGGCGTCCTGGTTGGCGAAGGCGTCGACCGCGCCCTTCACCTGAGCCACGGTGAGGTCGCCCATGGCCGAAACGTCCCGGCGCAGGGTCGCCAGCTCCTCGTCCACCGCCTTCAGGGTGTGGTCCATCGCGCCCTCCTAGCCGAACCGGCCGGTGATGTAGTCACGCGCGCAGGTCGTGACCGGATTGGTGAAGACCTGGTCGGTGTCGCCGAACTCCACCAGCTGGCCGAGGTACATGAAGCCGGTCTGGTCCGAGAGGCGCGCGGCCTGGCCCATGTTGTGGGTGACGATGACGATGGTGTAGTCCCGCTTCAGCTCGATGATGGTGTCCTCGAGCTTGGCGGTGGAGATCGGGTCGAGCGCCGACGCCGGCTCGTCGAGCAACAGCACCTCGGGCTTCACGGCGATGGCGCGGGCGACGCACAGGCGTTGCTGCTGGCCGCCGGACAGGCCGAGCCCGGACTGGCTCAGCTTGTCCTTGACCTCCTCCCACAAGGCCGCGCGCTTCAGCGAGTCCTCGACCCGCTCCTGCATCTGCGACTTGGACAGGCGCTCGTAGAGCCGCACGCCATAGGCCACGTTGTCGAAGATCGACATCGGGAACGGGGTGGGCTTCTGGAACACCATGCCGACCCGGGCGCGCAGGCCCGTCAGGTCGATGCGCGCACCCAGCACGTTCTCGCCGTCGAGGATCACCTCGCCGGAGGCGCGCTGGCCCGGATAGAGGCTGTACATACGGTTCAGCGTGCGCAGCAGGGTGGACTTGCCGCAGCCGGAGGGGCCGATCAGGGCGGTCACGGCCTTGGCCGCGAAGCAGACGCTCACGTCCTGCAGCGACTGCTTATTGCCATAGAAGAAGTCGAGACCCTTGATCTGGATCTTCACCTTCTCCTGAGGCAGCTGCAGGATCGAGGTGTCGGGGGCTTCGGTCTGCACGTTCATGTCCGGCTGGACTCCCGGGAGAAGACGCGGGCGAGGATGGTCACCGACAGCACCGCGACCGCGATCAGCAGCGCGCCGGCCCAGGCGAGGCGGCGCCAGTCGTCGTAGGCGCTGAGCGCGAACTGGAAGATCACCACCGGCAGGTTCGCGGTCGGCTTGGTGAGGTTCAGATTGAGGAACTGGTTGTTCAGGGCGGTGAACAGCAGGGGCGCGGTCTCGCCGGAGATGCGGGCGAAGGCCAGAAGCGCCCCGGTGATCATGCCGCTCTTGGCCGAGGTCCAGATCACCGCGCTGGTGGTGCGCCAGAACGGCGCGCCGAGGCCGACGCTGGCTTCACGCAGGCTGGTGGGCTGCAGCCGCAGCACGTCCTCGGTGGTGCGGGTGATCACCGGCACGGCCAGCAACGCCAGGGCCGCCGCCCCGGCGAGGCCCGAGAAGCCCTTCAGCGGGGCGACCAGGATCTCGTAGACGAACAGGCCCACCAGGATCGAGGGCGCCGACAAGAGGACGTCGTTCAGGAAGCGGATGACCTTCCCGTAGTGGCTGTCGCGGGCGTACTCCGACAGCCAGGTGCCGGCGAGCACCCCGACCACGAGGCCGCCGGCCATGGCCACCGCGCACATCATCAGCGAGCCCAGGATGGCGTTGAGCAGTCCGCCCTGCGAGCCGGGCGCGGGCGTGGACATGGTGAAGACCTTCAGGTCCATCCCGCCGATGCCCTTGCTCAGCAGTGACCACATGATCAGGGCCAGGGCCAATAGCGCGAAGCCCGTAGACAGCCAGCAAAAGCCGAGGAAGGCGAGGTTCCCCGCGCGCCGGGCGAAGCGGGGCCTGACCGCGGCGCTCACAGGTTCACCTGCTTGCCGATGAGCAGCCGGGCCAGGGCCAGGACCACGAAGGTGATCACGAACAGCACCAGCCCGAGCGCGATCAGCGAGGCGGTGTGCAGCACGCCGGTGGCCTCGGTGAACTCGTTGGCGATGGTGGAGGCGATGGTCGATCCGGAGGCGAACAGCGACGTGGGGAAGCCGTGCGAGTTGCCGATGATGAAGGTGACCGCCATGGTCTCGCCGAGCGCGCGGCCGAGCCCGAGCATCACCGCCCCGATGGCGCCGGTGCGAATGTACGGCAGGCTGACGTTCCGGATCACCTCGAAGGTCGTGGAGCCGAGGCCGAAGGCGCTCTCTCGCACCTGGGTCGGCACGGTGAGCAACAGCTCGCGCAGGGTGGCGGCCATGAACGGCAGGATCATGATCGCCAGGATGATGGAGGCCGACAGGATGCCTGCGCCGTTGGGCACGCCGGCGGTGACGGTCTCCCAGATGCTGCCGGCGGGGGCGGCCGACATGATCGGCAGCTGGATGTGCTTGGCGAACCAGGGGGCGAAGGAGAACAGCCCCCACATGCCGTAGACGATCGACGGGATGCCCGCGAGCAGCTCCACCGCCGTGCCGATCGTCCGCCGCAGGATCGCCGGGCAGAGCTCGACCAGGAAGATGGCGACGCCGACGGCCAGCGGCAGGGCGATGAGCAGGGCCAGGGCCGAGCTTACCAGGGTGCCGACGATGGCGCCCGCGGCGCCGTACACCTCGGTCACCGGGTTCCATTCGGAGCTGACGAAGAAGGTCAGGCCGAACTTGGCGAACGCCGGCCAGCCCCCGATCAGCAGCGAGGCCACGATGCCGCCCAGCGAGAGCAAGAGCAGGGTGGCCGCGCTGAAGCACGAGATCTCGAAGATCCCGTCGAACGCCGCGCCGCGCGCGGCGCGGACGACCGGGACAGGAGGCGTGTCGGCGGCGGTCATGGCGGGTGCGTCGATATCGGCGGCTGAGGTCACGGCGCGGGCGTGAACACGGGCTTGCCGTCCGGCCCGACGATGGCCGTCCAGCTCGCGCGGACACGCGCCTTCAGGTCCGCCGGCAGGGGCACGTAGTCGAGCGCCTGGGCGGCGCCGTCGCCCTTGCTGTAGGCCCAGTCGAAGAAGCTCAGCACCGCCTTGCCCGTGGCGGCGTCGGTCTGGGACTTGTGCATCAGGATGAAGGTGGCGCCGGTGATCGGCCAGGCGCCCGCGCCCGGCTGGTTGAGCAGCAACAGGTAGAAGCCCTGGGCCTTGGACCAGTCCGCGCCCGCCGCGGCCGCAGCGAAGCTCTCGGCTGTCGGGGCGACGAAGGCGCCGGAGGCGTTCTGCAGCAGGGCGAAGGCCATGCTGTTCTGCTTGGCGTAGGCGTATTCGACGTAGCCGATGGCGCCGGTGGTCTGCTTGACCAGGGCGGCGACGCCGTCGTTGCCCTTGCCGCCGAGGCCGGTCGGCCAGGCCACGGAGTCGCTGGCCCCGACCTTGGACCAGGCCGGCGCCACGCCGTTCAGATAGGAGGTGAACAGGAAGCTGGTGCCCGAGCCGTCGGAGCGGTGGACCACCGAGATCGGCAGGTTGGGCAGCTTCACGCCCGGGTTCAGGGCGGCGATGGCTGGGTCGTTCCACTTGGCGACCTTGCCGAGATAGATGTCGGCCAGGAGCGGACCGGTGAGCTTGAGCTCGCCCGGCTTCAGGTCCGGCAGGTTCACCACGGGGACCACCCCGCCCATGACGGTCGGGAACTGCACAAGGCCGTTCTTGTCGAGGTCGTCGGGCTTGAGCGGCTTGTCGGAGGCCCCGAAGGCCACGGTGCCCGCCTCGATCTGCTTGATGCCGCCGCCCGAGCCGATCGGCTGGTAATTCAGGGTCAGGCCGGTGTCGGCCTTCTGGGCTTCGGCCCATTTGGCGTAGAGCGGCGCCGGGAAGGTCGCGCCGGCGCCGGAGAGCTGGGGCCCGGAGCCGGACTTGCCGCCGCCGCCGCACCCGGCCAGGAGCAGGCCGACAGCCAGACCGGAGATCAACTTTCGGAACATGACGTCCTCCTCGCTCAGGCCAAGGGTCTAACGGCGGGGGACGACGGTTCGGCGACAGTTGGATGAAGCTTCCGTGACACCGCACCGCCCCCGGGGCGCGAGGCGCCACGCCGCCCCCTCCCGGGAGGGAAGGGGCGCGCGGCCGACGGCCGGATCAGCGGCCGGCGTAGACCGGCTTGCCGCCCGGGCCGGAGACCTTGCTCCAGGACTTGCGGATCAGGTCCTTCACCGAGGCCGGCAGGGTGACGTAGTCGAGCTGCTGGGCGGCCGCGTCGCCGTTGCGGTAGCACCAGTCGAAGAAGGCCAGCACCTCGCGGCCCTTTTCGACGTCCTTCGGCTTGGTGTGCACCAGGATGAAGGTGGCGCCGGTGATCGGCCAGGCGTTGGCGCCGGGCTGGTCGAGCAACAGCAGGTAGAAGCCGGGCGCGGAGCTCCATTTGGCGTTGGCCGCGGCGGCGCTGAAGGCCTCGGCCGTGGGGGCGACGAAGCGGCCGGACTTGTTGCGGAGCAGGGCGTAGGTGAGGTTGTTCTGCTTGGCGTAGGCGTATTCGACATAGCCGATGGCGCCTTCGGTCTGCTTGACGTAGCCGGCGACGCCGTCGTTCCCCTTGCCGCCGAGGCCCGTCGGCCAGTTCACCGAATCGTTGGCCCCGACCTCGCTCGCCCAGTGGGCGGCGTTCATGGCCAGGTAGCTGGTGAACAGGAAGCTGGTGCCCGAGCCGTCGGACCGGTGCACGACGGTGATCGGCAGGCCGGGAAGGCGCACGCCCGGGTTCATCTTGACCAGCAGGGGATCGTTCCATCGCTTGATGACGCCGCGGTAGATGTCCGCCAGCAGCGGGCCGGTCAGCTTCACCTCGCCCGGCTTGATGCCCGGCAGGTTCATCACCGGCACGACGCCGCCGATCACAGTGGGGAACATCGCGAGCCCGCCGGCGGCGAGGTCGTCCGGCTTCAACGGCTTGTCGGAAGCGCCGAAATCGACGGTGCCGGCGTTGATCTGGCGGATGCCGCCGCCCGAGCCAATGGCCTGGTAGTTCAGCCGGTTGCCGGTCTGGTCCTTATACATCTCCGCCCACTTGGCGTAGACCGGCGCGGGAAAGGTCGCCCCGGCCCCGGAGATGTCGGCGGCCTCGGCGGCGCCGGCGGCCATAACCGCCGCGCCCGCCAGGATGGCCAGGTATTTCTTGAACATCGAATGCCCCTCCGTACGGACGCGTCGGGCGCCCCGTTTCGGCGGGCAGGTGTATTCAACCTCTGCGAAGGTTAGGCGACAGCGGAGTGTCAGTTGCATGACACCGCCGTGGACGCTGAATCGTGAAACGCCGATGCGTCATCATCCGTCAACTCGGCTGTCATTGAACTGTCGCGCGGCTTTGTCGGAACTGTCGTGATTGATCACTAGAGAAGCCCTCAGTCGGGGCCGCAGCGTGCGGCTACCAAAAGAGGGGTATTCCATGGGGATTCTAAAGAGCCGCCCCGCCCGCGCGTGGCTATGCGCCGGGCTGGCCGGGGCCTTGATGTGCGGCGTGTCCACGGCGGCCCTCGCCGCGCCGGACGGACCGGTCAGCACCGATCGCGACGGACGCGACGCCAGGTATGAGGCGATGCAGCGCCAGCTCGACGACTTCCGCGCGCAGCTGGAAGCGATGAAGGCCAATGGCGCGCCGGACGCGCACATGGCCGCCATGCAGGCGCAGCTCGACGCCCTGGCGCAGCAGCTCGCGGACCTGAAATCCCAGCAGGACGCGGCGCTCTCCGACATCCAGACGCTGAAGACGCCCACGGGCGGATCGGTGATCGCCAGCCTGCCCAACGGCCGGCCGGTGCTCGCCACCGCCGACGGCCGCTTCACCGCCAACCTGCACGCCATCGTCATGTTCGACGCCGGCAAGTCTTTCGTCGACACCAACAGCCTGCCGGCGTCCACGGTCGGCCGAGACCTGAACTCCGGCACCAACTTCCGGCGCGCCCGCCTCGGCATCGACGGCAAGCTGTTCAAGGACTTCGACTACGGCTTCGTGCTGGAATTCGGCGGCTCGGGCGCGGAAGACGCCGGCCACATCCAGGAAGCCTGGCTGCAGTACTCGGCCTTCAAGCCCTGGCGGATCCGGCTCGGGGCGTTCGAGCCGAACATCGGCCTGGCCGCCGCGGTGTCCACCAGCCAGATGCCGCTGATGGAGCGGCCCTCCCCCGCCGAGGTGGCCCGCAACGTGGCCGCCGGCGATTCTCGCAGCGCCCTTCAGCTCGCCGGCAACGGCGTGTTCGGCGCCGGAGACTCGGGCCTGGCCATGCGCTGGTTCCTGTCGACCGCCGTCACCGGCAACACCGTCGGCACCATCAACTCCACCGGCAGCGCCACGGCCCAGCCGGTGGGCGAGCAGCAGGCGGTGATCGGCCGCTTTGCCATCGCCCCGTTCCAGAGCACCAACTGGCAGGCCCACTTCGGCGTCAACGCCCAGTACGTGATCCACCCCAACGACAGCGGTGCGGCCAACGCCGTCCGTTATCCCATCCAGCTGCGCGACCGGCCCGAGCTTCGGATCGACGCCACGCGGCTGGTGGACACCGGCGGCATCGACGCCCGCCACGCTTCGGTGCTGGGGGCTGAAGCCGGCTTCACCGCCGGGCCATTCATGGCCGAGGGCGAATACTTCCACTACGAGGTCAACCGGCGACTGGAAGGCCCCGGCCTGCCCAGCGACCCGAGCTTCCACGGCTGGTACGTCCAGGGCGTGTGGGTCCTCACCGGCGAAAACCGGCCGTACAACCCGACGGAAGCCCGCTTCGACGCGCCCAAGCCCAACTACAACTTCAACCCGTCGGCCGGCACCTGGGGCGCCTTCGAGCTGGCGGCCCGCTATTCCGACCTGGACCTGAACTACCACGACTGCGGCGCGGGCGTGGCCATCCCGGTGTCGCCAGCGCCCTGCTTCGACGCCATCCGCGGCGGCGAGCAGAAGATCGCGAGCTTCGGGGTCAACTGGTACATGAACCCGACCATCCGCTTCATGTTCGACTTCCAGCACGTGATGGTCGACCGGCTGAGCGCCAGCGGCGCCCAGATCGGGCAGGACTACAACGCCATCGGGTTCCGCAGCCAATTCGCCTTCTAGCGTCGCCTCCCCTGTCGGCGCGGCGAGCCGCCGCGGGTCCCCCGCCCGCGGCGGCTTTGCCTTGTGCGGACGGCAGGGCAGGATGGCCAAGCCAGACAAGGGGGAAGCCGAATGAAACCGATCCATTTCGCCGCGGCGGCCGCGTGCGTGCTGGGGCTCGCCGGCGCGCCGCCCGCCCGGTCCGCCCCTGCGCCTATCGTGTTCTTCGACATCGCCGGGCCAGACCTAGCCGGCCAGGCGGCGTTCTACCGGACGGTGTTCGGCTGGGATGTCGGCGCGGACGGACGCTTCACCGCCCAAGTCGCCTCGCCCCTGCCCGGGACCCTGCGGGCCGATCCCGCCGACAAGATCGTCTATCTGGGCGTCGACGACGTGGCCGCCGCCCTCGCCAAGGTCACGGCCAACGGAGGCAAGGTGGTGGCCCCGAGGTTCGAGGTGAAGGGCGTCGCGGTGCTGGGGCTGTTCACCGATCCCGCCGGCAACCACATGGGGGTGGTCGAGATGAAGGGCGGCAAGCCGGTCATCCCCTGAGGCCGCCGGCCTGACCCGCTAGGCGTGCGAATCCAAGGCGTAGCCGGCGGAGCGGACGGTGCGGATCGGGTCGGCCGATTCGGCCTCGCTGCAGAGCGCCTTGCGCAGGCGGCCGACGTGCACGTCCACGGTGCGCAGGTCGATGTAGGTGCCCGAGCCCCAGACGCCATCGAGCAGGCGCTCGCGGCTGAACACCCGGCCCGGCCGCTGCATCAAAAAGTCCAGCAGGCGGAACTCGGTTGGGCCGAGGTGGATGTCGCGGCCGCCGCGGGTGACGCGGTGGCGCGCGCGGTCGAGCACGATATCGGCGTATTCGAGCCGCTCGTCGGTGAGCTCGGGTCGGCTGCGGCGCAATAGAGCCCGGATGCGGGCGATCAGCTCGCTCATGGCGAACGGCTTGACCAGGTAGTCGTCGGCGCCGGTCTCGAGGCCCCGCACCTTGTCGGCGTCCTCGCCGCGCGCGGTCAGCATCAGGATCGGGGTGCGGCGGGTCTCGCCGCGCGCGCGCAGGCGGCGGCAGACCTCGACCCCCGAGACCTTGGGCAGCATCCAGTCGAGCACGATCAGATCGGGCGTCTCTTCCTCGATCTTGAGCAGGGCCTCCTCGCCGTCCGCGGCGCGGTCGACCTTGAAGCCCTCCTTGTTGAAATTGTAGTCGAGCAGGGTCGCCAGGGCGTCCTCGTCCTCGACCAGCAGCACGGCGGGCATCGAGCTCACTGGTCCTCCGTCGCCGTCTCGACGAGGCTGAGCTTGGGCCGCTCGGCCGCCAGCTCCTCGCCGGTGATCTGGAAATAGAGGATCTCGGCGATGTTGGTGGCGTGGTCGCCGATCCGCTCGAGGTTCTTGGCGATGAACAGGAGGTGCGCGCCGGGGGCGACCGAGGCCGGCTCCTTGGCCATCAGGGTCAAAAGCTCGCGAAACACGCTGTCGTAATGCTTGTCGACCTCCTCGTCGCGCCGCCAGACCGCCAGGGCGGCGTCGAGGTCCAGCGCCGCATAGGCGTCCAGCACCTCGTGCAGGCGGGCGGCCACCAGTCGGCCCATCCGCTCGATCGCGCCCATCAGGGGCAGCACCGGCTCGGCGGCCGAGAGAACCAGGCTGCGCTTGGCGATGTTGCGGGCCAGGTCGCCGCAGCGCTCAAGGTTCATCGCCAGCTTGAAGGTGGAGACGGCGCGTCGCAGGTCCTCGTCGCGTGGTCCGTGCACGGTGATCAGCTTCAGCGCGCGACGCTCGACCTCGGCCTGCATGCTGTCGAGCCTCAGATCACGGACGATCAGGGCCTCGGCGAGGGGCACGGCCCGGCGGACCACGGCGTCGACCGCGTCCATCACCTGGGCCTCGGCCAAGCCGCCCATACGGATGACCTCTGCGGTCAGGGCGCGCTGCTCGGTCTCATAGGACTTGTCGAAACTGACCTGAGCCAACTGGAATCCTTCCTTTTCCAGAGCTTATCCGACCCGTACGACAGTTTTGCGACAGCTATCCGACAGTCGGAAGATAGATGCTGAAGGTGGTGCCCTTCCCTTCCGCGCTTTCGACCAGAACGCCACCCCGGTGGCGGTTCATGATGTGCTTGACGATGGCGAGGCCCAGGCCGGTGCCGCCGCGCGACTGGCCCTCGACCCGATAAAAGCGCTCCGACAGCCGGGGCAGATGCTGACGGGCGATGCCGGGGCCGGCGTCGATCACCCGCAGCACGACATAGGCCTGGCCGGCGGCGACGTCCGGACTCAGCAGAGGCAGGGAGGCCGCGCCGTCCCGGGAGGGCGCGCGCGCCTCCTCCAGCGAGGCCGCGAGCAAGAGCACGATGCGCACGGTCCCGGCGGCGGGCGAGTACTTGATGGCGTTGTCGAGCAGGTTCTGGATCACCTGCACCAGCTGGTCTCGGTCGCCGAGCACGGGCGGCAGGCCCGGCGCGGCCTCCACTGTCACGCCGGCGCGGGCCTGGCCGGAGATCGGCCGCGAGGCGTCGAGGACGTCCTGCACCGCCTGGACCAGGTTGACGCGGCCGGAAGGGGCGATGTGCTCGTTGAGCTCGATCCGGCTCAGGGACAACAGATCCTCGATCAGCCGGCCCATGCGACCGGCCTGCTCCGACATGATGCCGAGGAAGCGCTCGCGCGCTTCCGCGTCGTCCTTGGCGTGAGTGCGCAGGGTCTCGACGAAGCCGGCGAGCGACGCCAAGGGCGTGCGCAGCTCATGGCTGGCGTTGGCCAGGAAGTCGGCGCGCATGCGCTCGGTGCGGCGGGCGTCGGTCTCGTCACGGAGCATCAGCACCAGGCGGCGCGAGCCGTCCTCGGCCTGCGGCAGGGGGCGCACCAGGGCCCGCCACAGCCGCGGCTGGACGCCGATCGACTCGTATTGCACCTCGCCGTCGACGCCGGTCTCGAGCGCGCGGTCCACGGCCTCAAGCACCAGGGGGTGGCGGATCGCAGCGCCGAGCGAGGCGCCGGACAGCTCCGGCCGGAACAAGGTCTGGGCGGCGCGGTTGCCATAGAGAATCACCTGGCCGGCCGCCGAGCTGGATTCGATCAGCAGGATGGGATCGGGCAGCCGTTCCAGCGCCTGGGCGAGGGCTTCGGGCGTGGCGGCGGCGGTGGATCCGTCCATGCGACGGTTCATGGCCGCAGCAGGCGGCAGGATACAAGCCCCAGCAGCGCCGCAGGGGCGCGGGCGCCCGACCTAGGCGCGCCGGCGGGCCTGCTCCGGGGTCAGCTCGGGCGATGGAGGCGCCAGGCGGCCCTTCAGCAGCAAGCCGGCGAACGGCACCAGGCTCAGCCATGCGCCCTTCGGCGAGGCGGACCCAACAGTGTCGGCCATGCTGGCCCCGCGCTGTCCCATTGGCAGGGGGCGGCCGGTGGTGGAATCGACAGTCGTCTGGTGCTCGATCTCGGCGTTCAGCTCGGCCCCGAACAGGACGATGATGGTGGACATCCACATCCAGGTCATCGCCCCCGCGGCCGCCCCGAAGGAGCCATAGGTCCGGTCGTAGTGGGCGAAATTGGAGAGGTACCAGGAGTAGGCGAAGGAGGCCCCCAGCCAGAGCACGGAGGCGACGGCGCCGCCCGGCGTCACCCAGCGCCAGCGCGCGTGCTGGCGGCTCGGGCCGAAGCGGTAGATCACCGCGAGCAGCGCCATCGACAGCACCAGCAGCAGAGGCCAGCGGATCAGGTCGAGCCAGGGCGCGTCCGCCCTTACGAAGGGGAGCATGAACGGGATCGCCACCAGGGCGCCGATGCAGACCGCGAGATAGGCCACCCCGCCCAGGGTGAACACCAGGCTCTGCAGGGTGAGCTGCAGATAGGTCCGCCGCTCCGTCTCCTCGTAGGCGACATTGAGGCCGTTGATCAGCGCCTTCATGCCCGAGTTGGCGCTCCACACCGACAGCAGCAGGCCAAGGAGGAAGGTGGCGCTCAGGGTCGCCGGCCGGGCGGCGGAGATAAGGATCATCTGCTTGCCGATGAACACGACCATCTCGCGCGGAGCCACGCCCGCCAGCAGCATGATCTGCTTCTGGGCGTCGTGGACGTCGGCGAAGATGCCGTAGAGCGAGACGAACGCAGCCAGACCCGGAAAGCCCGCCAGCAGGACGAAGAAGGTCACCCCGCCGGCGACGGTGGTGATGCGGTCCTTGTTGAACTCCTGCCAGGTGCGCCAGAGGATGTCGCGCCAGCCGCGCACGGGGATGTCCTTGGGCGAGCGCGCGTCCCGGCCCCGGCCGGGCTCGTCACGGCGCACCCGCCGCTCCAGCCTGGCGCCGCCGTGCGCCTGGGTCGGCCACATCGCGGCCATCGCCGCCAGGGCTATCCAGGGCAGGGATTCCAGGCCTGCTCGCAGCGGATGCGCCCGCGGCCTGGGCGCCGCCGGCCCCCTGGCGCCGCGCTTGCCCCGAGGCGACGGCTTGGGCGGCGCGGGCTTGCCCGCCTTGGGCGTCTTGGCCTTGGCCTCGGGCGCCGGCTTGCCCCGGAGGGCCGGCTTGGCCCTGGCCTTGAACGCTCGCATGGGCCGTCCCCTCAGCCTGTGCCGCTTCAACCGCTCAGACGCGCGGCCGTTCCAGGGCGCTTGCGCTGCGGCGGCGGCTTTGGCAGTCAATCCCGGTGAGCACCCTGGTCAAGGCCTGGACCGCCGCCCGCGACCGGCTGAAGGCCGCGGGGCTGGATTCCCCGGCGATCGACGCCCGGCTTCTGGTCGAGGCGGCCACAGGCGCCACCCGCGCCGACATCCTGTCCGATCCCTACCGGGCGCTGGAGCCCGACCACCTCGACGCCCTGGAGGGCTATCTGGAGCGCCGGGCGCGGCGCGAGCCGATCAGCCACATCCTCGGGCGCAAGGGGTTCTGGACCTTGATGCTCGGGGTCACGCCGGCGGTGCTCACCCCCCGGCCCGAGACGGAGCTGGTCGTGGAAACGGCGCTGAAGGCGTTTGCCGAGGCCGAGGCCTTCCGGGTGCTGGACCTGGGGGTCGGCTCGGGCGCGATCCTGCTGGCGATCCTCGCCGAGCGGCCGGCCGCCACGGGCCTCGGGGTCGACGCCTCGGAGGAGGCGCTGGCGGTGGCGCGGGAGAACGCCGCCAACCTGGGCCTCGCCGCCCGCGCCGCCCTGATGCGCGGCGACTGGACCCAGGGCCTGGCCGACTCGGGCTTCGAGCTGGTGGTCTGCAACCCGCCCTACATCCGCTCGGGAGAGATCGCCGGGCTCGACCCGGAGGTCCGCGACCATGAGCCGCGGCTGGCGCTGGACGGGGGCCCGGACGGCCTGGACGCCTACCGCCGGCTCGCCGGGGAGATCCTGCGCGTGCTGAAGCCGGGCGGCCGCTTCGTGCTGGAGACGGGCGCGGGGCAGGCCGGGGCGGTCCGCGGGTTGATGCAGGCGGCCGGCGCGGCGGAGCTGGAGGTGCTCGACGATCTTTCCGGCCATGCCCGCGTCGTGGCCGGCTGCAAGAAAGCCCTTGGAATCGCTGCGGACAATCGCTAGATCATTGCCGTCTCCACCCAATACGCCGGAGCATCGGTCGAGCGCCTCTTAGACCCGGGCGCGCCGGACCCGGCGACCAGAGCGGCCTCGTGTATGCGGGCCTCGCCCGTCGGGGGGCGTGAGACGGCGAACGCGGTCCTCACACAGCAACGGCTTCGGCGCAGATAGCCCGCGCCGCCTGCCGGCTGATGCGGCGCCCGCCCATCACGGTTCAGCGTAGATGAGAGATTTCAAGAACATGAAACGGCAGCGCAGCCGCAACCGGGGCGGCGGCGGCGGCAACAGCGGGGGTGGCAAGCCCCAGCACAACGTGAACCGCGCGTTCGATTCGAACGGCCCGGACAGCGTCAAGATCCGGGGCCACGCCCAGCACGTCTTCGAGAAGTACCAGCAGCTGGCCCGCGACGCCTCGTCCTCCGGCGACCGCGTGTTGGCCGAGAACTACCTGCAGCACGCCGAGCACTATTTCCGCGTGCTGCGCGCGGTGCAGCCGCACCGTCCCGCCTCCGAGATCATCGGGCGCGACGCCTTCACCTCAGGCATCGACATCGACTTCGAGGACGACAGCGCCCCCGAGCCCGACGCCGAGGGGAGCGAGGGCGGAGACGATGGCCTGGAGGCCCGCGGGGACGGGCAACGCCAGGACAGCCAGCGTCAGGACAGCCAGCGCCAGGACGGGCAACGCCAGGACAATCCGCGCAACGACGGCCAGCGCCAGGACTATCGCGGCGACAACAACCGCGGCGAATACCGCGACCGCCGCCCCGAGTTCCGCCGCGACGAGTACCGTCCCGACAACCGGCCGGACGGGCGCCAGGATGGCCGCCAGGATGCGCGCCCCGACAATCGCCAGGACAACCGTCAGGGCGGCCGCCAGGACAGCCGGCCGGAAGGACGCCAGGACGGGCGCCAGGAAGGCCGTTACGAGCGTCCGCGCGATGACCGGCCCCGGGACGACCGGGGCTATCGCGGCGACCGTCAGGACCGTTACGAAGGCCGCGGCGATCGTCAGGGCCAGCCCTCCGGCCAGGCCGCCGACCCGCTGCCGGTGGTCGAGCCCGAGGCCACGCCGCTAACCGCCGAGCGGCGCGACGACACCGCCACCCTGCGCTCGCAGGACGGTGGCTTCAGCCCGGCGCCGGCCTTCCTGCAGTCGCGCATTGACAGCCCTCCGGAAACCACCGAGCCGGCCGCCGCCGAGCCGCGTCGCCGTCGCGGCCGGCCGCCGCGGCGCGTCGAAGGCGAGACCGCCACGGCCGAGCCGACTCCGGAAGAGGCCTAGAACGGGCGGCTCGCATCCGGGCCCTCGCGGGCCTAGATGAGGGCCATGAGCCTGGACCTCGGATCGCGTGCAGACGGCGCGCTGGCCGCCGCGTCAGCCGCGGTCGGCCTGCCCAAGGGCGCGCGGGTGGTCGCGGCGATGTCCGGCGGGGTGGATTCCACGGTGACCGCCGCCCTGCTCCATCGCGCCGGCTACGAGGTGGTGGGCGTCACCCTGCAGCTTTACGACCACGGCGCGGCGATGCACCGAAAAGGCGCCTGCTGCGCCGGCCAGGACATCCACGACGCCCGCCTGGCCGCCGAACGGATCGGCGTGCCCCACTACGTGCTGGACTACGAGAGCCGCTTCAAGGCGGCGGTGATGGAGGACTTCGCCGACGCCTATCTGCGCGGCGAGACCCCGATCCCGTGCATCCGCTGCAACCAGACCGTCAAGTTCCGCGACCTGCTCGATATCGCCCGCGACCTGGGGGCCCAGGCGCTGGCCACCGGCCACTATGTGCAGCGCCGCCCCGGCCGCCGCGGCCCCGAGCTGCACCGCGCCGCCGACCCCGCGCGCGACCAGAGCTACTTCCTGTTCGCCACCACCGCCGAGCAGCTGGACTTCCTGCGCTTCCCGCTGGGCGGCCTGCCCAAGCCCGACGTGCGGCGCGTCGCGGCGGAGCTGGGCCTCGCCGTGGCCGACAAGCCTGACAGCCAGGACATCTGCTTCGTGCCCGAGGGCCGCTACACGACCATCGTCGACCGCCTGCGCCCGCAAGGCGCCGTGCCGGGCGAGATCGTGCACCTGGACGGCCGGGTGCTCGGCCGCCACGAGGGGGTCAGCCGCTACACGGTGGGCCAGCGCCGGGGGTTGAACGTGGCCGTGGGCGAGCCCCTGTTCGTCGTGCGGCTGGACGCCGAGAGCCGCCAGGTGGTGGTCGGCCCGCGCGAGGCGCTGCTCACGGGGGCCCTGGCGCTGAAGGAGACCAACTGGCTGGGCGACCAGCCGAGCCTCGTGGACGCCGCCCGCGACGGGCTCGCCGTGCTGGCCCGCGTGCGCTCGACCCGCGACCCTGTCGCGGCGCGCCTGATCCTGAGCGACGGCGCGCCGGTCGTGGCGTTCGACGGGCCGGAGGAAGGGGTGTCGCCGGGGCAGGCCTGCGCGCTCTACGACCCCGAGGACGCCTCGCGGGTGCTGGGCGGCGGCTTCATCGCCGCGACCACGGCGGCGGTCACCTGAAGGCCAGCTGCGCCGCCTGCAGCAGGTAGGCGAAACCGATGCCGGTGACGATCCAGCGGCTCCAGGCGATGAAGCTCCTGTCGGTCAGGCGCTCCAGCACGCGTCCGCCGATCACGGTGCCCAGCATGGCCAGCGGCACGGAGAGCACGAACACCCAGGCCGGCGGCATGCCCTTGCCCCCGGCGCGAAGCAGCGGCGTCCCGTAGACCAGCACCTTGGCGAGGTGGCTGAACACCTGGGTCGCCGCCTTGGTGGCGACGATGCGGTGACGCGTCAGGCTGGTGCGCACGAAGAAGACGTCCAGCAGGGGTCCGGCCACGCCGGCCGTCAGGTTCAGGCCGGTCACCGACAGGCCGCAGATCAGGGCGTGGACCGGCCTGGCGGCGTCCAGGGCGATGAGCTTTTTCGGCAGCCAGACCAGGCCCGGAACCAGGCCCAGCAGCAGATAGAGCAGAGGCTTGGACGGGGTGAAGGCCGCCACCGCCAGCACGGCGGCCACCATCGCCGAGCCCAGCACGTAGAAGCCCAGGATGCGCCACTGCAGGTGGCGGCGGTGCAGCACCGCCCGCCAGCCGTTGGCGGCCATCTGGATCAAGCCCTGGGTGACCAGGGCGGCGGACACCGGCAGCACCAGGGCCGCCGCGCCCATGAGGACGAGGCCTCCGGCCATGCCGAACACGCCGGAGAGGATCGAGGTGACGAAGGCGACCGCGAGGATGAAGGCCGCGACGCCCGCGCTCATGCCCCGCCCGCGGCGCTACTTGAGCGATTTCAGATAGGCGACCAGCGCCTTGCGCTTGCCGGCATCGGACACCTTGTAATTCATCACACAGCCTGGGGCGAAAGCCTGGGTGTCGGTGAGGAAGGCGTCCAGCGCCGCGTCGTCCCAGGCGCCGCCCTTGGCCTTGAGCGCCGCGCAATAGGGCCAGTCGGGCGCGCCGGCGATCTTGCGGCCATAAACCCCGGCCAGCGGCGGGGCCTGGTCGAACTCGTCGGGCAGGTGGCAGGTCGTGCAGGACAGCTGGTTGAACACGGCATGGCCCTGCTGGACCAGCGCCGCGTCGTCCTGCGCCTTCGCCTGCGGCGAGGCCAGGGCCAGGCCGGCGGCGGCCAGGGAAAGGATCAGTCCACGCGCGCCCATCACGCGGCCTGCAGCTGGCGGCGCACCATGCGGCTGAAGTCGTCCATCAGCGCGAAGGTGATGTTGCCGGGTTGGAACCGATGCTCGCCGATCTCGGACACCGGGGTCACCTCGGCCGCGGTGCCGGTGATGAACACCTCCGAGAAGGTGGACAGTTCCTCGGCCGGGATGTGCCGCTCCTGCACCTCGAAGCCGGACTGGCGGGCCAGCGCGATCACCGAGCGGCGAGTGATGCCGTCGAGGAAGCAGTCGGCCGTGGGGGTGTGGATCACCCCGTCCCGGATCAGGAAGATGTTCGCGCCCGTGGTCTCGGCGATGTAGCCGCGCCAGTCGAGCATCAGGGCGTCGGCGTAGCCCGCCTTCTCGGCGGCGATCTTTGAAATGGTGCAGATCATGTAGAGCCCGGCCGCCTTGGACTCGGTCGGCGCCGTGTCCGGCGAGGGCCGCCGGTACTTGGCGTGGGTCATGCGTATCCCCTTGCGCTTCTGCTCGGGGTCGAAATAGCTGCCCCAGTCCCAGCTCGCGATGGCCACCTTCACCGAGGCGTTGTGGGCCGCCACGCCCATCTCCGGCCCCCGCCAGGCGACCGGGCGGATGTAGCAGTCGATCAGCCCGTTCTTGGCGGCGGTTTGCTTGCAGGCCTCATCGATCTGGGCCACCGTATAAGGGATCTCGAAGTCGAGGAGCTCGGCGGACCGGACCAGACGCTGGGAATGCTCGGTCAGCTTGAACGCCTCTCCACCATACATGCGCACCCCTTCGAACACGCACGAGCCATAGTGCAGGCCATGGGTCAGTACGTGCACCTTCGCCTCGCGCCACGGGACGAACTCGCCGTCCATCCAGATCCAGCCGTCGCGGTCGTCGAAGGGAACGAGGGACATCGATGAAACTCTCCTTTCTCCGCGACCTTAGAACCGCGCCGGCCCGGAGCGTCAACCATCGCGGGGGCGGAGCGCGCTGATGGGCCTCGCGCCCGATCCCCGGCTGATCCTGCGCGAAGAGGAGCTCGACGCCGCCCTGGAGCTCCTGTTCCTGGCCGAAGCCGCCCTCTGGGCCGGCGCGGACGCGGCCCTGGAAGCTGAGCCGGCGGGCCTCGGGCGGACCCATTACCGGACCTTGTTTCTGCTCAAGCGCCGGCCGGGCCTGGGCGTGCGCGAGCTGGCTCGGCTGATGGCGCTATCCAAGCAGGGCGCGAGCCGCGCGCTCGGCGACCTGGAGCGGCGGGGGCTGGTGGCCAAGAGCGCCGGCGAGGACGCCCGCCGCCGGCCCGCCGCCCTCACCCCTGAAGGCGCGGCTCTGGAGGCCAGCGTGTCCGAGCGGCTGCGGGCGCAGGTGGCCCGCGCCTACCGCGCCGGCGGCCTCGACGCCGTGCCGGGCGCTCGCCGGATCCTCGAGGCCCTGGCGGGCGGCCGGCTGGCCCTGGCCCGCGCCGGCCACGCGGCCAACGAGCGCTGAGATGGCCAGGACCCCTGCGCCGTCGAGCGTCCATCTCTTGGTGGTCGACGACGACGACCGCATCCGCGAGCTGCTCAAGCAGTTCCTGTCGCGCGCCGGCTTCCGCGTCACCATCGCGGCGGACGCCGCCACCGCCCGGCGGATGCTGGAGCTGTTCGAGGTCGACCTTCTGGTGCTGGACGTGATGATGCCCGGCGAGAGCGGCTTCGACCTCGCGCGCTGGCTGCGCGCCCAGGCCGGCCCCAAGGGCCGCACGCCGGTGATCATCCTCACCGCGCGCGACCAGCCCGGCGACCGCATCGAGGGCCTGAGCCTGGGCGCCGACGACTACCTGGCCAAGCCGTTCGAGCCGCAGGAGCTGGTGCTGCGCATCGGCGCCATCCTGCGTCGCGCCGGCGGCGCGCCCGGCGGGCCGCGGCGGCTGTCGCTGGGCAGCTGCGTGTTCGACCTGGACCGCGGCGAGCTGTTCCGCGACGAGGCCCGCATCCGCCTGACCGAGGCCGAGGCCCAGCTGCTGCGACGGCTCGGGCGCGAGCCCCACGCGCCGGTGGAGCGGGCCCGGCTGGTGCAGGGGACCGACGACGGCTCGGGCCGGGCGGTGGACATCCAGGTCACCCGCCTGCGCCGCAAGATCGAGGCGGACCCCAAGAACCCCCGCTATCTGCAGACGGTGCGCGGGGTCGGCTATATGCTGGCCCCCGACTGACCTCTCGCCGGCCGCCGGATCCGACCACATGGCCCGAGCCCGCATCCCCCGCGCCCTGCGCCTGCTCTGGCCGCCGCTGTTCAAGCGCTGGCTGCCGCGCTCGCTGTTCGGGCGCTCGCTGTTGATCATCATCCTGCCGGTGGCCCTGATGCAGGTGGCGGTGACCTGGGCCTTCTTCAACGCGCACTGGGACAGCGTCACCGGACGGCTCTCGGACGGCCTCGCCGGCGAGGTGGAGTGGCTCGCCACCGCTTATGAGCGAAACCCCTCTCCCGCGGCCTTCGAGCGAATGCAGGCGGAGGCGGAGCGGACGCTGGACCTGTCCATCGTGCTGCAGGCGGGCAAGACCCTGCCGACCCAGCATCGCCACGCCTTCTTCGCCGCGATCGACCGCACGCTGGGCCGCGCCCTCTCCGAGCGGCTCGATCATCCCTACTGGTTCGACACCACCCGCTACCCCGCCTATGTCGACATCCGGGTGCAGCTGCCGCAGGGGGTGCTGCGGGTCCTAGCCCCGCGCGAGCGCGCCTTCGCCGCCCAAGCCGGCGCCTTCGTGATGTGGCTGGCGGGGGCGGCGGGGCTGCTCACCGCCGTCGCCGTGCTGTTCATCAGGAACCAGGTGCGGGCGATCGAGCGGCTGGCCGCCGCCGCCGAGGCCTTCGGCCGGGGCGTGGAGACGCCGAGCTTCCGCCCGCACGGCGCGCGCGAGGTGCGCCAGGCCGCCAACGCCTTCCTCGACATGAAGGCCCGCATCCAGCGCCACATCGAGCAGCGAACCGCCCTGCTCGCCTCGGTCAGCCACGACCTGCGCACGCCCCTGACCCGCCTGAAGCTCGAGTTGGCCCTTGCCGAGCCCGGCGCGCGAATGGAAGCGATGAAGCGGGACCTCGCCGAGATGGAGCACATGATCGACGAATACCTCGCCTTCGCCCGGGGCGAGGCGGGGGAGAGCGCCGGCGCCGTGCCCCTGCGGGTGTTGATCGAGGAGGTGTGCGAAGGCGCCCGCCGGGCCGGCGCCACGGTCGAGGTGGACGTCGATCCCGACCTCGTCGCGCACCTGCGGCCCAACGCGGTGAAGCGCGCCCTGGCCAACCTGGTCATGAACGCCGCCGCCAACGGCGAGCGCCTGAGGGTGCAGGCCGGCGTCGCCCCCTCCGGCCGGCTGGAGATCGTGGTAGACGACGACGGCCCCGGCATCGCTCCCGAACGCTACGAGGAGGCGTTCAGGCCGTTCCAGCGCCTCGACGAAAGCCGCAACCAGAACGACAAGGGCGTCGGTCTCGGCCTCGCCATCGCCCGCGACGTGGCCCGCGGCCACGGCGGCGACGTGACCCTGGACCGCAGCCCCATGGGGGGCCTCAGGGCGATCATCAGGCTGCCGGGATGACCGTGCGCCTCAGCCG
>FTHL01000315.1_pt1 | contig 56595 bp, 50 predicted proteins | sample 1640951 | NCBI WGS metagenome assembly FTHL01 (sample SAMEA3914788, study PRJEB12502) | metagenome | biome: forest; material: soil | place: Canada | collected 2011-07-03 | depth 0.1 m
GGGCGCGGTGCTCCTGTCGGGCGGGCGCGAACGGGAGCTGTGGGGCGGCGAGGCGGCCACCACCAACAACCGGATGGAGCTGATGGCGGCCATCCAGGCGCTCGAGGCCCTGACTCGCCCCTGCAAGGTGGAGCTGCACACCGACAGCCAGTACTTGCGCACCGGCGTGACCGAGTGGCTGGCCGCCTGGAAGGCGCGCGGCTGGCGCACGGCCGCCAAGGCGCCGGTCAAGAACGAGGATCTCTGGCGCAGGCTGGATGAAGCGCGCCGGCGCCACGAGGTCGACTGGCGCTGGGTCAAGGGCCACTCGGGGCACGAGCTGAACGAGCGGGCGGACGGCCTGGCGCGCAAGGGCGTCGCCGAAGTGAGGGGCGAGCCGCCGGCTAGGTGATCGCCTGCACCACGCCGCCGTCGGCCCGGACCGGTGCGCCGGTGATGGCCGAGGCCTCGCGGGAGCAGACGAACACCACGACGTTCGCGACTTCCTCGGGCGTGGTGAAGCGGTCCAGCACGGTGGTGGGCCGGGCGGTGCGGAAGAAATTCCTGCTCCACCTCGCTTTCGGATAGCCCGCGCTGCTCCGCCTGGCTCTTCAGGTAGCCGGCCAGCGCCTCGGTGCGGGTCGGCCCGGGCAGCACCGCGTTGACGGTGACGCCGGTCCCCTTCAACGCCTGGGCGAAGCCGCGGCTCACGGCCAGCTCGGCCGCCTTGGAGAAGCCGTAGTGGATCATCTCGGTCGGCACCTGGATGCCGGATTCCGAGGAGATGAAGACGATGCGGCCCCAGCCCTTGTCGCGCATCTTCGGGCCGTAGTGGCGGGTCAGCCGTACGCCCGCCAGCACATTGACCTCGAACGACTTGACCCAGTCCTCGTCGGGAATCTCGAAGGCCGGCTTGAAGCCGATCCAGGCGGCATTGTTGACCAGGATGTCGACAGCGCCGGCGGCGGCGATGACCTGCGCGGCCCCCTCGGCCGTGGCGATGTCGCCGGAAGCGGCGGTGAAACGGCCTGCAGGATCGGCCGAGGCCAGCGCCTGGATCGCCGCCCGCACGCGTTCGGCGGTGCGGCCATTGATCACCACCTCGGCGCCGCACTCGGCTAGGCGCGCGGCTGTGGCGCGGCCGATGCCCGAGGTGGAGCCGGTGACCAGGGCCCTGAGGCCCGTCAAATCGATCTGCATGGGTGTCTCCGCCGGCCCTGCGGCGAAGCATAGCGGCTCAGACGCCGAGGGGCATCTCCGCCCGCACCTTGGCGCGCAGCACGTCGATAGGGGCGAGGCCTTTGTCGGTCTTGAAGTGCCAGTAGGTCCAGCCATTGCAGGCCGGCTGCGCCTGCACCATCGCCCCGATCTTGTGGATCGAGCCGGACAGGTCGCCCACCACCAGGCTGCCGTCCGCGCGCACCCGAGCCACGTGCCGGCCGCGCGGGCAATAGAGCTGGTCGCCCGGACGCAGCAGGCCCTCCTCGACGATGCGGCCGAACGGAATGCGCGGCTCGGACCTGCGCGAGCCGGTCACTTCCATGTCGGCGGCGCTCGCTGGCGAGACCTTGGCGATGCGCTCCTTGGCCAGGGCCACATAGTCGGCCTCGCGCTCGATGCCGACGAAGCGGCGCCCGAGCCGCTTGGCCGCCGCCCCGGTGGTGCCGACGCCGAAGAACGGATCCAGCACCACATCGCCCGGGCGGCTGGCCGCCAGGATCACGCGGTGGAGCAGGGACTCCGGTTTCTGGGTGGGATGCGCCTTGCGCCCCGATCCGTCCTTGACCCGCTCCTCGCCCGTGCACAGGGCCAGCGTCCAGTCCGAGCGCATCTGCAGGTCGTCGTTGGCCATCTTCATGGCGTCGTAGTTGAATGTGTAGCGCTTCTGGCCGCGCGCCTTGGCCGCCCAGATCAGGGTCTCGTGGGCGTTGGCGAAGCGGGTGCCCTTGAAGTTCGGCATCGGGTTGGTCTTGCGCCAGATCACGTCGTTCAGGATCCAGAACCCGAGGTCCTGCAGCGTCGAGCCCACGCGGAAGATGTTGTGGTAGCTGCCGATCACCCACAGCGAGCCTTCGTCCTTGAGCACGCGCCGGCACTCGGCCAGCCACGCCCGGGTAAAGGCGTCATAGGCCTCGAAGGAGGCGAAGCGGTCCCAGTCGTCGTCGACCGCGTCGACGCGCGAATTGTCCGGCCGCAAGAGCTCGCCGCCGAGCTGGAGGTTGTAGGGGGGATCGGCGAACACGAGGTCCACGCTTCGGTCGGGAAGCCCCTTGAGGACCTCCAGGCAGTCGCCCTGGATGATGGTTTCCGGACCCATGTGTTCGCGCGCCCCGCTCGGAAGCCGACGCTCGCTGGTCAGGGTTAAGGCGGCTCCAAGAAACGCGGTTAACGGCGCTTAATCGGCGACCGCAGGCGTGACCGCGGGAACGGGCTTTGCCTTGGCGGCGAGGCTCATTAGAAGACGCTGTCCGCAATGGGGGGACATCAGCGTGCCTATCTCGCCTCCGCCCGCAGATCCGCCCGCCGCAGACCAGGTGATCGTCACCGCCGCCCGCTTGCCGCCATCGCCCGGCGACGCCGCCTTCTCCATCGTCCGTCTCGGCAAGGACCAGCTCGACAACCGCCTGCGCCTGGACGAGTCCATCGAGCAGGTTCCCGGCGTGTCGCTGTTCCGCCGGACCTCCAGCGCCGCCGCCAACCCGACCACCCAGGGCGTGTCCCTGAGATCGATCGGCCCGTCGGGCGCCGGCCGCGCCCTGGTGACCTTGGACGGGGTGCCCCAGAACGATCCCTTCGGCGGCTGGGTGATCTGGACCTCTCTGCCGGACGAGGCGATCGAGGGGGCGGACATCGTACGCGGCGCCGGGGCGGGGCCCTATGGCGCCGGCGCCCTGACCGGGGTCATCGCCCTGGACGAGCTGTCGAAGCCGGGCGCCGTCAACGCCGAAGCCTCCATCGCCGAGCTCGGCGGACGCCGGGCCGCCGGCGCGACCGTGCAGTCCCTCGGCGGGGCGGAGCTGTTCGCCAGCGCCTCCGGCGAGCACAGCGATGGCTGGATCCCAGTGATCCGGGGCCGCGGCGCAGCCGACCAGCCTCTGACACTGACCGACTGGAGCGTCGCCGCCCGGCTGCAGGCGCCGCTTGGGCGGGCGCTGATGGCGGTGCGGGCTTCGGCCTACCGGGAGGACCGAGACGCCGGCCTGGCCGGCGCGGTGTCGAGCGCCCGGGGCGAGATCGCCAGCGTCACACTCGCCGCCCAGCCCGAGCCCGGATTGCTGGGCTGGCGGCTGCAGGCCTGGCTGCACGACAGCGACCTCAAGAACACCTCCGTCGCGGTCGCGGCCGGCCGCGCGACGACCACGCCCGCCAACGACCAGTACGCGACGCCCGCGCTGGGCTGGGGCGTCAACGCGGCCCTTCGCGGCTCGGTCGGCGCCCTGGTCTGGGAAGCGGGGGCCGACGTGCGCGGCGCCGACGGCGAGGACCAGGAGCTGTTCCGCTACATGGCCGGACGCTTCACTCGCAACCGCATCGCCGGGGGCAGGACCCTGGTGGCGGGCGGCTACGCCGAGGCCAGCTACACCTCCGGCGGATGGCTCCTGACCGGCGGGGCGCGGCTCGACGGATGGGAGACGCTCGACGGCCACCGCACCGAGACCGACCTCGCCAGCGGCGCGGTCACCTTCTCCAGCCTGCCCGCCGACCGTTCGGGCGCCGTGCCCAGCGGCCGGATCGGGCTGCGCCGCGACCTCACCTCGGCGGTCTACCTGCGCGCGGCGGGCTACACGGGCTTCCGCCCGCCCACGCTGAACGAGCTCTATCGCCCGTTCCGGGTCGGCAATGACGTCACCGAGGCCAACGGGGCCTTGAAGCCAGAGCGCCTCTTCGGCGGCGAGGCCGGCCTGGGCGGCCAAGTCGGCGGGCTCACCTGGAGCGCGTCGGGCTTCGTCAACCAGCTCAAGGACGCGGTGACCAACGTCACCATCGGCGTCGGGCCGGGGACCTTCCCGGCCTTCCCGGGAGCCGGCTTCATCCCCGCCGGGGGCACCCTGAGACAGCGCCAGAACGTCGGCGCGATCAACGCCTACGGCCTGGAGACCGAGGCGGCCCTGCAGTGGAGCCAGTTCGAGTTCCGCGCGGCGGCCGACTACACCCACGCCCGGGTTGACGGCGCCGCCGCCGCGCCCCAGCTCACCGGACTGAGGCCGGCCCAGGCGCCCCGGGTCACCGCGACGGGAAGCGTCGACTGGCGTCCGGCCGGCCGGGTCAGCCTCTACGGCGACGTTCGCTACGAAGGCGCCCGCTTCGACGACGACCAGAACACCCGGCGGCTGGATCCGTCCGTCCGGGTCGACGCCAGGCTGGACCTGGTGGTGGGCGAGGGCTTCGGCGTCTATGCCGCGGCCGACAACCTGCTGGACCGACGTATCCCCACCGCCGTGGCCGGCGACGGCAGCATCAGCTACGACGAACCGCGAGTGTTCCGGGTGGGGGTGACGCTGCGGCGCTGACCGGGCGGGGGGCGCTTGGGGCGCTAGGTCGCCGATTGGGGCATTGACTGGCCTCTCCGGTTGGCGTGTGGGAGGACAGACCGCGGCCCGGACGGGATTCGACCTGGGCCCGCCAAGCGAGCACGGGTCTCGACATGAAGCTTATGATCGCAGCGCTCCTGCTCACCCTGGGCGCCCTGGCGACGCCCGCCTGCAGCGCGCCGGCCAAGACCTTGACGATCGCCGCGCCCGGCCTCGCGGCGTCAGGCCGCCTGCAGGTGACGTCGTCCGCCTTCGCGGCCGGCGGGTCGATCCCCTCGATCTATTCCTCCTACGACAAGAGCGTCTCCCCGCCGCTGGCCTGGCGCGGCCTGCCGCCGGGGACGGCCAGCGTGGCCGTGGTGCTGGAGGATCCGGACGCTGCGACACCCGCGCCGTTCAACCATTGGCTGGTCTGGAACATCCCGCCCGCGGCCCCCGGCCTGGCGAAGGGCTCGATTCCCGGCGGCGCGCGCCAGGGCAAGCTCGCCTATGTCGGGACCGTCGGCTACATGGGCCCCAAGCCGCCCGCGGGCCCCGCGCACCACTACCATTTCGAGGTCTTCGCCCTGGATCGCAGCCTCGACCTCGCAGAGGGCTCGGGCCTTTCCGATCTGACCCGCGCCATGTTGGGCCACGTGCTGGCCAGCGGCGAGATCGTCGCCACCTTCCAGAAGCCGTGACCGGCGCGAGACCTTTGCTCCGATGATCCGGACCCGCCGCACGCGCATGCTCTGCACCCTCGGGCCGGCCAGCCGGTCGCCGGAGAAGGTCGAGGCGCTGACCCGTGCGGGCGCGGACGTATTCCGGCTCAACTTCAGCCACGGCTCGCACGACGATCACGCCCGCACCTTCGAGATCATCCGGGCCACCGAGCTGATCGTGGAGCGGCCGATCGGCATCCTGGCCGACCTGCAGGGCCCCAAGTTCCGCCTGGGCGTGTTCGCAGCCGGATCGATCCGGCTGAGCCACGGCGCGCGCTTCCGGCTGGACCTGAGCTCCGAGCCCGGGGATCAGACCCGCGTCGGCATTCCGCATCCCGAGATTCTCGCCGCCCTAAAGCCAGGGGCGCTGGTGCTGATCGACGACGGCAAGGTGCGGCTGCGGGTCGAGGCCGCGGACGGCAAGTCCGCCGACACGGTGGTCGACGCCGGCGAGGAGCTCTCAAACCACAAGGGCCTGGGCGTGCCGGGCGTGCGCATCCCCATGCCGGCGCTCACCGAGAAGGACCGCCAGGACCTCGCCTTCGCCCTTCGACTCGGCGTCGACTGGATCGCCCTGTCTTTCGTGCAGCACCCGCAGGACATGGCCGAGCTGAGGCGGCTGGTCGACGGCCGTGCGGCGGTGATGGCCAAGATCGAGAAGCCCTCGGCGTTGGATCACCTTGAGGAGATCCTCGATCTCTCCGACGGCCTGATGGTGGCCCGCGGCGACCTGGGGGTCGAGCTCGATCCGGAGGACGTGCCGATCGTCCAGCGCCGGCTGATCCGCGCCGCCCGCGCCCGCGGCACGCCGGTGGTGGTGGCCACCCAGATGCTGGATTCCATGACCCATTCGCCCAGCCCGACCCGCGCAGAGGTCTCCGACGTCGCCAACGCGGTCTATGAGGGCGCCGACGCCCTCATGCTCTCGGGCGAGACCGCGGCCGGGGACTATCCGGTCGAGGCCGCGGCCATGATGGACCGCATCATCAGCCGCGTGGAGCGCGACCCGCAGTGGCCGCAGGTGATGGCCGCCGAGCGCGACGTGGTCGAGGACGCCGACACCGACGCCCTGGTGGCCGCCGCGCGCCGCGCGGCGGACGCCACCTCCACCTCCTGCCTCGTGGCCTTCACCGCAACCGGCGCCACGGCCCGGCGGATGGCCCGCGAGCGGCCGCTGCAGCCCGTTCTGGCGCTGACGCCGCGGATCCGCACGGCGCACCGGCTGACCCTGGTCTGGGGGCTCGAGCCCCGCGTCGCCGCCGACCCCCGCAACCTCGAGGAGATGACCGACGAGGCGGTGGAGATCGCTGTCTCGCTCGGGCTGACCCGCCCGGGCGCCCGCATCCTCATCGCCGCCGGCACCCCTTTCGGCGCGCCAGGCGCGGCCAATCTGCTCCGCTTCGCCCACGCTCCTTTCCGCTCCTGATCCCGGGTCCAGATGTCTGATTCCTCCTCGCAGTCCGAACCGCCGTGCGTGCTGGTCACCGGCGGCGCCGGCTACATCGGCAGCCACGCCAGCGAGGCCCTGGCGCGGGCGGGCTACCTGCCGGTCGCCTATGACAACCTGAGCCGGGGGTTCGAGCGGCTGGTGCGCTTCGGCCCCCTGGAAAAAGGCGACATTCGCGACCGCGATCGTCTGGTCGAGGTGATGCGTCGGCGCCGGCCCGCGGCGGTGATGCACTTCGCGGCTCTGACCTACGTCGGCGAGTCCGGCGAGAACCCGGCGCTCTATTACGACAACAACGTCCACGGGGCGCTCACCCTGCTGGACGCCATGCGCGCGTGCGGGATCAGCCGGCTGGTGTTCTCGAGCACGGCGGCGGTCTACGGCCTGCCGGAGGCGCAGCCGATCGCCGAGACGGCGGTGAACGCGCCGATCAACCCTTACGGCCGCACCAAGCTGATGATCGAGCAGGCGCTCAGAGACTATGACTCCGCCTACGGCGTCCGCTCGGCCGCGCTGCGCTATTTCAACGCCTGCGGGGCGCACCCGACCGAGCCGATCGGCGAGCTGCACGAGCCGGAGACCCACCTGATCCCTCGCGCTCTGATGGCGGTGCTGGGCGAGATCCCGGCGCTGGACGTGATGGGCCAGGACTATCCGACCCCCGACGGCACGGCGGTCCGCGACTATATCCACGTCTGCGACCTCGGCGCTGCGCACGTGCAGGCGCTGAAATACCTGGAGCAGGGCGGCGAGACGGTCTCGATGAACCTCGGCCTTGGTCGCGGGTATTCGGTGACCGAGATCATTGATGCGGTGCGGCGCGCGACCGGCCGGGACGTCCCGCTCCGCATCGCGCCGCGGCGGGCGGGCGACCCGCCGGTGCTGGTGGCCGACCCAAGCCTGGCGCGGCGCCGGCTCGGCTTCGAGCCGGCGTGGACCGACATCGAGGCGATCATCGCGTCCGCCTGGCGGTGGGCCCAGGCCAACGCTGAGCGCAAGCCGCCTTCGGCCGCCGCGACCTGACCGCCTTGAACACCCTCGTCCTGATCCCGGCCCGCATGGCCGCCACCCGGCTGCCGGGCAAGCCGCTGGCCGACATCGGCGGGGCGCCGATGATCGTGCGCGTGCTGCGCCAGGCCGAGGCGTCCGGAGTGGGCCGCGTGGCGGTGGCGGCCGGCGACCCCGAGATCGCCGAGGCCGTGCGCGCCGCGGGCGGGCAGGCGGTGCTGACCGACCCGGCGCTGCCTTCCGGATCGGACCGCATCCTCGCCGCCCTGGCCGAGCTGGACCCCGACGGCCGGTGCGAGGTGGTGATCAATCTCCAGGGCGACATGCCGTTCGTGGACCCGGCGGTCGTGCGCGCCTGCGCCGAGCTTCTGACGGCCGAGCCCGCCTGCGACATCGCCACCGCGGTCGCGCCCGAGGCCGGCGCCGCAGACCGGGACAACCCGGACGTGGTCAAGGCGGTGCTCTCGGTGCCGCCCGGCGGCCGGCGCGGCCGGGCGCTCTACTTCACCCGCTCGCGGCTCTATGGCGAGGGGCCGGTCTGGCGCCACATCGGGGTCTATGGCTACCGCCGCGCAGCGCTGGAGCGCTTCAACGCCGCCCCGCCGTCGCCCCTTGAGGTGCGCGAGAAGCTCGAACAGCTGCGCGCGCTCGAGCTCGGCTTGTCGATCTGGGCCGCTGTGGTCGATAAGGCCCCGATTTCGGTGGATTCGCCGGCGGACCTGAAGGCCGCACGGGCGTTCGCGGGGGCATGATGGCGACGACCAGGAGGATCGCCTTCCAGGGCGAGCTGGGGGCGAACAGCCATGAGGCCTGCCGGACCTATTTTCCGGACTACGAAGCCGTGCCCCGCGCCACCTTCGAGGACGCCTTCGAGGCGGTGAAGTCCGGCGACTGCGAGCTGGGCATGATCCCGGTGGAGAACTCCATCGCCGGCCGGGTGGCCGACGTGCACCACCTGCTGCCGTCGTCGGGGCTGAAGATCATCGGCGAGCGGTTCAAGCCGATCCGGTTCCAACTTATGGCCAACCGCGGCGTGCGGCTGGAGGACGTGAAGACCGTCGCCAGCATGCCCATCGCCCTGGGCCAGTGCCGCAAGCTGCTGCGGCGGCTGAAGGTGGCGACCGAGGCGGCCGGAGACACCGCCGGCGCCGCCAGGGCGCTCGCGCAGTCGCCCGACCCGACCCGTGCGGTGATCGCTCCGGCGCTCGCGGCGGAGATTTACGACCTGGAGATCCTCGTCCGCGACGTCGAGGACGAGCGGCACAACACGACCCGCTTCCTGGTCATGACGGCCGAGGCCGAGCCGCCGCGCCCGCCCTTCACCGAGCAGTGCCTGACCAGCTTCGTGTTCCGTGTCCGCAACGTGCCGGCGGCGCTCTACAAGGCCATGGGCGGCTTCGCCACCAACGGCGTCAACATGACCAAGCTGGAGAGCTACATGGAGAACGGCGCCTTCAGCGCCACCATGTTCTATTCCGAAGTGGAGGGCAGGCCCGAGGACCGCGGCCTCGCCCTGGCGTTCGAGGAGCTCAGCTTCTTCTGCGAGCGCTTCGAAATTCTCGGCGTGTTTCCGGCCGACGCGTTCCGCAGCCGGGTCTGAGCGTCAGGCGGGCCCGCCGATCGCCCGCCAGAGCAGCCGCAGGGCGACATCCAGCGAGCGAACCCGCACCTCTCCGCGGCCCACCGGGCCAAAGGTCTCGACCTGGTGGCGGGTGGCGCCCCCTTTGCGCGCGACAGCGAAGTGGACCCGGCCAGAAACGCCTTCGGATCCAGGTGCGGAGTCGGCATAGCCGGTGACCGCTAGGGCGAGGCCGGCGTCAGAGTGGCTGAGCGCCCCTTCGGCCATGGCCCGGGCGACCGCTTCGGACACCGGCCCGGGACTGTCCAGCAGGGCGGCCGGGACCCCCAGCATCTCCCGCTTGGCCGCATTGCTGTAGACCACGAACCCGCGCTCGAAGGCGTGCGAGCAGCCGGGAATGTCGGTGAGCAGGGAGGCCAGTAGGCCGCCGGTGCAGCTTTCGGCCGTGGCCAGCTTCAGACGCCGCTCACAGGCCGCGCTCAAGACCCGCGCCGCGAGCGCGTCGACCTTGGCCGGAATGGCGGCGTCGAGGGTCTCCGCCATGCGTCGCAAATCCTCCGCTGTTGCTCCGGCGGCCGTCTGCGCGTCGGCAGCGTGCTGCGAGCGCCGCGAGGCCGGCTGCCTAACGGAGCGGGCCATTCGGGGTTCCACCCCATCCGCTTCCGCGCCGCGGAACGAACGCCAGGGCCGCAGGTTCTCCGGTCGGCGGGCGCTTCAAGGAGTAGACCGATGGCTTCCAAGACCGCGGGCGACGTTCTGGTCGAGACGCTGATGGATTGGGGCGTGGACACTGTGTTCGGCATCCCCGGCGACGGCGTCAACGGCATCATCGAGGCCTTCCGCCAGCGCCAGGACGACGTGCGGTTCATCCAGACCCGTCACGAGGAATCCGCGGCCTTCATGGCCTGCGCCTACGCCAAGTGGACCGGACGGCTGGGGGTCTGCGTCTCCACCTCCGGGCCCGGCGGCATCCACCTGCTGAACGGGCTCTACGACGCCAAGCTTGACGGCCAGCCGGTGCTCGCGATCACTGGCCTGCAGTACCACGACCTGATCGGCACCTTCACCCAGCAGGACGTCGAGCTCGACAAGCTGTTCATGGACGTGGCCGTCTACAATGCGCGCATCATGGGCCCCGCCCACGTCGAGAACGTGGTGGCCCTGGCCTGCCGCTCGGCCCTCGCCTATCGCGGCGTCGCCCACGTCACCATGGCGGTGGACCAGCAGCACGAGCCGCTGAAGAAGGACACGCGCTCCGAACGGAACCTGAAGAATCACCTCTCCAACGCCAGGTCGTCCAGCCCTCACGTCCCGTCCGCCGAGGCGCTCCAGGCGGCCGCGGCGATCCTCAACGCCGGCAAGAAGGTGGCCATCCTGGCAGGGCAGGGCGCCCTGGGCGCCTCCGAAGCCCTGGCCGCCGTGGCCGAGAAGCTGGCGGCGCCGGTGGGAAAGGCCCTGCTCGGCAAGGCGGCCCTATCCGACAGCCATTCCCATTGCACCGGCGGCGTGGGCCTGCTCGGCACCCGGCCGTCGCAGACGGCGCTGGAAGAGTGCGACACCCTGCTGATCGTCGGCTCAACCTTCCCCTACATCGAGTTCTACCCGCGGCCCGGCAAGGCGAAGATCGTCCAGATCGATCACAACCCCCAGAGGATCGGCCTGCGTTGCCCGATCGACGCCGCCCTGATCGGCGATGCGCCGGACGTGCTCACGGCGCTGCTCCCCCACCTCGAGGCCAAGACCGACACCGCGTTCCTGCAACAGGCTCAGAAGGGTGTGATCGCCTGGAAGACCGAGCTTGCCGAGGCGGCCGAGGTCACCACCTCGCCGCTCAAGCCCCAGCGCGTCGCCGCCGAGGTGAACCGCAATCTGAAGCCCGGGGCGATCGTCGCCACCGATTCGGGCATGAACACCTCCTGGGCCGCGCAATACCTGATGATGGGCGAGGGAATGAAGTTCTCGTGCTCGGGCACCCTGGCCAGCATGGCCGGCGGCCTGCCCTACGCGATCGCCGCGGCGATCGCCTTCCCGGAGCGGCAGGTGGTCGCCTTTGTCGGCGACGGAGGCCTGTCCATGCTGCTTGGAGAGCTGGCGACGGTGGCCAAGTACAACCTCAACATCAAGGTCGTCTGTCTACGGAACAACTCCCTGGGCCAGATCAAGTGGGAACAGATGGTGTTCCTGGGAAACCCCGAATACGTGTGCGACCTGCAGCCCATCGATTTCGCCATGGTCGCCCGCGGCTTCGGCATCCAGGGCTTCACCCTCGATGACCCCTTGCGCTGCCCACAGATTGTGCGGGAAGCCTTCGACGCCCCCGGGCCGGCGGTGATCGATGCAGTCATCGACCCCTTCGAGCCGCCGCACGTGCCGAAGATCACGCCCAAGCAGGCCGCCCACCTCGCCGAGGCGCTGGCGCGCGGCACGCCGCAAGGCGGAAAGATCGCCCTGACCATCGCCTCGGACCTCGTGCGTGAGCTGATCTGACGGCCGAAAGGCGGAGCTTCGCCGTCAGGCCTTCGCCCGGATGGTCCAAAAGGCTATGCCCACCCCGATGCCGCGCATCATGACCTACAATGTCCATCGCTGCGTCGGCATGGACGGCCAGCTCGACGTCGCCCGCACCGCTCGGGTGATCGCCCATTGCCGGCCGGACATCGTCGCCCTGCAGGAGCTGGACGTCGGCCGCGCCCGCACCGGCGGCGTGGACCAGGCGCATGCGATCGCCGAGCAGCTCGGCATGAGCTTCCACTTCCACCCCGCCTTCAGGGTCGAGGAGGAGGAATACGGCGACGCCATCCTCTCGCTGCATCCGATCAGGCTGGTGAAGGCCGGCGCCTTGCCCGGCTCGAACGCGGTTCGGGGGCTTGAGCCGCGAGGGGCGATCTGGGTCAAGATCGATCTCGGCGATTGCGAGCTCGACATCGTCAACACCCACCTGGGCCTCGTGCCGCACGAGCAGCGGGCCCAGGCCGACGCCCTGGTCAGCGACGCGTGGATGGGCCACCTCGACTGCACCGACCCCGCCATTCTCCTGGGGGATTTCAACGCCACCTCGCGCCACGCCGCCTACCGCAAGCTGGCCGCGCGTCTGCGCGACGCCAAACGCGTGGCCCGCCGGGGGCCGCTGGCGACCTTTCCCGCCCGCCTGCCCATGCTGAGGATCGACCACGTCTTCGTCAGCCGCTCGATCGTGGTCACCGGGGTGCATGTCCCGCGCGGCGGACTGATGCGCCAGGCCTCCGACCATCTGCCCCTAATGGTCGACTTCAGGGTCGAGAGCGGGCGCTGAGCCGACGGCGTCCGCCTCCGCCCTCAGCCGCCTGAGGCGCAGCAGGGGGCGCCAGGAATCGCGGGGATCCAGGGGATCGCCCAGGTGGTAGGCCGCCACCAGCATGGCGAGCGGACCCAGCGGCTCGGGGGCGAGGGGCTCCAGCCGGCCCGAGCTGCCGGGCGCCAGGGCGTCGAGCGCGCCAACCAGCCCCTTTTCCCGGGTGAGCATCTCCACGTCGCCGGGCGCCACCCGCAGGAAATGGCCAAGCAGGGTGGAGCGGAAGCGGACGATGGCCTCCGCGTCCGCGTCGGTGGCCGCCTCGATGGCCACATCGCATTCGGTGTCGAAGCCCCAGGAGCGGTTGTTCAGGTTGGCCGAGCCGATGCGCACCAGGCGGTCGTCGATCACGGCGACCTTGGAGTGGACAATGATCGGCTTGCCCTCAGTGGTCCTGGGGAAATAGGCCCGCAAGCGGCCATGGGTGTCCGCCGCCATCAGCTCCCGCAACAGCGCCGCGCGCGTGCGGTCCATGGTCATGTGGTCGAAATAGCTGGGGCTGCGCTCGGTGGTGACCAGCACGATCTCCGGCCCGTCGGGCTCGGCCAAGCGCAACGCCAGGGCGCGGGCCATGACCGGCGAGGTGAAGTATTGGTTCTCCAGATAGATGGTGCGGCGCGCCTGGCGGATGGCGTGCAGGTGCAGGGCCTCGACCTCGGCCACCTCCGGCTGGTCGCGCCAGGCGGGGACGGTGCGGGCGACCGCCACCTCCACGTTCTCCAGGTCCGGCGGCAGCCACCGCGGCCAGGGATCGTGCTGGTCCATGTCGGGCGGCGAGGGCGCGGCGTGGCCGGCGGCGCGCAGCCATCTGAGGCGGGCCAGCTCGCCCAGGGCGCGGGCGGCCGCGCCGTCCATCATCATCATCACCTCGTGGCGCGGCGCATGGTGCTCGCCCCCCGGCATGATGCGTCGCGGGTCCTCGTCGAGGTGCGCCGGGGTGTCCCAGCGGTCCGGACAGAAGTCGCCGCCGCCGCAGAACGCCAGGCGGTCGTCGATGACCAGCACCTTCTGATGGTGGCAGGCGCCGTAGGGCACGCTCGCGTCCAGGCGGAACTTGACCGGGCTGCCGCGGAACCAGGGCCGCGCCCGGTGGGGAAAGAAGTCCTGCGAGGCGCTGATCGGCAGGGCGGATTTCCAGATCAGCACCCGCACGTCCAGGTTCGGCCGGCGCTTGGCCAAGTCCTTCAGCACATTGCCGATCTCGTCGGCGGCGTCCTCGACCTCCTCTGGCCCGGGCTGCAGGCGGGTCCGGGGATCGAAGCTCCAGCCCAGCAACATGATCGAGCGGCGGGCCTGGCGGACCGCCGACATGGCGGCGGCGAAATAGGCGGCGCTGTCGACCAGGAAGCACACGCGGTCGGCGTGCGCCTTGCGCCAATAGAGCTCGGGCGACAGCAGGCTCGCCGGCCTCGGCGCCTCGGCCGAGGGCGTCCTGGAACGAGACCGGGCCATGCGCGTCAGAGCGGCGCGCCCAGCCTCTCGGCGGCGGCGGCGATGGCCAGCTTCATTCCGGCGGGGGTGTAGAATGCGCCGTTGATCTGGGTCCGCTCCATCATGACGTAGCGGAATCGCAGGAACAGGTCGGGATCGGGCGGCGCCGGGTCGTTCCAGAAGCGGTTGAGCGGCTTTCGGTCGGTGAGCCCTTCGATGTCGTACACCGCCCGCCCGAGCACCCGCGTCGGACAGCCGAAGCCGATGGTGGCCAGGCCCGCCGTCGAATTGATGGTGACCGCGCCGCGCGCGCCCCGGGCGAGGACGTTGAGGTTGCCTCCGTCCAGGAACATCACCTTATCGGCCACCCCGTGCTCGGCCGACAGCCGCTCGACGACCCGCTCGTAGTCCACCATGCCGGGATCCAGCGGGTGCAGCTTGAACACCAGTCGCGAGCCGACGGGGGCGAAGGCGGAGAAGCTCTCGATCACCTCCTGGGCGAAGGACTCGTTTGTGTAGTTGGAATGCACCCATAGCTGGCTGTCGCCGGCGCGCTGCATCAGCGCCAGGAAGTAAGGCTCGCCGCCGGCCACCAGATCGGCGGCCTTCTGGGCCACCTCACGGCGGGTGACCTGGTTCTTGGCGTAGCGGAACACCGAGCCCACGATCTGGTCGAACACGGGCAGGGCGAAGGGATTGCGGCGCTTTGGAAACAGCGGCGCCAGGAACACCTTGTTCACGTAGTGGCCGATGGCTCTGAGGATAAGCCACGTGGTCGGCCGCCCGACGTCGTGGTCGCCGACGCTCGCCTTTTGCCGCGGCTGGCCGTGGTCGCGATAGAAGCTGGGGTCGCGCGGACAGGGCGAATAGGCGTTCACCCCATCGGTCTCCAGGGTGATCCAGCGGGGCCGGAAATAGCCCTCCTCGAACACGTGCACCCTGAGGTTGCGGCGCTTGGCGGCGGCGATGGCCGCCATGTGCACCTCGATGCAGTCGTTGAAGACGACGAGGTCGGTGACCTTGCGGTCGACCAGGAACCGGTCGAGCCACTCGGGCCAGTCCTCCTCGGGGTCGCGATAGGCCGTGTGCGGGCGGAAATAGCCCCAGTCCGAGAGGTCGCCGCCGTCGAACACGACCTTGCTGACCTTGAAGCCAGAGCCGGTGAGGACGTCCGAAAGCTGGGCGAAGAACGAGCCGAACGGACCGCGCAGGAAGAGGAAGTGCCGGTCGCGCGTATGGGCGGCGGGAGGCCCGTCGCGGCGGTAGGCGCGGCGGCGGCGCGGAAGGGCATGGCCCTCCACACGTTCCCCAGGCACGCCGTGCAATACAGAGGTCATACGCTAACCCTCAGCCCGTGGGCGCCTCGCCTGCGAGGCGAACGAAGACCGGCCTCTGGTCCGGCCTCCATCAACGCCGCCCCGCCTGCGGGCGTTTCATTCGTCTCAGCCCCCTCTTGGCCTTCCGTCCCAGCTCCATACGCGTCTGAATAGGGGACGCGCCCTGTTTTTCCGTAATAGACCGACTGGGTCCGCCCGGAGAAGCGAAAAGGACAGGAATCGGGCGACATCCAGGGCGCTGCACGGCCATCCGGACGGTCTGTGCACATATCTTGGGTAGAGAATGAGCGCGCCGGCGACCAGCTCGTCAAGGCTCAGCCGGCGGTTGCGGCGCTCGCAATGCTCCCTGTCGTCCGTCAGGGCCCAGCCCGCGTAGAACGGAAGACCGTAGGTTGTGACCGTCACGCCCTTGAGCAGCGCCTCGAACCCGGCCAGGGAGGTCAGGGTGTGCACCTCGTCGACCTGGTCCAGGAGGTGGGCGATCGAGACGCGACTGGCCACCGCGTCGGCAAGGCCGGTCAAGTCGGCGGCCTCGATCTCCCCCGCACGGAGCCCGGCCTCCACGTCCGGATGGGGCTTATAGACGACAAAGGCGTCCGGCCGGCTTTCGCGGACGGCGCGCAGGAGTTGTAGGTTCGTACGCACCCGGCCGCCCCCGCGCACCACCGAGGCGTCGTCCGCAACCTGGCCCGGAACCAGCACCTTTCGCCGGCCGCCGGCGACGTCGAATACGCCTGAGAGGCGAGCGGACCCGACGTTGTACTTGCTGAGGCGGCCTTCCAGGACAAGGGCTCGCAGGGCGGCGGCCTCGCGCAGCAGATCAGGCGTGAACGCGGTGGTCTGCAGCAGCCGTTCCAGGTCGCTCGGCCGCGCCGGATCATAGTAGACGCCGCTGTAGTCCAGCACGAGCGAAGAGGGCGGCTCGAGGTTGGCGCCGAGCCCGACGGAGCGCAGGAAGCCGTCCTCGATGCGGACCAGGGCAGCGCCCTGGGCGGCGCAGCGCTCGGCCAGGTCGGGCGGCTCGCGCGAGGCCCAGACCACGATCCTGCCGCCCTGCGCCTTCTGGCGCGCCAGGGCCGCCTCCGGGTCCATGGTGTAGCTCAGCCGGGTGCGGCGGCCGCGCACGAAGGGCTCGATGTGGAAGTCCTTCCACCGGTGCACGCCCAGGATGTGGCTGAGGCCGGCGGTCTCTGCGTCCCTGCGCCGCCGCGCCGCCAGCAGCCGGGCCACCTCTTCCGCCCCGCAGCGGGCGCCGTCGAGGGGGCTGAGAAAGCGCAGGTAGCGAAGGTAGACCGCGGCGACCAGGGCCTGGAGCGACGGCCGCGCCGTGCGCCGCGGGCAGGCCGTGCGATCATCGGTCAGCCCCCAGCCGGCGTAGAACGGCAGGCCGAAGCAGGTAACCGGAACGCCGGCGATCAACGCCTCCAGCCCCGCCTGGCTGGTCGCGACGTAGACGCGCCGGGCGCGGCTCGCCAGGGACATCCAGCTGACATCGCGATCGAACAGCTCAAGGCCCCTGGCGGCGGCCAGCGCGCGCAGATGTCCGCGCCGCCCTTTCCGGCCCTCGACCGGGTGCACGCGCGCCACGACTTTGCAGCCGGGATTCTCCGCCACGGCGGCGTCGAGCATGTCGGCGAAGGCCTGCGGGGTGCAGCCGCCCCCGGCGATCGACCTGTCGCCCTGGATCTGGTCGACCACGATCACGGGCGGGCCGGCGTCGAACACCGGGTCGTCGGCTTGCACGTCCGGCGCGCCGTTGTACTTTCCGAGGCTCGCCTCGACCATCAACCGCATCAGCCGGCCGACCTCCTCCAGCTCCTCGCCCTGCGGCTCCGCCGCGCCCTGGATCAGCTGTTCCAGCTCGCACGGACGCGACGCATCGTAGTGGACGCCGATCCGGTCGGCGGTGAGGCTGAGCGCCGGGTCGCGGCGGCCGCCCACGCCGGCAGTGTTCAGGAAGCCGTCCTCCAGGGCCAGGTAGGGCAGGCCGCGCCGCCTGGCCTCGTGCGGCGCGCTTCCCTTGAGCCCCCAGCCGGCGAGGCCATCGATCCAACGATGCGGAGGAACCCCGGGCGGCAGGAACTCGAACCGGTAGCGACCGTCAAGGAACCGCTCCAGCCGCCGCGCCTTCAACGCCACGCCGATCGAACGCACGCCAAAGCGCAGCGGCGCCTCGCGGGGGCTCAGGGCGGCTTCGGGGGCGGGGCTGGTTCGGCGAAGCATGTATGCTATCCGGACCCACGGGCGATGGGATCGGCCCAGGGCAGAGGTGCATTCGGTTCGACCAGATATGCCAGCATTGGGCCTCTCGGCGGGCCTGCGCAAGGCGCGGGAGCTCGGTCGGCGGACCCTCAGTCTCGCCCTAGCCCGCCCCCACATGGTGCAGCCCCGCGCCCGCTATCAGCCCCGCGCGCACGACGCCATCCTCATTCTCCAGCGCGGCGACAACCCGTCCACGGACTATTACCTCCGGCCTCGGCTGGAGGCCTCCGGCGTCCCCAGCGTGGTGGTGGACTTGAGCGCCGATCCCCGGTCCTGCGCGCTGCTGCAACCGGGCGGCGCGCAGGCCTTGATGGTGGTGTTCTGCAGGTATGCCCAGGAGCCCTGGCTGCGGGCGATCGAGGGCATGCGTGACCGGCTGGCCCGCGCCGCCTTCTTCATGGACGACGACCTGCCCGCCATGCTGGTTGATCCGACGCTGCCCCGGAGCGTGAGGGGCAAGGTGGCGCTGCACTTCGCCAGCCACGTCGAGCGGCTGGGCGCGGTCTGCAGCGAGGTATGGGTCTCCACCTCCGTGCTGGCGGAGCGCTACGCCGAGGCCCATCCCGCCGTCCTGCAGCCCATCCCCGAGGCCGATCCGCCGGAGCCCTCGCCGCGCGCCCCGCCGCGGGTGGCGTACCACGGCACCGACGTCCACGGGGCTGAACAGCGGTTCGTCATGGAGATCGCCCGGCGGCTGCAGGCGCTTGCGCCGGAGGCGGTGGTGGAGCTGATCGGCGGGCCCCCGCTCGCGCGCGCCTGCGCGGGCCTCGGCAATGTCGCGATCACGCCCCAAGCGTCCTGGGCGGCCTACCGCGAGCGCCTTCGCGGCGAGACGGCGGCCCTGAGCCTCGCCCCCCTGGCGCCGTCCGAGGTCAACGACGCCCGCGCGCCGGTCAAGGTGTTCGATGCGGCGAGGCTGGGGGCGGCCGGGATCTACGCCGACGCCGCGCCCTACCGCGGCGCCGTGGCCGACGGGCAGGACGGCCTGCTTCTGCCGATGGCGCCGGACGCCTGGGCCGCCGCCGTGGCGGAGCTGTTGCAGCACCCGCAGCGACGGCTGTCGCTGGCCCGCGCCGCCCGGGCCCGGCTGCTCGCCTTGCGGGCTCAGGCCCACGCCTTCCCAGCCGCCCCGGACGCATGAACGGTCCGCAGATCTGGGTTCGGCGTCTGCGATCGCGGTGGCGCAAATGGTGGCGCGACCCGGCCGCCTTCGTCGACGACCTGCCTTCGGGCGCGGCGCGGCGGGCGGCGGTGTTCGGCCTCGCGGGAGGCACGGTCCTCGGCGACCTGATCGACGGCGCCGGCCGGCGCGCGGCGGCGGCCTGGCGGGCTGAGGACGTCAAGCTGCGCCGGTCGAGGGAAGGGGATGCCGACTACAGCTTCCTCGGGGCGGATGGCCGGGAACCCTCGTTTTGGCCAAGCCGCGTGCTGGTCTGTGCAGACGACGGAACTTCGATCGTGACAGCCTTCGCCGGGCGCGCGGGGCCCGCCGCGTCCGCAGAGGTGAGCGCCTCCCATCCCGGCGTGCTTTCGCTCGGCGGCAAGCCCGAGCAGCTCAGGGCCTACCGCATCGACCGGCCCGGCCCCGCGCCGGAGCTCTTCTCGGCCAAGCCGATCGGGCGGGCGGCGCAGGTCACCTGGATGCGCGCCCAGGGCCAGACCCTGGCGGAGGCCCTCAGGGGGGTCTGGCGGCCGGTGGAGCGTCGTCCGGCAGAGCCCGCGCCGCGGGCGTACCGCGCCTGGATCGCCCGCAACGAGCCTGGACCGGCCGACCTGGAGCGGCTGCGCGCGACGCTGGCGGCGCGGCCCGGGCTGCCACGGATCGTGGTGCTGATGCCGGTGCACGATCCTCGTCCCGCCCACCTGCGGGCCGCGATCGCCTCTGTGCGCGGCCAGATCGGCGAAGCGTGGAGCCTGTGCATCGCCGACGATGGCGGCCGTTCGGCGGAGGTTCGACGCATCCTGGAAGACGCCGCCGCAGATCCGCGCGTGCGGCTGACCCGGCTGGAGGCCGGCGCGGGCGTGGCGGCCGCCACCAACGCCGCCCTGGCCATGGCGGACGCCGACGTGGCCCTGTTCCTGGATCACGACGACGTGCTGGCGCCCCACGCCCTGGCGTCGGTCGCCCTGGCGCTGGCCGAGCGGCCGGACGCGGCGGCTGTCTATTCAGACGAGGACGTGATCGACGCCGAGGGACGCCGCTCGGCGCCTGCGTTCAAGCCGGACCTCGACCGGGAAAGGTTGCTCGCCCAGAATTACGTCAACCACCTGTTCGCCGTCCGGACGGACCTGCTGCGGCGGCTGGGCGGCCTGCGCGAGGGCCTGGACGGCGCCCAGGACCATGACCTCGTGCTCAGGGTGATCGAGGCCGGGGCGGGACCGATCCTGCACCTGCCGCAGATTCTCTATCACTGGCGCGTCTTCCCGGGCGGCGGGAGCTTCTCTCAGGCCGGCAAGGCCACGGCAGACACCGCGCGGCTGAAGGCGGTGTCCGAGCATCTGGAGCGCACCGGCCGCAGCGGCCGGCCGGCCCCCGGCCCGCGGGGCCACCTGCGCCTGGTCAGGCGGCCGCCCGATCCGGCTCCGCGCGTGTTGGCGATCATCCCCACCCGCGACCGGCCCGGCCTGCTCCAGGCCTGCGTCGCCGGCCTGCTGGAGCAGACCGATTACCCGTCGTTGGACATCTGCATCGTCGACAATGGCAGCGAGACCGAGGCGGCCAGGGACACGCTGCAGCGGCTTGCCCGCGATCCCCGCGTCAAAGTGCTCAGGATCGAGGGTCCATTCAACTTCTCGGCGCTGAACAACGCCGCCGCGGAGGCGACCGACGCGCCGTTGCTCGCGTTCATCAACGACGACATCCTGGTCATCGAGCCGGGCTGGCTCAAGGCGCTCGCGGCCCTGGCGGTCGAGCCGGACGTGGGGGCCGTCGGGGCCAAGCTGTTCTATCCGGACGGCCGCATCCAGCACGCGGGCATCGTGCTCGGCCTTGGTCCCCACAATGTTGCGGGGCACGAGTTCCGCGGCGCGCCCGGAGACTCGCCGGGGCCTCAGAACCGGCTCCTGCTGAACCGCGAGACGAGCGCGGTGACCGCCGCCTGCCTGGTGGTCGAGACGCACAAGTTCCGCGCCGTCGGGGGGTTCGACGAGCGGGCCTTTCCGGTGGCCTTCAACGACGTCGACCTTTGCCTGAAGCTGGCTGGCCGGGGCTGGCGGACCGTCTGGACGCCGCAGGCCCGGCTGATGCACCTGGAATCGGCGACCCGGGGCGCCGACAAGGATGAGGCGCGGAGCCGGCGCCTCGCCAGCGAGGCCGGGCTGATGCGGGAGCGCTGGGGCGTGCTGCTGGCGGCCGACCCCTTCTACAATCCCAGCCTGACGCTCGAGGACGAGAGCTTCACCCTGGCCGAGCGGTCGCGGGGCCGTCTACCCTGGCCTTAGATCACGCCTAGAGCTTGATCACCGTCGCGGCGGCGAGGGTCAGCTGGAACAGCAGCTGCGACACGTCGGTGACGGCCTGCAGGAAGCCGGATCCCACCTTGGGCAGGACCACGATCTCGTCGCCGGGCAGCGGCACGGCGTTGCCGTCCACCACCTCGCCCGAGCCGTCGCGATGGCGCAGCACGAACCGCTTGGAGTTGGCGTGGGCGGCCAGACCGCCGGCCCGGGCGATGTAGCCCTTGACCGTCAGCCTGGGCGCGTGAGCGAGGCCGCCGGGCGTGAGCACCTCTCCGGCCACGATCACCACGTCGGTGCGGTTGGGCAGGATCACCACGTCACCGTCCTGAAGCCGAAGGTCCTGGAACAGGCCGTTGCTGTAGACCGCGATATTGCCGTCCGGCACCACCGTCTGCGCCCTCTGGACGAACTGGTTGATCAAGGTCGCCTGGGCCGTGGCCAGGTTCGCCGCCGCGGTGGTCGAGGCGGGGGCCGTGACCACCTGTTTTTGCAGGTTGTAGAGGGCGTCGTCGATCGCGTGCTTCTGCTCCATGGCCACTTCCAGCCGCTGGACGTGGACATAGCGAGGCTCGACGTCGGTGCCCTCCAGCGGGATGCGCGCCAGCAGCTGGCTCAGGGTGCCGCCGCGCGGCAGCACATAGACCGACGGGCCCTTGATCTCGCCCTGCACCGTGACCGTCACCGTGTCGACGAAGGAGTCGGAGCGGAAGTCCACGTGGTCGCCGTCCTGCAGCACCACGCGGGCGAGGTCGGCGAGCGGGAAATAGGCCGCCCGCGGCGTGCCGTTGCGGAACCCGCGCAGGCCCGCGCCGGTCACCGTGGGCTCAGGACGCGTCATCGGCAGAAGGTCCGCGCCGGTCATGCTGCCGGTGGCGTGCGGGGCCTCGAAGGCGAACGCGTTGCGGACATTGCCGGTGACCCCGACCATGGCGCCGCGGGGCGCCACGAACACCACGTCGCCGTCCTGGAACCGGATCGGCTCGGTCTGGCCGTTCAGCAGGAAGTCATAGAGGTCGTAGTTGGCGACGACCTGGCCGCCGCGCCGCACCGTGACGTTGCGGAAGCTGCCGCGGGCGGCGTCGATGCCGCCGGCCTGGGACAGGAAGAACAGCACGCTGTCGTGGCTGCTGCCGAGGTAACGCCCCGGCCGGTTGACGTCGCCGCTGACGAACACGCCGATGGAGCCGGCCTGGCCCACCGTGGTGTAGACGCCTACCGCCCCGGTGAAGACTTCGCGGACCCGCGAGGCGACGGTGCTCTGCAGCTGCGACACCTGCAGCCCGGCCACCCGGATCGGCCCGATGCCGGTCAAGAACACGTTGCCGGTGGCGTCGACGATCTGGCTGGTCCCCGTGTTCACCGCCCCGAACAGGTTGATCACCACCTGGTCGCCGGTCTGGATCACATAATCGGGCCGGTCGGCCGGGCGGCTGCCCGCGAAGGAGCCTGTGAACAGCTCGGTGCCGAACACGGGGATGCGCAGCCCGTCGGTGGTGCTGATGAAGCCCTGGATGAGCGATTGCGGGTTCTGGGTCGCGCGCTGGGCCTGGCTGACCTGGGCCGTGGCAGCGTTGGCCCCCGAGAGCGGATTGGTCGACATCCCCGCGCCGTTGGCGCTGGAGCCGTTGGCGTTGGGGCCGGTGTTGCCCGGCGCGCCGGACCTGGCCGCAGCCGCCGCCGCCGCGGCCTGCTGGCCGATGGTGCTGTTCCCCTGCGAGATCTGGCCCGCATAGGGGTTGGTCGTCTGCGAGCCGTTGACCGTTCCCTGGGTGGCGGAATTGTCCGTCTGGTCCGGGAGGTAGGTCTGTGCTGAGGCGCCGCTGACGCCCAGAAGCAGGACGGCGCTGACCAGGGCGAGGAATCGCATGCTCAGATCCCGTGGTGGTCGCGGACGCCGGCGACGCCCAGGGCGATCACGCCATAGCCGGCCACCAGAACGACCAGCGATTCCAGGAACTCGAGCAGACGATGCGGCTGGCTTGGCCGGTCCGGCAGATGCGGGCCGATCACGGGCACCAGGTAACGCTCGCGCTGGCCGGCCATGGCCCTGGCCGTGTCATAGGCGCTGAGGGCGGCGAGCAATTGCTTCTCGGCGTACTCGTTGGCCACCAGCAGCCCCTCGTAGTCGTAGAGCCTCTGCGCCAGGCTGGGGTCGCGTCCGCCCTCGCTGATGCGGCTGCGGGCCTGGGCGACCTGCCCTTCCAGGGCCGCCACGCGGGCGTTGAGCTGCTGGATCTGCGGTGAGTTGGGGGTGCTGAAGGTCATCAGGCTCGCCATCTCGGCCTTGGCCTGCTGGATCTGGTTCTGCAACGACATCATGTTGCCGGAGGTCCCGGCGGCGGTGGTCACCGGGTCCACCATGCCCGAGGAGGTGCGGAAGCGGGTCATCGCCAGCCGGGAGTCCCGCACGGCGGCCTCGGCGTTGTGAAGCTCCTGCTCTGACGCCTTCAAGGAGTCGCGCCGCACGGTCTGCGACAGGCCTTCCACGTAGTTGCCGGAGAACTCGAGGATGGCCTGGGCGATTTGCTGGGCCGACTTCGGGTCGAACGAGCTGACCTCGATGTTGACGATATTGGTGTCGTGGTCGGTCCGCACCTTCACCAGCTTGCGATAGAAGCCCAGGAAGTCCTCGCGCGAGGCGGACGGCGACATGTGGCGCGCGAAGTCCAGGCGGGGGTGCGAGTAGAGCTCGCGCAGGTGGAACCGCTGGTCGAGCTTTTCCACCATGTCGTAGGACATGATGTACTGGTTGACCTCGGCGGTCTCCATGCCGGTGTTGGTGCTTCCACCGACCATGGACAGCAGGCCGCCTGCGATCATCGGCGTCGGCTCGCGCCCGCGGATCGAAAAGCTGGTCGTCGACACGTAGAGCGGCGCGGCGATGACGAAGTAGTACAAGCCCAGAAGAACCACCGCGAGGCTCACGAAGAGCACGAACGGCCGGCTGGCCGCCACGGTCTTCACCCGCGTCTCCACGGTCGCGGAAACCCGCTCGAGCAGGCGGCGTCCCGGCTGGGCGCCGAAGGTCAGGTTGGGACGGTCGATGTTGGTCATTCGGCTAACGAATCCACTCGCTCTCTGCGCAGGCTCATGTCGTCGATGTACTGCTTCACCCGCTCCTCGACATTGTCGCAGAGCTCCGGCTGCGCGCCTCCGAGGACGAGCACCTGATCACACAGTTTCAGCACCTCGGAAAGGTTGTGCGTGACCAGCACGAAGCTTGATCGCTTGTGCCGCTCCTCGATCAGCGCCTCGGCCTTGTTGCGGAAGAACTGGTCCCCGGCGCCCATGCCTTCGTCCACCAACGTACAATCGAAGTCAATCGCCATGGACAGGGCGAAGGCAAGACGGCTGCGCATGCCGGACGAGTAAGTCTTGACCGGCCACTCCATGTATTCTTCGAGCTCAGAGAATTCAGCGACAAATCGAATGACCTGTTGCGGATCTTTGCCGTAAAGCCGCGCGAGGAAACGGCAATTGGCTATGCCGGTCAGTCCCACGCTGATGCCGCCGCCGTAGCCCACCGGCCAGGAGACGCTCATCTTGCGGACGATGCGGCCGCTGTCCGGGTTCATGCCGCCGGCGATCATGCTGAGCAGGGTGGACTTGCCCGCGCCGTTGGGCCCGATCACGCCGAGGTTGAGTCCGGCGGGGATGACCAGGCTGAAGTCTTTGAACACGGTTCGGCGGCGGCCGAGCGTGACGAAGGTCTTGGAGATCTTGACGAGTTCGATGCTCATCAGTGCATGAACCGCCGCGACCCGCGCTCCAGGAGGAGGCCGACGATGGTCAGCACACAGCCGGAGGCGATCAGGTAGCCGGGGCTGAAGATCGGCGACTGGTAGGTTCCCGACCAGAGCTGGCGGGTGCCTTCGACGGCGTGCAGGATCGGATTGAGTGCGAGGTAGGGCCAGCTCCACTGCGGCAGCTTGTCGACCATGAACACCACGCCCGAGACCCACATCAGAAAGCGCAGGGTGGTGTTCAGGATGTTGATCACCAGCGGGAAGATCCGCGCCACCGAGCACAGGATCAGGCCCAGGGTGGCCCCCAGCCAATTGCAGGACCAGTACAGGAGCATCACGCCCGGCAGGTCGGCCGGCGGGGAGCGGATGATGACCGTGGCGCCCAGGATCAGCACCGCATAGACGGCGGTGTTGATGGCCACCTCGATGATGATGGCTGAGATGATCACGTCGAGCTGGGTGATCTGCGGGAACATCAGGAGCGGGTCGGATTTGCTCGCCGCGCCCAGCACCCGCATGTAGGTGTACTGGAACGCCAGCCAGAGCGGAAAGCCGGTGATCAGGAACACCGGCAGGGAGAAGTCCGAAGGCACCATCCGGCCCCGGATTCCGAACGCGACCATGATCACCCCGATCGTGACCAGGGGCATCATCAGGCTGAGGAAGAAGCCCAGGCGGTATTCGGAATAGCGCGAGACCAGGTCGCGCAACACCAGCGCCTTGATCACCTGGTACTGGAAGCGCCAGGCGCTGGGGCGCTGGCGCGGGTTGGCCATGCCGGGCTTGAGCTGGCGCGCCTTGAGGCGCTCGGCGGCGACCCCGTCTTCGACTATCGGGGCGGGCGCGGCGTCAGTCATCGGTTCCGGATTCGCCCAAGAGGTCCCGGCCGAGCCGCTCCAGGATGCGCGGCGCGGCATCGCCCGCTACCAGCACGCGAGAGAGGAACTGGTCAAGCGCCGCGCCGTCCGACTCCGCCGCGGATGCGAACGCCACCCAATCCTGCGGACCGGAGAGCACCGGCAACGGCCGGTACGGATCGCCGCCCGCCGCGGCCAGCGCTGTGGGACGGCCCAGCTGAGCCGCATCCAGGGCGACCGTGGAAGGAGTCGTTATCACTCGCCGAACCCCCTGCAACAACGCGGCGCCGCCGCCCGGTCGGGCGCGGGCTTCGTCGGCGGAGACGCGGGTTATATTTCCGAATGGGGCCAGTTCGTGGCTGAGCCCGTCGGCCCAGCGGCCCGCCGGATGCGGATGCAGCAGGATGCGGCGGCGGGGCATGGCGGAGGCGACGGCGAAGAGGCCCTGGCGGAAAGCCTGCCGGTCCCTCTCGTCGTAACGGTCCCAGTGCAGGTTTTCGAACACCCCGAGATCGAAGGCGGGCGCCGGAGGGGCGCCCGCCTCGGCCGCCAGCAGCGGCCGGCCTACGTGGGCCAGGCGCGCCGCCGTGTCGCCCGGCAGGTCCGCCGGCCGCGCCGCTTCAGGGAACCAGCAGAAGACGACGTCCGAAGCGAAGCGGGCCGCGCCCGCCTCGACCCCGAACAGGCCGACATTCTCGAAACCGTGCTGCAGGGCATAACTCCTGATGCCAAGCGTGGAGGCCCTGCCGGCGAGGGCGTGGCCCGCCGCGTGCGCCGGGTGCGAGCTCTCCGAGGCGCAGATCACGGCCGCGACGCCCCTGAGCGAGGGCGCAGCGCCGGCCGTGACCTCTGTGCGCCGCACCAGGCGGAAGGGCAGGGCGTGGCGGCGCAGCAGCGCCGCGGTCCGCGGGCTCTCGGCGGACAGCCAGCGGGACACCCGCACCGACAGCGCGAAACGGCCGTCCGCGCGCAGGGCCAGGATGACCGGCAAGATCACGTCGATGTCCTGCATCAGATCGATCAGGGCCAGGACCCGCGGCCTCAAGCCGAAGAGGCCCCTCACGCGCTCTCGCCGCCCGCGTCTGGAAATGCGTCGGCCGCCGCCGCCAGCTCCGCCGCGTCGAAGGCGGCCAGCTCGGCCGGCCCGGGCGCCAGCCAGCCGCCCTCTGCGGACGCGGACAGGCTGTCCAGGAGCAGGCTGGTGAGGCCGGTGCGCCGGAAGCTCAGGCCGAGGTCGAGATCGCCGCCCGCGTGGGGGAAGCGCTGCGCGTCCAGTCCGCCGGCGGCCGCCAGCCTGGCCCGGCTCACCACCAGGAATTCTGCGGGACAGGCCAGCACGGGCCGCGGCTGGCCGGCGCGCCCGGGATCGAAGCCAGAGACGGCGGTCCAGCCGTGCGGCGCCGTCGCCACGCCAAGGCCGGCCAGGCGGCCGCCGGTCCCCCTGACCTCGACGGTGCAGGCGCCTACGGCGGGGTGCAACGCCCACGCGGCCAGCTCGGCCAGTCCGCCCGCCCGGACGTCGGGGCGCAGGTCCGAGCGGACCAGGGCCACGGCCTCGCCGCCGGCCGCCTCCGTCAAGGCCCGCCACCAGCCGCCCGGCGCCGCGCCAGGAGGACAGGATGCGCGCCGCACCTGGGCGCCTGGGGGCAGGTCCGCCGGCAGGCCCTCGGGCAGCACCCATTCAAGCTCGCAGCCCTCTGCGCTGGCGGTCCAGGCGTCGATGGAAGGGGACCAGGGCCGGTCCGGCGCCGGCCAGATCGCCAGGCTGATCCGGCGTGGCGCAGGCGCCGGCACCAGCCGGCCGGGACGCCCCTCGCCTCCGCGCCAGGCGAAGCCTGGCGCGCGCTCGGCCCACGGCGCCTCGACCGGCCGCCAGGAGACGACGGCGCCGGGCCGCTGCACGAGCTCGGCCGGCACGTGGGCCCAGCGCAAGGCCGAGCTGGCCGCCAGGCTGAGCACGAGCCGGTCGGAGGTCGGAACCGTGAGCTCCGCCATCGGAAGCTTCAGAGCGGCCAGCACGCGCCCGCGCACGGCGAAGGCGTCGCCCAGGCTTTCGCCGAGCAGCACGCCGAGCGCGCGCGCCTCGGGACGCCGGCCGCCCGGACCGGTCGCGTTCCAGGTCACCACGTCGTGCAGCGGACGCACCTGGGCGAGCAGGCGCGCCGCGGCCGGAACCAGGACGTCGCCGGGCCGCGCGAACACCACGGTGTGAGCCTCCGCAAGCCGCTGCGCCGCCGCCGGATCGTCAGCGGCGAGGAGGAGCCGGTGCGGCCAGTCCTGGGCCTCCCAGCTCCGGGCCGTGCGGCGCGCCGCCGCTTCGCCGGCGTCCCCGACCAAGACGAGGGCGACATGGGGCTCCGCCTCCGCGCGGGCGGCTCCGAAGGATGGTGCGGCGAGGGGCGTCGGCGTTGCGCCGCGCGCCGCGTCAGGGGCCTCGTCCCCGACCACGACCCGACCGCCCGCGAGTCGGACGGAACCCCAGGCCGAAAGCGCCTCGACCTGGACCGACCGCGGCGATCCGTCGAGCAGGGCCGCAGGCAACCGCAGCACGAAGCCGTGCCGGCCGTCGCCGCGCCCGTCCTGGACCAGATCCCGCCGCAGCACGTCGGCCAAGGCTTCGGCGACGACGCGGCCCTCGCACCGCGCGACGACGTGCCCCCGCCGGCCCGGACGGTTGGGATCCATCGCCCAGCCGCGGAGGTCGCCGGCCACGGCGCGGTCCAGCCGGCCCTCTATGGCGCGCAGGCCCAGCAGGTCCCGGAGCCACGCCCGCGTCCGCCGGCCGATCGCCCGCAGCCGGCGCGCGGCGAGCGGCATTGGCCCGCCCGGCGATCCGTCCCGGCGGCTCAGGCTGGCGTCGCCCGCCATGCTAAATCCTTGGCCATGCCCGCATAGCTAGCAGGCGCGCGCGCACCAATTCCAGCGCCGGCGCTTTGTTGACATCCGCGCGGCCGCGTCGCAATCCATCGCCCTCCGGCGCGAGGTCTCGGCCCGCGCGGCGAGGTCGCCGCCGGGCGGTCAGCCGGGCGCGCAGGCGAGCCCGGACCGCAATTCCAGAGCGAGTGAGCTGCGTCCGCAGCCCGAAGGACGGTTGATGTCGACGAGGCTGGATGAGTTCCGCAAGCTGCTCGAGCCCGAAGCTGACGCCAGCGTCGAGCAGGGCCAAGCCGGCGCCGAAGCGCTGTTCGCCGACGCGCCCGCCGACACCGACATCGACGCTGCCGCCGCGGCCTTCCTGGCTTGCGCCAACGGGCGGGTGCTGACCGGGGTGCTGGAAGGGCTGAGCAAGATCAGCGCCCTCGGCCAGGCTGACGAAGGCGTCGGCCGGTTCACGCGCCGGCTGATCGAAGGCGGGGTGGTCCACCAGCGGGTCTATCTGCTGTTCACCATCTCCCAGATGAAGCTCGGGCGGATCTCCGAGGGAGACACCCAGGACGTCGTCTTCAGCGGCTTGGAGAAGCTCAATCCGAAGACGGCGGTGCTGCCCATCCTGGAGTACTTCTCCGGCGAGAAGGCCTTTCTGCGCCGCTGCGTCGAATACCTGCTCGACGAGGAGGACACCGAGGTCGCCTCGATCCTGCTGAACCAGCACCGCAAGCTCGGCGCCGACCTCAACGATCGTTTGCTGAGGCAGGGGTTTGCCCCCCGTAGCGAGCAGGAGCTCAAGGACGCGTCGGTGACCATCCTGAAGGCGGTGGCCGAACGGGCGGAGCGGCGCGAGGAGTTCTCCAAGGCGATGTCCGCCCTGATCATGCTGGCGCTGCAGGACAACCGGGAGGTCGAGCCCGTCGCCCGCTTCTTCCGCTTCGTGGAGCACACCGGCTCGCGCTATTTCGCCGATTTCTGGACGCAGTTGTTCAGCGAGCGCGCCCAGACCATGCTGCGCCACGCCGCCGCGGCGGTGGGCCTCGAGCTGGTCGATCCCGACACGCGGATCAACCTGATCATCCCGATCACCAACATCGGCGATCTGTCGGCCTATGTGAGCTACCTGCCCGCCATGGCCCGGCACTACGGGGCCAAGATCAACGCCATGCTTCCGGACTCGCGCACGAACCGCGAGATGGCCCAGCTCTTCGAGACCGAGGACGTGCAGATCTATCTGACCGGACGGGACTGGATGCTCGCCCACTGGCGGCCCTGGCTGGAAACCCTGCCGTTCACCCCCGGAAGCGTCGGCGCGGTGTGGATGGCCGCGCGCCCGAGCTCGATGTACCGCCAGGGGTCCTGGGATCACCGCTTCGACCACGTCCGCAACCTGCTCGGGCTGCCCCACGAGGCGCGCTGGATGCAGACCGGCCGGTGGCGCCAGATCGGGCGGCTGCAGGACAAGCTGGAGCCCGCTCAGCTGGCCAACGCGGTGATCATCGCGCCCCACTCCAATTCCCTGCGCGACCGGATCGGCAAGCATTCCCCCTACTGCGTCGCCGACCTGGACCGCATGTGGCAGGTGCTGATCGCCGAGCTGCTCGATCTCGGCAAGACCGTCATCGTCAACGGCCGCAACCAAGAGGACCTGCTGCGGTCGCCCAACGAGAAGGTGGTGATGGCAGACCTGACCTTGTCGGAGATGCTGCAGGCGATCGAGGCCACGGGGCATTTCATCGCCGAGCGCTCGGGCCTGCTCGACCTGGTGGCCGCCAGCGACGTAAAGGGCGATGTGTCGGTGCTCTATCCCAAGGGCTTCATCTACGGCGGGCCGATCAGCGACCGGGCGTTCGAGACCGTCGCCTTCGACCTGGATCCCGATCAGGTGACCGATGACGTCGCCGGCTGGGTCCGCCGCCGCTTCGGCCCGGAACCCGGGCAGGGCGCCGCCGCCCGCCGCGGCCGCCGGGCCCCGCTCGAGGCTGCCGAGAGCCCATGACCAGCCGCCGGTTCCGCGTCCATGTCTGATCCAGGTCTGCGTTTTTTCGAACAGCTGTTCGTCCGCGCCCGCGCGGTGGTGGCTGGGTTCCCGCTCACCCTGCAGCCGGCGCAGATGGACTACATCTCCGGCGTGCTCGAGCCGGCCGTCGACCAGGCGCGGCCCTCCTCCCCGTTCGAGAACCCTCCGGTCGAGGTCGCCCAGGCGCGCCGGACGGCCGGCGCGTTCGACGTCTCTCAGGGCAGGGCGGTTGGGCTCAATACCGTCGGCATGCTGCTGGACCGGATGTCGATCCTGTCGATCAAGGCCTGGAATCTGGAGCACCGCGCGAAGGCGCCGGAAAAGGCCGAGCATCTGGCCCGGACCCAGGTGGCCGAGCTGGTCGCCGCCCTGGCGGACGCCCGCCCGGGCCACTCCTCGATCAACAACAAGCTGACCTCGCACCGGACCGACGTAGCCGCGCCGGACTTCGCCGCGGCCTGCTACAACCTGGTCACGACCAACCTCTTGCTGTGGGAGGCCCAGGAAATCCTCTACAACCACGACATCTCCGTGCTGCCGAGCGAGGAGCTGCGCAAGTACATCCACTTCTTCTCCAAGCATAACCTCGCGCGCAACGTTTCGATCGAGGCCTCCGACAGCCTCTACTGGGCCGCGCTCCAGGCGGAGCTCGCCTGACATGGCCCTGCGCATGGCCGTCGTGGTCACCACCATCAATGCTCCCACCCGCGCCGTGATCGAGCTGGCCCGGGGGGCCTCGGCGCAGGGCGCGGACTTCATCCTGATCGGGGACGAGAAGAGCCCGCCGGACTTCCACCAGGAGGGCGCGCGCTATTTCGACATCGCCGCCCAGCGTCGGACCGGCTTCGCCTATGCGAAGATCGCCCCGACCCGCCACTACGCCCGCAAGAACATCGGCTACCTGGCCGCGATCAAGGCGGGCGCCGAGGTGATCGTCGAGACCGACGACGACAACATCCCGCTCGAGGCCTTCTGGGCGCCCCGCACGTCGAGCGCGCCGGCGCGGCTGCTGGAAGGCGCGGGCTGGGTCAACGTGTATGCCTATTTCGCGCACGAGCGGATCTGGCCGCGCGGCCTGCCGCTGGACGAGGTGCACACCGCGCCGCCGAGCATCGAGGGCGCGCTCTCTGCGGCGGTCTATTGCCCGATCCAGCAAGGGCTGGCCGATGAGAACCCCGACGTCGACGCGATCTACCGGCTGGTCCTGCCCCTGCCGGTGAGCTTCCGCAAGGAGCCGGCGGTGGCGCTGGGTCGCGGGGCTTGGTGCCCCTTCAACAGCCAGAACACCACCACCTTCCCCGACGCCTATCCGCTGCTCTACCTGCCCTACTACTGCTCGTTCCGGATGACGGACATCTGGCGCAGCTTCGTCGCCCAGCGCATCGCCCACGCCAACGGCTGGGCCATCCTGTTCCACCAGGCGACGGTGTACCAGGAGCGCAACGAGCACAGCCTGCTGCGCGACTTCGAGGACGAGGTGCCGGGCTACCTCCACAACGGGGCCATCCGCACCGCGTTGGAGGCGCTGGAGCTGCCGTCCGGCGTGGGCCAGGTTCCCGCCGCCATGCGCGCCTGCTATGGGCGGCTGGTGGAGATGGGTCTGGTCGGGCCGGGCGAGCTGGCGCTGCTCGACGCCTGGCTCGAGGATCTGCGGGCCCTGGCCTAGGCCGGCTCGGCGACCGCAACACGGGCCGCGGCGCCGCCGATCAAGCCCAGCACCTGAGCCTCCAGCCGATCCCAGCCGTACTGTGCGCCGAGCAGGGCGTCCGCCCGGCGCACCAGGGCCTGGCGGACGCGGGCGGAGCCGATCAGCCGCCGAAGCACGGGCTCCCAATCCCCGTCGCGCGCCGGCATGGCGGCGTCCGCCGCGAAAATCGGCTGATAGACCGGCATGTCGGAGGCGATCACCGCAAACCCCGCTTCGGCGTACTCGGCCCACTTCGTCGCGGTCTTGCAGCGGTTGTAGGGGGTGTCGTGCAGGGGCGCGAGGCCGATGTCCCAGCCCAGCCCCGCGAGCCGGCGGCGGAAGTCCGCGTAATCGCCGGCCACGGCGTCGCGCCGCACCGTCGAGCCAGGCAGGAGATCGGCCGCCGGCTGGCGGGCGATGGAGCCGAACAGTTCCAGCCGCACCCTCGGCCCGCCGGACAGGACCGCGTTCAGCGCCGGCGCGATCATCCGCAGATCGGCATCGTGGGACGCCGACCCCATGTAGCCGACCACCACCGCACCGTCTCCGGCCGGACCTGCGTGCGGTCCCGCAGCCCCCGCCGCGCCGGTGTCCAGCCAGCCGATCCGCCCATGGCCGAGCCGGCGCGCCAGCCGGTCGGCGAGGGCCGGCGTCGCAGCCATGACGAGGTCGGCCTCGGTCAGTGCCTGATGCAGCACATGGGCCCGCCGCGGATGGCGCGCCGCGCGGTAGCGCTCCACCCCCGCGGTGACCGGCAGATCGGCCAGGTCGTCGTCGATGTGGGCCAGCAGCGGCAGGGCGCGCGCCCGCGCCTGGGCGCGGATCTCTTCGCTCGCACCGCCAAGGCTGAAACGCGACAGGACTACGGCGGTTGGGTCGGTCTGGTCGAACGCCTCCTGGATCACCGCGCGAGCGCTGGGCCCGGCGCGCGCGGCCGCGTCGGGAGCCAGCGCCGCCTCCTCGACGATGCAGACCGCCGCGCGGCCCTCGCGTCGCGCCCGCGACAGGCCCTCGACGAAGGCGATCGCCTGGGACGCGCCCAGCATGTCGGCGAAGATCAGGAGCCGGATCGCCGCCCGGCTGGGGAAGGGATCGGAAAAGGCCGCGGTCAAGGGCGCCTCTGCGTCGGGCAAGCGTTGGACGGCGGTTTACCAGTCGCTCGCGTGGCCTGCACGGCCGCTCATTGCGGCGGGCAGGATCGGCCGTTAGGTTGCGCCCCCTCCGACGCGGCCGGCCCATGACCCTGACCTATCAGCACATCGAGGCCGCCACGGAGCGGCTGAAGGGACACATCGAGCGCGCGCCCCAACGCCATTCGCGCACCCTGTCGGAGATCACAGGCTCGGACGTCTGGGTCAAGTTCGAGAACCTGCAGTTCACCGCCTCCTTCAAGGAGCGCGGCGCCCTGAACAAGCTGCTCACCCTGTCGCAGGAGGAGCGCGAGCGGGGGGTCATCGCGGCCTCGGCGGGGAACCACGCCCAGGCGCTGGCCTATCACGCCCAGAGGCTCGGCGTGCCGGTCACCATCGTCATGCCCAAGGCCACCCCGACGGTGAAGGTCGAGCACACGCGCCGTTTCGGCGCCGAGGTGATCCTGCACGGCGAGAGCTTTGACGAGGCCGGCGAGCACGCCCTGGCCGTCCGCCGCCAGTTCGACCTCGTGCTCGTGCATCCCTTCGACGACCTCGAAGTAATGGCCGGGCAAGGCACCGTCGCCAAGGAGATGCTGGAGGACGCGCCCGAGCTCGAGGTGCTGATCGTGCCGATCGGCGGCGGCGGCCTCATCGCCGGGGTGGCCACCGCGGCCAAGACGCTGAAGCCGGACGTCTCGGTGATCGGGGTGGAGGCGGCGATGTATCCCTCCTTCACCAGCCGCATGCGCGGCCTGCGCGCCGCCGTCGGGGGCCAGACCATCGCCGAAGGAATCGCGGTCAAGGAGGTGGGCGAGCTCACCTATGCGATCGCGCGGCCGCTGGTCGACGACGTGGTGCTGGTCGAGGAGTCCTACCTGGAGCAGGCCGCGGCCCTTTACGCCAACATCGAGAAGACCATCGCCGAGGGGGCCGGCGCGGCGTCCCTTGCGGCGTTGCTGGCCCATCCGAACCGATTCCGTGGCAAGAAGGTCGGGCTGATCCTTACCGGCGGCAACATCGACTCGCGCCTGCTGGCCTCGGTCCTCACGCGCGAGCTGGTGCGCGAGCAACGGCTGGTGTCGTTGCGGATCATCGGCGACGATCGGCCGGGGCTGCTGGCCACGGTGTCGGCCGTCATCGGCGGACGCGGCGGGAACATCATCGAGGTGGCCCACAACCGCCTGGCCCTGGATGTGCCCGCCAAGGGGGCCGAGTTCGACATCATGATCGAGACTCGCGACGCCCAGCACACCCAGGAGATCATGGCCGCCCTGCGCGAGCAGGGCTATCCGCCCCGGGCGGTCTAGCGCAGACGATGCGGACGGTCATTGTCCTGGCGTGCACCCTGGCGGCCGGCGCCCCTGCCTGGGCGGGTCCACGGGCGGCGTCGGACACCGAGGTCGAGCGGCGCATACTGGCGGAGGCGAACGGCTTCCGCGAAAGCCAGCAGCTCGCGCCCCTCGTGGAGGCCCCGGCGCTCAGCGCCGAGGCCCGCGCCTTCGCCGCCTACATGGCGCGCTCGGGCCGCTATTCGCACACCGCCGACGGTCACAGCCCGTCCGAGCGCGCAGAGGCCGCCGGCTATGGCTATTGCGAGCTGGGCGAGAACCTCGCCTATCTCCAGGACGGCTCCAGCCCGTCGGCGGACGCCCTCGCGCGGCGCTTCATGGAGGGCTGGAAGGCCTCGCCGCCGCACCGGCGCAGCCTGCTTGACCCCGACGTCGTCGATACCGGCGTGGGCGTCGCCACCTCGCCGCAGCATCCGTCCAGGTCCTACGCCGTGCAGGTGTTCGGGCGGCCGCAGTCGCGCGAGTTCAGCTTTCAGGTGTCCAACCGCTCGGCCCAGAGCGTGTCCGTGTCGTTCCAGGGCGAGAGCCAGCGGGTCGACCCCTATGTCAACATCACCTACACCGCGTGCGAGCCGGCCAGCCTCGTCTTCGCCAGTCCGCCGGTGACCGGCGTGGCCACGTTCCGGCCCGAACGGCCGACACAATACCGCCTCGAGCCCAGTCCCGACGGGATCAAGGTCGAGGAGCATGATTACAAACCCAAAGGAGGCGCCTGATGCGTCTGTTGCTGGCGGCCGCTGCCGCCTTGAGCCTTGCCGCCACCGCCGCCTGCGGCGCCCCCTCGACGCAGAGCCCGACCTCGTTCATGGCCCGTAACGCGCTCGCGGAGGGCGTCCAGTCGCTGCCCTCCGGAGTCCAGTACAAGATCCTGAAGTCCGGCCCCGCAACGGGCCCGCATCCTACGCCGAGCGACACGGTGACGGTGATGTACGAGGGCGCGCTGACCTCGGGCCAGGTGTTCGACAGCTCCTACAAGACCGGCAAGCCCGTGAGCTTCAAGCTGGGCCAGCTGATCCCGGGCTGGATCGCGGCCATGCAGGCCATGCGCCCGGGCGATCAATGGATGATCTGGATCCCGCCCAGCCTCGGCTACGGCCCGGAGGACACCGGGCCGATCCCCGGCAACAGCGTCCTGGTCTTCCGCCTGGAGCTGCTGGCGGTGAACCCGTCGTCCTGAGGTCTTGGCCCTTCACGCTCAGATATAGCGCCTGAGGGAGCGGGCGAGCTCGGCCGCAGTGCTGCGCTTGCCCTTCTGCTGCGGCTGGTAGGCCACCCGGGCGTGCTCGCTGCAGTAGGATCCGTCGTTGATGCGGCGGCCGCAGAAGGTGAAGTTGTCGCTCGACGGATCGCCGATCGGCCACTTGCACATGTGGGCCCCCAGGGTCAGCACCGTCGCCGACCCCGGCTCTTCCACATAGAGCACCGGCGAGGAGGGCTCCTGCGTGGAGGGCGCCAGTCGGCGCGGCGCCAGCGATGCGGACGGCGAGCGCGGCGCGCGGGGAGTCTTGAACACCGGCCTCGGCGGCTGCGACGGCGTCGCGCGGCCCGATAGCCCAAGCCGGTGGACCTTGCCGATCACCGCGTTGCGGGTCACCCCGCCCAGCTGCTTGGCGATCTGGCTCGCAGAAAGGCCTTCCAGCCACAGCTTCTTGAGGATCGCCACCCGCTCTTCGGTCCAGCCCATGACCTTCGCTCCGCTCGCCCGGGCGCCGTGCTCTGGCGCCAGATGTTGTGCCTCACCACCATTCAACGGCTTAGCACCCACTAAATATCGTAAAGGAGCGGCTAACGGACACAATAGGTTGAGCAGTGGTTGTCCACAGAAACTAGATATAGGGCCCCCACCGCGGGCCTCGCGCGCGCCGACTGGTCGGGCTTACCCTCGGCGGGTTGCGCGGACGGGCGGCTCGGCGCACACAGCCCCAATGAGAGACATGGCCGCCGAGGGCGTCATTCCGCCGCTGCCGCGAGACTACGCGGGCGTGAACTGGCTGGGCTTCTACACCCTCTACATGAAGGAGGTCCGGCGCTTCACCAAGATCCCGATGCAGACGGTGCTGGCCCCGGTGATGACCAGCCTGCTCTACATGATGATCTTCTCGGTCGCGACCAACGGCGCGCGGCGACCGGTGGGCAACATCCCCTACACCGAGTTCGTGGCGCCGGGCCTGGTCATGATGACCATCCTCAACAACGCCTTCGCCAACTCCTCGTCCTCGATCCTGCAGGCCAAGATGATGGGCTTGTCGGCCGACTTCCTGACGCCCCCCTTGACCTCGGTCGAGCAGAGCTCCGCCTTCATCCTCGGGGCCGCGACGCGCGGCCTCGTCGTCGGGCTGGTCACCCTGGCGACGGTCTGGTGGTTCGCCCACGCGCACGTGGCCCACGTCTGGGCTGCGGCCCTGTTTATGGTGGGCGCCTCGGTGATCATGGCCGAGCTCGGCGTCCTGGCCGGCCTCTGGTCGGAGAAGTTCGACCACATGGCGATGGTGCAGAACTTCGTGGTGATGCCCCTGACGTTCCTGTCGGGAACCTTCTACTCGGTGCGCAACATGCCCGAGCCGTTCCGCACGATCTCGCACTTCAACCCCTTCTTCTATCTGATCGACGGCTTTCGCTACGGCTTCATCGGCATCGCCGACGGCCGGGTGTGGGTTGGCGCGGTGATGACCGTAGGCCTCTCCATCGCCCTCGGCGTCTGGTGCTGGTGGCTGTTCTGGAAGGGCTACCGCCTCAAGACCTGAGCCGCAGGAACCGGCGCCTGAGCCTGCCGTTCTCCCTGGTCCAACCTAGGAGAGACCCATGGCCGACCTCGACCGGAACGAGCTCGAATCCAAGATGTGGAAATCGATCAGCGAAACCCACACCGGCATGCTGGGCTCGGTCGGGCCGAATGCCGACCACATGCAGCCCATGACCGCGTTCTGTGAGCCGGAGACACGGACCATCTGGTTCTTCATCCGCCGCGATAACGATCTCTTGCGCACCATCGGCGAGCAGCCGCGGGCGATGTTCTGCCTGGTCGGCAAGGACCATCACCTGTTCGCATGCCTGGGCGGAGAGCTTAGCGAGCGGTACGACGCCGAGCGCATCGACAAGTTCTGGAACCCTGTGGTCGCGGCCTGGTACCCGCAGGGCAAGGACAGCCCCGAGCTGACCCTGCTGCGCTTCGACGTGGCCGACGCTCAGCTTTGGGTCTCGCAGAAGGGCCCGATCGGCTTCGCCTGGGAGATCGCCAAGGCCAATGCCACCCACGAGCTGCCGGATGCCGGCGAGCGGGCGCACCTGCGCTTCAACTGAGCGGCGATCCCTGCAGTCGGCGGCCCAGCCATGATTGACAGCCGCGGCGGCAATAACCATAAACCCGCGCCTTCCAGTCCCCGTCGCCCCGCGGCGGGGACCGCGTGCTTTTTGGGGAGGCCCCAATGCCCGCTTCAGCCCCGCCGTCGCAGAGCCACATCATGGGCGTCTATCAGCGCGCCCCGCTGGCTTTCGAGCGAGGCGAGGGCGTGCGCCTCTACGGCGACGATGGGCGCGACTACCTGGACTGCGTGGCCGGGATCGCGGTCAATGGCCTCGGCCACTGCCATCCGCGCCTGGTGCAGACTCTGAAGGACCAGGCCGACAAGCTCTGGCACGTGTCCAACATCTACCGCATCCCCGACCAGGAGAAGCTCGCCGCGCGCCTGTGCGACGCCACCTTCGCCGAGGAGGTGTTCTTCACCAATTCGGGCACGGAAGCGATCGAGCTGGCCCTGAAGGTCGCCCGCAAGCACCAGGCGGCAAGCAACCATCCAGAGCGGATCGACGTCATCACCTTCGAGGGCGCCTTCCACGGGCGGACCTACGCGGCCGTCACCGCCGGCGGGAACCCAACCTATCTGGAAGGCTTCGGCCCCAAGCTCCCCGGCTACATCACCGTGCCGTTCGGCGACATGGACGCTCTGAAGGCGGCCGTCGGCCCCACCACAGCGGCCATCCTGGTCGAGCCGGTGCAGGGGGAGGGGGGGGCCCGCTCGGTCTCCGACGCGGACCTGCGGTTGATGCGCGAGCTCTGCGACCGCGAGGGCGCCCTGCTCATGTACGACGAGATCCAGTGCGGCATGGGCCGCACTGGCAAGCTGTTCGCCTACGAGTGGTCCGGCGTGGTCCCCGACGTGATGTGCGTGGCCAAGGCCCTCGGCGGGGGCTTCCCGGTGGGCGCCTGCCTGGCCACCCGCCACGCGGCCGAGGCGATGACCGTGGGGACCCACGGCTCGACCTACGGGGGCAACCCTCTGGCCATGGCGGTGGCGCTCGCCGCCTTCGACGAGATCGCGCGCCCGCAACTGCTGCAGCACGTCAACGACGTCGCGGGCTACCTCGGGCAGCAGCTGACCGGGCTGATGGACCGCTATCCCGACGTGATCCAGGAGATCCGCGGCAAGGGCCTCCTGATCGGCCTGAAGCTTATCCCCAACAACCGCGACTTCATGGCCATGGCCCGCGACAACCAGCTGCTCATCGCCGGCGGCGGGGAGAACTGCGTGCGGCTGCTGCCGCCGCTGATCCTGACCCAGGACGAGGCGCGCGAGGCGATCGAGAAGCTGGAGCGCACCTGCGAGGATGCGCGCGCGAAGGCGGCGGCATGACGGCCATGCCCCGCCACTTCCTGGATCTGTGGAAGGTCGAGCCCGAAACCCTCCGCGCCATGCTGGAAGACGCCAAGCGGCGCAAGGCCGCCCGCCAGGGCTGGGGACAGGCCGAGCCGGACGAGGACGCGCCGGCCCGCGGCAGGACTCTGGCCATGATCTTCGAGAAGAACTCGACGCGGACCCGCTTCTCGTTCGATGCGGCGATGCGCCAGCTCGGCGGCGCGACCATCATCGCCAACGCCTCCGACATGCAGCTTGGCCGCGGCGAGCCGGTCGAGGACACCGCGCGGGTGCTCTCTCGCATGGTCGATGCGGTGATGATCCGCGCCATCCGCCACGAGGACGTGGAGCGCTTCGCCCAGGCATCGAGCGTGCCGGTGATCAACGCGCTGAGCGACAAGAGCCATCCCTGCCAGATCCTGGCGGACATTCAGACCTTCGAGGAGCACCGCGGGCCGATCACCGGGCGGACAGTGGCCTGGGTAGGCGACGGCAACAACGTCTGCGCCAGCTTCATCCACGCCGCGGCGGCGCTGGACTTCCGGCTCAACATCGCCTGCCCGACGATCTACCATCCCGACCTGGTCGACCTCGCCCGCGCCGAGCAGGCCGGCGCGCGGATCGTGATGACCGAGGATCCCCGCGCGGCGGTGCATGGCGCCGACTGCGTGGTCACCGACACCTGGGTCTCCATGGGCGACACCGATGGCGAGGCGCGGCTCGACGCCTTCGAGGCCTTCCAGGTCGACGCCCGGCTGATGTCGATGGCCTCGCCGGACGCGGTGTTCCTGCACTGCCTTCCCGCCCACCGCGGCGAGGAGGTGACCGACGAGGTGATGGACGGCCCGCAGTCCCTGGTCTGGGAGGAAGCGGAGAACCGCATCCATGCCCAGAAGGCCGTCCTGGCCTGGTGCTTCGGCGGCTGACGCAGCTCCGATCGTCCGGAGTTCTGCTCGCCCGCTCAGCGCGCGCCGCTGGCCTCGACCTTGGCCTGAGTCTCCTGCCCGCCTGTCCCGTAGAGGACCTGGGCGTTGCGGGTCTTCTGGAACTCGTCGAGCGTCTGGCCCCGCATGGCCGAATAGACGTGCAGGTTCGACACCCCGGACACCGCCGCCAGCTTTTCCAGGACGAAGAAGATCGCGCCGTACTGCATCAGCGCGCGCCAGTCGCGGCGGCGGATCATGTCGCGCTCCTGCTCGCTGAGCCCGGCCTTCTCGAACGCGGCCTCGGGATCGGCGTTGAACTGGGCCCTGTGCTCGGGGACGACCAGGTCGTGCAGAAACTTGTTCAACCGGTAGTGGCCGACGCTGCGGTCCAGGTCGAACGGGTAGGTGCCCTCGAGCTGCTCGATGCCGGCGAGCTGCTTGCCTGACTTCGCGCGGGCGGCCTCGGCTGCCCCGGCCGACATGGGCTCGGCGTGGTTCTCGTAGATGGCGGTGGCGATGGCCGTCATCGAGGGCAGGTAATAGCTCTTGTGGACGCGCGTGACCCCGGCCGACAGGGCGCCGCGCATCACCAGCCACATGACCACCTCCGAGCTTTCCATGCCGCCGAGGCGCGCGTGGTCCGCGTGGGTCATGCGGGTGAGGGCGACGGGATCCTTTTCGAAGATCTCCATGAACTCTTCGTCCCAGGCGGGATTGTTGAACCCGCAGCGCTCGCCCTGGACCTGGTGCGACAGCCCGCCCGTGGCGACGATGGCGACCTTGAGGTCCTCCGGGTAGCTCTCGATGGCGGTGCGCAGGGACTGGCCGAGCTTGTAGCAGCGCGCTGCGCTCGGCACCGGGAACTGCAGCACGCCGACTTGCAGCGGCACGATCGGTATCGCCCAGTCGGGCTCGTGAGGCATCATCACCGACAGCGGCGAGAAGCAGCCGTGGTCGAGCGGTTTGTCCTGGAAGAAGGACATGTCGAACTCGTCCGCGACCAGCGCCTTGCCGATATGCCGGGCCAGGGGGCCATGGGCCTTGATCGGCGGCAGGTTGCGCGGCCCGCCGCCCTCGTCGGCGACGCAATATTGCTCCCCGATGCCCAGGCAGAAGGCGGAGTAGTGGTCGAAGAAGAACGAGGTGACGTGGTCGTTGTAGATCACGAACAGGGCGTCCGGCCTCTTCTCTTCGAGCCAGGCCTGGATCGGCTCGTAGCCCTCGAAGATCGGCTTCCAGACGGGGTCCTGCTGCTTGGAGCCGTCGAAGGCGAAGCCGATGGTGGGGGTGTGGGAGGTGGCGATCCCTCCGATGATGCGGGCCATGAACTATCCTCCGCCCCCGCGCGGGGCTCTGCCGGAATGTCCGTTAAAGGCCGAGGCCGGCCTTGCGCAAGCCGTCCATCGAGCAACGGTCACGCGCCCTGCAGCATCTTTCGCACGAGCTTCGCCGGCCGGGCCTCCTGCTGCAGCTGCTCGAAGTTGCACTGCCGCGCCGCCTTGTCCGGGCGCCAGCGCAGCAGCCGGGTCCCGTGCCGGAAGCGGTCGCCGCTGACGTGGTCGTAACGGACCTCGACCACCAGCTCGGGACGAAGCGGCTCCCATTCGCCCGTGCGTTCGGTGCTCCAGCGGCTGGGTCCTCCAGGGGCCGATCCGGTGAAGCCGGGCGGGGCGACCAGCGCCTCCAGCCGGCGGGTGAGGACGGCCCGTTCGGCGTTGCTGATGGTGGCGGTGAAGCCCACGTGGTCGAGGCGGCCCTCGGCGTCGTAGAGCCCGAGCAGGAGCGAGCCAACCAGCTTGGATCCCGCGGCGTAGCGGAAGCCGCCCACCACGCAGTCGGCGGTGCGCATACGCTTCACCTTGAGCATCGCCCGTTCGCCGGGGTGGTAGGGCTCCTCCAGCGGTTTTGCCATCACGCCGTCGAGCGCGCCGCCGGCGCGCGCCAGCCACCGCCGGGCCTCCGCTGGGTCGCGAGTGTAGGGCGACAGCCGCAGCCGGGGATTGGGGCCAACCTCCGCGTAGAAGCGCTCCAGCACCTCGCGCCGGCGCGACAGCGGGGCGTCCAGCAACGGTTCGCCGTCGGCTCCGGCCAGGCAGTCGAACAGGATGTAGATGGCCGGGGTCTGGGCGGAGAGCTTGCGGATCCGGCTCTCCGCGGGATGCAGCCGCAGCTGCAGGGCGTCGAAAGCCAGGCTGTCGCCGAGCGGGATGGCCAGCTCTCCGTCGAGGACGAAGCGCTGGGCCGGAAGCTCGCGCAGAGTCTGCACGATCTCGGGGAAGTAGCGGCCAAGCGGCTTGCCGGACTTGGCGTGCAGCTCGACCTCGTCGCCGTCGCGGAAAGCGAGGCAGCGGAAGCCGTCCCACTTGGGCTCGAACTGCCAGGCCGGGCCGTCGGGCAGCTCGTCCACCAGCTTCGCCTCCATCGAGGCCGTGGCGGCGGGGACTGGGAATCTCCCTTCCCGCAGCGCTGCGGAAGGCGAGGTCGTGGCGCGCGCCGGCATGGCGGGGCAACTCGCCGGGCGGACGACGGTTCCGCCGCAGGCTCCGGCGCTGGAGGCTGGCGGCGCGGGCGCCTATATGCGCGGATCACGCCGCCGCATCATGACCCGCGCGCCTTGCGCGCGCCCCTGGGATTTCCTGTGACCGCACTCCAACAGCCTGCTTCCGACGACATCATCGCCGCCTTCCAGATCGAGGACGCGCCCGTGCGCGGCCGCATCGTCCGCCTGGGGAGCATGATCGACGAGATCCTGACCCGCCACGCCTACCCCGAGCCGGTGGCCAACCTGCTCGGCGAAGCCTGCGCCCTGGCGGCCCTGGTCGGCGGCAGCCTGAAGTTCGACGGCAAGCTCATCGTCCAGGCCCAGGGCGATGGCCCGGTCTCGCTGGTGGTCGCCGACTACGACACCTCCGGCGCCGTGCGCGGCTATTGCCGGTTCGACCCGGAGGGAGTGGCCGAGCTTTCCAGAGGCTTCGCCCGGCCAGGCGCCAAGTCCCTGCTCGGCAAGGGCGTCTTCGTCATGACCATCGACCAGGGCCCGGAGATGGAGCGGTACCAGGGCATCACCCCGATCGAGGGCGAGACCCTCGCCCTGTGCGCCGAGACCTATTTCGCCCAGTCCGAGCAGACGCCGACGCGGGTGCGCCTGGCGGTGGGCCAGCTGCAGACGCCCCAGGGCTTCGTCTGGCGCGCCGGCGGCCTGCTGGTCCAGAACATCGCCGGCGACGAGGACGCCCGGGGCGCCGCGGCGGACGCCTGGTCCCGCGTGCAGGCCCTGTTCGAGACCACCGGCGAGGACGAGCTGATCGATCCCACCGTCCCGGCCGAGCGGCTGCTCTACCGGCTGTTCCACGAGGACGGCGTGCGGCTGTTCCAGCCCAAGCCGCTGAAGGCCTTCTGCCGCTGCTCGCCCGAGCGCATCCTCAATGTGCTTCGCTCGTTCCCCGCCGAGGAGCGCACCGACATGGTCGAGACCGACGGCATGATCCGGGTCACCTGCGAATATTGCTCGCGCGTCTATGACGTGGCGCCCGAGACGGTCGGTTCCTGAGGCCCGGGAGCGGACCGCCGCATGAGCCTCGAGGCCGTCCTCGCCGAGATCGGCGCCTGCCGCGCCTGCGCGCACGAGCTGCCGCACGAGCCGCGCCCGGTGGTGCGGGTCACCCGCGACACCCGCCTCTTGATCTGCGGCCAGGCCCCCGGCCGGCGCGTCCACGAGAGCGGCCTTCCGTTCAATGACGCGTCCGGCGACCGCCTACGCTCCTGGCTCCAGGTCGACCGCGAGACCTTCTATGGGGACAGGCGCATCGGGGTCGCCGCCATGGCCTTCTGCTTCCCGGGCACCGATCCCGCCGGCGGCGACTTTCCCCCGCCCAAGCGCTGCGCGAGCCTCTGGCGGCCCCGGCTGCTGGAGCAGCTTCCGAAGGTCGAGCTGACCCTGCTGGTCGGCTGGCACGCCATCGCCTGGAAGCTGGGCCCCGCCGCGCGCGGCTCTATGACCGACACGGTGGCCGCCTGGCGCGACTACCTGCCCGACGTCATCCCCCTGCCGCACCCCTCGTGGCGCAACACAGCATGGCTGCGGCGCCATCCCTGGTTCGAGGCCGACGTGGTGCCTTACCTGCAGGCCCGAGTCGGAGACATGCTGGCAGGGTGATGCGCTCAGGTCTGCTCGTCGTGCTCATGCTCCTCGTGGCCGCGTGCGCGCCCTTGCGGCAGCAGGCGGGGCGGCCCCAGCTCGGCTTTGAGGGCCCGCGGCTTGAGGCGACGGACTTCGTAAGCTTCGACGGGACGAGGCTGGCCCTGCAGCGCTGGGACGCACCCGCCGAGCCTTGGGCCGTCGTGGTCGGCGTGCACGGCATGAACGACTATTCCAATGCTTTCCACCTCCCCGCGCCCCATTGGGCGGCGCAGGGGATCACCACCTATGCCTATGACCAGCGCGGATTCGGACGCTCGCCTGGACGCGGGATCTGGGCCGGCGGAGACCTGCTCGACGAGGACCTGCGCACCCTGGTGGCCCTGGTGCGTCAGCGTCATCCGCACGCCCTGATCGCGGTGGCCGGGGTGAGCCTCGGCGGCGCGGTGGCCATCGACGCCTTCGCCTCGGACCGGCCGCCGGCGGCGGACCGGCTGATCCTTCTGTCGCCGGCGGTGTGGGGCTGGTCGAGCCAGCCGCTGCCGAGCCGTGCGGCGCTGTGGTTCATGGCCCACACCCTGCGCGGCGCCGTGGTCAAGCCGCCCGATTTCCTGCTGCGGAAGATCCGCGCCACCGACAACATCGCCGAGCTGCGCCGGATGAGCCACGACCCCAACCTGATCTGGGGCGCGCGGCCGGACGCCCTCTTCGGCCTGATGAACACCATGCAGCGCGGCTGGAGCGAGACCGGCCGGCTGAAGACCCCGACCTTCTACCTGTACGGCGCCAAGGACCAGATCATCCCCAAGACGCCGGCCCTCCAGGCCGCCTCGCGGCTGAAGCCGACCGACCGGACGGCCTACTACGCCAGTGGCTACCATCTGCTGCTCGTCGACCTGGAGAATCCCAAGGTGTGGGACGACGTGGCGAGCTTCATCAAGGACCCGGCCGCACCGCTGCCTTCCGGGGCGCCGCCTATGCCGCGGCCGGGAGCCCACTGAGCCCGGCTTGTGGTCGCCCCGCCCACGCCCTAAGCGCTGGGCATGACCATCTTCGACTCGCCCGCCTTCGAAGGCCACGAGGCCGTCCACGCCTTCTATGACGAGCCGAGCGGGCTGAAGTGCCTGATCGCCATCCACTCCACGGCCCGCGGGCCCTCGGCTGGCGGCTGCCGCATGTGGCCCTACCAATCCGACCAGGCGGCGGTGGACGACGCCCTGCGGCTTTCGCGCGCCATGTCCTACAAGAACGCCGTCGCCGACCTGGAGCTCGGCGGCGGCAAGGCGGTGATCATCGGCGATAGCGCCCGCCAGAAGACGCCGGCCCTGTTCGAGGCGTTCGGCCGGGCGGTGGAGCAGGTGTGCGGCCGCTATTGGGCCGCCGAGGATGTGGGCGTCTCGCCCGCTGACCTCGCCCACGCCCGCAAGTACAGCCGGTACGTGGCCGGGCTCGAGGGGCATCCGGCGGCCTCGGGCGACCCCAGCGTGGTCACCGCCGAAGGGGTGTTCCGCGGCATCCGGCTGGCCGTGCGGCGGGCTTATGGCGCGGAGATAGAGGGGATGCGGGTGGCGATCCAGGGGGTCGGCCACGTTGGCTCGATCCTGGCCGACAAGCTGAAGGCCGCCGGCGCCCGGCTGGTGGTCAGCGACATCCAAGAGGCCGCGGCTCGCAAGGTGGCCGAGCGCACTGGGGCCCAGGTGGTCCGGCCCGAGGTCATCTTCGACGCCGAGGCCCAGGTGTTCGCGCCCTGCGCCCTGGGCGGGGCGATCTCGCTGGAGACCCTGCAGCGGCTCAAGGCCAGGGTGGTCGCCGGGGGCGCCAACAACCAGCTGGCGTCCGCCGACGCCGGCAGGGCCCTGTTCGAAAAGGGGATGGTCTATGCGCCGGACTTCGTCATCAACGGCGGCGGGATCATCAATGTCGCCGCCGAGATCCGCGCCCTGGACAAGGGCGCGGCCTATGACCCCGCGTGGGTGGAGGCCAAGCTCGACCGGCTGATGACCACCCTGGAGGAGGTGCTGCAGCGCTCCAAGGACGAGGATCGTCCCACCCACGAGATCGCCGACCGGATCGCGCGGTCGCGGATCACACGCCAGCCGGCCTAGGGCTGCTTGTCAGACTCGCGGCCGTGACGGACTGTCCCGCGCCATGGACGGACCCCCCGGCATCCTGCCCTGCCAGACCCTGGAACACCTCGCGGCGAGCGGGGGCGTCCGCGCCTCGACGCCGCTGGAAGCGGGCCAGGTGCAGCCGGCCAGCCTCGACCTCAGGCTGGCGGGCCGGTGCTGGCGGGTGCGCGCCTCGTTCCTGCCCGGCCAGGGCCGGCGCGTGCATGATCGCATCCGTGCGGTCGCCATGCACGAGCTCGACCTCCAGCGCGGCGCGGTGCTGGAGCGGGGCTGCGTCTACATTGTCGAGCTGCAGGAGCGGCTGAGCCTGCCGGCCGGAATCTCCGGCCGCGCCAATCCAAAGAGCTCGACCGGCCGGCTCGACATCTTCGTCCGGCTCCTGACCGACGGCGGCCAGGCCTTCGACGACGTGGGCGACGGCTACGACGGCCCGCTCTACCTGGAGATCGCGCCCCAGACCTTCTCCGTGCTGGCCCGCCCGGGCACGCGGCTCAGCCAGCTTCGGCTCAAGCGCGGCCGGCCGGAGATCGTGGCGTCGCGCACCGTCGGCGTGGACCTCACCGGAGCCCGCGCGGGCTTCCGCGCTCGCCGCCATGCAGGGGTGATCGACCTCGACCTGGAGGATAGCCTGGACCCGCGTGACTTCTTCGAGGCGCTGGAGCCACGCCACGGCGAACTGATGCTCGACCCCGGGGAGTTCTACATCCTGGCCTCCAAGCAGGCGGTCGAGATCCCGGTGCTGCAGGCGGCCGAGATGACGCCGATCGATCCGGCGGTCGGCGAGTTCCGTGCTCACTACGCCGGCTTCTTCGATCCCGGGTTCGGCACGACGGAGACCGGAGGGGAGGGCAGCCGGGCCGTGTTGGAGGTCCGAAGCCGCGAAGCGCCGTTCCTGCTCGAGGACGGCCAGACGGTGGCCAAGCTGGTGTTCGAGCCGATGGCCGAGCGGCCGTCGCGCGCCTACGGCGAAGGCGGCTCGCACTACCAGCGCCAGGGGCTGAAGCTCTCCAAGCACTTCCGGACGTGGGCTTGACGGTGTCGTGGGTCCGCGACAAAATGTAATGGTCGCTTGACAAACTGCCGCGGTAATGTCAGGTTTCCTTGACTCCAAGAAGGAGAAGAGGATGACCATGACCGCCCCCCTCCCGGCGCCCGACGAGGCGCCAGACCGATCGACCCGCAACCTCGCCGTCACCTTGGGCGTCGCCCTGGCGGGCTGTGGGGTCGCCTTCGCCGGCTATCTTTGGGTGCTGCACCTGATGGAGCTGCGCGGCCTGGGCTATTGGCCGCATGTGGCCGCGACGGTGGTGTTTTTCGGCCTGATCCTGGCCATCGCCTTGTTCGCCAAGCGGGTCGGAGGCCAGACGGCCAGCGACTGTTCGCCCTCGGCGCGGCGTTATCAGCGGCGGATCTTCGTCGCGTCCGGCCTCTACATGCTGCTGCTGGTGGCCGCCATCGGCATCCACGATCAGCTGCATCCCACCGGCGTGCTGGCCTATGTCGTGGCGGCGGCTCCGGCGGTCCCCTTGATCGGGGTGGTGGCCTGTATCGGCTTCTACCTCAGGGAGGAGCAGGACGAGTTCCTGCGCGCGGTGCAGGCGGAAGGCGCGCTCTGGGCCACCGGCGGAACCCTGGCGATCGCAAGCGTCTGGGGATTCCTGGAGATGTTCGGCCTGGCCGCGCACGTGCCGAGCTGGGCGGCGTTCCCGATCTGGTGCCTGCTGCTGGGCCCGGGACAGCTCCTGGCCCGCCGGAGATACCGGTGAACAACCGCCTGCGCGTGCTCCGCGCCGAGCGCGCCTGGAGCCAGGCGGACCTTGCCGAGCGCCTCGGCGTGTCGCGTCAGAGCGTCAACGCCATCGAGACCGGCAAGTACGATCCCTCCCTGCCGCTCGCCTTCAAGATCGCCCGCCTGTTCGAGGCGTCGATTGACGCCATCTTCGACGACGAAGCCTGACCCAAAAGGACCCAACGATGCGTAGCCTTGCCGTCCTCCTGACCCTCGTCTGCCTCTGTCTGGGCGCAGCGCCGGCGGCGCCAGCCGCGGCCGCCGAGCCGACCCGCGTCTCCGTCGAGGTGCGGGGCGCCGGCCCGGACGTCCTGCTGATCCCGGGCCTGGCCAGCCCACCGGCGGTGTGGGACGACACCGCGCGCCGCCTGGCCGGCCGCTACCGGCTGCACCTCGTGCAGGTGGCGGGCTTTGCCGGCCTTCCGGCCGGACCCAACGCCGACGGGCCGGTGCTGGCGCCGGTGGTGGAGGCGCTGCACAGCTACCTCGCCGACCGCAAGCTCGCCCACGTCGCCGTGATCGGCCACTCCATGGGGGGCCTGATGGGGTTGATGCTGGCCCGGTCGCATCCTGAAGACGTCGGCCGCCTGATGGTTGTGGACGCCTTGCCGTTCTCCGGCGTGATGCTGTCCCCCGAGGCGACCACGGCCATGACCACGCCCGCCGCCGCCCAGCTGCGCGACAACGTGGCCCGCATGACCCCCGAGGCCTTCGCCGCCGCCGAGGGCCCGGCCATGGCCCGCATGTCGATCACGCCCGAGGGGCAGAAGACGGTGCTGGCCTGGGCCCTGGCCTCGGACCGCAAGGTGATCGCCCAGGCGTCCTACGACGACCTGACCACCGACGTCCGGGCCGACCTGCCCGCCATCCGCGCGCCGATCACGGTGGTCTACGCCTATGCGCCGGCCATGGGCCCGGCCGCCCAGATCGACACCCTCTACAAGACCAGCTACGCGCCCGCGCCGGACAAGCGGCTGGTGCGGGTCGACGGCTCCATGCACTTCGTCCCGCTCGACCAGCCCGAGCCGTTCGCCAAGGCGGTGGCCGACTTCCTCAAGTGAGCGCAGGCTCGACCTCCGCCGGGGCGGCCTCGCCGAGCTGGCCCTCCCATTTGCCGACCACCGCGGCGGCGACCGAGTTGCCGACCACGTTGGTGGCGCTCCTGCCCATGTCGAGCAGGTGGTCCACCGCGAGGATCAAGGTCATGCCCGCCTGCGGCAGGCCGAAGCTCGGCAGGGCGGCCATGATCACCACCAGCGAGGCGCGCGGCACCCCGGCCATGCCCTTGGACGTCACCAGGAACAGGAACAACATCACCACGAGCTGGCTCAAGCTGAGGTGCACGCCGTAGACCTGGGCGATGAACAGGGTGGCGAAGGTGCAGTACATCATCGAGCCGTCGAGATTGAACGAGTAGCCGAGCGGCAGGACGAAGCTGACGATGCGGCGCGACACGCCGAAGCGCTGCATCACCTCGAGGGTGCGGGGGTAGGCGGCCTCGGAGCTGGCGGTGGAGAAGGCCAGGATCACCGGCTCGCGCACCGCCAGGGCGAGGGCGCCCGCGCGGCGGCCGATCACCAGGAAGGCGGCTAGGATCAGGGCCGCCCACAGGACCGCGAGCGAACCGTAGAACCCGCCCACGAAGCGGCCGAAGGTGGCAAGCACGCCCAGCCCCTGGGTGGAGACGGTCGAGGCGAGGGCGGCGAACACCGCCGCCGGCGCGAACCACATGACGTAGCCGGTGACCTTCAGCATCACCGCCGCGACCTGCTCGGCCAGCTGCAGGATCACCGGCGCACGGTCGTCCAGGGCCGCCACGGCTGTGCCGACGAAAATGGCGAAGACCACGATCTGCAGGATCTCGTTGTTGGCCATGGCCTCGACGATGGAGCGCGGGAAGACGTGAGTGATGAAGTCCTTGAGCGTGACCCCCGAGGCGCTGAGCCCCGCCTCGCCCGCCGGCGCGGCCAGGTGCAGCCCCACCCCCGGCTGGATCAGGCTCACCAGGGTCGCGCCGAGGATCAGGGAGACGATCGAGGCCCCGAGGAACCAGCCGACCGTCTTCAGCCCGACGCGGCCGATCGAGGCGGAATCCTCCATGTGGGCGATGCCGACGACCAGGGTCGACAGCACCAACGGCGCGATGATCATGCGGATCAGCCGAAGGAAGATGTCGGTGATCAAAGAGAGCGCGTCGGCGATCTGCCTGGCCCGGGCCGGATCCGGATAGACCTGATGGCAGACCGCGCCGACCACGATCCCGAGCACCATCGCCCCCAGGACGACGAAGGTGAAGCCCCGCCGCATGGTCCCCTCCGGCCGCCGCCCGCGGCCCGTCATGCTTAGGCTCGGGCGCAGACGCCCGCAACGGCGCGGCCCAGGCGCCCCCTGGCGCGAGGTTTTGGCCGCATGCTATGCCGCCGGCCGCGCGGGCGTAGTTCAGAGGTAGAACGTCAGCTTCCCAAGCTGAATGTCGCGGGTTCGATTCCCGCCGCCCGCTCCAATGCTCAGCCGGCAATGCCGACCCGATCAGGGGGGCGTCCAGACACGGCGTCGCGGGTCAGGCGGCTGCCAGCGCGGTGCCAGTCGCCCTGGCGTAAAGGCGCGCGATGTAGCCGAAGAAGGCGATCACGGTCAGAAACAGCACGATCAGGTACAGGTAGCCGACCGTGGACTGGGCGGTGGTCCCCTTTACGTAATCACCGAATGTGTCGCTCGCCCAGGCGAACAAGAAGTAGGGCGCCAGCACGAGAGCGGCACCTACGTAGATTCTGCGTCCCGTTGACCGGAAGATTCTGGATCGCGCCTCAATCGCTCGGCTTGGGTCACCCAAGGCGACGGAGGTGAGGTGTATGGCGAAGGGCGTTGCGAGCACCGCCAGACACAGCAGCGCGGCGTCCGCGAGGCCATGTAGCGTCCAAGGCGGCGCGCCCGGCAGGTGTCGGCCGAGCCAGGGCTCGATCTTGTCGCCGAACCGGAAGATCGATCCGAAGATGAACAGGCGCCACGACCAGCCCCACAGTGCGCGGCCGGGGACCCTCGCCAAAGGCGGTTCCTGACCCGTCGCGACGTAGCGGGTCCATTGGATCGCCGCCAGGATCAAGATCAGGAAGCCGGCCAGGATCAGGCCCAGAAACACGAGCAGCACGGTAAGCGCCTGCGAACGATCCATCCCTGCGGGCTTCGCCTCTTGGCCGAGGAGCACCAGCGCAATCGGCAGTGCGCAAAATGCCACAAGCCAGGGGCCGACGACTCGAACGAATGGCCCCAGTTGACCGACTGGCGCCTTCAGCGCTTCGCCGGCCTCGGTCGTCGGGTTGGTCGGGTTGAAGGTCCCCTGTGGAACCGGCGGGTTGGTCCCGAGCGATTTCTGGACCTGAACCGCTCGCTCCATGGTCGTGGACATCTGCGGCAGCCAAGCCACCATGGAGCCCACGAGCAGGAAAGCGACGGAAGCGCCTGCGCCTAGGTCCACGCTGACGAGTGACGGACAGGCAAGGGTTATGGCGAGCGCCCCAACGCTGAGCGCTATAATCGCGATACCCCCCCAGACGAAGGTGCGTTTGTGTTGAAGGGCTGCACGCCGGATGGGCGGGGCCAGAAGGCCGGCGAACAGCGCCACCGCTAGCAGGGCTATCGCAGCCGTTTGGGGCCACTGCGCTCGCGGGCTGAAGCCGAACGTGATCGCCAAGAAAGCGATGGCCGCAATCGCGTACGTCACATAGCGCCTAATGGGGCGCTTCCCAGTGATTTCGTTCGGCAAGGGTGACTCCAACGCGACCTGTCTTAGCAGACCAAGGCCCGCCGAGAAGCTAATTGCAACGCTAGGACGTGGGCATGGCCGCCAGCTTGGCGATGCAGCGGCACAAGAGCTATCGTTCGGCTATGCGCTGGTTCACGCAGCGTGACAGGAACGCTATCGGCATCGACGACGATGGCCGCTACCCCCTTGAAATCATTGACAACGGCGCAGCTTCCCAAGCTGAATGTCGCGGGTCCGGTCCCGCAGCCCGCTCCAGTCGTGGGTCAGAGATCGCCCGAGGCGGCATGATGGCGGCCACGCCACGGCGACTCGCTGACCATCGCCGCTTTGGCCCTTCGATCATGAAGCGCTGGGGCACGGCGGCGCCTGCCTGCTGCTTGATGGCGAATCCGCCGTTTGACGTCGTCGATCTTCCGCTTCGACGTCCTGAGCCTCGGCCTCAGGGCCCCGGCGAGCGCGCGTCTGCGTCCGCGTGGGCCGGCGGCGGCGGGCGGCGGTCGCGCACAGGAAGGGCGAAGCCGGCGATGTAGTCCCACAGGGCCGCGAACTCGCGCGCCGCGGTCGGGTCGGCGGCCTCTTCGGCGGATCGGCCGGTCTCCAGCGCGGTCTGGTAGGCCGAGCGGGTGCGCAGGATCACCGGGGCGACCGGCAGGCGCATGTATTCCAGAGCGCGCATCGCTCGCTTGACCACCGGGGCCTCTGAGCCCTCGCGGGCGACCGGAGCCTGGTTGACCACCACGATGGCCGGCTTGCGGAGCCGGCGGACGATCTCGAGCGTGCGGACTAGGGCGGCGATGTCGAGCAGGGTGGGGCGCACCACCATCACCGCGAGGTCGGCCAGGACGATGGCCTCGCCGCAGTCCTCCACCGCCCCGGCCGGCGTGTCGATCACCATCAGGTCGCGGCCGAGGCCGACGGCGGCGATCTGTCCGGCCATCAGGCTGGGGCCTGCGAGAACCATGTGCTCGGGCCCGTTCCCCTGACGCGCGCTAAGCACCTCGGTAGCCGAGCGCTGGGGATCGACGTCCGCCACCAGGGTGTCCAGGCCGCGTAAATGGGCGGCGAGGGCGAGGTGCGTCGCCACGGTGGTCTTCCCCGATCCCCCTTTGAGGGCGATGACCGCGATCGTGCGCAATGCTGGTCCGCCTCACTGATGCCGCTTGGTTCTAGCGACAGACGCTCGTCAAGGGGAGGGTCCGCGTTCAACAAGCCGCGCATTCCGCATCGGCGCCCTGCAAGCCGCCACGCCGCCGACCTCGTCGGCTGCGGCGCGGGACGCCTCGCGCCGGGGCTGGACCTCTGAATCAAGCTGAGCGATGATCGGTGCAGGCCCCGCGTTTGCAACCTGAACGGGCCGACCTTGCCCACTTCAGGAGCAGGCCAGGTGATCGATCACGACACGGCGACCCGCGGCTGATGGCCCTTCGGATCGCTGTCCTCGGCAACTGCCAGGCGGAGGCCCTCGGCCGCTGCCTCGAGCGGTTTTGCCCGCAGGCGAAGGTCATGAGCGTCTACTGGGCGGCCATCGCCTCGCCTGAGCAGGCCGAGGCGATCGCCGCCGAGGTCGTGCGCTGCGACGTGGTCTTCACCCAGCCCCTGGACAAGCCGGCCTATGGTCCACTGTGCAGCGACGAGCTGATCGCACGGACCGCCGGGCGCGTGCAGCTGTGGCCGCGGCTCTATTTCACCGGCCTGCAGCCGGACGTCGTCCGCATCGGCAAGGGCAAGCGGCTGGGCCGCACCTTCGGCGTGCACCATTCCGCCTTGATCCTGGCCGGATTTGCGCTCGGCATGAGCCCGGAACGTACGGCGGAGCTGTTCAACGCCTATGTCTATGGCCTGCTCGGCTATTACGACGAGTACGCCAAGGCCGAGGCGTTCTTGTCCGAGTCCGGCCGGGCGGCCGGCCTGGACCTGCGGCCCCTGGTGGAGCGGTGGCGCGGCGAGGTGGGCTTCCACGTGCCGAACCATCCCCGCATCGAGTTGCTGGCTGGGCTGGGGGCCCTCCTCTGCGACGCGATGGGCCTCGACCGGCTGGGCGCCATCGACCCGCCCGAGGACGTGTTCGAGGACATGACGGTCTGGCCGGTCTATCCGGAGATCGCCCGGCGGCTGGGGGTGCCAGGCTCGATGGTGTTCCGGCGCAGCGGCGAGCCGCGCGAGCTCGATCTGGGCCAGACGATCGTGGCCTACCATGCCGTCTATGCGCGCGCGGACGACTGGGTCGTCCGCAAGTACGCCCAGCCCGCCGCCGATGTGCTGCGCGCGGAAGTCATGGCGTGAGCGTCCGGCGCGCGCCGGCGCGCCGACGGCCCGGGCTCAGTAGCGAAGGAAGGGCCGCCGCTCTTCCAGCCACGCCTGCTCGTCGGGCGCGGCGAGGGCGTCCAGGTCCTCAGGCGCCGCCGCCGGATCGTCCACCCACTCGCGCAAGGCCGGACCGCCGTTGATGACGTCGATGGCCAGCTTGTCCAGCTCGTACTCGTAGGGGAAGTCGCGCCAGAGCGGATATGCGGGCTGGAGCCGGCGGATCGCCTTGAACGCCAGGGCCTGCAGCCGCCACGGCCTGAACGCGGCGTGGTCGTAGGCGCCGTCCTCGGTGTGGATCTGGAGCCCGTTGCACAGCTTGCCGACGTGCTTGTGGAAGGTCGGCTCGAACCAGCAGTCACGCAGCCGGCAACCGTTCAGCCAGTGCGGGGCAAGCGCGCTCATCTCGGCCATGATCCGCCGGGCGTCTATGTCCGGCGCGCCGAACAGCTCCAGCGGCCGGGTGGTGCCGCGGCCCTCGGAAAGGGTGGTTCCCTCGAGCATCACGGTCCCCGCGTAGGCGCGCGCCATCCACAGATTGGCCGCGTTCGGGCTGGGGTTGACCCAGCTGCGTTCGCCGAGCGGCCAGCCGAAGCCCGGCGCCGCGCCCGGCGCCCACCCCTCCATCTCCACGACGCGGTAATCGACGTCGAGCTTCAGCGTGGCGATGAACCAATGGCCGAGCTCGCCAAGCGTCAGCCCGTGGCGCATGGGCAGGGGACCCGCACCGACGAAGCTCTCCCAGCCGGGCCGCAGCGTCAGGCCTTCGACGGGCCGGCCGGCGGGGTTGGGCCGGTCCAGCACCCACACCGCCTTGCCATGCCGGGCCGCGGCCTCGAGCACGTACCGCAGGGTGGTGATGAAGGTGTAGATGCGGCAGCCCAGGTCCTGCAGGTCGACCAGAAGCACGTCGAAGCTCTGCATCATCTCGTCGGTGGGCCGGCGCACTTCGCCATAGAGGCTGAACACCGGCACCCCGAGCACCGGGTCGTTGAAGTCGGGCGACTCCATCATGTTGTCCTGCTTGTCGCCGCGCAGCCCGTGCTGGGGTCCGAAGGCGGCGGCGAGCTGAAGATCCCCGCAGGCGGCCAGGGCGTCCAGCCCGTGCTGCAGCGAGTGGGTCACCGAGGCTGGGTGGGCCAGCAGGGCGATGCGCCGGCCCGCGAGCGGGGCGCGCAGGCCGGGCTCGGCGAGCAGGCGGTCCAGGCCGAATCTCATGGTCGCCCAGGTTCGCCCAGTTCCAGGGCAAAGCAATCGGCGTGGTGGAAATCGGGCCGGCCTGGAGAATGGGCCAGGGCCCAGTAGCCGATCTGGCCGTCCGCGGCCTCGACCACCGCCGACAGGCCCAGCCGCCAGGGCCCGCGAGCGAGGTCCGGCAGGCCGGTGAGGTCCAGCGCGGCGTCCAGCAGGAAGCTCTGCGCGCTCCGCTCGACCGTGATCCGCGGCTGGGGGATCGCGACCGGGGCCAGCCCATGGCGGTAGCCGGCCAGGCGATAGGCGGCCCATTGCCTGGAGGGTGCGAAGTTGAGCTCGTAATAGGCGGCCGCCGAGGGACTTCGCAGGAAGGCCTCGAAACAGGTGTGGCGCCAGAGCTCATCGCCGCGCGCCGACGGTCCGGCGCGCGGCAGGGCGACGCCGGGCAGGTCTCCCGTGAGGTGGTACCGCAGCGCCAGCTCGGCGCCGCGCCGGCCGACCTCGACATGGAGTTCCGCCACGCCGCCAGTGAGGGAGTCCGGATGCGGCGTCAGCGCCTGGCGCATGCGATGGCCGCCGTGCAACGCCTGGCCGAGCCCCGGGTCAGGCGCGGCGCTTCTGCAGGGTGTTCAGGCGGCTGGGGAAGGGCAGCGGCGGCTGGTTGGCGCGGCGGTCGTCGACCCGAAGGCCGTGCTTGGCCAGGGTGGCCAGCATCTGGCGGACGCAGAGGCGGGCATAGCTGCGCTGCTCGGGATCCGCGTTGGTCCAGGTGCCCTGGCCATTCAGTTGTTCGTACAGCACTCGGGCTGTCCATTCGAACGCGTGAGGCGCCCGATCCTCCAACTCCGTCACATAAGCCCGGCTCGCCATAACCCGATCCTGACCGCCTCCGGATTGCAACCTGTGGAAGTTTGTTCGGCGTATAGAGCGTCGAGGGCCGGGTCAATGAGGACCTCGAGTTGTCCCCCGCGCGAGGCGGAAACGCCGCGAAA
>FTHL01000113.1_pt1 | contig 53170 bp, 55 predicted proteins | sample 1640951 | NCBI WGS metagenome assembly FTHL01 (sample SAMEA3914788, study PRJEB12502) | metagenome | biome: forest; material: soil | place: Canada | collected 2011-07-03 | depth 0.1 m
GCTCAGACACGCCGGTCAACCGGCGGGGCGGCGGGCTGGGCCAGCGCCAAAGAGCCCGCGAGCGACAGCACGCCCGCCAGGATGAGCGTCCTCATGATCGTTTCCTCCAGCCCGCCGGTTGACCGGCGTGTCTGAGCTGGACGGTACGCAACCGAACTGGAGCTTGGCAAGCGCCCTCGACCGGCGCTTCGGATCAGGCCTCTTGCAGGCTCGCGGTGTCGACCTTCACGCCCGGACCCATGGTGGAGCTGATCGACAGCTTCTTCACATAGGTTCCCTTGGCGCCCGAAGGCTTGGCGCGGTTCAGCGCATCCATCAGGGCTTTGACGTTGGCGGTCAGGGCGTCTTCGGTGAAAGACGCCTTGCCGACCCCGGCGTGGACGATGCCGGCCTTCTCGACGCGGAACTCCACCGCACCGCCCTTGGCGTCCTTGACCGCCTGGGCGACGTTCGGGGTCACCGTGCCGACCTTGGGGTTCGGCATCAGGCCGCGCGGACCAAGCACCTTACCGAGGCGGCCCACCAGCGCCATCATGTCGGGGCTGGCGATGACCCGATCGAAGTCCATGAATCCGCCCTGGATGCGCTCCACGAGATCCTCGGCGCCGACCACGTCCGCGCCCGCCGCGGTGGCCGCGTCGGCGTTGGGACCGCGGGCGAACACGGCCACGCGCACGTCCCGGCCGGTGCCGGACGGCAGGTTGACCACGCCGCGCACCTGCTGGTCCGCATGGCGGGGGTCAACCCCGAGGTTGATGGCCACCTCGACCGTCTCGTCGAACTTGGCCTTGGCGTTCTCCTTGACGAGGCGGATGGCCTCATCCAGGGGCACCGACTTTTCGCGGTCGACGGTCCAGGCCTTCACGCGCTTGGCTTGTTTGGTCATGGATCAGGCCTCCACCACGGAAAGGCCCATGGCGCGGGCCGAACCTTCGATGATCCGGGCCGCCGCCTCGATGTCATTGGCGTTCAGGTCCTTCATCTTCTTCTGGGCGATGTCGCGCAGCTGGCTGCGGGTAATCTGGCCGACGGTGTCGCGACCCGTGGTCCCGGAGCCCTTCTGCAGGCCCGCGGCCTGCTTCAGGAAGAAGCTCGCCGGCGGCGTCTTGGTGACGAAGGTGAACGACTTGTCCTGGTAGACGGTGATCACCGTCGGCAGGGGCGTGCCCTTGTCCATATCCCCGGTGCGGGCGTTGAATTCCTTGCAGAAGCCCATGATGTTGACGCCGCGCTGGCCGAGCGCCGGCCCGATCGGCGGCGATGGGGTCGCGGCGCCCGCGGGCACCTGCAGCTTGATGTAGCCGAGTATCTTCTTGGCCAAGACTGTCTCCTGCCGAACGGCGCCGAGCTAACGACGCGTATGAGGCCGTGGTGCGGGCAGCCCCTCCCACGGATTTGGTCTTCCGGTCGCCGGAAGAGCCGGCGCTGATATCAGAGGGGGCGGCGCAACTCAACCGCGCTGCGGCCCGGCGCGGTTCCAGCCAGCTCGGCCCAGCGACCCCCATCGAGGCCGACCGCGAGCAGCCAGAGCGTCAGCGCGCCCTCCCCGAGCAGCCCCGCCAGGTCGACGTAGGGGTTCATCCTCGCCGACAGCGCCGGGGCCAGCACGTCGCCGAGGCTGCCGGCGAGCCAGGCCGTTCCCGTCAGGGCCAGCAGCAGGCCGAGCCATCGCGGGAAGAAGCCCGAGCGGAAGGTCAGATAGCCCAGAAGCAGGCAGTAGAACCCGAAGAACACCATGCCGAAATCGTAGCCCCGGTCGTGCAGCCGCAGCGAGGTCAGCGCCATCGTCTGCAGCTCCGCCGGGCTGAAGGCCGGGAGCGAGGCCTGGCCGGCCAGCAGCAGCAGCGGCGCGGCCACCAACGCCAGGATCGCCGCCCCGACGGCGCAGCCGACAAGGCTCAGCGCCGCCGCCGTCAGCGACAGCGTCCGGCTGACCGGCGCCAGCAGCTCATAGAGGATCGCGGTGACCCCGACGTAGGCGACGATGCCGAGAATGTCCGCGGCCATGGCGGCCCGGTAGATCGCCTGTGAGTCCAGGATGTGGCGGGCCGTAGCGGCGGCGTCGCCCCGCACCGTCAGCTGCGCGCGCACTGACAGGGCGAACATGCCCGCCGCGATGGTGACGACGTAGAGGCCGCCGGCAAGGCGGGCCTTCAGCCGCGCGGAGGCGGGGCCCCGCGCGGGTTCCCCGGCGTGCAGGGCGCTCACAGCGGTTCGCGCCGACGGCGCAGCCAGATGGCGGCGACGATGAAGGCGGCGGCGAAGACCAGGCCGACCCACAGCCCGGGCGTCGAGAGGTACTTGCCGAGGTCGATGTCGGCCACGCTGATCCTCGTGTAGCCCGGGCCACGGGCGGCGAAGGCCTCGCCCAGGACGCCGATGCAGCGGTAGCGGATCAGGTGCGAGACGTGCGAGGAGCCGAAGGCGAGCCGCTCGACCACGGCGGCCGCCAGCGGCGGCCCGACCGCCCAGAGGAATGCGGCGCGCCGCGACCAGGCCGAGACCAACAGCAGCCAGCCCCACACGGGCGCATGCCAGAGCGCCAGGACGATCAGGCCGTAGAACAGCACCACGAACTCGGACACCAGATCGAGCTGGAACCACAGGGTGCCCGGGCCCTGGCCGGCGCCCAGGCGCAAGGCCATGTCCACGGCCAGCATCACCAGTTGCAGGGCGACGGCGACGACGAAGGTGATCGCTGGGATCGCCGCCATCGGCACGAACAGCTTGGAGAGCACGGTGGTGCGATCGGATACCGGCAGCGACTTCCAGAACAGTATGGTGCGGTCGCGCCGCTCGGCCACCAGGGCGGCCAGGCAGTAGCGGGCGGCGGCGATGACGCCGGCGACCACGATCACCGCCGCGGAGATTTCGTAAGTGATCTCGGCCGGGATCTGCCGGGGGCCTGCGCCCGCGCCCGCCCCGTGGACCTCGAAATGAGGAGGATGCGCCTTGCCCAGCAGGAACCCGAACAGCACGACGCCGGCGGCGATCAGCGGCGCCATGAAGATCGAGCGGTTCTCCCAGAGCTCGCGGCGAACCGACCAGTAGAACGGGCGGGTCCGGCGGATCGCAGGAGCCGCAGGGATCGGGAACTCTGTGGCCTCGGCGGCGGTCATGCGGCGGCTCCAATCGGCCGGGTGTTCTCGTCGGCCATCACCGCCACGAACAGGTCGGCGATGCTGGCGGTTCGCACCTCCCCCAGGGGCGCCAGCCGCTCGCGCGCGACGCCGTCGAACAGCAAGAGGCTTCGCCCGAACAATTGCCGCTCCTGGATCGGGCCGAAGCTGCGCGCCGCATCGAGCTGTTCGGGCAGGACCAGGACTTCGAGGTAGCGGGATTCGAACTCCTCCATGGGGCACTGAAGGACGATGCGCCCACGGTTGATGAAGGCCAGGTCGGTGAGGATGTGCTGCACCTCCTCCACCTGGTGGGTGGTGACCACGATGGTGCGGCTGTGGTCGAAATAGTCGTTCAGCAGGGAGTCGTAGAACGCTTTGCGATAGAGCAGGTCCAGGCCGAGCGTGGGCTCGTCCAGCACCAGCAGGCGCGCGTCGATGGCCATGACCAGCGCCAGGTGAAGCTGGGTCACCATGCCCTTTGAGAGCTCGCGCACCCGGCTCGAGCGCTTGATGTCGGTCTTCGCCAGGAACGCCTCGGCCTTGGCCCGGTCGAACCGCGGGTGCACGCCTTCCACATAGTCGAGCGCCTGCCAGACCCGCATCCAGCGCGGCAGCACGGCGACGTCGGCGATGAAGCAGACCTCGGCCATCAGCTGATCGCGCTGGCTCCACGGATCCTTGCCAAGCACCGTGAGCTCGCCCTGGTAGGACGTGAGGCCGAGGATGGCGTTCAGAGCCGTGCTCTTGCCCGCGCCGTTGGGGCCGATCAGGCCCAGGATGCGTCCCTGCTCCACCTGCAGGGTCAGGCCGGCCAGGGCGACGGTGGAGCCGTAGGCCTTCCTCAGTCCGCGCGCGTCAATGCAGGCCATCGGATCAGGCCTCCCCCGCCAACAGGTCGCGCGGCTTCAGCCCCAGCCGCCGTATGGTCGCCGCCACCTGCGGCCATTGCTCGCTGAGGAACCGCTCCCGCTCGCCCGTGAGCAGCTGCTCGCGCGCTCCCGGCCGGACGAACAGCCCGAGGCCCCGACGCTTCTCCACCACCTGCTCGTCCGCGAGCTGCTGGTAGGCCTTGAGCACGGTCAGGGGGTTGACCCGGGATTCCGCGGCCACGGCGCGCACCGAGGGCAGCGGGTCCTCCGGCTTGAGGATGCCGTCGAGGATCATCGCCACCACGCGGTCGCGAAGTTGGCGGTAGATCGGTTGGCTGTCATTCCACTCTGAGTCCATGGGGCCTTGCGCTCAACCCTTGCCGGGCTTCAGCTGCGTTGGTGTATTACATATCTACAACACCAGAGTCATGGCAAGAGCTTTTTGCGCGGCGCGGCGTCAGCCTGGATCAGCTGGTTTTTTCGACCTGGCCGTATTCGAGGTCGACCGGCGTGGCCCGGCCGAAGATGGAGACCGAAACACGCAGGCGCGCGCGGTCCTCGTCGACGCTCTCCACCGAGCCGTCGAAGCTGGCGAACGGGCCGTCGATCACCTTCACCTTCTCGCCGATCTCGAACTGGATGGTCGGCTTGACGTGTTCGACCCCCTCCTCGATCGCGCCGATGATGCGGGCGACCTCGCGCTCGGAGACCGGCATGGGCTTGGAGCCGGAGCCCAAGAAGCCCGTGACCTTGGGGGTGTTCTTGACCAGGTGATAGGCTTGGTCGGACATGTCCATCTTAACCAGCACATAGCCGGGAAAGAACTTCCGCTCGGAATTGATCTTCCGGCCGCGGCGGATCTCCACCACGTCCTCGGTGGGGACCAGGATGTCGGAGAAGGCGTCCTCAAGACCCTGGGTCTTGGCCTGCTCCTTGATGGACTCGGCCACCTTCTTCTCGAAATTCGAGTAGGCGTGGACAATGTACCACTTGTGGTTCGGGTTGCCGGCCGGGACCGCTGCGTGCGCTTCGCTCATGATCTCTTTTTTCTGCCTCAGGCGCCGAGCTTGAGGATCTGCCCGACGCCGAAGCCCAGGCCCATGTCGACGATGGCGAAGAAAATCGCGGTGATCACCACCATGATCAGCACCATGACGGTGGTGATCCACGTCTCCCGCCAGCTCGGCCAGGTGATCTTGCGCGCCTCGGCTCGCACCTCGCGCATGAACTGGCCGGGGTTGAACGCCTTCTTCGGCGCGTGCTCCTCCGCTCGCGCGGACACGGCGGCCGACTGGCCCGGTCTCGGGCGCGGCGCCGGTGTGCGCGGGCGCGCCACCGGCGGAAGGGCCTGATCCTTGGCCATGGCGAACTCAGAACTCCTCGTTTCGGGACGACCTCGTCCCAGCTCAGATAGTGGCAGGAGTGGAGGGACTCGAACCCCCGGCCCTCGGTTTTGGAGACCGATGCTCTACCAGCTGAGCTACACTCCTAAGACCAATGCACAACGCGCCGGAAGGGCTGCCCCGCCGGCGCGTTCGGCTGTTGGCCGTGGGCGGCGGATGTACCAGGGACGTCCATCGGGAGCAAGCGCGAGGCACCCTGCCGGCCCCATACCGCACGGCGCTCGGGCGGGCTATGGCTGCCGCTCCATGCCCGCCCGACGTCCCTTTGCCGGCCGCAGTCGATGAGCCTGCCGAACGTGGCGATTGTCGGCGCCGGGATCGGCGGCCTCGCCTGCGCGCTCGCGTTGTTGCAGCGCGACTTTCCGGTCCGCGTCTACGAGCAGGCGCGCGAGCTCTCCGAGGTCGGGGCGGGAGTCCAGCTCAGCGCCAACGCCACGCGGGTGTTGTGGGCCCTGGGTCTCGACCAGGCGGTGATGGCCCAGGCGGCGGTTCCGGCCGAGAAGCTGATCCGGCTGTGGAGCAGCGGCCAGGCCTGGAAAGGCTTCGACGTCGGACCGGTGTCCGAAGCCCTTTATGGCTCGCCCTACGTAACCCTGCATCGCCATGACCTGCACGAGGCCTTACGTCGGGCGGTGCTCGCGCTGAGCCCCGGCTGCATAACCCTCGGCGCGCGTTGCACCGGCATGGACCAGGACCGGAGCGGCGGGGTGCTCCGCTTCCCCGACGGGGCCGAGACGCGCGCCGGAATCGTGATTGGCGCGGACGGCGTGCACTCAGTCGTGCGCGCGGCGCTGTTCGGTCCCTCCGCTCCGACCTTTACCGGCGTGGTCGCCTGGCGGGGCGTGATCCCGGCCGGCCGGCTCGAGCCGCGGCTACGCACCAACGCCTCCACCACCTGGGTCGGACCGGGCGCCCACGTGGTTCACTACCCCCTGCGCCGGGGCGAGCTGATGAACTATGTCTCGGTCGTCGAGCGGGAGGACTGGCGGGTGGAGTCCTGGTCGACTCCGGGATCGGTCGAGGAATGCCTGGCCGACTATGTCGGGTGGCACGAAGACGTCCGCACGCTGATCCGGGCGATCGACCAGCCTTACAAGTGGGCCCTCTTCGGCCGCGAGCCGATGCCGGCATGGAGCTCAGGTCGCGCCACCCTGCTCGGCGACGCGTGCCACCCCATGCTGCCGTTCCTGGCCCAGGGCGCGTGCATGGCGCTGGAGGACGCTCTGGTGCTCGCCCGGTGCCTCGCGGCCTCGCCTGGCCATCCTGACGAAGCGTTTGGCCGCTACGAAGCGGCGAGGCTGGAGCGCACTGCCGCCACGGTCCGCGCCTCGGCCGCCAACCAGCGGACCTACCATGCCGCCGCCCTGGCCGACGCCGGCGCCGCCCAAGCCTACGTCCAGCAGGTCTGGCGCGAGGACCGCGTGCGCGAGCGCTACGACTGGCTGTTCGCCTACGACGCCGCCGTCGCGCCGATCTAAGCCCTCGCGGGGGGTGGACACCAGCCGTTGTCCTTGCTCGGATGGCTCGCCGCGGGGAGGCGGCGCCCATGAGCAGCACCTCTGCGGCTGAAAAGCCGGATGCGGAGGCCGGGACGCCGTCTGTGGACGGGCTCGGCAGCGTCGGAACCGCCTGGATGGTCGGCGGCCGCGACTTCCTGGCTTACCGCGTCACCCTGTTGTCCAAGCTGCTCGACCGCTGCACCACGCGCCTGTTGTCGGCCAGCTCTGGCCTCAGCGTCGCGGAGTGGCGCGCGCTGGCCCAGCTCCACCTCAGCTCGCCGATGTCGGTCCGCCAGCTGGCCGAGCAGGCCTGGGTGGATCGCGCCGAGGTCAGCCGCGCGACCGCGTCGCTCGAGCGGCGCGGCTGCATCGAGCGCCGAGAGAACCCCAAGGACCGCCGCAGCCCGATGCTCTATTGCACGCCCGCCGGCAACGCCTTGGCCGAGCAGGTCCTGCCCTCGCGGCTCGAGTTCCATCGCTCTTTGACCAGCCTGCTCACGCCCACGCAGATCGAGGAGCTGGAGGCGGCGCTCCTGATCCTGGCCCGCCACTGCGTGGACGAGCTTGAAGCGGCGCCCCCGGCGGGGCCGCACGGCCCCGAGGTCGCGCGCGCTTGAAGCGGGGCGCGCCGGGCCTTAGGCACGGCGCCGGTTTTCTGGAACGGAGCAGGCATGGCGGACGCACAGATCATCGACGGCAAGGCCTTCGCGGAAGCGCTGAGGGGGCGTATCGCCGCGGACGTGGAGGTGCTGAAACGCGATCACGGCGTTCAGCCGGGCCTCGCGGTGGTGCTGGTCGGGGAAGATCCCGCCAGCCGAATCTATGTGAAGAGCAAGGGCGAGCAGACCGAGCAGGTCGGGATGCGCTCGATCAGCCACCACCTGCCCGCCGACACCTCCGAGCCGGACCTGCTCGGCCTGGTGGCGAAGCTGAACGCCGATCCGGCGGTGCATGGGATCCTGGTCCAGTTCCCCGTCCCGCCGCCCCTGCGCCAGCCGCCGATCGTGGCGGCGATCAGTCCCGACAAGGACGTCGATGGCCTGACCGTCACCAATGCCGGGCGGCTCGCCAGCGGGCTCGCCGGGCTCGTTCCCTGCACGCCCTCGGGCTGCCTCATGCTGCTGAAGGACGCCCTCGGCGATCTGAGGGGAAAGCGCGCCGTGGTCGTCGGCCGTTCGAACCTGATGGGCAAGCCGATGGCTCAGCTCCTGCTGGGCGCCGATTGCACCGTCACCATCGCCCATTCGCGCACCACAGACCTGCCGGCGGTGTGCCGCGAAGCCGACATCCTGGTGGCGGCGGCCGGCCAGGCCGAGATGGTCCGCGGCGACTGGATCAGACCGGGCGCGGCGGTCATCGACGTCGGCATCAACCGCCTGCCTTCAAAGGACCCGGTGAAGGCCGCCGAGGGCAAGACCCGGGTGGTGGGCGACGTCGCCTTCGACGAGGCCAAACACGTCGCCGGATGGATCACGCCGGTCCCGGGAGGCGTCGGCCCAATGACCATCGCCTGCCTGCTTCAGAACACCCTGATCGCCGCGCGCCGCCTGAACGGCCTCCAGGACGCGTCAAACTGAGCGGGGCGTCTCGGCCCAGGAGCTCAGGACCCCCGCGCTAGGCGGCGGCGTCGCTCCAGACGACGAGCTTGCCGAGGGCGTCCTGCACCGCGGCGTTGAAGGCCTGGACGATCGGTTCGACCCGGTTGTCGGACGCGCGGGCGGTGCTGACGATGTCCTGCTCGGCGGCCATCCGGCGGTCGGCGTTGGAGACCAGCATGACGTGCAGCCGCACCACCACCTCGGGCGGCGCGTCGGACCCCTGGTCGTAGCGCGCTTCGAAGGTCTGGACCTGCACCCCGAGCGTCAGCGGCGCGCGCAGGAACTCGCCGCGCCCAACCAGCCGGGGGGCGCCTGGCGCGCTCTGGAACGCCTCGGTCAGCGCCTCTTCGAACAGCACTGGCGCAGGGGAGACCCAGCGCGATTCCGCAATATAGGCGGCGTCCTGGCCGGTCACCGTCAGGATCCGGTCGGTGTTCGACGCGCTGACGAAGTCCACCCGCCCGAGCGCGATCAGCTTGCCGGCGGGCGCCCCTCGAGCCGCGGGGGCGGCGGCGGGGGGCTCGGCGGCGCCGAAGCGGTAGAGCTGCGCGGGCTTGCTTTTGGGCAGCACCGAGACGCAGCCGGCGACCAGCGCGCAGGCGACGGCCATGCCGCCAGCGCGCGAGAGCGAGCGGATCAGGCTCATGGCTTCACCTTCACTTCCTTGGCGGGCGCCTTGGCCAGGGCGCCGGTCGGGCTGCGCTGGATCTCCAGCACCAGGCTGTTGAGCGATCGCGACGTCTCCTGAAGGCTGGAGATGGTCGCGGTCAGTTGCGGCAGGCCGTTGGTGGCGAAGTCGCTGGTCGGGCCTTCGAGCTTGCCGATCATGCTGCGCGCATCCTTGGCCGTCTCCTTCATCTCCGCGGCGGCGTCGGAAAGGTTGGCCAGGGTCTTCTTGGCGTCGCCATTGACCAGCCGGTCGCTGGACTGGCTGAGCTGGGTGACCGCCTGCGCGGTCTTGTCCACGTCCTGCAGCGCCTGTTGGGCGTCGGCCAGGATCGCGCGGCGTTCGCGCGCCTCGTCGGCCACCGACTTCAGGTCCTGCAAGAGGGCCGAGGCGCTCGAGATGTTCTGGTCGGACAAGAGCTTGTTGACCCGATCGAGCGCGTCCACCGCACGCTGAAGCACCGTGCCGCCGCCTTCGAGGAGGTCGGCCAGGGTGCTTTTCTGGCTATGGATCACCGGGATCTGACCGCCGGGCGTGACCGACTTCAGCAGCGGCTTGGCCGGCGTGCCGCCGGTGAGCTGGATGTAGTTGACGCCGGTGATCCCCTGCGGCTCCAGGATGGCGTAGGAATCCACCCGGATCGGCACCCCGCCGGTGACACGCACGCGGGCGATGACCCGGTTGGGGTCGGCCGGATCCAGCGCCAGGCGGGTGATCTCGCCGACCTTGATGCCGTTGAAGCTGACTTCGCCGCCTTCGGAGATCCCGCGGACCGGACCGATGAAGACCACGTCATAGGTGTCGTAGTGCTTGTTGAGGTGGACTCCGGCCAGCCAGACCACAAAGGCCACCAGGGCCACGAACAGCCCGAGGGTCACGAGGCCCACCAGGGCGTAATTTGCCCGCCGTTCCATCAGCCTTGCCTTGCCTGTTTGCCCGGCTTGCCCGCGGCGCGCCCTCTTGGGCCTAAGAAGTACTCACGGATCCAGGGATGGTCCGAGTTTTCCATTTCCTCTACCGGACCGGTGGCCACCACCTTCTTGTCGGCGATCACCGCCACTCGGTCGCAGATCGCATAGACGGAGTCGAGGTCGTGGGTGATCATGAACACGGTGAGATCCAGGCTGTCGGAAAGCTCGGCGATCAGCTCGTCGAAGGCGCCGGCGCTGATCGGATCCAGGCCCGAGGTCGGCTCGTCCAGGAACAGCAGCTCCGGATCAAGCGCCAGCGCCCGCGCCAGGCCCGCCCGCTTGATCATGCCGCCGGAGAGCTCCGACGGCTTCAGGTCTCCCGCGTGCGGCGGAAGGCCCACCAGGGCGATCTTCAACTCCGCCAGGTCCGAGACGGTCTTGGCGTCCAGGTTGGCGTGCTCGTGCATCGGTGCGGCCACGTTTTCCTTGACGGTCAGGTTGGTGAACAGGGCGCCGCTCTGGAACAGCACGCCCCAACGCCGCTCGATGCTTTGCAGCCGCCGCTCAGACACGGTGTGCACGTCTTGGCCGAACACCTTCACCACCCCGCCGTCGGGCGCCTTCAGCCCGATCAGGGTGCGCAGCAGCACCGATTTGCCGGCGCCGGAGCCCCCGACCACGCCGAGCACCTCGCCGCGGCGGACCTTCAGGTCCAGGCCCTCATGCACCACCTTGTCGCCAAACCGGGAGACCAGGCCTTCCACCTCGATCGGGTAGGACTCCTCGCTCTCGGAGTCCTGCACGCTCATACGTTGATCTCCATGTAGATCAGCGCGAACACCGCATCGAGCAGGATGATCGAGAAGATGGCGTGCACCACCGCCGCGGTGACGCGGCGGCCGAGGGAATCCACATCGCCGCCGACTTCCATGCCCTGCCGGCAGCCGATGGCGGCGATCACCGTGGCGAAGACCGGCGCCTTCCAGATGCCGACCCAGAAGTGGATCACCCCGACGTTTGCGGCGATGCGCTTGACGAAGAAGGAGGGACTGAGGTCCAGGGCCGACCAGCAGACGATCATGCCGCCGGCAAGACCGCAGAGCATGGCCACGAAGGTGAGGAGCGGGATGGTCAGCAACAGCGCCAGGAAGCGCGGCAGCACCAGGGCCTCGAACGGATCGACGCCCATCACCTCCATGGCGTCGATCTCGTCATTCATCTTCATCGCGCCGATCTCGGCGGCGAAGCTCGACGCCGAGCGGCCCGCCAGCAGCACGGCGGTGATGACCACCCCGAATTCGCGCAGCACCGCGATGCCGATCAGCTCGACGGTGAACACCTGGGCGCCGAAGTCCGACAGCATGTTGGCGCCGATGAAGGCGATCACCGCGCCAATGAAGAAGGCGGTCACAGCCACGATCGGCAGCGCGTCGATGCCGGTCCGCTCCGCCAGCGAGAACAGGGGCGCGGTGCGCAGCCGCCGCGGATTGATGATGGTGCGGCCCATCGCCATGAACAGATGGCCGTTGAAGGCCATGGTCTGCCAGAAATCGGCGCCGACGCCGATCACGCCGCGGCCAAGCCGCTCCACAAGGTCGCGGGTCGGGCGGCGGACCGGTTCCTGCTTGCTTTCCGCCTCCAGCACCTTGCGGACGAGGTCCAGGAGCCGGGCGGTCTCAGGCCGGACCTCGATGTGATCGGCGGCGGGCTTGCCCTGTGTCGCTTCGATGATGGCGTAGGCGCCGGCGGTGTCGCACCGCCGGACCCGCTGCATGTCCAGCTTCAGGTCCGCCCGGCGCTCGACCGCCTGCTTCAGCTCGCGCTCAGCCCCACGCAGGCCGTTGGCGGTCCAGTCGCCGCGGAGGACCGCGACGCTCTCGCCATCACGTTGCTCGATGTTGCAAACGGCTTCCATGTCAGAAGCGCGACTGTTGCAACGGATGCTTCCCCTGGTCCAGCCTGCGCGGCTGCAATGGCCGCTTAACCGCCTGGCGTCACAGTGGTTGCATGGACGGCGAGCTTCACGTCGGGATCAGGCCGGGCCGGGCCGCCCCACCGCGCATCGCGCTGCTGGGCGGCGAGGTCGATCTCGTCACCCACGAGATGGTGCTGGACTTCACCGCGGCGGCGATCGTCCAGGGTCGCCGCGCCGTCGTGGCCAACCACAACCTCCACAGCCTGGCGTTGCTGCGGTCGAGCGCGCCGATGCGCAGGTTCTACGCCCTGGCCGACCTCATCGAGGTCGATTCCACGCCTCTGATCCTGTGGGGGCGGATGCTCGGGCGGCCGATTGGCCGGGATCACCGCTGCACCTACCTCGACTGGCGCGAAGCGTTCTGGCGCCGCGCGGCGGCGCAAGGGTGGCGGGTCTTCTACCTCGGCGGCGCCCCCGGCATGGCGGAGCGCGGCGCCGCCGCCGTGAGAGGCCGCTGGCCCGGCGCGGCCATCGCAACCCACCACGGCTGCTTCGACCCCGAGGCGGACGGGACTGAGAACCAGGCGGTGCTGGCGGAAATCAGGGCGTTCGCGCCGGACGTCCTGTTCGTCGGCATGGGCATGCCGCGGCAGGAAGTCTGGATCCTGGACAACCACGGGCGTCTGGCGCCCTGCGTCGCCTTCTCCATCGGAGCGGCGTTCGACTATGAAGCCGGCGCGGTGCCGACCCCGCCGAGATGGAGCGGACGGCTCGGCGTGGAATGGCTGTTCCGCCTGGCGCGCGAGCCGCGCCGTCTGGCCCATCGCTATCTGGTCGAGCCGTGGATCCTGCTCGGACCCGCCTTGAGGGATCTCGCCGGCGCCCGGAAGCCCTGACGCCGCCGCAGGCCCGGCGTCGGCCGCCGGCTGGACCGCGATAACGTCCAGCCGGCCGGCGACTATTCCTTCGGAAGCTCCCAGCGGATGGTCGTCGAGAAGGTGCCGCCCTCGACCGGCACGCCGTCCGCCGTCTTCGGCTTCATGCGGAAGAACTGGGCGATCTTCAGGGACGCTTCGCCGAACCCGAGGCCGGGAGGGTCTTCGGAGACCACCGAGCACCCGGTCAAGGTGCCCTTGGCGGTCACCGAGCAACTGATGGCCGCACGGCCGGTCTGGTTCAGGCTCTGCGCCCGGGTGGGATAATAGCGCGAGAACTCGTCGCCGTTCGGCTTGCGCGCCCAGTCCGGGTTGGTGATCACCGCGGCGTGAGGCGGCGGCGGCGGCGCGGGAGGCGCAGGCGGCGGCAGCACCGGCGGCGGCGGGGCCGCTTTCCTCAGCTCGACCTTGGTGGCCTGGTCCGAGTAGTCCTTGAACTTGGCGATAATCTTCAGCCGGTAGATGTAGCCGAAGAGCGCCAGGTGCACGATGCCGGCGATGATCAGGGCGATCAGGAACCGGTTGGTCTTGCGGCCGGTGCGCCCCTCGTCCGTCAGTGGATCGTAGTGATGGACCGGTTCGTCGGCGATCGGGGTCGGGTCAGACATGAACTAGCTCTGGGCCCCCGGGGTTGCCTGATCCAGGCCGATCAGGGCCACGCTGTAGAAGCCGTTGTCCTGCAGCATGGTCATCACATCCATGAAATTGCCGTACTGGGTGTTCTTGTCCGCGCGGATGTAGATCCGCTCCTTGGCCGGATCACGCGTCCCGATCTGCCGCTTCAGGTCGTCGGCGATATCGGCGGTCGTGGTCGGATAGTCCCCGATGTACATGTTCCCGTTGCGCTGGATCGAAATATAGACCGGCTTGGGCGGGCTGGTGGTCGGATGGGTGACCGCCCGGGGCAGGTCCAACTTGACGCTCACCGAAGCCAACGGCGCGGCCACCATGAAGATGATGAGCAGCACCAGCATGACGTCCACGAAGGGCGTCACATTGATTTCGGCGACAGCGTCGACATGGAACCGGGAGTCGCCCCCCGGTCCCGCAAGCTTGGCTGCCATCTAGCTCAGGCCCCTCTGTCGAGCTGGCGAGAAATGGCGTTCATCAGTTCGGCCACGAAACCTTCGGAGCGCGCGCCGTAGGCGGAGATGCGCGTCTGGAAGTAGTTGTAGAAGATCACCGAAGGGATGGCCGCGAACAGGCCCATGGCGGTGGCCAGGAGCGCTTCGGCGATGCCCGGCGCCACCACCGCGAGGTTGGTGGTCTGGGTGTTCGCGATGTTCATGAAGGACACCATGATCCCCCACACCGTGCCGAACAGGCCGATGAACGGACCGGAGGAGCCGACCGAGGCGAGGAATTGCATGCCGCTGGAGAGGCGGCGCGCCAGGCTGGCCTGAACCGCCGCCACCGCCGCCTGCGCGCGCAGGATGGTGGACTCTCGGTGCTCGCCGGTGACCTGCAGCCCTGCCTGGCGGGACAGCTCGACTTCCTGGGCGGCCGCGGCGGCCATGTCGGCCATCGGGTTGCCCTCGAAGTCTTCGGACTGGGCGATGCGCGCCATGTCGGTGATCGACCGGGCCGTGCGGAACGCTTCCAGGAAGCGGTCGGTCGCCTTGTTGAGCGAGCCGAACTCGAAGATCTTGGTGATCAGCAGGGTCCAGGAGAGGATCGAGGCCAGCGCGAGGCCGATCATCACCGACTTGGCCACCACGGTGGCGTCGATGAACATCTGCCAGGGCGTCAGCTTGCCCGCGTTCTTGATGGTCGGCGGGGCGGCGGTCTCGCCGGCCGCCGGGGCCGAAGACGCCGCGCCGGCGGGGGTGGCGGCGGCCGCGCTGCTGTCGGCGGCCGCAGCGGGTGCGCCTGACGCGGCCGTCTGCGCCATCGCGGGCGCGCTCGCCATCAGCGCCACGGCGCTCAGGGCGATAAGGGTGGTCTTTCTGAGGTTATCGAACATCTGTGGCCCGGTTCCTATTGGTCTAGCACGTTGGGTCGGGGTCGCCGCGTGCGAGCGTCTTCCCAGTTAAACTTTCTTCCCGCCGCGATCCGGAGAACCGGCGCGGTGGTCGGCTGTCGCTGCACTCGACCCGTCATGCCCTAGCGGCCGATCCCGGCCGGAAAAGCATTTCGAAGGCCTCCAGGAACGAAACCCCATGCATGGCCGGGCCTTCTTCCTGTCCGCCATTGAGACGTGCGGCCCGGGACCTTTGGCAACCGGAGCCGGCATCGTCAAGTGGCATGATCTGCAACAGTCAGAGGCTGGTCTGGGCCTCAAGATTTATGCTGCAGTGCACCAATTCTACTGATGCAAACCCCCTCGCCTATTGGGTGAGGACTCGGAACGCTGTTACCCAGCTCGGTCGTAGACTCTGACCGGACTCCATAGACGGCGACGGGGACGAAGCGTTGCTTGAGTCAAACGGCCGAATGGCGACGGGCCGGGCCGGCAGGTGGTGCCTGGGGGCGGATTCGAACCACCGACACGCGGATTTTCAATCCGCTGCTCTACCAACTGAGCTACCCAGGCGCCGGGCGCGCGGCCTCGGGCGAAGTGCTGTCGGCCGGCGGGCCGCCGTCTATAGGAGACCCCTCCCAGGCTGTCCAGAAGGTCCTTCCGGCGGCGCCTCCTCGTCCTCGCCCTCTTCCACCGCGGGCACGGCGTAGGCCCCCGAGAACCATCGCTGCAGGTCCACGTTGGCGCAGCGGCGCGAGCAGAACGGGGCGTAGTCGTCTTCGGACGGCTTGCGGCAGATCGGGCAGGGTCTGGGGCTCATCGCCCGATGATATCGGTCGTCCCGCGCGCCATTCCAAGCTGGGCTGCGACCTGAAAGCGCGGGCCGAGCTCGCGGGCGAGGGGTTCGAGCTCCGCGGCCACCTCCGGCGAACACGCCGCCTCCAGACGCCCGCCGGGATCGGCGGCGCCCTCCCGCGCCAGCGCCCGGACCAGTCGCTGGGCGATGCTGCGGGCGCTCAGCGCGCCGTCGGCGCCGCACAGCAGCTCGCGCAGGGGTTGCTCCCCGTGCGGCTTGGACAGCTGCAAAAGGCCGAGCCGGGTGACCGGTAAAACGGCGACCCCCGGCCCGTCCGGCGCGAAAGCCTCGCGCGCCGCCGTCCGCAACGCGGGGTCCGGACCGGGAAAGCCCAACAGGTCGATGACCACCGTCCCCCCAAGCCGCTTCAGCCGCAGCAGCCTCGCCGCCTGGCTGATGGCGAGCAGATTGCCCTGCATGGCCCGGCCCGCGCCCGAGCCCGCCTGGTTGGTCCAGTCCACGTCCACCGCCGTCAGCGCCCGCGTCGGCTCCAGCCAGAGCGACACGCCGCCCCCGAGGTCGTGCCGGATGGCGAGCGCCGCCTCCTCCGCCGCGTCCGCCGCCTCGCGCGCGGCCGGCCCGCCCTGCACTGACGCTCCGGGCGCTGCGGCCGCCAGGCGGGCCTCCAGGGACGGCGCCTCGGCCAGGCGGGCGGGCCGGCCCTCGGAAGGCCCGAGCGCCTTGAGCGCGGGGAGCTTGTCCTGGCGCGCCTCTGCCACGACCTCGAGCTCCAGCACCGCGCCCTGCGCGAGCCGGGTGGCGGGCTTCTGGGGCAGGACGCCGGCGCCGTCCGGGCCAAGCTCGACGAAGCCGAGCCGTCCATCCGCCGAGATGCGGCTGACCCGGCCGCGGTAGCGCGCGCCGAGCCGGGGCCCGGCCTCGACGCCCGACCGTTCGATCCAGAGCCGTTCGGGCCGGCCGTCCAGCGTGACGACGCCCCGCCGCTCGCCGGGGCAGACGTCGAGGAAGGCGGCGCGTTCGCTCACGTGGCCCTGAAGCCCAGCCCCTGCAACAGGCAGAGCGTCTCGTACAGCGGCAGGCCGACGACGGCGGAGTAGGACCCCTGCAGGGCCGTCACGAAGCCGCCGGCCCGCGCCTGGATGGCGTAGGCCCCCGCCTTGCCGCGCCACTCCCCGCTGTCGATGTAGGCGTCGATCTCCGCAGGGGTCAGCCGCTTGAAGTGGACCCGCGCCTCGGCGAGGCGCACGGCGGTGCGGCCGGACGGGGCGATCACGCAGACCCCCGTCAGCACCCGGTGCGCCCGGCCCGAGAGCAGGCCTAGCCAGCGTCTCGCCTGGGCCTCGTCCTCCGTCTTGCCGAGCACGCGGCGCCCCGCGGCCACCACGGTGTCGGCCCCCAGGACGAAGGCCTCGGCAGAGCGGGCGGCGGCGGTCTCGGCCTTCATCCGCGCCAGGCGGGCCGCGAGCCGCCGGGGCGTCTCGTCGCGCAACGGGGCCTCGTCGATCTCGGCGGGATCGATGCGCGCAGGCTCAAGCCCGATCTGGCGCAGGAGCTGGAGCCGTCTGGGACTTGCGCTCGCCAGCACCAGCGTAGGCGCGCGGTCGTCCGCGCCGGCGCTCACTTGAAGCGGTAGGTGATGCGTCCCTTGGACAGATCGTACGGCGTCATCTCGACGAGCACCTTGTCTCCGGCCATGACGCGGATGCGGTTCTTGCGCATCTTGCCGGCGGTATGGGCGATGATTTCGTGGTCTTGGGTGTCCAGCTTGACCCGGAAAGTGGCGTTCGGCAGCAGCTCACTCACCGTTCCCGGCAACTCAAGCAACTCTTCCTTCGCCATGAACGCTCCATGGGCGGTGAAAGCAAGGCGGCCCACGTCGGCGAGTCGGTGGCCGAGTCGGGCGCGAACCGCCCGTCGAGCATAACGCCGGGGCGTTCTTTGGTCGATTCCGCGGGACGCCTGGGCTCAGCCGCGCCAGTGCAGCGCGCAGAGCAAGGTGAACAGCCGCCGCGCGGTCAGGCCGTCGGTCTCGACCTTGCCCTTCAGCCGCTCCGCCAGGAGCGAGGCCCCGTCGTTGTGCAGGCCCCGCCGGCCCATGTCGATCGCCTCGATCTGGCCGGGCGAGGCGCTGCGCACCGCGTCGTAATAGCTGCGGCAGATGGTGAGGTAGTCCCTCACCAGCCGGCGGAACGGGGCCAGCGAAAGGATGTGCCGGACGGCGAAGTCCTGGCCGGTGATGTCCAGCGCCAGCCGGTCCTCGACCAGTCCGATCCTGAGGCTGTAGGGCCCTCCCTTCCCGCCCTCCGGCTGGAAGCTGTTGGCCTTCAGAAGGTCGGCGATGGCGACCGTCCGCTCGTGCTCCTGCTCCGGACTGGCCGGCGCCAGCGACACCTCGTCGAGGGTCACCTCGGTCAGATAGTGGCGGGGCTTGTCCTCAGCCACGGCCGAGCCGGATCGCCGCGGCGCCGGCGTGGGCCGGCAGTCCTTCGGCCTCGGCGAGGATCACCGTCGCGGGCCCGAGCCGTCCGAACGCCGCCTCGTCGCAGCGGACGATCGAGGTCCGCTTCAGGAAATCGTAGAGCGACAGCCCCGATGAGAACCGCGCCGCCCGGCTGGTCGGCAGCACGTGGTTGGAGCCGGCCACATAGTCTCCCACCGCCTCTGGGGTGTAGCGCCCCAGGAAGATGGCCCCCGCGTGCCGCACCTGGTCGGCCAGGCGCTCGGGCTCGTCCACCGCGAACTCCACATGCTCGGGGGCGATCAGGTCGACCAGGGCCGGCGCATCGGCCAGGGGGGCGATGACGATGGCGCCGTGGTCGCGCCAGGAAGCGGCGGCGGTTTCCGAGGTGGCCAGGGTCTGTAGCCGCCGCTCGACCGACCGCCCCACCGCCTCGGCGAACGTGGCGTCGTCGGCGATCAGGATCGACTGGGCGGCCGGGTCGTGCTCGGCCTGGGAGAGCAGGTCCGCCGCGATCCAGTCCGGATCGTTGGCCGGGTCGGCCACCACCACGATCTCCGACGGTCCGGCCAGGGCGTCGATGCCGACCACGCCATAGACGCGGCGCTTGGCGGCGGTGACGAAGGCGTTTCCGGGCCCAACGATCTTGTCCACCGGCCGGATCGGGCCGGCGCCATAGGCGAGCGCCGCCACCGCCTGGGCCCCGCCGACCCGCCAGATCTCCCGCACGCCCGCGATCTCGGCGGCGGCCAGCACTGCCGGCTCCAGCCGGCCCGGCGGCGTCACCATGGCGATGCGGCCGACGCCGGCCACGGCGGCCGGCACGGCGTTCATCAGAAGGCTCGACGGATAGGCGGCGCGCCCGCCGGGGACGTAGATCCCGACCGAATCCAGCGCCGTCCAGCGCCAGCCGAGCTCGACGCCGGCCTCGTCGGTGAACTGGGCGTCGGCCGGGCGCTGGCGGGCGTGGTAGGCCGCGATCCTCCTGGCGGCGAAGCGCAGCGCCTCGCGCACCTGTTCGGGGCACTCCGCCGCCCCGGCCGCGATCTCCTCCGCCGAGACGCGGATCGAGCGCTCGTCCAGCTCCGCGCCGTCAAACCTGGCCGCATATCTGAGGACGGCCGCCAGCCCCTCGGCCCGCACCGCCTCGATGATCTCCGCGGCGGCCGCGTCCGCCTGCGCGGGCGAGCCGCGCCGCTCGTCCAGGAAGGCCTGGAATCGGCTCAGGAAGTCTGGCGTCGAGGCGTCGAAGCGGCGCATGGGGGGCCTTCATCGGCCATCTGCGGCCAAACTCAAGGGGCGTCAGACCACGTCGTGCGACGGCGTGCGGGCGGCGGGCCAGGGCTGGGAGACATCCGCCAGCACCGCGTCCAGGCACTCGACCTCGATGCTGAGGTCCGCGCCGCCGGCGAAGCTGAGCAATACCTTGCCCCCGGGCGGCTCGCCCGGGTGGAAGTCGACCGCCAGAAGCTCGACCACCGCCTCCCTGGGCTCGCGCCTTAGCCGGCGCGCCTTGACCCCCAGCACCGAGCCGATCTGCAGGGCGGCCCGCACCCGCTCGCAGGCGGGGCCCCGGCCGGCCTGCTCCCAGCAGAACCGGTTCAGCGCCAGGGTGATGCGCCGCGCGCGGGGCTCGTAATGGATATCGCCGATCTGCACGACGGCGTCCTGCAGCGCCGCCGAGATGATGGCGACGTCCTCGGCGTCCTCGGCCAGCAGGCGAAGGGGCCTCGGCGCCTGGACTTGCCCCATCAGCTCATTCCTCTTCGACCGCCGCGTCGCCGGGCCCGTCGCCCTTCACCCGCCGGACGTCCGCCCCGCAGGCGGCCAGCTTCTGTTCCAGCCGCTCGAAGCCCCTGTCCAGGTGGTAAACGCGGTTGACCACGGTTTCGCCCTGCGCGGCCAGGCCGGCGATCACCAGGCTCACCGATGCGCGCAGATCCGTGGCCATCACCTGGGCCCCGTCGAGCTGGGCCACGCCCCTGACCCGCGCCTCTCCGCCCTGCACGTTGATGTCCGCGCCCAGCCGCATCAGCTCCGGCGCGTGCATGAAGCGGTTCTCGAAGATGGTCTCGCGGATCACGCTCTCGCCGTCCGCCAGGGTCATCAGCGCCATGAACTGCGCCTGCAGGTCCGTGGCGAACCCGGGGAACGGGTCGGTCTCCACGTCCACCGCCCTGAGCCGGCCGCCGTTGCGGCGCACGACCACCCCGTCGTTCGTCCGCTCGATCTCCACACCCGCCGCCTCCATCCGCTCCAGCAGGGGCTCGATGAAGTCGCTGCGGGTCTTCGCCAGCCGCACCTCGCCGCCGGCCATGGCCGCGGCGACGGCATAGGTGCCGGTCTCGATCCGGTCCGGGATCACGGCGTGGGTCGCGCCGTGCAGCCGGGCCACGCCCTCGATGCGGATGGTCGAGGTGCCCGCCCCTTCCACCTTGGCGCCCATGTCGTTCAGGCATTGCGCGAGGTCGTCGATCTCGGGCTCGCGGGCGGCGTTCTTCAGCACCGTCTCGCCCTTGGCCAGCACTGCGGCCAGCATGGTGTGCTCGGTGGCGCCGACCGAGACGAACGGGAACTCGATGGTCGCCCCTTTCAGGCCGCGCGGGGCCTGGGCGTAGACATAGCCCTCGTGCAGGTCGATGGCCGCGCCCAGCGCCTCCAGCGCTTTCAGGTGCAGGTCCACCGGCCGCGCCCCGATCGAGCAGCCGCCGGGCAGCGACACCTTGGCGTGGCCGGCCCGCGCCACCAGCGGCCCCAGCACGTTGAACGATGCCCGCATCTGCCGGACCAGCTCGTAGGGGGCGATGGCGCTGACGATCTCCGGCGTCTGCAGCACGGTCTCCGGCCCGTCCGGGCCGTCGTCGCGCTCCTCCACCCGGCCGCCGAGCCGAGTCAGCAGCTTGCCGAGGAAACGGGTGTCGGCCAGCCGCGGCATGTTGGTGAGCCGCAGCGGCTCCTCGGTGAGCAGGCTCGCCGCCATCAGCTTGATCGCCGAGTTCTTGGCGCCGGAGATCGGGATGACGCCGTGCAGCCTGGCGCCTCCGGTGATGACGATTCGATCCATGGCGCCCCTCGCGCGGCGAGCGATCCGCAAGCTGCGAGCATGTGCGGCGCCCCGCCCCGCCGCGCAAGGCCCCCGACACGGCCGCGCCCGCGCTCAGCCCTCCGGCGGGGGATCCGGGGCCGCGCGCCTGGCCGACTTGCGGCGCCTGAGATTGTCACGCAGCGCCTTGGCCAGCCTCGCGTCGCGCTCGGAGGCGGTTGGTTTCGGGGGCGGATCGCCCTTGGGCTGGTCGGCCATGGCATCCGGACTCGTCCGCACGCCCGCCGCGGTCAAGCGGATTTCGGCTTCACCCGGGGCCGCCCTGCCGCTATAGGCCCTCTTCCCTGATTTCGCCGCCGTAGCTCAGTGGTAGAGCGCATCCTTGGTAAGGCTGAGGTCGGCAGTTCAATCCTGCCCGGCGGCACCACCCTTTTTCGATGACTCCCGAGGCGAGGACCGTCTCGTGACGGTCGTGCGCGGCTTGAAGTCTCCTGCGACGGAGGAAGCGCAGCGGGGCGCGTGGGCCGAGTCGGCTCATCGTCGCCGGCAGGCCCGATCCTTCGGGCGGCCGTCGCCATGTGGAGGGCTAGCGCAGGTTGCGGGCGATCTCGTTCGCCAGGTCCTGCTGGATCTTCAGGGTCTGGGACATCGACTGCATCGCCTGCTGGGTCTGGGCCATCCTCTGCTGCGCCAGCAGCTGTTGCTTCGTCGAGCCCAGGTTGTTGAGCTGCGCGCGCAGGTTGTTCGCCTCGGAATCGACGTTGAAGTTCGGCTGCTTGGTCAGGCGGTGGACGGTCTCGAGCAGCAGCTGGATGAACTGCGACTGCTCTGTCGATCTCACGATGGGCATGGCAGGCTCCCCCCGAGTCCGGGTCCCGACTCCGAAGGTCTCACAACCCCGCGTTATGTGACAAGTGCGATCGCGCCGTGGAGACAGGGGGCGCGGCGGCCGCCGGTGGCGCCCACGCCGTCAAGCTGGTCTAACTCCCCCATCGGCTACGAGGGGTGTCCGCAGACAGAGGCGCCCGCCCTGTGGTCGGCCGAGTTCGGCCCTGAGATGAGGAGAGCCAGATGCCGATCCGACTGGGCATCGTGGGCGTCGGCAAGATCGCTCGCGACCAGCACCTGCCGACGATCGCGGCCAGCGACGCTTTCGAGCTGGTCGCCTGCGCCAGCCGGCACGCCGCGGTCGATGGAGTCGACAGCTTCCCGACCTTGGAGGCCATGCTGGAAGGCCGCCCGGACGTGCAGGCCGTGGCTGTCTGCAGCCCGCCGACGGCCCACTACGCCGCGGCCCGGCTCGCCCTCGACAGCGGCCGGCATGTGCTGCTGGAGAAGCCGCCCTGCGCCACCACCGCCCAGCTCGACGACCTGGAGGGGCGGGCGCAACGCCGCGGGGTGACGCTGTTCCAGACCTGGCACTCGCGGCACGCGGCGGCGGTGGACCTCGCCCGGGCGCGGATGGCGGGCCGCCCGGTCCAGTCCGGCGCCATCACCTGGAAGGAGGACGTGCGCCACTGGCACCCCGGCCAGCACTGGGTGTTCGAGCCCGGCGGCTTCGGGGTGTTCGATCCCGGCATCAACGCCCTGTCCATCCTCACCCGCCTGCTCGACGAGGCGGTGTTCGTCGACGCGGCCGACCTCTCCTTCCCGCAGAACCTGCAGGCGCCGATCGCCGCCGAGCTGGCGCTGCGGACCGCAGGCGGGGCGAAGATCGATGTCGCCCTCGATTGGCGCCAGACCGGCCCCCAGAGCTGGGACATCGAGCTGCAGGCCGGCAGCGAGAGCCTGAAGCTGTCGCAAGGCGGGGCGCGTCTGGCCGTCGGCGGGGCGGACATCCCCTCCGGGGCGGACGAAGGCGAATACCCGCCGCTCTACCGGCGCTTCGCCGAGTTGATCGATCAGGGCGCCAGCGAGGTCGACGGACGGCCGTTCGGCCTGGTCGCCGACGCCTTCCTGGTCGGGCGCCGCCACATCGTGGAGCCGTTCCAGCTCTAGAGCATGGCGCTCCGGCCGCGGTATAGAGGCCTCGGTCCCTCCATCAGAAAGGCCGTCCATGGCAAGTGAAGCCCTCCACGTCGCCCGCGAGAAGCTGAGCCGCAAGACGCTCGAGATGCACTACGCCATCACCTCGCTGATGGAGGAGTTCGAGGCGGTGGACTGGTATCGCCAGCGCGCCGACGACACCGAGGACGTCGAGCTCAGGAAGATCCTGCTGCACAACGCCCGCGAGGAGCTGGAGCACGCCGCCATGGTGCTGGAGTGGATGCGCCGCAACGACAGCGAGGTGAACGAGCAGCTCACCGAATACCTGTTCTCCAAGGGGTCCATCACCGAGCACGAGCAGGAAGCCGGCGGGGAGCACGGCGCCTAGGGGCGCAGCTCCGCCGCCAGCGCCTGCAGGCGCGCGCGCCCCGCCTCGACCCTCGACCACAGCCGCCGCTGCGCTTCGGCGGCGTCCGCGGGCGCGGCGGCCGGCGCTTCGACCGGCAGGGTCCGCAAGCGCTCGACCGCGTCGCGGCCCAGCGCCTCGCGCACGGCGTCCGACACGGCGTCCTCCCAGTCCTCGACCTGGTGCATCGGCGCGTGCGCCCCGCGCTCCAGGCACATGGCCATCAGGGCGTCGGCCTGGGCGACGAGGCGGCCGAACTCGGCGGCGAGCCGCTTGCGGTCCTGCGGCGTCGGCGCAGCCGGATCCGGCGCCTCGGCCTCGGCGGGCTGCGCCAGCCCCCGGCGCCAGCCGATCCAGATCGCCCCGCCCGCAATCGCCAGCAGCACGACGACGAGCCCCAGGGCGGTGGTCACGGCGAAGGCCGCTCAGCCGGCCGCGGCCGGGGCCTGTTCGCGCTCGGCCGCCACCTGCTGGTCGAGGTGGCGCCAGGTGTCGACGTCCACGGCGTGCAGGTCCGCCCCGCCGACGGTGCGGTCGGCCATGGGCGCATGGTCCATGGCGCGCAGGATGGCGTTCAGCTTGTTCAGCACCTGCACGTCGTCGGTGCGGCCGATCGGCTTGCGGTGCATCTCGCCGCGCACGTGGAAGGCGAAGGGCGCGCCCCGCCAAAGGAACTCCTCCCAGCCATGCTCGCGGCAGTCGGGATAGCCCTTGTCGGCGAAGCCCTTGGCCGAGACGTAGCCTGGACGCTTCGGCAGGTAGGACAGCCGGTCCGGCAGCAGCCCGTCGAGCAGGCGCTGGGGCCGGTTCACGGTCTTGGGCTGGAAGCCGTCGGCGTCGGCGAACACCGGGGTCAGGGTCTCGCACTTCAGGCCCGGGCGGGCGGCGAACTCCTCGAGCAGGCTGTAGCCGGTGTCGTGCGAGCGGCCGATGGTGGCGCGCTGCCTGAAATCCTCCCGCAACGCCTGGGGCAGGTTCCGCAAAAGGTGGATCAGCGCCTTGCCCGCGCCCTGGGCGGCGGCCTCGGGCCAGCCCTGCCAGAAGGTGGAAATGTACTTGCCCCCCGGCCGCACCAGGTCCGGCGCCAGCATGTCCTTGCGCCAGCGGTATTTCTGCAGGTCGATCACCATCAGGTGGGTGCACGGGAAATAGCGGTACTTCTGGTACCAGCGCGGGTTCCACGGCGCGCCGAACACCGCCAGGTCCCGCTCGGCCATGTGCCGGATCACCTCCGCCACCCAGCCGGGCCGCACCACGTAGAGGTCCGGGTCGATCACCACCGCATAGCGGGTCTTCACCTGCTCCAGCGCCAGGTTGAGCCCGGCCGCGTGGTGGTAGCTGCCCAGGAACTTCGACAGGAAGTGCCGGTGCGCCTTCTCCTCCTCCGGAGAGGAGTTCAGCGCCGCGTAGAAATCGTCGAAGGTCTGGCTGAGCGTCGGCCCCTCGATGACCTTGGCGCCGGGCATGTAGTCGCCGATGGCGCCGTAGTCGAAATACTCTTCCTTGGCGCTTTGCAGGTAGCGGTCGCGCAGGTCCGGCCCGACCTTGCCGCGGGTCTTGGCCAGCTGCCGGGCGAAGGCTTTCACCCGCTTGTCGTTCATGTGCAGGTCGTGGTTGTCGACCACGTTCCAGCGAAGACGAACCTGCGGGTTCATCAGGCCCATGAGCTCGTGGTTGTGCGCGGCGACCTTCTTGTGCACCGGCGTCAGCACCGTGCAGACCGTCACCTCGTCGGCGATGTCGGCCTGGGCGGCGCGGTCATGCCACTCGATCCTGGACTTGCGCGCGGGCGGGTCCGCCGCCAGCGTCGCGCCCACCGCGCGGGTCCCCGTCTGGCCCAGGATGGCGGCGTCCATCGCCGCATAGGCCTCGGCGCGCAGCTCGCTGTTGGGGTCGCCGCCGGGCCACTCCTTGCGCTCGATGCGGTCGATCGCCTCGTCCAGGCCGAACGGGCTCTCCAGGTCCACCACGATGCAATAGGGCTTCACCGCCTCGGGCAGGCGGCGGAACAGCACCGGGTTGATGAGCACCCAGCTGCGGCACAGGATCGCCTCAAGGATCTTGGTCTTGAAGCCGCGCCCGAGATCCGAGAACACCGCGATGGCGCGCGACAGGCTGAGCACGGTCAGGAGGTCGTCGACGATGCCGAGCGGCTTCACCCGCGGCGAGAAGTCCTCGTGGTTCTTGATCCAGAAGCTGCGGCCCGTGGCGCGGAACCGCCAGCCGGGCTTGCGCTCGCCCAGCCCCTTCACCGCCCGGTGGAAGTGCAGCAGCGCGTGGTAGGTCAAAGGGCCCGGGTGCGAGGACATCACGCAGACGATCCAGTCCCGCCGCGCCTTGATCTTTTCGCCGACGGTGGCCTCGATCTCCGTCAGGTAGGCGTCGGTCAGGAAGTAGGGGCAGGCCAGAAGCTCGCCCCGGAACCCCAGCCACGACCAGTAGCGCGCCGCCGGCTTCAGGGTCTCGATGGTCAGGATGGCGTCGGCGTACTTGGCCGCCGCGAGGTCGCGGTCGAGGAACACCCGGCGGTTGTTGCGCGCGTCCTTCCGGTCCTCGGCCTGGCGGGCCATGTCGTCGGTCGGCGCGGCGGCCCACAGCGCGCGCAGGGAATCCTTGCGGTGCGGCAGCTCGGAGTTGTGCGAGCGGGCGATCAGCCGGGCCTGCGGCCACCGGGCCTTGAGGAACTTCCAGTCCTTCAGGGTGTAGGAGCCGTCCACCAGGATGTGGGTGTAGGCCGGCAGGTCGGCTTCGTCCTGAAGCTGGCCGGCCAGGGGGTCGACGTTCTTGCGATGGTGGAACACGTCGAAGGCGATGCCGCGGTCGCGGAAATACTGATGCCGCCCGGCCGTGTCCTTGGTCGAGCCGTGGAAATGGAAGTCGGGGGCGCTGAAGGAGTGCGGGACCAGGTGCAGCAGGTGCGGCTTTCCCGGGGCGGGCGCCCCTCCCCTCACCAGCCCCAGCTCACCGATACGCTCGACTTCCGTCACTGGGGATATCCGCGCCCTTCGAAGGGCCGGCAAGGTAACGGCGGCCTCCAGGCGGTGCAACGCCGGCATGGCCGCAGACGCATGGCGCGGCCTAAGGCTTTGGCGCTACCATGACGGGCCTATCTGTGCCGGAGACACGTTCATCGACACCCCGCAACACCAGCCGGCGCGCCAGCCGACACGCCTTGCCGAGGCCCTGCTTCAGCTGCGGCTCGATTTTTCGGAGACATCGAGTTGGCTCGGCCTTCTTGCCGCCATCGCTTTTGTTATTTTCGTCGGAACCCTGGCTCTGCCGGTCGGCCCGTTCAGCATCGTCTACGGACGCGCGACCGCCTTCCAGTGGTTGGACAGGGGCGTGTCGTACGTGGTGGTCCAGCTTCCCGACCGATCGACCCCCGCCGCCATCACCCGGGATCAGGCGTGCAGGATCGGGGACCGGGTCAAATTGAGCCGCGTCCAACGCCTCTGGGGGGCGGCGACCACCTTCACCGTGCTCCGCTGTACGCCCGGCGCGATCTAGACCTCATGGACGCGCCCGGCATGGCGACCCAGAGCAACGGCGAGATGTGGGCCGAGGTGAAGCGGCTGCGGGGCGCGGGCGAGGCTGAGCGGGCCATCGGCGTGCTGGAGCAGCTCTGCGCCGCCGCGCCGTCGGAGCCGCGGTTCCTGATCTGCATGGGCGAGCTGCAGCTGCAGCAGGGGCGGCTGCCCGAGGCCGGGCTTTGGCTGGAGCGCACCCGCGCCGCGCGGCCGAAGGACCCGGCGCAGCTTGAGCTTCTGGGCCGGCTGGAGCTGCGCCAGCGGCTGGGCTCTCTGGCCGCGGCCGGCGACTGCGACGGCGTGGTCGCCACCTACCACGAGGTGGTCCGCGCCGATCCCGACCGTGTGCGGCGGGTGGAGGACTGGGCCCCCCTGGTCAACCACGCCGGCGAGGCCCGCTACGCCCGGGCCGGCGAGCGGGTCGGTCCTGCCGGGCTCTCCGTCATCCGCGAGGTGCTCACTCGCGGGATCGCCGTCCGTTCCCTGGCCGAGATCACCGGCGAGGCGGGGCTGCTGGATGGCCTGCAGCGGGTCGCGCGCGAGACCCGCGACTGGACCGTCCCCGGCAAGCCGCACTTCTTCAAGGCGATCCGCGAGGAGGACGCGGAGCCTTCCCACCCGGTCCTGCGCGCCGGGCTTCATCCCGCCCTGCTGGAGATCGCCAACGGCTTCTACGGCCTGCATTCGAGGCTGGTCTCGGCCAACATCGTGCAGACCCGCGTCGACGCCTCGGCGGACCGCGTGCGGCGCGGCTCGGAGGGCTGGCACCGCGACCCCGAGGACACGCCGATGTTCAAGGCCTTCATCTATCTCAACGACGTGGAGGCGCTCGAGCACGGGCCGTTCCAGTACGTCCCCGACAGCCGCCCAGGGCGCAGGTACGAGCCCCTGATGCCCCGCTTCGGCCGCGGCCGTTACGATCCCAGCTACAAGACCAAGCCCGATCCCGAGCAGGCCGACCGGGAGATCGACCCGTCGGACATCGTCACCATGCTCGGCAAGGCCGGGACCCTGTTCTTCTGCGACACCTCCGGCTTCCACCGGGGCGGCTACTGCCTGACCCAGGACCGCAACATGACCACCCTGGTGTACCAGCGGCCCGGCTCGCAGTACCCGGCCTACATCCGCTGCGAGGCCCCTCAGGGCGCCACCCTCGCCCAGCGTCTGGCGGTGCAGCCGCTCTAGGCCCGGCCGCGCCCCGCCAGCGCCAGCACCCCTTCGGCCACCACGTCGCCGGCCGGCCGCTCGAGGCCTTGCGGGCGGGCGAAGTCCCGGGCGAAATCGCGCCGGCGCTGCAGCCTGGGATCGTCTCCGTTCAGGCATGCGGCCAGGGTCGCCTCGAAGGCCGCCAGGTCGTCCGTCAGATAGAGGGCCTCGCCGGCCTCCAGGTAGCGGAAGTGCTTCGAGTCCGACTGGGTCTGGGCATACTTGGGGATGCCCACCGAGAAGGTCGGCAGGCCCGCCAGCACGGCGTCGATCATGCCGGAGGTGTTGATCCCAACCGCCGCGTCGGCGTGGGCGAAGGAGTTGCGCATGTCGGCGAAGCCTTGCCGCGTCTCAGGCAGCGCCCCGGCCTCGGGCCAGACCCTCACGCCCGGCGCGGAAAGCGCCTCGTAGATGTCGGCGTTGGCCGGGTGGGGCCGCACCAGGATCTGCATGTCGCGCAGGCGCGCGTCCGCGCTCGCCCGGAGCGTGGCCAGCACCTCCTGGACGAACCACGCCTCGTTCTTGGCGATGTTCTTGGAGGAGCCGAGGTAGAGCAGAATCCGCCGCTCCGGGTCGAAGCCGAGCTGGGCGCAGAACTCCGCCCGAGGGCGCAGGCCTTCGGTCTTGTCGAACCATTTGTCGAAGAACGGCGCGCCGGCGATGCGCAACCGGTTCTTCGGCGTCTTCTGGATCTCGACGGCGTCCTCCCACTGCGGCCGGTTCCAGACGAACAGCCGGTCGGGGGTCACGTGGAACAGGCCCTTGGTCGAGAGGTTGTCCCAGCTGATCACCGTCACGGCGACGGGGATTCCCAGCTTGCGCGCCGCCTTGGCGTAGTCGGTCTCCTCCGAGAAGCGCATGTTCATCGGGCAGATCAGCACGACGTCCGGCGCCTTGGCGCGCACCAGCTCGGTGATCCTGGGATCGGGCGGGGTCTTCCATTCCTGCAGCCTGAGCCAGGCCTCCCCGAGCGGGCTGCGCAGGAACCGCTCGAAGCGGTGGCTGTCGGTCCAGCCGCGATAGGGCTGGGTCAGGTACTGGCGCCAGCGCTTGACGTAGAAGGGCGTGGTCTCCTTCCGCACCAGGTAGCTGCGATAGGCCCGAAGCTCCCTGAGGCCGAAGGCGCGGTTGCGGTGGCTGTCGGAGCGGCGGATCAGCCAGTCGATCTTGAGTCCCGGATGCGCCTTCAGGAACTCCTCAATCGCGGAGTCCTCGTGGCCGGTCGCCCAGCTCTTGCTCCACTGCTCGTCCAGCAGCAGCTCGACGTCGGCGCCCCGCCCCATCAGGGCGGCGATCACCGACTCGAAATAGGAGAAGTGCGCCGTCGACCGGCCGACGAAGAGCACCCGCGGCGCACGCTGGTCCATCAGGCGGGCAGTCGTCCGATCAGGTGCCGGTAGTCGGTGACCGCCGGCGGCTGGCCGGCGTGGAAGCTCTTCAGCTGGTCGTACTGCAGCTCCAGCAGCTCCAGCGCCTCCACCTCGTAGTGAAGGGCCATGATCTCGCTGACCAGGCTGAGCTGCTTGTTGTGCTTGGACCGGTCGCGGTTGAGGCTGTAGAGCGCCGGCGCCCCGAAGCCCTTCATCGCCGCCACATAGGCGTCGACCTGCTCGGTCGTCATCTCCTGGAACGAGACCATGTTCAGGGCGAGGTCCACGCGCTGGCCTTCGAGCGCGCCATAGTCGAAGTGGGGCAGGAACACGAAGTCGTAGGCCGACAGGTCCTTCGCCTTCTGGGCGAACCCCTCTTCACCGTAGAACAGGGTCTTCGCCTCCGGGAACAGGGTCTTCAGATAGACTCCCGAGAACAGCATGGTCGGCGGCAGGTCGATCAGGACATAGGTGGCGCCGGGACAGAGCTGCTTGAACTGGTAGGCGAACCCGCCCCACCCCGAGCCGATCTCCACCGCGGTGCGCCGCTGGCCTTGCTCGTCGCGGAAATCCTGCAGGACTCCCGCCTTCTCCAGGCCGATCAGCACCTCGTAGAACTTCAGGGTGTCGACGTTGGCCTTGCCCGCCCCGGTCTCGAAGCCGAAGCCCCCGAGCTCGGGGGACTCGGGCACGAACAGGCCGGCGGGGTCGATCGCCTTCAGCCGCCCGTACTTGTATTCGAAGTCGCCGCGCTTGTGCCGGTGGTGGTGGCGGTAGTCGTAAGAGCGGATGCCGGTGATGTGGTAGCACTGGTCCCTGAGCTTCTCGATCATCAGCGGCGAGGCGTCGAACAGGTAGAGGAAGCCCTCGATCTCCTCGCGCCAGTAGCGGCTGGGCCCCGCGTGCGGATCGACCCGCCGCCATTCGTCCATGATCCGGTAGATGATCTCGCGGATCTCGAGATAGGCGAGGTAGGACGGCCGCTTGGCCGCCTTGCCCGCCCTCATCGTCACCTCGCGCTTGAACGAGACCGGCTCGTCCGCCGCCGGCGCCTGCACGGCCGCCGCCTCGGGCGGTCGCCGGCTCAGCAGGTTGGCGAAGATGCGGCGCGGCATCGGCTCTCCTTGAGGGGGTCGGACGGCCCGGCGCTCGACTGGGGCTGTGCGGCGAGGAACGCCGTCCTGGCCGGCGCGCCGTCATATCAAGCCGGTCGGCGGGGCGGCAAGCCGGCGGCTATGGCAACCTGCCGGTGGCCGCCAGGCCTTCGGCGAAGCCTTCGAAGGCGTCGTAGGCGGCCTTGGCCAGGGCGGCGCCGACGCTGACCCGGCGCACGCCCACCCCGGCGAAGTCGTCCACCGACAGCCCGGTGGCCGTGAGGTTGGCGTTCACCGGCCGCGAAACCTCGCGCACGATCCGGGCGGTGTCCTCCAGCGACCTGACGCCGGGCGCGTAGAGCACGTCCGCGCCCGCCTCGGCATAGGCGTTCAGGCGGGCGATCACCTCGTCCAGGTCGAGCGGCCGCATCAGATAGGCCTCGCAGCGGCCCACCAGCATCACGTCCTGGCCCGAAGCCTCGATGGCGGCTCGCGCCGCGCGCAGCCGCGCCGCCGCGACCGGCGCCGGATAGAGCCCCTGGCCGTCGCGGTCCTCGATCGACAGGCCCGCCACGCCGGTGTCGACGCAGCGGGCGACGTTGGCGGCCACTCCCGCAGGCGTATCTGCGAAGCCGGCCTCGAAGTCGGCGTTCACGGGCAGGTCGGTGACCCCCACCAGGAAGCGAAGGTGCCCCAGCACCTCCTCCATGCTCATCCCGCCGTCGTCCTTGCCCAGGGCCCAGGCCGCGCCGGCGCTGGTGGACGCCAGGGCCTTGAAGCCCAGCGCGGCCAGCCGCTTGGCCGTGCCGCCATCCCACGGATTGGGGATGGCGAAGCAGCCCTGCAGGTGGAGCTCGCGGAAGGCGGCGCGCCGTTCAGCTATCGAGACCATCGGCTGCTCCTCAAGGCCAGGCCAACGCTTCGCTTGCGCATCCGCGGCTCAAGCGCGAGCTTGGCCGCGCGTCCCAGCGAAGGAGAGACCGATGCGCATGCTGTTGAAGGTCAGCTTTCCGGTGGAGTCGGGCAACAGGGCCGCCCGCGACGGGACCTTGGCCAAGACCATCCAGGCCTTTGCCGAGGCGGCCAGCCCGGAGTCGATGGTGTTCGCCGTCGACGGCGGCGAGCGCAGCATGTTCGCGGTGTTCGACATGGCCTCGACGTCGCAGCTGCCGCCGCTGTGCGAGCCGATGTTCATGAACCTCAACGCGTCCGTCAGCATACAGCCGTGCATGACCGCCCAGGAGCTCGCCGCGGGGTTCGCGGCGGCGGGGCTCGGCTGATCGAGGGTTGCTCGCCCTTCCACGGGCAGTCGGATTCAGGCGGCCTCGAACAGGCACTGGATGATCCGCCGGGCGCCTTCGCGCACGAAGCCGCCCCGGTGCACGCCGTTGTTGTCGAACAGCACCACGTCCGCGCCGTCGCCGCAGCACAGGCGCTCGGCCTTGAGCATGCGCCGCGAGCCGTCCTCGTCGCCGAGGAGGTAGGGCCCGAACAGGGCGTGCATGCGCAGCTCCTCGGGCAGAGCCAAGAACTGGTCCATCGGCAGGCGCAGCGTGTCGTTGGTCTTGCGCACCACCATCTCGAAGTCGTCAGGCCAGCGGTGCGAGCCGGTCACATAGCGCATGGGGCCCTGCTCGGGCCGCACCTCGTCGAGGTAGATCAGGGCCTTGAAGTTGGGCCAGACGTCGCTGTCGATGTGCCAGTAGTCGGTCTTCAGGGCCGGCAGCCCGTCCTCGTCGATGGCGCCGTAGCGGGCCGCGGTCTCTTGGGCGTTGTTCAGCTGGACATAGAGCCGCTTGATGCGCACCGGCCGGCGCAGATAGGCCTCGGCCATAGCAAACACGTCCAGGGCCTCGAACGCGGTCTGGACCAGGCCATAGAGCTCGGCGTTGGGCTTGTGGTCGAGCTGGACGTTCATGTCGCGGAACTTGGGCTTGGGAAGTCCCGCCAGCTTGGCTTCCAGCGCCGCCGCATGGGGCCCGGCCAGCTCCGCCATCCGGGCCTTCAGCCCCGGCGGGACTTGCATAAGGACGACGCCGTCCGCCTGCAGCGCCTTCAGGGCCGGATCGCCCTTGCCGATCCGGGCCGCATAGTCGGGCCTGCCGGCGCGCATCCAGTCCATGAAGGCCTTCTGGAAGGCCGGCAGGAACTGTCCGAGCGCCGCCTCGCGCACGCCGGCGTCCAGCCCGGCGGCCGTCGGCTTCAGCCGCGGATGGTTCAGGTAGTCGGGATTGGGTAGAGCGGGCATGCAGCGCTCAGCGAGGCTCCTGCAGGGCGGTCTGGATCTTCTCCGCCTTGGCGCGCATCGACGCCTCGAGCTGTTCCGGCGTGCGATGGCCCCGCTGGCGTCGCAGCACGGAGTCGGTTTTCACGAACACGGCGTCGAACATGTAGAGCGCCCCGTCCACGGGCCGGTAGCCGGGGTCCACGAACTCGTAGAACACGAAGCCCTGCTCCTCCATGAAGCGGAACAGGTCCATCATGCTCGGCCGGCCCTTGGGATGGTCTTCGGCCCAGGTGCCGATCTCCATGATCACCACCTCCGCTCCGGGCAGGCAGCGCTGGCGCGCGCCGCGCAGCACGTGCATCTCGTGCCCCTCGACGTCGAGCTTCAGCACATAGGGGCCCGGCAGGTCGTGCTCGGCCACCACGTCGTCCAGCAGCACCGTCGGCACGTAGCGGATCTCGCCGTAGTTCTCCTTCTTCTTGGTGTGGAAGCTGGAGCCGGTGATGCCCTGCCGGGCCACGATGGGCGCCTCTCCCTTCCGGTCGCTGGCCGCGGCCAGCAGGTAGCTCGAGCCCGGATGGGTCTCGCAGAACCGCTGCATGGCCGGCTCGGCCTCCGCGATCGGATCGATCAGCAGGTGGCGGACCCCGTCGAACACGTCGAACAGCCCTTCGGTGCCCACCGCGAAGCCCACGTCGATGATGCTGCCCGGGGTGAAGCCGATGCGCTTGATGTTCTCCAGCGCCGCCCGCTTGGTCAGCCGATCGCTCGCGACTCTTGGCATGAGGCCCTTTCCGGCCGGACACAGACGAAGACCGGCACGGCATATAGCCGTTTTGGCGAAGGGGCGAGCCCGTCGCTCCCGCGGTTCTTCATGCGGGCTCCGCCGGGACTGCACCGTACGTCCTGAGTCCGCCCCAAAGGGCCGCCAGCATCCAGGCGTCACGAGGGCGGGCGCGATGAAGACATATGTGATCTGGCTGGCGGCGGCCGCGGCGCTGGGCCTGGCCGGCTGCCGTCTCCGGGCCGACGAGGCGTCGAACGCCGCCCATCACGGCCGCTATGTCGGGGTTGGCATCTATCAGCCCCAGCAGGGCTGGACCGATCTGGCCGGCGCCCAGCCGACCGGGGACGGGCCCGACGCGCTCACCGTGGACGACGAGGCCGTCATCGTCGTGACGGACAGCGACACCGGCGAGGTCCGCGCCTGCGGAGACCTGTCGGGCTACTGCATCGGCATGAACCCCTGGTCCAGGCCGCTGCCCGCCTCCCAGGCGGCGCCCGTGGACCTGCTCGAGCACGCGCCCCGTCGGGAGCCGTCCCCTGCCCCTGGCCGCCCGCCTAGTTCAGCCGCCAGATCGCGAAATTGAGCGTGGCGGCGAAGGCGACCCACGCGGCGTAGGGGATCATGAGCGCTGCGGCGATCCGGTCCCGCCGCCAGAAGGAGGCCGCGGTCCCCGCGACCAGGGCGAGCAGCGCCAGGATCTCGACCAGGGCCAGGGCGATGCGGTGCAGGCCGAAGAAGATCAGCGACCAGGCGAGGTTCAGCAGCAGCTGGAGGCCATACAGGGTCAGCGCCGTCCGCGCGCCCGCCGGGCCATGTCTGCGCCAGACCCGCCAGGCCGCCGTCGCCATCATCAGGTAGAGCGCCGTCCACACCGGCCCGAACACCGCATTGGGCGGGTTGAAGTCCGGCTTGTGCAGGGTCGGGTACCAACTGTTGACGCTGCTGAAGGTGGCGGCCGCTCCGATGGCGCCGGCCAGCAATGACAGGCCGATCGAGATGGCGAGCCCGGCGATGTCCCGGCCCGGCCCGAGCCTGCGGGCGCTCGATTGGGCGACCATGGTCTCTGCTCCCTGACAGCCCTTCGACCGGCGAGTACGCACTGTACGCACGCCGGGCCCGCCGGGATCACCTGCGATTGACACTCCTGGCCGAAGCCGCCCTATCTCGCCGCCGATGCGTGACGTGATCAGCGCGCTCCACGAGCGGGCCGAAGCCTTCCCGGACGAGGTGTTCTGCCGGCTGCTGGCCGAGGGCCGTGAGTCCGTCTTCAGCAACGCCCGAGCCCTTGAGGCCAGCCGCCGCTGGGCGCGGCTCTTCCGATCGCGGAACGTCGCACCCGGCGCGCCGGTGGTGATCATCCTCCGGCACGCTTCGGACCTGTATTTCGCCTTCCTGGGGGCGATGCTGGCCGGCTGCGCGCCCAGCTTCATGCCCTACCCGTCCAGCAAGCAGGATCCTGAGCTTTACTGGTCGCAGCACCAGGCGGTGTTCGCGCGCATAGGCGTTGCGGCCGTGGTCACCTATCCGGAGAACCTCGCCCCTCTGGCGGCGCACTGCCCCGGGCTGACCGTGTTCACGGCCCAGGACCTCGGCGACGGCCCGTGCGAACCGGACCGTCCGGCGGTTCGCGGCGAAGACATCGCCTTCCTGCAGCACAGCTCGGGCACCACCGGGCTCAAGAAGGGCGTCCTGCTGTCCTATGGCGCGGTGGCCGGCCAGGTCGAGCGCTACGCCCAGGCGCTGCGGCTGGAGCGCGGCGACGTCGTCGTCTCCTGGCTGCCGCTCTATCACGACATGGGGCTGGTCGCGTGCTTCATGCTCCCGCTCACGCTGGGGCTGCCCATCGTCAGCCTGGATCCGTTCGAGTGGGCCGCGCGGCCGCAGATCCTGTTCGAGGCGATCCAGGCCCACGGCGGGACCCACGTATGGCTGCCCAACTTCGCCTTCCACCACCTCTGCCGGACGGTTGCGCCAGAGTTCAGCGCCGACCTGTCCGGCGTGAAGGCCTTCATCGACTGCTCCGAGCCTTGCCGGATCGAGACCCTCGAGCTGTTCGCACAAAGCTTCGCGCGCCTGGGCGTGCGCCCCGATCAATGCCGCATCTGCTACGCCATGGCCGAGACCGTGTTCGCCGTCACCCAGACGCCGGCGGACGGGACGGTCGCCGCCCTCGAACACGAAGGCCGCAAGATCCCGTCGGTCGGCCGGCCGATCCGGGACGTGCAGCTGCGGGTTCTCGGCACGTCCGGCGACGCCCTGCCCGACGGCCAAGCCGGCGAGGTCTGCGTGCGGGCGCCTTTCCTGTTCTCGGGCTATCACCGCGACCCGGAGCTGACCGCCCGAAAGCTCCAGGACGGCTGGTACAGCACCGGGGACCTCGGCCTCCTGCGGGACGGCGAGCTCTATCTTCTCGGCCGCACCGACGACCTGATCATCCTCAATGGCCGCAACGTTCTCGCCCACGACGTGGAGTTCGCCATCAACGCCCAGGTCCCGCAGGTGAAGCCCGGCCGCTGCATCGCCCTCGGTGTGTTCGAAGCCGAGGTTGGCAGCCAGGAACTGGTGGTGCTGGCGGAGGCGGCGCCCGGCCCCGATCCTCGCGGGCTCGCGCGCCAGATCCGCGCCGCGGTGTTCAACGAGCTCGGGCTGATGCCCAAGACGGTGCAGGCCGTACCGCCGGGCTGGTTGGTCAAGACCACCAGCGGCAAGCTGGCGCGGCGGCTCAATCTCGGCAAATACCTCGCGCAGAAGGCCAAGGAGCCGACGCCCGCGCCATGACAGACGACGCCACCCTCCAGGAACTTGCCGCCATCATCCGGCGGACCTTTCGCCAGCCCGGCCTCGAGATCGCGCGGGAGACCACCGCCATGGACGTGGACGGATGGGACTCCCTCTCCCACACCATGCTGATCCTGCAGGTCGAGAAGAGCTTCGGCGTGCGCCTGCCCGCCGACCGCGTGCACGAGCTGGAGGACGTGGGCGAGCTCGCCGACCTGATCGTCCAGGCGCGGGGCGGCGCCTGATGGCGGCGGCCAAGCCGACCCTGGTCGTGTCCGGCAATTGCCAGGCGCGGGTGATCTGGCAGGCGCTGGCCGAGAGCGCGGAGGTCAAGGCGGACTACCGGCCGGTCTATGTGAGAAACTTCCGCAAGGGCGATCAGGGCGAGGCGCGGCCGGAGGACCTCCGGGACTGCGCCCTGCTGCTGGAGCAAATCGCCCACAAGGCGCCGGAGATGCCGGGCAAGGAGTCCCTGCCTCCGCATAACCGGCTGATCCGCTACCCCATCCTCTGGCTAGGCAGCCTGTGGCCGCTTCACTCAGACGGCCCCCGCAAGGCGTCGGCGGCGAGCCGCCAGGACGACGCCAATCCCTACGGCGATCGGCTGATCCTTGACTTGCTGGACGAGGGTCTGGGGTCGGACGAGGCCGTGCGGCGGTGGCTCGAGACCGACGTGCCGGCGCTGGTGGACCTCGACCGGCTGCACGAGATCCTGGAGCAGAAGGCCCGGCTCCTGGACACCCGCGCGGACGTCAAGCTCGGCGGCCTCGTCCAGGACGGCTTTCGGGAGCAGCGCCTGTTCGTGTCGCGCAATCACTTCTCAAAGGCGATGTTCCAACAAACGCTCGAGCTGGTGTTCGCCGAGATCGGCTTGCCGGCGCCCGAGCTCGATCTGGCCAAGGCGTTGCGGGGCATGGGGGATTTCGAGGTGCCGATCCACCCCAGCGTGGCGGCGCATTTCGGGCTGCGGTGGTGGTCTGCAGACATGAGCTTCGCCTACAACGGCAAGCCGCTCGGCATGGAGGCGTACCTGCGCCGCTACGCCGCCTCTCAGTGACGGTCAGGCCGACGTCTCTCCGTCGAGCACCTGCCGGACCTTGCGCGCGAGCTGGTCGATGGTGAAGGGCTTGGCCACGAAGGCCACGTCCGGGTCCAGCACGCCGTTGTGGACGATGGCGTTGCGCGTATAGCCGGTGGTGTAGAGGATCTTCAGCCCGGGGCGGGACGCCCTCGCCTGGTCGGCCAGGCGGCGGCCGTCCATGTCCGGCATCACCACATCTGTGAACAGCATGTCCACGCGCGGCTGCATCGCCAGCACCGCCAGCGCCTGGCTGGCGTCGGCCGCCTGCACCACCGTGTAGCCAAGCTCGCGCAGGGCGTCGACCGACAGGTGGCGCACCCGCTCCTCGTCCTCGACCACCAGCACGATCTCGTCGTCCTTGGCCCGCGGCAGGACGCTGGTCGGCAGGATTGTCGCGCTCATCGGGTCGTCTGCGCCGAAGTACCGCGGCAGATAGAGCTTCACGGTCGTGCCGACGCCCGGCTCCGAATAGATCTTCACGTGCCCGCCGGACTGCTTGATGAAACCGTGCACCTGGCTGAGGCCAAGCCCGGTCCCGCGGCCCGCGCCCTTGGTCGTGTAGAACGGGTCGAAGGCGCGCTCGATCACCTCGGCCGGCATGCCCGTGCCGGTGTCCGTCACCGACACCATGACGTACTGGCCGGCATGCACCTCGGCGTGGACCGCGGCATAGGCGTCGTCGAGGTGGGCGTTGGAGGTCTCGATGGTGAGCCTCCCGCCCTCTGGCATGGCGTCCCGGGCGTTGACGCACAGGTTCAGCACCGCGCTCTCCATCTCGCTCGGATCGGCACGCACCCGCCACAGCCCGCCCGCGAGCACCGTCTCGACCCGCAACTGCTCGCCGATCGTGCGGCGCAACAGCTCGGACATGCCGCCGACCACCTTGTTCAGGTCCAGCGTCCGCGGCTCGAGCGGCTGCTGCCGCGAGAACGCGAGCAGGCGCGCGGTCAGCTGGGCCGCCCGCCGGGCGCCGTCCATGGCGTTGTCGATGCACTCGCGCACCCGGGGATCGCCTTCGGCGGCGAGACGGCGCTTGGCCAGATCCAGCGACCCCACCACGATCGCCAGCATGTTGTTGAAGTCGTGGGCCACCCCGCCGGTGAGCTGGCCGATGCTCTCCATCTTCTGCATCTGGCGGAGCTGGGATTCGGCCTGCTCGCGATGCTCGGCCTCGCTTCTCAGGCTGGCGTTGGCCGTCGCCAGGGAATCCCTGGCCTCGACCGCCGCGGCCAGCCGCCGTCCGGTCTCGCGATAGACGAAACCCCCCAGCACCAGGACCACCATGAAGCTGACCATCAGCCCCAGGACGACCAGCTGAGACTCTCGGGTCGCGTCCGCGCTGCGCTGCGCCAACAACCGCGCTTCCTCCCCCTTCATGGAGGCGATGCTCTGGCGCAGGCGCTCCATCATCAGGCGGCCGCGTCCGGCGCGCATCGCGCCGACGGCGGCGATCGAGTCGCCCTGCCGGAATCGGTCGATGCCCAGCTTGAGCAGGGCCAGCCGGGCCTCGGTGATAGGCCGCAGCTGCGCCAGGGCGGCTTGCTGGCGCGGATTGTCGGCGGTCGCCGCCTGCAGACCGTCGAGGTCGCGGCCGATCTGGCCGAGCGCGCGATTATAGGGCTCCAGGTAGTCCGGCTCGCCGGTCAGCAGATAGCCGCGCTCGCCGGTCTCGGCGTCCTGCACGTGGGACATCAAGGTCGAAAGGCGGTTCTCGACCTCCAGGGTGTGGCGCACCCAGCCGGAGGCCTGTTGTTGCGTCTGGGCCAGCCACGCCGCCCCCAGCACGGTCGCGGCCAGGATGGCGAAGCCCGCAAGCAGGGCGATAAGGGCGCGGTCCGGGCGGACGGTCATCGACCGCTTCTTGGCCGAGAATTCCAAGCGGGACAATGCGGCAGGACCGGCATCGGCGCGAGGACGGCCCACTTGCGCGCCCCCGGAGGTTCTGGCGATGTCGCCGTTCGACCAGGAAGCGAGCGGATGCAGCCGCAGGATCGAAAGCGCAGCATCGTCGTCGCCGGCAATTGCCAGGCGAGCTTCCTGTTCCGCGCCTTAAGTCAGAGCCCCGAACTCGCCGACGCCTACCGCGTCGTCTATTGCCGGCATTTGCGCAAGGGCGACGAAGGCCGCATCAAGCGCAAGGACGTGCTGCGCTGCGCCGTGCTGATCGAGCAGATCGCCCACGACGTCGGCGACCTTCCCTTCCGCGACGAACTGCCCGGGGACTGCCGCACCATTCGTTTCCCCATCCTCTGGATGAACAGCCTGTGGCCGACGCTGGCGCGCGACGTCCGGGCGGGGCCTTCGGCGCCCTTCAACGGCGGCGTCTATCCCTATGGCGACCAGCTGATCCTGGACCTGCTCGACCAGGGCCTCTCTCCCGAAGCCGCCGGCAGACGCTGGCTGCAGACCGACCTTCGCGAGGTGCTGGACCTGGATCGCTTTCATGAAATCAACGCCGAGAAATACCGTCTGCTCGACGCGCGCGCCGATCTCAAGTTCGGCGCCGATGTGCTCGCCGGCTTCGCCCGGTCGCGGCTGTTCCTGACCTATGACCATCCCTCGCTCGGCCTGCTCGACCATGTGCGCCGGGCCGTGTTCGACGCGCTGGGCTTCGCGGCGCCCGGGAGCGACCTGGCGGCGATCTCCGGCGGCATGGACGACATCCACGCGCCGGTGCACCCGAGCGTGGCCGAGCACCTGGGGCTGGCGTGGTTCGAGCCGGCCATGAGCTGGCGCTATCTGGACAGGCGCTTCGGCGCGGAAGAGTTCATGCGGCGCTATGCGGCCATGGACTTCGGCCTCAGCGGCGAAGCCAGCCGGCGGCTGCAGCCAGCCCTCTGAACAGCCCCGGACGCGGCGGCGCCCAAGCGGCCACCGGACCGTCGTCATCCAGGGCGTCGTAGACGAACGGCGCCCCGGAGAGGATGCCGTCGCAGATGCGGTCCAGCCCCGGATGGCGCCCGGGCATGAGCTCTTCCAGGGACTCGAGGCGGATCTCGAACGCCGCCGGACCGGCGTCGGCCAGGAATGGCAGCTCGATCATGCGCCGGAAGAAGAAGTGGTAGGCGTAGCGCAGGGCGCTCTCGCGCTCAGCCTCGCTCAGGCGGGACTGGAACGGAAGGGTGTCCAGGATCGTCCGGTAACCCTCGGGCGAGGTGGCGTCGCGGCTGAAGCCCTTTCCCCGGATCCACGCCTCGCCGGCCACCACCACGGGCAGCCCCTGGGCGGAGGCCTCGATCCCGGTCTTGGTGCTGTACAGCAGCACGGCGTTGGCGTGGTCGAGCAGGGAGTAGGTGCTGAGCTCGCTTTCGGGCGGCACGACCTTGATGTTCTCCGGCAGCTTCCCGAACCGCTTGGCGATCGCCTTCACCATGCGGTCGCGCGACTTGACGAAGCCGGTCACCTCGGCCGGGTGCACCCGGATCACCAGCTGCAGGTCCGGCCGGCCTTTGAAGTAGTCCACCGTCTGCAGCATCCAGTCGGTCAGGCTCTCGAAGGCGTTGGACTCGTAGTGCAGGCAGGCGTCCCAGACCACGCTGGTCAGGGCGACGATCAACGGCCGGTCGTCCAGGCCGAGCTCCGCCGCGAGCGCCTGGCGCGGGGCGTCGGCGGACTTGTTGAACCAGATCCAGTCGCCCTTGGCCTCACGCCGGTCGCGCAGATAGCCGGTGATGGTCTGCAGGCGCTCCGGCGTCAGCTTGAGGTCCCGCCAGGACCCGACGTCCTCGGAGATCATGGTGTGGTGATAGGTGTCGCCGTGGCTGAACACGAAGCAATGCCGACGGTAGGCGGGATTCCAGTTCACGACGCGCACGCCGCGCGCCCGCGCCACCTCGCCGACGACCCCCTGCGGCACATAGATGCCGTGGTTGGCGCTGACCACGTCAAAGGTCCTCTGGGCCAGCAGCCGGTCGAAGCCGCGGGCGGTCATGACGGCCGCCTTCAGGAACTTCCGCGCCACCGCATCGCCCTGCGGCTCCTTGGCGAGATCGCCGCGGGCGAAGTAGCGAAGCGCCCCGGCCAAGGCGTGCTCGCCCACCTTCCAGCCGTTCAGGCGCAGCGACTTCAGGGTTCTGGAATCGGCCGCGGCCGCCATGCCTTCGGCTTCGGCGCGGTCTTCAGCGGTCAGCAGCTCGCTAAGCCGCCAGACCTTGAGCCCGAGCGGGGCGAAGGCCTCCTCGCCGAGCTTCACGCAGGAGGCGCAGCGCAACCGCTGGTCGCTCGCCATCACCTGGACCGGCGGCTCCTTGCCGATCTTGGTCAGGTGGCAGCCCGCGACCCCGTCGCACAGGAACACCTCGACCCTGGCCCCGCGAAGCGTCAGCGCCAGCGCCAGCGCCTTGTCGGTCACCGCGCCATGGTTGAACCCGCCCATCGAGGTGGCCAGCAGGACCCGCGGCCCGTCCGCGCGCTGGACCGCGGCTCGCCAGAGCGGGGCTTCCCGCGTCAGTAACTCGTCGATGTCGGCCACGGGGTCTGATCCACTCCAGCCCCGCCGATTAGGGTGCGCGGCATGGCCGGCGCAAGGCCTCAGGCCGTCGCGTCGGCGGAAGCGGACGTCGATGCGGCCCCATCGAGGGGTGGAAGGCCCAGTCGCGCAAGCGCCGCATCGATCCGCAACCGCACCTGCGCCTGCGCCCCGCCGCCGGCCCTGCGGCTGAGCTCGCCACGGACGTGGAAGGCGAACGGCTCGCCCCGCCACAGGAACTCTTCCCAGCCGAGGGCGCGGACATCCGGGTGGCCGTGGGCCTGAAAGCCGCGCGGGACAACGCCCCGCCTGGGCACATACCGGCGCGCGTCGGGAGCCAATGCTTCGATCCAGGCCACGCATTGCAAGGGCGAGACCGCCGGAGGCATGAAACCGTCGCGAGGGCTGAACACGGCGGTGAGCAGCTCGGCCCCGACGCCCGGGTCCGAGGCGGCCGCCTGTGCGAGGCGGAAGCCGGTGTCACGGGCGCTGCCGATGCTGCGGCGCTGGCGCAAGTCCTCACGGACGGCGTTTGCGAGCCGGGCCAGCAGATATCCCCTCGCCTTGGCGGGCGCCTCGGCCTTCAGGCGCAGGTAGTGGGTCCAGATCGGCGAGGCCCACCGCCGGCCGCCGCCCACGAGGTCCGGCATGAGCAGTCCCGCCGACCAGGGCGCGCGCTCCAGGTCCAGGACCATGAGGTGGGTGCAGGGAAAGCCGCGGTACTTCTGGTACCAGCGCGGGCTCCAGGGCGCCCCGAAGGCGGCGAGGCCTTCGGCCTGCATGTGCGCCAGCACCCGCTCGATCCAGCCCGGCCGCAGGACGTAGAAGTCCGGATCCATGATGATGACGAAACGCGTGCCGACGTGCCGCATCGCCAGCTCGAGCGCGGCGGCGTGGTGATAGCTGCCGAGATATTTCTGCAGCAGCCTCCGGCGTTCGGGCTCGTCGTCGCCGCCGGCCGCCGAGGCCGCCAAAGCCTCGGCGTGCACCGCGCCCAGCGAGGGGCCCTGCAGGATGCGGGCGCCGGGCGCGATCTGCCCCATCGTCTCCGGATCCGCCAGCCCGCCGCCCTGCGAATGGACATCCGGATTGTCGACCACCAGCCAGGTCGTCGTGGTGGAGGGATTGAGCCGCGAGGTCAGCTGATGGTTCAGGCCGACCAGCCTCCGGTGCAGCGGCGTGGCCACCGTGCAGAGGCTGACCGCCGGGCCGGGCACGCGGGCTAGGACGCCCGCGCCTGAGGCGGACGCGCAGGCTTCTGGTCGGGCACGCCGAGCAGCGTCTTCACCAAGGCGACGCGGGCATGGCGGCCCGCCCGCCGCCGCACCTTCTCGCGGAACCGCAGGAATGACTCGGAGGCGGGCTCCAGCGCCACGCAGGCGTCCGCCAGCGCCAGGGCCTCTTCGAAACGCCCGAGCCTGCAGGCGATGTCGGCGCTGAGGTGCACCACGCCCGGCCGGTTGGGCTGCTGGTTGCGCGCCCGCCGGGCCGCCTTGTAGGCCTCTTCGTACCGGCCGGCTCCCCGAAGCGCCTGCGCGAAGGCGTAATATCCGCCGTAGGCTCCGCTCCCGCGGCGCACCGAGAGCTTGATCCAGTGCACCGCCTCGGTGAACTCCTTCTGGTCGAACAGAAAGCGGCCGAACTCGAGCAGAACCAGGCCTTCCTCGGGCGCGCACTTGGCCGCGGCGCCGAAAGCCTTGCGCGCCTTCGGGATGTCGCCGGCGGCGAGGGCCTCCTTGCCCTTCTGGACCAGGGCGAAGGCCTTGGCCGCGGCGGCCGCGGCCTCGCTCGCCGGTTCGGCCGTCTCTGCGTCGTTGCCGGCATAGGCCTCGATCATACGCAGCACGTTGAGGCGGACGATCGCGTCGGAGGCGTGCGCCTGGTCGTCGCGCCAGGCGCGCTTGCGGTCGGACAGCACGACGCTTTCGTAGCTCGGGAAATAGTCCACGTTGTCGTGGCGTCGGACGAAGGCTTCCACCGCGGCCCGCTGCACCGCCTTGGAGTAGGTGTTGGCCGTCAAAACCTCCCCGCCGGTGAAGGTGGTGTTCATGGCCACCGGCGAGACGGTCACCAGCATCCGGACCTCGGGGTGGCCGAGGGTAACGAGCAGGGCGCGGATGTCTTCCAGCGCGTGCAGGATCTGTTCGTAGTCCAGCAGGTGGAACTGGTAGCGCTCCGGTATCGGCTCGCGCCGGCGGACGGGCAGCACGCCGTTCAGGTAGAGGCCGGTCTGGGTGTCGTACCAGGCCTCGGCCAGGCCCAGGGTCATGACGAACACCCGCGCCTGCCCCGCCAGGGCCATGTAGCTGGTGATCGCCCGCCGCCGCTTCCGGACCTCCTCGAGCGGCGAAAGCTGGATCGAGGGATGCAGGTGCGGATCGAACCACTGGCCCGGCTTCAGCTCAAGATAGGCCGCCTCGGGAAACGGCTGCGCCGGATCGAGCGCCCACCTCAGCTCGTTCAGGATCGAGAACACCACATATCGATTCAGCAGGGCGTCGGGATCTGCCTTGAAGCCGAGTTCCTCGGGGGGCGCGAAGCGGCCGGCGGCGATGTTGTAGCCCTCGACCGTGAGCTGCTTTTCGATGTTGCGGGCGAAGCAGGAGCCGACGGTGAAGACCAGTTCCTGCTTGTTGATCCTGAAGGAGGGCGAGAAGCCCGGCTGAGCCATGGGCATCAGGCGCTGGGCCTGCGCCTCGGGCGTGCGCGGCCACCGGGAATTGGCGTTGCGTGTACGGTTCAGGGCCTCGTCGCCGGGCAGGACCAGAAGCGGCATCCGGGGCCTTTCAAGAAGCCGGCGAGGGGCCAGGGAGGAACTTCAGCATTCTAGCTCTCAAAGCATCGGCCATGACGAGATAATGGCGGCTTCGCTTGCGCATGCTGGCCGGGTCGACGTCGAAATCAAGGCGAAGCAGACGGCGCCCGTAGAAGGTCTGGTGCGCGGCCAGCCGGAGATCCTGGATCCATACGTCGCCGGGGTCGAAATAGATCACGTGCTTGGGCTGGTCCTCGCTCCACGCGACCGGCGCGTCGCCGAAGGCCGCTTTTCCGAGGGCGGCGAGCACAGCCGGCGCGGGCGCCGCGCGCAGCAGGGGCGGCGGCAGGCTGGGCCCGTAGCGCTCCGCCAGGTCCTCCAGCCGCGGGCCGCTCATCCAGATGCACGGCTGGTTGTCGAGGTTGACCAGCAAGGTGGCGCGCTGGGTCTCCGGATCGGCCGGAACCTCCAGGTGCAGAGGCTCGCCCCTGACCTCGGCGAGCCGCCAGCTGATCTGCGGCCGGCGTGGCCGGTAACCGGCGAACAGCGCTGCGTGCACAGGCAGGATCTGCGCATAGATCGCCTGCATTTCCGACTTCAGCCGTCGCGCGAGGCGACGCGGGAGCCGGGCGGCGGCGAGCGAGGCGTCCAGCAGCTCGTCGCGACCGCCGCCGCTTTGCGCCGGGGCGCTGCGCAGCTCGGCCAGGGCCGGAAACCGGTCCACGGGCAGGCCGCCCCAGAAATCGTGGTCGATCTGAAGCCGGAGCTTGCGCAGGAAGGTGAGCTGGCCGGTCTCAAACTGCCGCGTCAGGCTGGGCAGCTCGGCCTGCGGCGACTCCAGCCGCACGGCGCCCACCGTCCCGATGTAATCGGCCAGTTCCGGATGCTTGAAGATGACCGCCAACAGCGCTCCCCGTCCGGCGGGGGCTCAGCCGCCGGGCTGCTGATCTAGCCGCAACGGCCCGCTCCGGCCACCCTTGCGGCTGCGGTCCGAGCAGGCGCCCCCCAAAAGCCGCGCCCTGGTGGCGAGGGCCCGTGTCGGTTGGGCGGATTGTGCTTCAGCACGAAGGCTAGGGACGTCTTCAACATCTGCGGGCGGCCGTCCTCGCCGGTGAGCCAGTGATCCTGTCCGGCCTGTTCGACCGGCTCCGCCGGCTTGTGTGCGGATTTCAGAGCGCCTCCATCTTCCGGCGCTGCTCGATAGGCGCGAGCGTATCGTCAAGCCGTCGCCGCACTTGACCCCGCATCCTACGCCGCTGCCGGCTCGCGCCTGGACTGGCCAGGACGGCCTGCTCCCGCCCAGCGGCCGACCAATCGCGCGCAGCGGTCGTGCAACCGCCGCGCGCGCCTTGACATCTCGGCCCCCGCGCGCTGCAGCGTGCCGTCCTTGCTGGGGAGCCGATCGATGAAATGCGCAACCGCCCTGGGCCTCGTGCTGGCCCTTGCCGCCGCCTCGACCTCTCGGGCCGCGACCTCCGATCCCCTGGCCCCGATCGCCGCCGGGCCGCCGCCGCCGCAGGCCCCGGTCAAGCCGGTGGTCGAGACCCTGTTCGGCAAGACCGTCACCGACAACTACCGCTACATGGAAGCGCTGGATCCGACGACGGTGGATTGGATCAAGGCGCAGGGCCGCTACACCCGTCGGGTGCTGGACTCGATCCGGCCGCTGGCGGAGCTGCAGAAGCGGGTCGCCGCCTTCACCGGCAGCTTCGGCTTCATCCAGGACTACGCCGCCTATGGCGACCGCGTGTTCTATCAGGAGCGCGCGCCGGGGTCGGACAACTTCGACCTGATGGTCCGCGACAGCCTCGGCGTGCGCAAGCTGGTCGACATCGCCGCGCTGCGGGCCAGGCACAACGGCGAGCCCTTCGCCATCAACTACACCCTGGCGTCTCCGGACGGCTCCAAGATCGCCGTCGGCATCTCCCAGGGCGGCTCCGAAGCCGCGCAGATCTTCGTCTATGACGCGGCGACCGGGGCCCAGATCGCCGGCCCGATCGACCGGGCGGAGTTCGGCGCCACCTCCTGGAGCGACGATTCCAAGCAGGTCTATTTCATCCAGCTGAAGGCGCTCGGACCGAACGACCCGGGCACCGAAAAGTACCGCGACCCGTCGCTGATGGCGTGGGATCTCACTTCGGCGCCGGTGCCGCTCTACGGTTCGCGGACCGGCCACGGCCCGAAGTTCGGCCCTGACGAGACGCCGGTGCTGGAGATCGGCGTCACCACGCCGGTGGCGGCCTTGGTCTCGCAGAACGGCGTGCAGAACGAGATCAAGGTGTGGACGGCGCCGGTGGAGCGGGCGGCCGATCCGAGCGCGCCGTGGACGCTCCTGCTGGACCGGGTCGATGGCGTCACCAGCCTGTCCGCCAGGGGGCAGGATCTGTTCCTCCTGAGCCACAAGGACGCCCCCACCTTCCAGGTGCTGCAGCTGCGCGCCGGCGCGCCGATGTCGGCGGCGCAGGTGCTGGTCCCGCCCGATCCCCGCCGCGTCATCGAAGGTATCTACGCGGCCGCCGACGGCCTCTACGTCTCGAGCCGGGAGGGCGCCTATTCGCGCCTGCTGCGCGTGCCGACGGGAACCTCGCGGATCGAGGAGGTCGCTCTCCCGGCCAAGGGCCACATCTCCACGGTGTTCGCCGATCCGCGCCGGCCCGGGGTCACCCTCTCGCTGGAGAACTGGGTGATGCCGCCTTCCGAGCTGCGCTACGACCCGGCGACGAACGGCTTCACCGACCTGCACCTGGGCGCCGCGGGCGCCATCCGGGCGGGCGACTATACGGTGAGCGACCTGCAGGCCCCGGCCCGCGACGGGGTGATGGTGCCGCAGTCGCTGATCCAGCCAAAGGCCCAGGCCACGCCCGGCGTCACCGTGATCGAGGCCTACGGCTCCTATGGCGTATCGGAGCTCGCCGACTTCAGCACGCGGCGCTCGGCCATGCTCAACGAGGGGATCAACTACGCGATCTGCCACGTGCGCGGCGGCGGCGAGCTCGGCGAAGCCTGGCGACTCGCCGGCAAGGACGCCAACAAGCACAATACCTGGCAGGACATCATCGCCTGCGGCGAGGACCTGATCGCCCGGGGGGTCACGTCCAAGGACCGCCTGTTCATCATGGGCGGCTCGGCGGGCGGCATCACCATGGGCCGCGCCATGACCGAGCGGCCCGACCTGTTCGCGGGGGTGATCGACGTGGTGCCGGCGGCCAACACCATCCGCTCGGAGTTCTCCCCGAACGGGCCGGACAACATCCCCGAGTTCGGCTCGATCACCGACCAGCAGGGGTTCAGGAACCTCTACGACATGGATTCGGTCCAGCACGTGCGGCCGGGCGTGGCCTACCCGCCGGTCCTGATCTCGACCGGGCTGAACGATCCGCGCGTGTCGCCATGGGAGCCGGCGAAGTTCGCCGCCGCCCTGCAGGCCTCGGGCGACCCCAATCCGGTGCTGCTGCGGGTGGACGAGCAGGCCGGCCACGGCATCGGCAGCACCAAGACCCAGGGCGACCTGCTGGCCGCCGACTGGATCGCCTTCGTGTTCTGGCGGGCCGGCCGGCCCGGCTGGCGGCCGGGGGCGTGACCGCCCCACCCCGGCGCCGGCGCGCCGGGGCCGCGGCGGGGTCTAGCCCAGAGCGGTGACCACCGCCTTGCGGTCGACCGCGGCTTCGCGGGTCTGGGTCTCGAGCATCTTGCGGTAGGTCGCCAGAGCCTGCCCGACCACCTGGTCCATGTTGTAGTAGCGGTAGGTCGCCAGCCGCCCGACGAAGCTGACGTTGCGGGTCTGCAGCGCCAGGGCTTCGTACTTCTTGAAGAGCGCCTGGTTCTCGGGCCGCGGCACCGGGTAGTAGGGATCGCCCTCGGCGCGGGGGTACTCGTAGGTGATCGAGGTTTTCGGCGAGATCTGGCCGGTGAGGTGCTTGAACTCGGTGACCCGGGTGTAGGGGACGTCCTCGGCGGGGAAGTTCACCGTCGCCACGTCCTGGAACCACTCCTGGTCAAGCGTCTCGTGCCGGAACTCGAGCGACCGGTAGGGCAGCTTCCCGAAGCGATGGTCGAAATATTCGTCCACCGGCCCGGTGAAGACGGTGTGGTCATAGACCAGCTCGTCGCGGACGTCCTCGTACTCGACGCCGACCATCACATCGATGTTGGGGTGGTCGAGCATGTTCTCGAACATCCGCGTGTAGCCGTTCAGCGGCATCGCCTGGAAACTGTCGGTGAAGTAGCGGTCGTCGGTGTTGGTCCGGGTCGGCACCCGGGCGGTCACCGACTTGTCGAGCTCGGACGGGTCCATGCCCCACTGCTTGCGCGTGTAGCCCTGGAAGAAGGTCTCGTAGAGCTCGCGGCCGACCTTGGAGATCACCACGTCGGCGGAGGTGCGGATCACGTCCACCGGCTCGGCGCGGCTCTCCAGGAAGGCCTCGGCCGCCTCGTCTGACTGCAGATCGAGGCCGTAAAGGGCGTTGAGCGTAGTGCGGTTGATCGGCATCGGCACGAGCAGGCCATCGACGCTCGCCAGCACCCGGTGCTCGTAAGGGCGCCAGGCGGTGAAGCGCGACAGATAGTCGGCCACCTCCCGCGAGTTGGTGTGGAAGATGTGCGGGCCGTACTTGTGGATCAGGATGCCGGCGGCGTCCTTCATGTCGTAGGCATTGCCGCCGATGTGCGGACGCCGGTCGATCAGCATCACCTTCTTGTTGGATCCCGCCGCCAGGCGCTCGGCGATCACCGAACCGGCGAAGCCGCCGCCGACCACCAGATGGTCGTAGGGCTTCTTGCGGTTGGACGGCCGGATCGCCGGCGCCGCCAGCGCGGCGTTCGCCGGCAGCTGAGCCGGGGCGTGCTCGGCCGCGGCCTGGTCGATCAGGCTCGACATCTGGGCGAAGGTCCGGTCCCAGGAAAGCTCGGCCAGGGTCTTGTCGACCTCCGTGAGCCAGGCTCCGTCCTTGGGCAGGGCCAGCGCCCGCTCGCAGGCCTGGACGAAGGCTTTGGGCGTGTCGGCGATGCCGACCGCTTCCAGGTCGCCGTAGTGCCGGATCACGTCGGTGATCGGGGTCGAGACCACCGGCTTGCCGCCCGCCAGGTATTCCGGGGTCTTGGTCGGGCTGATGAACCGGGTGGACTCATTGATGGCGAAAGGCATCAGCGCCACGTCCCAGCCGGCCAGATAGCCGGGCAATTGGTCGTAGGTCTTGCCGCCCAGGTAGAAGATGTTGGCCCTTTGCGGCAGGTCGGCCGGATCGATCTTCACCACCGGTCCGACGATCACCAGGTTCCAGTCCGGCCGGGCGTCGGCCACCGCCGCCAGGAGGCCGAGGTCCATGCGCTCGTCGACCACGCCATAGAAACCGAGCCGCGGACGCCCGATCGGCGCCTGGTCATCCGGATCCTGCCGGTCCGCCCGGGCCTGGGCGAAGTGGCCCCGGTCGACGCTGGAGGGGAAGGGGTGGATGTTGCGGTGCAGGTTCTGCTTGGCCTCGTAGAGGCTGTAGCCGCCGGTGAACACCACGTCCGCCAGGCCCAGCAGCTCCTGCTCCAGCCCGATCAGCTCGGGCGGGGCGAAGCGGAAGTTGGCCAGCTCGTCCATGCAGTCATAGACGGTGCAGACGGCCTTCAGGTGACGCGAGAACGGCAGCATCATCGGGGTATAGTACCACCGGACCAGCTCGCCGGCGTTGGCCCCGACCAGCCGGTCGAGCAGCCCCTTCAGGATCTCGGTTTGTTGCGCCGCAGCGAGGCCTTCCGGCAGCTTCGGGGTGGCCACCACCACGCCGTGCTCGGGGTCGAGCCGGGTGTCGAGGCTGGCCGGCTCGCCCGCCGGCGCGGCCACCGGCTCTTCCCAGTAGATCACCCGCCGGTCGGCCGCGAAGCGGCTCATCAGGTGCTGCGGGCGCTGGAACACGAAGTCCCATCGCAAGTGCGAGAAGCAGATCAGAGTCTGGCCTCGGCCGCGCGCGCGGAACTGAGGAAGGAGAAGGGCGCTCGGCCCTGCGCTCTGCGGAAGCCACTGCTGAGTCAAAGCCCGACCTCTGTGATGAAGGAAAACCTGTGGAGATAACCCGCTTTCACTGAATTAGTTCCCGACTTAGAGACTAAGGGGGTAAGTGAAGATAATACATCGCAACAAATGATAATTTCAGGAATTCATATGCCTGACTGTACGTTACAACGAATGGCAATCCAAATCATCTATAGCTGAGCCATGCGTCTGATTTTCCCCCATACTTGCCCAGCGATCGGGCATGGGCTCTGCAGGCCCTGTATGATTTATGGGCGGCCCGGATCGAGCCTCGGCGGGACAGCAAAGCTTGTGTTGCAGTGCGCAACAAACGGGCCGCTCCAATGGCCGGCCTTGATCGGCGGAACCGTTGCCGCCAGAGCGAGTTGCGGGTGAGTGCGGCCTTAAGCGACGCCGCGGCGGACCCTACAGGCGGCGATGGATGCTCTGGAGCTCTGGGGCGGGCACGAATGCACGGTCAACCGTGTCGGCGACCACTATTTCGACCAGACCCGGCGCAGCGGCCACCACGAGCGGCTTTCCGACCTCGACCTGTTCGCCGGCCTGGGCGTCGCCGCCCTGCGCTATCCGGTGCTGTGGGAGCGGATCGCGCCGCGGCGGCCCGATGAGCTCGACTTCGCCTGGTCCGACCAGCGCCTCGGCCGCCTGCAAGAGCTGAACGTCCGGCCGGTCGTCGGCCTGACCCACCATGGCTCCGGCCCCCGCTACACCAGCCTGCTCGACGACAGCTTCGCCACCGGCCTCGCCGCCTTCGCCGGCCGCGTCGCCGAGCGCTATCCCTGGGTCACGGACTGGACCCCGGTCAACGAGCCCCTGACCACCGCCCGCTTCTCGGCGCTGTACGGCCACTGGTACCCGCACCTGCGCGACGAGTCGGCGTTCTGGGTGGCCTTGCTGAACCAGATCGACGCCACCCGGCTGGCGATGCGCGAGATCAGGGCCCGCAACCCCGCCGCCCGGCTGGTCCAGACCGAGGACCTCGGCCGCACCTACTCGACCCGGGCGGTGGCGCACCAGGCGAGCTTCGACAACGACCGCCGCTGGATGACCTGGGACCTGCTGGCCGGCCGCGTCGGGCCCGGCCACCCGCTGTGGCGCCGCCTCGCCGGCTTCGGCCTGGCCGAACGCCTGAAGGCGATCGCCGACGACCCCTGCCCGGCCGACGTGGTCGGGGTGAACCACTATCTGACCAGCGACCGCTTCCTTGACCACCGCGCCGAGGCCTATCCGCCCGAGCGCCGCGGCGGCAACGAGTTCATGAGCTTCGCCGACGTCGAGGCCGTTCGCGTGCTGCAGCCCGGCCCCGAGGGCCTGGAGGGGGTGCTGCAGGAGGCCTGGGAGCGCTACGGCGCCCCCCTCGCCGTCACCGAATGCCATAACGGCTGCACCCGCGACGAGCAGATGCGCTGGCTGTGGGACGCCTGGGACGTAGCCAAGCGGCTGCGGGCCCGCGGCATCGAGGTGCAGGCCGTCACCGCCTGGGCGCTTCTGGGCGCCTATGACTGGAACAGCCTGCTGACCCGTAACGACCGCCATTACGAATGCGGCGTGTTCGACCTGCGCGGCGGGGAGCCCCGCCCCACCGCCGTCACCGGCCTGATGCGCCAGCTGGCGGCGGGCGAGGCGCCCTCGCATCCCGCCCTCGCCTCGCCCGGCTGGTGGCGGCGCGACATCCGCCTGCAGTTCCAGCCCGTGTTCCGCACCCTGCATTCGGTCGAGCCCCGCCGCGAGCGCCGCAGCCTGCCGGCGACCCACCGGCCGATCCTGATCGCCGGCGCCACGGGAACCCTCGGCAAGGCGCTGGCTCGCACCTGCGAATGGCGCGGCCTGGACTATGTGCTGACCGACCGCCGCCAGCTCGACCTTCGCGACGACGCCTCGATCGCCCGCGCCCTGATCGCCTTCGGGCCCTGGGCCGTGATCAATGCGGCCGGCTGGGTTCGGGTCGACGACGCCGAGAGCGAGCGGGAGGCCTGCCTCGAGGCCAATGCGGCCGGCGCTCTGGCGCTCGGGCGCGCCTGCGCGGCCGCGGACCTGCCCCTGGTCTCCTTCTCCAGCGACCTGGTGTTCGACGGGCGTCAGGACCGGCCCTACGTCGAGAGCGATCCGACCGGGCCCCTGAACGTCTATGGCGAGAGCAAGGTCCTGGCCGAGCGGGGTCTGATGGCCGTGGGCGGCCGCAACCTGGTGGTCCGCACCGCCGCCTTCTTCTCCCCCTACGACCCCTACAACTTCGCCGCCCACGTGGTCCGTGAGCTGGCTGGCGGCA
>FTHL01000309.1_pt1 | contig 53084 bp, 23 predicted proteins | sample 1640951 | NCBI WGS metagenome assembly FTHL01 (sample SAMEA3914788, study PRJEB12502) | metagenome | biome: forest; material: soil | place: Canada | collected 2011-07-03 | depth 0.1 m
CGGGTCGTCGGCCTGCGGCAGGCCGCGCAGGAACTCCAGCGCCGCGCGGTCCAGCTCCAGCGCCCCGGCGGCCGCCAGGGTCAGAGCCCGGCCGGGCGCCCCCCTGGCCATGGCCGCCACGCGCGACGCCTCCTCGGGCGCGAGCCCGGTCCGCTCGGCCAGGAAGGCGGCCACCGCCGCGTCGCTCCAGGGCCGGAACAACAGCCGCCGGCAGCGCGAGCGGATGGTCGGCAACAGCCGTCCCGGCGCGTGGCAGACCAGGAACAGCACCCCGCGCGGCGGCGGCTCCTCCAGGGTCTTGAGCACGGCGTTGGCGGCGTTGGCGTTGAGGTCGTCGGCGGCGTCGATGATCGCCACCCGCCAGGGCGAGACCGCCGGGCTCTTGGCGAAGAACTCGGGCAGGCGCCGGGCCTCGTCCACGGGGATGGACTTGCGCGCCCGTCCATCCTCGTCGAGGCGCTCCAGCACCAGCAGGTCCGGGTTGGAGCGGGCGGCGACCTGGCGGCTGACGGGATGCTCGGGATCGGCGCCCAGGAGCCCGTGCGCGGGGTCCGGGGCCGCGCCCAGCAGCCGGCGCGCGGCGCGATAGGCGAAGGTGGCCTTGCCGACGCCCTCGGGCCCCACCAGCAGCCAGGCGTGGTGCATGCGCCCGCGCTCGAGCGCGTCCAGCCACGCCTGCTCGGCGGCCTCGGCGCCCTCGAGGTCCTGCATCTGGCGCGGATGGAGGGCGTCCGGCTCGGCCATCAGGCGGCGACGCCCAGCCGCGCCTCGACGGCCGCGAGCACCCGCTCCGCCACCGCCTCGACCGGGCCGGCCGCGTCGACCAGGACGCAGCGCTCAGGCGCCTCGGCGGCGATCGCCCGGAAGGCGGCGCGCAGGCGTTCGTGGAAGCCGTGGCCCTTGTCCTCGAAGCGGGTCTCCGCGTCCTGGCGGCCCGCGGCGCGCCCCAGCCCGGCCTCGGCCGGCAGGTCCAGCACCAGGGTCAGGTCCGGCGTCAGCCCGTCCAGCACCTGGGCCTCCAGCAGCCGGATCAGCTCCAGCGGCCCGTCGGCGGCCAGCCCCTGGTAGGCGCGGGTGGAATCGATGAAGCGGTCGCAGACGACCCAGGCGCCCCGCGCCAGCGCCGGCGCGATCAGCCGCTCGATGTGGTCGCGCCGGGCGGCATAGACCAGCAGGGTCTCGGCCATCGGCGACCATCGGTCGGCCGCGCCCTGGACCAACAGGCCCCGGATCGCCTCGGCCCCCGGAGAGCCTCCGGGCTCGCGGGTGACCACCACCTCCAGGCCGCCGCCCCGAAGGCGCTCGGCCAGGCGCCGGGCCTGGGTGGATTTCCCGACCCCCTCCCCGCCTTCGAAAGTGATGAAACGGCCGCGCGCCACGGCCTCACATTGAGGCTTTCGCCGCCCCGCGCAAGCCGGCCCGAAGGCTCAGCCAGGGCTCAGTAGAGGGCTCCGGCGTCCGGCTGCGCCTGGGCGTCCACCGAGGCCAGCATGATCCCGCCGCTGTCGGCGAACCCGGCGGGCCCGAGGAACTTCACCTTCACCCGGGCGGTGCCCTGACGGGTGAAGCCCAGCCGGTCGGCCGCGGCGCGCGACAGGTCGATGATCCGGCCCGACGCGAACGGCCCACGGTCGTTCACCCGCACCCGCACGCTCTTGCCGTTGGCGAGATTGGTGACCTCCACCACGCACGGAAGCGGCAGGGTCTTGTGCGCGGCGGTCAGGAGCTGCGGATCGAAGCGCTCGCCGATGGCGGTGCGGCGGGTCCCGGCGGGATAGCTGTACCAGGAGGCCAGCCCCTTCTCCTCGAAGTGGGCGTCGACCTTCGGCGTGTAGCGCCGCCCGCCGACCTCGTAGGGCCGCAAGGTGGAGCTGCGATAGGGCTCCGCGCCCGTGGCCCGCAACGGCGCCGGACTGGCGCAGGCGGCCAGGCCGCAGACGGCGAGCGCCGCCAGCCCGGCGCCGATCCGCTCCCTGCCCTGCATGCCCAAGCCTCCGATGAGAAGCGGGCATGGTGAACCGTCGTGTTTGCGGGCGGGTTAAGCGGCATGGTTAACGGGCGCCGGGCGCTTTAGCCGCCCGAGCACGCCTGCTAAGAGGCCCGCCAACGGATGGGTGGCCGAGCGGTTGAAGGCAGCGGTCTTGAAAACCGCCAGGGGTTCACGCCCCTCGTGGGTTCGAATCCCACCCCATCCGCCACGTCCCAGCCGGCCGCCCTGTCCCCTACCCGCGACCGATGAACGGCATCGCCGTGGCCATCACGGTCATGAACTGCACGTTGGCGTCCAGCGGCAGGCTGTCCATGTAGGCCACCGCCTCGCCCACGTGGGCGACGTCCATCACCGGCTCCGGCGCGATGGCGCCGTTGGCCTGGGGCACGCCGCGCGACATGGGCGACGCCATAGCGCTGGCGGCGTTGCCGATGTCGATCTGCCCGCAGGCGATGTTGAAGCGGCGGCCGTCCAGCGACGCCGACTTGGTGAGGCCCGTGACGGCGTGCTTGCTGGCCGTGTAGGCGATCGAGCTCGGGCGGGGGCTGAAGGCTGAGATCGAGCCGTTGTTGATGATCCGTCCGCCCTGCGGCTGTTGCGTCTTCATCACCGCGAACGCGGCCTGCAGGCAGAAGAAGGCGCCGGTGAGGTTGGTGTCGATCACGGTGCGCCAGTCCGCCTCCGGCAGGGCCTCGAGCGGCGCGGCCGGGGCGCCCAGGCCGGCGTTGTTGAACAGCAGATCGACGCGGCCGAAGCGCTCGACCGCGCGGTCGAACAGGGCCGACACCGCCGCGCGGTCGCGAACGTCGGTGGGCGCGCACAGGGCCTCGGCTCCGCCGAGCAGGGCCTGCGTCCCGGCCAGGGCGTCGGCGCGACGGCCGGCCAGGACCAGGCGGTAGCCGCGCTGGGCCAAGGCGGAGGCGACCGCCCGGCCGATGCCGCTGCCCGCGCCGGTGATGACGGCGACCTTGCCGGTCATCCGGCTGGCGCCTGGGTCATGGTTCGGCTCCTTCCGCCCCGAGGGTACGCCCAGGACGGCTGCGCCTGAAGCCCAGGCCCGTTCGTGCGAGGCTGCGGCTCGCGTCCCGCAGGCTGGATGAAGCGCGCGCGCCCGGACAACCGCGGGTAGTTCGATCCCCTGCGGTTTTTCTCAATCAGTCCTCGACGGGTAGGCCGGTGTTCGGTTAGCGTCGAGACGAGCCGGCGCGACCGCGGCCTGCGATCGCCCGCAACCTGGCCGCGCGTCAGGTCATTGGAGGGCGCGTATGACAACGCCAAGGGCGGCGAGCGATTTCAACGCCGACGGCCAGTCGGACCTCCTGTGGACCAGCAGCCAGTGGGACGAGACCACCACCTGGACGCTCACCGGCTCAAATCCGATCACGGCGCACGGCAACACCTTCGCCGGCGCCTCCATGCCCCCGCCGTGGCAGATCGAGGGCGCGGCCAACATCGGCGGGGACAGCGCTTCCGACATTGTCTGGCGCAACACCTCCACCGGGGCGCTGGACGTCTGGATCGCCAGCGGCGGCGGCTTCATGCAGGACGAGTACGTAACTTCCGCGCCGCTGGATTCGACGCTGCTGGGCTTCGGCGACTTCCTTGGCAACGGCAAGGACGACCTGTTCTTCCGCAAGGCCGACGGGAGCTTCTCGATCTGGCAGCCGACCCTGAAGTTCGGCTGGGACCCGGACAGCATCACCGGGACCATGGACCCGTCCTACACGCTGCAGGGGATCGCCGACTTCAACGGCGACGGCAAATCGGACCTGATCTGGCGCAACGCCGCCGGGGCGTTCACCATCTGGGACGCCAAGTCGCCCTCCGGCTTCACCAAGGACGTCTACGTCAACGCCGCGGTCGACCCCTCCTGGCAGATCATCGCGCTCGGTGATTTCAACGGCGACGGCAAGGCCGACATCCTCTGGCGCAACGTCGACGGCACGGTGACCGAATGGCAGGGCGACGGCGCGGGCTTCGCCGGCAACGTCTATGTCAATTCCGGCATAGATCCGTCGTGGACGCTCGCCGGGACCGGCGACTACAACGCCGATGGCAAGACCGACCTTTTGTGGCGGACGCCCTCGGGCGCCTTCAGCATCTGGACCTCCACGGGATCGGGCTTCACCCCGGACGCCTACACCAACAGCTCCGTGACGCCGGACTGGACCTTGGTCTCCGACCGCAACGGCGGCCTGGCGGCTACGCTCGCCCCGCCCCCTGCTCCTGTCGTCCAGCACGTCGCCAACGACTTCAACGGCGACGCCCATTCGGACCTTCTCTGGCGCAACAGCGCCTACAGCGCGACCACGACCTGGTGGGTGACCGGCTCCGGTGACCACGTGCAGGTCCAGGGCAACACCTTCACCGACTCCTCGATGGGCGCCCAGTGGCAGATCCAGGGGACCTTCGACTTCAACGGCGACGGCCTCTCGGACATCGTCTGGCGCAACGGATCGACCGGGGCCCTGTCGATCTGGGACGCGACCTCGGGCGGGTTCGCCAAGGACTCCTACGTCGACAGCTCGCAGGCCCCGGGCGTGTTCCTGGAGGCCCTCGGCGACTTCAACGGGGACGGCAAGGGCGATCTGCTCTGGCGGGGCGCCAACGGGAGCATCTCGATCTGGCAGTCGACCGGCTCGGATTTCGTCCACGACAGCTACGTCGACACCCTCGACCCCTCGTGGAAGATCCAGGGCGTCGGCGACTTCAACGGCGACGGCAAGACCGACATCCTGTGGCGCAACACCAACGGGACCTTCAGCATTTGGGACTCGACGGGGTCGGGCTTCACCAAGGACGCCTACGTCAACCCCTCGGTCGACACGACCTGGCACGTGGCCGGCGTGGGCGACTTCAACGGCGACGGCTGCGCCGACATCCTGTGGCGCAACAACGACGGCACGCTCACCGAATGGCGGGGCGACGGCCACGGCTTCGCCGGCAACGTCTATGTCAACACCAGCCTGGGCCCGTCCTGGCATGTGGACGCGGTCGGCGACTACAACGGCGACGGCAAGGCCGACATCTTGCTGCGCAACGATTCCGGCGCCTTCAGCATCTGGACGTCGACGGGGACCGGGTTCACTCCGGACGCCTACACCAACCCGGCGGTGACGTCGGACTGGGTCCTGGCCTCGCACGACTATCATTTGGTCTGAGCCGCCGGCCTGACACACTCGGCCGGCCGACCCGCAAGCCCGCCACGGTCCCGGCCGCGGCCTCCCGCCACGGGCGATTTGGTCTTTTCCGGACCATGAGTTGAGCTAGGCTCCTCACGAAGTTGCGGGGTCCGGCATGGCGTGGCGTTGGATGGCGATGGGGCTGGGCTGCGTGCTGGCCGCGGCGGCCATGGGCGGCCGCGCCGAGGCCTCGGCCAAGCCGTCCTACGGCAAGCCCCCGAGCTGGGTGGACGTCGCCCCCCTCCCCGCCGCGCCCCCGGCCGAGGGCGCGCCGGCGCTGCAGGTGCTGCTCGACGACAACCAGTCCCGGCTCGGGCCGGACGGGGATTTCTTCTACTCCCGCCGGACGGTGAAGGTGCTGCGGCCCGAGGCGCTCTCGGACCTGACCAGCGAGACGGTGACGTGGAGCCCCGACACCGAAGACCTGGTGATCCACACCCTGGCGATCCTGCGCGACGGCAAGGTCATCGACCTGCTCAAGGGCAAGCCCATGCTGGTGCTGCGGCGCGAGACCGGCCTGGAGATGGCCATGCTCGACGGCCGCCTCACCGCCACCCGGCAGATCGAGGGGCTGCAGGTCGGCGACGTGCTCGACTTCGCCTGGACCCTGACGCGGCGGGACCCGGTGATGAAGGGCCATTCGGAGGACCCGGAAGGCCTCAGCGCCCGGCAGATCGAGCGCTACCGGGTGAAGATCTCCTGGCCCAGCGGCGATCCGATCCGCTGGCGGGCGGCGCCCGGGCTGGCCGCCCCCACCATCACCACCCACGACGGCCGGACCGAGCTTCTGCTCGACATGTCAAAGGCCAAGCTGCCGGACGCGCCGGTGGGCGCGCCGGCGCGGTTCCACTGGCTGGCGCACCTGGAGGCCTCGAGCTTCACCAGCTGGAAGGAGGCGTCGGCCCTGGTCTCGCCCCTGTTCCAGCACGCCGCCGAGATCGGACCGGACTCGCCGCTCAGGGCCGAGGCCGCCGCCATCGCCGCGCGCTCCGCCGACCCCAAGGTGCGCGCCTTCGAGGCCCTGAAGCTGGTCGAGGAGAAGACCCGCTACTTCTATGTCGGGACCAACGACGGCGGCTACGTGCCGGCCGCGGCGGACGAGACCTGGCGCCGGCGCTTCGGCGACTGCAAGGGCAAGACGGTGCTGTTGCTCTCCCTGCTGCGCCAGCTGGGGATCGCCGCGGAGCCGGCCCTGGTCAGCACCGAGAAGGGCGACGGCCTGGACCAGACGCTGCCAGGCCTCCTGTTCTTCGACCACGTGATCGTGCGCGCCCGCATCGAGGGCCGCACCTATTGGCTGGACGGCACGCGCGAAGGCGATGTGGCGGGCCTTGACTCCCTGCAGGCGCCGGGATGGCGGTGGGCCCTGCCGCTGCGCCCCGGCGGCGCGGAGCTGGAGCCGATCGTGCAGGCGCCGCTCGACCAGCCGATGATGGACGCGCTGATGCGGGTGGACGCCACCAAGGGCCTGGACGCGCCGGCGCCCACCAAGATGGTGCTGCGCCTGCGCGGCGACGCGGCGATCGAGCTGCGCCAGCTCGCCGCCCGCGCCGGCAAGGACGATCTGCAGCGGGCGTTCACGCGCGCCTTCGGCAATTCCCTGCAGTGGTTCGAGCCCAAGACCATCGACTGGCGCGACGATCCCAAGGCGGACGCCTTCGACCTCGACCTCGAGGGCGTCTCGGACCTCGACTGGCGCGAGAACGCCGACGTGCACGCGCGCGAGTTCCGCATGCCGGCCCAGTCCAACGACGTGCGGGCCTTCCCCCGCCGCGAGACCGGGCCCGGGGAGGACACGCCCTTCGCCATGGCGTTCCCGATGTACGTCAAGGCCGTGTTCGAGGTGGCGCTTCCCGACGGCGGCAAGGGCTTCTCGGTCCGCGGTCCCAACCTTTCCAAGACCATCGCCGGCTACGAGATCCAGCACAGCGCCGCCCTGGACGGCAACGTGGCCAGGTTCGTAGGCTCGGTGCGCACCCTCGCCACCGAGATCAGCGCGGACCAGGCCCAGTCGGCCAACAAGGAGCTGCGCCGCCTCGGCGAAGAGCCCGAGCTGATCCGCCAGGACCTGGCGCAGAGCTCCAAGCGCGCCTCGCTTCCCTGAGGCCGGCCCGCGGGACGGCGCGCGCGCTAGGCTTGGCGCCGCGCGCGCCCCTCTGCGTCCCAGCCGCGGTCGAGGGCGTCCGCCGAGGCCGCGGCCAGGGCGTCGTGCTTGGCGAACAGCACCGTGGCGCGCACGACGGCCTCCCGGTCCGGCAGCTGGGCCTGCTCGTCGGCGGCGGCGGCGGTGAAGGCGCGAGCCCGGTCCACCTCGCGCTGGATGGCGCAGAGCGAGCCCCAGGCGGCGATGTCGTCATCGTCCACCTCGTAGACCAGCCTCAGCTCCGGCGGCTGGCCGATGGCGTCGCGGTTCTGCTCCAGCTCCTCCTCGCTGATCTCCAGCCAGGTGCCGACCATCACTCCATACGCATATTCCTTTGGCGGGCCGGCCATGCGGATCCGGCCGGCCGTGGCGTCGGCCACCCACGGGAACAGGTGCAGGTCAATCATGCCGACCGAGCGCTTGCCGCCGGCCGCCAGGATGTACTCGAGGCTGGCGATGCCGACCTCGCGCGTGCGCCGCCGGCCCTTGTCGGCGCTTTCGCGATGCCGCTCGGTGGTGAAGATGCGTGACGATTCCCAGGCCTCGGGCCCCTTCAGGCAGGGCGCGTCGGGCCCGATCATCTCGGGATACTTGTCGACCAGGATGCATTTGTCGGTGGTCGGCCGGATCCGGACCGCGGCCTCGAGGTCCTCGTGGTCGTCCAGGGCCAGGAGATAGACCGTCTTCTCGTCGTCGAAGTCGTCGGCTTCGGCCCCGTCGTAGACCAGGAGGTCCTTCCACCCGCAGCGGTCGTAGAAAGCGTCGCGCCGTCCGGTGAACATCTCCCAGAGCTGGCGACGGTAGAGATGGCGGTTTGCGCGGGTGACTGCGTGGATCATGGGGCGGCCTCCTTGGAGCCTTCGGCGCAAGGCTGACGCGGAAGCCGCAAACGAACAGCTAGTGAAACGACTAGGTGGACATGTGCCCCAGCTCCAGCGCCCGGCGGTACGCCGCCAGCCGCGTGCGCGCGCCCAGCTTGCGCTTGGCGTTCTCCATGTGGAAGGCGACCGTCTTGGACGAGATCGCCAGCTGGTCGGCGATCTCAACGTCGATCAGGCCCTCGCTGGCCCAGCGCAGGCATTGCTGCTCACGCAGGGTGAGCAGCCCCTGCGGCCCGTCCGCCTCGCGCTCGTGCAGGCGCAGCCGCATGGTCGAGAAGATGATGGACACCGCGTCCAGCAGCGGGCGATCGGCGGGCCTGATCGAGCGGCCGCCCGTCATCATCCGCACCACCAAGAGCTCCCCGCCCGGTCCGTAGGCGTGGGAGACGAAGCCCTCGCCCATGCCGGCGTCCGCCGCCTCCCCCCACAGCGCCGTCTCGCGCGCGAGGTCGCGCCCGCTCTGGCGCCGCGACCAGTCCTTGGCGTCGGTCCAGGTGAACATCGGCCGCCCCGACAGCGAAAGCTGGGAGACCGGATCGATCTCCAGGTAGTTCGCCTTGCTCCAGTGGCCGTGCCACTCGTCCAGGCCCCGGGTGGCCAGCATCTCCACCTGGTTGCCGTCGCGCCCCGGCGCCAGCTTCACGCAGCCGAACCGGTCGAACCCGAAGGCCGCGAGAACGGCCACGAACTGGGTCTCCAGTTCGTGCGCGTCCTCGCAGTCCCCCGCGGACTGCAGGAATTTCAAGGCCTGGGCGTGCGAAGCCTCCCACATGCGATCAGAGTTCGCGCCAGCTCGCCCCAGCCATCAAGCAACCTTCAGGCGCACTCGCAACCTCGAACACGCTAAGCGCTTGGCCTTCGCGGGCCGCGGCGCATCGGTCCCGTCGCGGTGGACGCCGCGGCGGCCTTGACCAGCTCGAGGATGGTCGCGCGCAGCCGGGGATCGGCGATGCGGGCGAAGCCGACAACCAGCTCGAGGCCCTGGGAGGTCGCCACGAAGGCCTGGACCTCGCGGTCGACGGCGTCCCCCGCCACGCCCTCCGCGACCGTGGGCGGCTGGGGCAGGCCCTCGAAGAAATAGGCTACCGGAACCCCCAGGAACTGGCCGATCTGGTGCAGCTTGGAGGCGCTGACGCGGTTGGTCCCGCGCTCGTACTTCTGCACCTGCTGGAAGGTCAGGCCCAGGGCGTTGGCCAGGGTCTGCTGGGAGTAGCCAAGCACCTTGCGGCGCATGCGGATGCGCGCGCCGACGTGCATGTCCACCGGCGACGGCCCAAGCTCGGGCGAACCGCCGCCGACGCGTCGCGCGCTCTGCCCCATAGAAATCCTCCTCCCCGGGCGCACGCCCAGGTTTCCCAATCGACGCTTAACACCAAAAGATGGCCTCTATGAAGCTCGTCACGGCCAAGGTCCCGCTCCAGCTTGGCCACAATATGGTCGCGGGGCCGACGCCTGCTGGATCAAGCCGGCGAGAGGGGCGGATGCAGCGGGCCAGGCGCGGACGCTTCCTGACGGGACTGGCGCTGGCGACGGCGTTCAACGCCGCGGTGCTTGGCCTCGCCGGCCTGCAGTCGCCGAAGCTCAGGGCTTTCCTGGTCCCGCCGCGCCCCGAGCCGGCGGTCCCGGTGCTGCTGTGGCCGCGAGCGCCCCGGCCCAGGGTCGAACGGGCCGCCCACAGCCAGGCCCGGCGTCCCCGGCGCCCCGAGGCCGCGCCGCCGGCCGCGGCTCAGCCGGCTCCCGCCCAGGCCGGCGCAGGGACGACCGCCGTCGCGGCGGGGCCCGGCCAAGGCGCGACGGCCGGTTCCGGCGGCTGGCCCGCCTGGGGCGGCTCGGTATTCCGGCGGATCCGCCCGGCGATCGGCTGCGCCCACCCGGAAGGCTACAGGCTCACGGCGTCGGAGCAGGACCGCTGCGACGAGGCGCTGGGCAAAAACGCCGACCCTTGGCCGGGCGGCCCGTTCATCCCCAGGGAAAAGGCCCTCGCGTATGAGCGTGCGCTGCATTGCCGCCGCACCTACGCCGACAACAACACTCCCCTCGGGCCCGGCCAGATGGGCTATATCCCCAGCCTTCGCGAGTGCCCGCCGGGCGACCGGTGATCGGGGCATGGCGGGCCGGCCGAGATCACGCTAGGTCGATCCCGTGCGCACCCAGGTGGCCATCATTGGAGCCGGTCCGGCCGGGCTCCTGCTCTCCCACCTGTTGCGGGTGGAGGGCATAGACAGCGTTGTGCTGGAGCGCCGCAGCCGCGAGTACGTGGAGGCGCGCATCCGCGCCGGGGTGCTCGAGCAGATCACCGTGCAGCTGCTGGAGCGGGTGGGCGTCGGTGAGCGCATGCGCCGCGAGGGGCTGGTCCACGACGGCTTCAACATGGTGTTCGACCAGGCGCGGTTCCGCATCGACCTGAAGCGCCTGACCGGCGGCTCGTCTGTCATGGTCTACGGCCAGACCGAGGTCACCCGCGACCTCGTCGAAGCGGGGCTCGCGCGCGACATGCCGCTGGTGTTCGAGGCCGAGGACGTGGCGCTGCACGGCCTGGACGGCGCCCGTCCCGAGGTGAGCTACGTGCATGGCGGCCAGCCGGGACTGCTGGAATGCGACTTCGTGGCCGGCTGCGACGGCTTCCACGGCGTCTGCAGGGCCTCGATCCCGCCGGCGGCGCTGAAGCTCTACGAGCGCGTCTATCCGTTCGGCTGGCTGGGGATCCTGGCGGACGTCCCTCCGGCGGACCACGAGCTGATCTACTGCAGCCACGAGCGCGGCTTCGCCCTGGCCAGCATGCGCTCGGCGGCGCGCAGCCGGTACTACCTGCAATGCCCGATCGACGAGCGCATCGAGGACTGGCCGGACGAGCGGTTCTGGCAGGAGCTGGAGCTGCGGCTGGGAGAGGGCTTCGCGGCATCGGTGACGCGGGGGCCCTCGATCGAGAAGAGCCTCGCGCCGCTGCGCAGCTTCGTGGCCGAGCCGATGCGCTGGGGACGGCTGTTCCTGGCCGGCGACGCTGCGCACATCGTGCCGCCGACCGGCGCCAAGGGCCTGAACCTGGCGGCCTCCGACGTGCATTTCCTGTCCGAGGCCCTGGCCGCTTACTACCGCGGCGGCGGCATGGCCGGGATCGAGGGCTATAGCGGCCAAGCCCTGGCCAGGGTTTGGAAGGCCGAGCGCTTCTCCTGGTGGTTCACCAGCCTGATGCACCGCTTTCCCGACACCGACGCCTTCGGGCGCCGCATCCAGCAGGCGGAGTTCGACTATCTGAGCCGATCTCACGCCGCCGCCGCCAGCGTGGCGGAGAACTACGTGGGCCTGCCGCTTGAATAGCGGCGCGTTGGACGACTGGTGGAAGGCCGCGGTGATCTACCAGGTCTATCCGCGCTCGTTCCAGGACACGACGGGCGACGGGATCGGCGACCTCAAGGGCATCGAGCGGAGACTGCCCTATCTGGCCGGGCTGGGCGTGGACGCCGTCTGGCTGTCGCCCATCTACCGCTCGCCGATGGCGGACTTCGGCTACGACATCAGCGACCACACCGCGGTCGACCCGCTGTTCGGGACGCTGGCGGATTTCGACGCCCTGGTCAGGACGGCCCATGGGCTCGGCCTGAAGCTGATCCTGGACTTCGTGCCGAACCACACCTCCGACCAGCACCCCTGGTTCATCGACAGCCGGTCCTCGCGCAGCAGCGCCCGGCGCGACTGGTACATCTGGCGCGACCCCGCCCCCGACGGAGGGCCGCCCAACAACTGGCTCTCCAGCTTCGGCGGCTCGGGCTGGGCATGGGACGAAGCCACCGGCCAGTACTACTACCACGCCTTCCTGAAGCAGCAGCCGGACCTGAACTGGCGCAATCCCGCCGTGCGGGACGCCATGTTCGAGGTGCTGAGGTTCTGGCTCGACCGCGGGGTCGACGGCTTCCGCATCGACGTGCTCTGGCACCTGATCAAGGACGACCGCTTTGGCGACAACCCGCCCAATCCGGCGTTCCAGCCCGGCCACCCCGGCGTCGAGCGGTTCATCGAGAGCGCCTCGGCCGACCGGCCGGAGGTGCACGCCCTGATCGCCCAGATGCGGCGGTTCGTCGACGCCTGGCCCGGGCGCGTCCTGATCGGGGAAATCTACCTCCCGCTGGAGCGGCTGGTCCGCTACTACGGGGAGGGCCTGCAGGGCGTGCAGCTCCCCTTCAACTTCCTGCTCCTGAAGACGCCGTGGGACGCGGCGGCGATCGCCGCCCTCGTGCGCCGCTACGAGGACGCCCTGCCGCCCGGCGCATGGCCGAACTGGGTGCTGGGCAACCACGACCGGCCGCGGGTGGCCAGCCGGGTCGGCCCGGCGCAGGCCGCCGCGGCGGCCATGCTGCTCTTGACCCTGCACGGCACGCCGACCCTGTACTACGGCGACGAGCTGGCCCTGCAGGACGTCAATATCCCGCCCCAAGCCATTCACGATCCTTGGGAAAAGCAGGAGCCAGGCCTTGGCCTCGGGCGCGATCCGGTGCGCACGCCCATGCCATGGGACGCCAGCCCCACCGCCGGCTTCAGCTCCGGCGAGCCCTGGCTGCCGCTGAATCCGGACTGGCCGAGCCGCAACGTGGCCAGCCTGGGAATCGATGCCGGCTCGATCCTGAACCTCTACCGCCGGCTCCTCGCCCTGCGCCGCGAGCGGGCGGCCCTGCGCAGCGGCGCCTGCGCGGCGGTCGCGGCCGACCACGGCGTGCTGCGGTTCGAGCGGATGCTCGACGGCGAGCGCCTGCTTGTCGCGCTCAACCTCACGGCCGAGCCCCGGCGGACGCCCAGCCCCACGGGACGGCTTCTGCTGTCCAGCCACGGCCGCGACGATGGCCCGTCCGGCGGTCAGCTCTCGCTGGGCCCGAACGAAGGCGTGGTGATCGAGCTCTAGTCGGCCCGTCGCGGGCGCATCGACTCGACCAGCTCCGGATTCACGTCCTTGGGCATGGCCGCCATCATCGCCTGGTAGCGCGAGGTCACCGCGTCACGCCATTCGCCGTGGGTGATGATGTAGAGCTCGTCCTTGCGGATCGCCTCGACCACCATGTCGCCGACCTGCTCAGGCTCCATCCAGAGGTCGGAGACCTGCCGCTGGCCGAGCCGTTCGGCCGCCGCCTCGAAGGCCGCGCTGGCCTTCATGCCCTGCGGCCGGTTCTGCGCGAGCTGATGGATGTTGCTCTTGATCGGGCCCGGGCACAGCACCGAGACGCCGATGCCGTCCTGCGCCAGCTCGCCGCGGATGGATTCCATGAAGGCGATCACCGCCGCCTTGGCGGTGGCGTACATGGCCATATTGCCCGGCATCACTACCAGGCCGGCGAGGGAGGCGGTGGAGACCACGTGGCCCCCCTCCCCGTGCGCCCGGATGCGGGGGACGAAGGTCTGCACCCCGTTGATCACCCCGCCGAGGTTCACGCCCACGCCGAAGTCCCAGTCCTCGTAGGTCGCCTCCTTGAGCGGGCCCTCGATGCCGACGCCGGCGTTGTTGACCACCACGTGCACCTTGCCGAACACGCGCTCGCTCTCGTCGGCGGCGGCGGCCATGGCGGCGCGGTCGGTGACGTCCAGGCGAATGGCGTGGACGTTGCGGCCCTGCTGGCGCTCCTCGAACCAGGCCATGGCCTCGTCGATGTGGTCCTGGCGCAGGTCGGCGATGACCAGCTTCATGCCGGCCTCGACGAACTTCTTGCCGATGCCGAGGCCGATGCCCGAGGCGCCGCCGGTGACGAAGGCGACCTTGTCGTTCAGATCCTGCACTGAGGCGGCTCCACTAACTGAAGAAGGCGACGCATCGGATGTCGATACTCTCGCGCCGGGGCGTCGGGCCCGGCGCTGGGATCGTCGAACGCGGTGTGCGGCCCCGCCGGAACCAGATCGAGTCCGTGATCCCGGTCTCCACGTAGTTGATCTGCGCCTCGACAGTGTGGAGGCCGCCGTCGGCCGGGCGGATTGCGATCAGGGTGTGGCTCAAGGGAAGGCCTCCCGACAATCCTCGAGCCGGAGGTTGCGCCTCCGGGCGTTGACTTTGTCAAGTCCGAAGCCCCCGCTGAGGCCGCCAGGGCTTCCGCCCCAGGGTCCTATCGCCTAGATGTCCCGCGAACGCGAAACCGATCGCGACCTGGAGCGCCTGGGGCCGGCGCGAAACCCTGGAGGATTCCTGTGCGCAGCTACCTGAAGTTTTACATCGACGGCCAATGGGTGGAGCCGTCCACCGACCGCACCCTCGATGTGATCAACCCCGCGACCGAGGAGTCCGCCGGCAAGATCGCGCTCGGCGCCCAGGCCGACGTGGACAAGGCCGTGGCGGCCGCCCGCAAGGCCTTCAAGACCTGGTCCAAGACTTCGCGCGAGGAGCGCGTCGCGGCGCTCGAGCGCATCGGCCAGGAGTTCGGCAAGCGGATGGGCGACATCGCCGACGCCATCACCGAGGAGATGGGCGCGCCGGCCTGGCTCGCCCAGAACGCGCAGGGGCCGGCCGGCATGGGCCACATCATGACCGCGGCCAATGTGCTGAAGGCCTACAGCTTCGAGGAAGACCGCGGCAAGTCCCGGGTGGTGAAGGAGCCGATCGGCGTGGTGGGCTTCATCACCCCGTGGAACTGGCCGATGAACCAGATCTGCGCCAAGGTCGGCCCGGCCCTGGCCACCGGCTGCACCATCGTGCTGAAGCCGTCCGAGATCGCGCCGTTCTCGGCCCAGATCTTCGCCGAGATCGTCGCCGCCGCCGGCCTGCCCGCGGGGGTGTTCAACATGGTCAACGGCACCGGCCCGGAAGTGGGCGCCGCCATGGCCGCCCACCCGGACATCGACATGATCTCCATCACCGGCTCGACCCGGGCGGGGATCGACGTGGCCAAGACCGCCGCGGCCACGGTCAAGCGGGTGCACCAGGAGCTCGGCGGCAAGTCGCCGAACATCGTGCTGGACGACGCGGACCTGGCCACCGCCATCCCGTCCTCGATCGGCTCGGTGATGATGAACTCGGGCCAGTCGTGCGTGGCCCCCACCCGCATGCTCGCGCCGCACAAGCTGATGGACCAGGTCTGCTCGATCGCCAAGGAAGCGGCCGAGAGCTGGATGCCCGGCGATCCCAAGGGCAACGCCCGCATGGGCCCGGTGGTGTCCGAGGCCCAGTGGAACAAGATCCAGGGCCTGATCCAGAAGGGCATCGAGGAAGGCGCCACCCTGGTCACCGGCGGCCCCGGCAAGCCGGAAGGGCTGGAGACCGGCTACTTCGTCAAGCCGACGGTGTTCCGCGGCGTCACCAACGACATGACCATCGCCAGGGAAGAGATCTTCGGTCCGGTGCTCTGCATCCTCGGCTACGACACCGACGAGCAGGCCATCGAGATCGGCAACGAGACCGAATACGGCCTCGGCGGCTACGTGCAGTCGAGCAACATCGAGCGCGCCCGCAAGGTCGCCCGCGAGATCCGCGCCGGCTATGTGCAGATCAACAACGCCGGCATGGACATCACCATGCCGTTCGGCGGCTACAAGCACTCCGGCAACGGCCGCGAGTTCGGGGACCACGCCTTCGCCGAGTTCCTCGAGCTGAAGTCGATCCTCGGCTACAACCCCGAGGCCGAGGCCGCCGGCGCGCACTGACGCCAGCCCGAGGCGGGGCGGCCGGCGGCGGCCGCCCTTCCCCTTCCCGGCCCCGAGGGGCGAACCGGACACAGCCACATCGACGGGGCGGCCGATGGCGACCTTCGTTCTGCTGCACGGCGCCTGGCAGGGCGGCTGGGCCTACGCCAAGACCGCGCGGCTGCTCCGGGCCGAGGGGCACGACGTCTTCACGCCCACCCTCACCGGCCTTGGCGAGCGCTCGCACCTGTCCAGCCCGGAGATCGACCTCTCGACCCACATCCAGGACGTGGTGAACGTCCTCGAGTACGAGAGCCTGAGCGACGTGATCCTGGTCGGCCACTCCTACGGCGGGGCGGTGATCACCGGCGTCTCCGGCCGCTGCGCCGACCGCATCCGGACCCTGGTCTACCTGGACGCCTTCATCCTCAAGGACGGCCAGGCCATGTGGGACGTGGCGGGCGAGGAAGGCCGGACGGCCTATGTCGAGAGCCAGAAGGCTACGCCCGGCATGGTGCCCTTCCTCGTCGCCTGGCGGGGCGGCCAGTCGCTCGATCCGGCCGAGCTCAAGCGGCGCAAGATCGACTTCCAGCCGCTCCTGACCCTGATCGAGCCGGTCCGCCTCGACGGCTCGGAGCTCGGGATCGCCAACCGGACCTACATCCTGGCGACCAAGAGCCCCAGCTTTGCGCGCTTCCACGACCAGGTGCAGGCCGACCCGGCGTGGACGGTCAAGACCATCGACACCCGCCACCTGGTCATGATCGAAGACCCCGAGGGCCTCGCGCGGCTGCTCCTGGAAGAGGTCTGAAGCGGTGAGACTGGAGCCTCCCCCCGTCGACGACCGGTCGGTCTGGGACGTCTGGCTGTCGGTCTACCGCATGCCGGCCCTGGCCGCGGCCGACGAGCTTGGGCTGTTCGAGGCGCTGGAGGCGCAGCCGGCGTCGGCCGACGAGCTGGGCGAGCGGCTCGGGCTCAACCCGCAGGCCTTGCGGTCGGTGCTGCCGCTGCTGGCCAGCCTCGGCTTCCTGGCGGTGCGCGAGGGCCGCTACCATCCGACCGAGACCGCGCGGGCCTATCTGCTGCACGACAGCCCCTACTACTGGGGCGGCGCCTTCAGCATCCATCGCGCCGACCGGCATGTCGCCCGGTTCGTCGCCGCCCTGAAGGCCGATCCCGCCGAGAGCCTGGGGGCGTTCGGCCAGGGCAGCCGCCCGGTCGACTCCTGGGAGTCGGGCGAGCTCGGGGCGGAGCTGGCGCAGACGCTGGCGGCCTTCATGCACAGCCACTCGCTGCCCGCCGCCGTGGGGCTGGCGCGACTGGCGGCCTTTGACGGGATGCGCCGGCTGCTGGACGTGGGCGGCGGCTCCGGCTGCTTCTCCATCGCCCTGGCGCAACAGCGGCCCCGGCTGCACGCCACCGTCATGGACCTGCCGGCGATGACCAGGCTGGCGGACCGCTACATCGAGGACGCCGGGGTCCGGGCGCAGGTCGACACCCGGGTGGTGGATATGTTTCGCGGAGCTTGGCCAGAGGGTTACGACGCGATCTTCATGTCGAACATCTTTCACGACTGGAACCAGGACACCTGCGCGGTCCTGGCGGCGCGGAGCCTGGAGGCCCTGCCGCCGGGGGGCCGGATCCTGCTGCACGAGATGCTGCTGGCCGACGACGGCTCCGGCCCGCTCGCCGCCGCGGGCTTCTCGATGATGATGCTCGCCGGCACCCAGGGACGGCAGTACAGCTTCAGCGAGCTCGCGCGTATCCTCACCGACGCGGGGTTCGTCGATCCGCAGGTGACCGAGGCTCACGGCGACTTCTCGCTGGTGAGCGCCCGCAAGCCCGACCGATGACCAGCCTCGTCCCGCCCGCAGACACCGCGCTGATCCTGGCCCAGGTCGAGGCCGCGCCGGGGCTGGCGCGCCTTCGCGAGCTGTTGGGCTCGGACGTCGAGACCGGCCCGGAGCTGCTGGGCGCGGTGCTGGACGAGGCCGCACGCTTCTCCCAGGCCCAGCTCGGCCCGTTCAATCCGATCTCCGACCGCGTCGGCTGCCGCCTGGAGGACGGACGCGTGGTGACGGCTCCCGGCCACAAGCAGGTCTGGGCGGCGTTCCTGGAGGCCGGCTGGCTGGGGCTGGACCAGCCGGTGGAGCATGGCGGCCAGGGCCTGCCGATGGTGGCGCTCGCCGCCTGCCAGGAGCTGTTCGAGCGGGGCTCGGTGGCTTTCGGCATGCTGCCCACCTCGCAGCGGGCCGCCGCCCGCCTGCTGGGCGCCCACGCCGAGGAGCAGATGAAGGCGGAGTGGCTGCCCCGCCTGGTGTCCGGCGAGTGGGGCGCGACCATCTGCATCTCCGAGCCCGAGGCCGGCTCGGACGTCGGCCGCATCCGCACCCTGGCCGCGCCGGACGGGGACGGCGGCTGGCGGATCACCGGCGAGAAGATCTGGATCTCCTACGGCGACCACGACCTCGCCCCCCGCATCGGCCACTGCCTGCTGGCGCGAACGCCCGGCGGGGCGCCCGGCGCCGCGGGCCTCAGCCTGTTCCTGGTTCCCGACCGGCTGGACGACGGCGCCCCCAACGGGGTGATCGTGCGCCGGCTGGAGGAGAAGATGGGCCTGCACGGCTCGCCCACCTGCGCCATGGGCTTCGAGGACGCCCGGGGACGGCTGATCGGCGTCGAGGGGCGCGGGCTCGCCCAGCTCTTCACCATGATCACCACCATGCGGCTGATGGTGTCGGTGCAGGCGCTCGGGGTCGCCGGCGCCGCGGCGGACACCGCCCTCGCCTACGCCGAGGAGCGGCGCCAGGGCGGCCGGGCGGACGCCCCCGCTGTCCCGATCTCGGCCCATGCGGACGTGCGGCGCATGCTGCTGGCCATGGCCAGCCGGGTGGAGGTGCTGCGCGGGGTGGTGCTGGCTGCTGCGGTGCATGCCGACATCGGCCGGCTGTCCCCGGACCCTGAGGAGTGCGAGCGGGCCCAGGCCCTCGCCGGCTGGCTGCTGCCGATCGCCAAGACCTTCGGCGGCGAGATCGCCCAGGAGACCGCCAACGACGCGATCCAGGTGCTGGGCGGCGCGGGCTATGTGACCGACTGGCCCGCCGAGCAGCTCGCCCGCGATTGCCGGGTGTTCACCATCTACGAAGGGACCAGCGGCATCCAGGCGCTGGACCTGCTGCACCGGCGCCTCCGCCGCGACAAGGGCAAGGGGCTGACGGCGTTCCTGGAGCTGGCCCGCAGCGACCTGGCGGGGGCCGGCGGCGCGCCGGGCGCCAAGGCGCTGGAGGGCGTGCTGGAGCTGCTGGCCGACGCCGGCGCGCGGCTCGAAGGCTCCAACCAGGACGCGGGCGCCTATCCCTTCCTGCGGCTGGCGGCCTATGCGGCGACGGGGTGGATCGCCCTGCGCCTGCAGTCGACCGGCAGCGAGCGGCTGAAGGCGGCCGGCCGGCACTGGCTGGACGCCCTGCCGGCGCGCGCGGCGCTGGAAAACGCGCAGATCGGGGTGGCGGAGGCGGGGCTGGAGCTGTTCGACGCCATCCGCCGGCGCGACTGAAGCCGACCCAGGAACCTTTGCCGCAAGGCGGGTATTTTTGGCCAGGAGGCGCGCCGTGGCCGACAAGCTGCAGAAATACCAATCGATGCGGGACTTCGGCGTCACCGCCGAGCCCAGCGGCGGCGAGGGAGACGTGGCGCGGTCCGACCGGCTGCGCTTCGTCATCCAGAAGCACGCCGCCACCCGCCTCCACTACGATCTCCGCCTTGAGTGGGACGGGGTGTTCAAGTCCTGGGCGGTGACCCGCGGCCCCTCGCTGGACCCGCACGAGCGGCGCCTGGCGGTGGAGGTCGAGGACCACCCCCTGGGCTACGGGGACTTCGAGGGGACCATCCCCAAGGGGCAGTACGGCGGCGGGACGGTGATGCTGTGGGACCGCGGCTACTGGACGCCGGGGCCGGACTACACCTTCGAGCAGATGATGAAGAAGGGCCACATCACCGCGATCTTCGCCGGCGAGCGGATGAAGGGCGCCTGGCACCTGGTGCGGCTGAACAAGGACCGGGAAAAGTCCAAGCGCACCAACTGGCTGCTGATCAAGGCCCACGACGGCGCCGAGCACGAGGGCGACGCCGACGCCTTCCTGCGCGACACCGACTTCTCGGTGGCGACCGGCCGCGGCCTCGACAAGATCGCAGAAGGCAAGGGCAAGGGCCCCAAACCGTTCATGAAATCCGGCCGCAAGGCCGCCGCGGCCGACGCGGTCTGGCAGTCGAACCGCGCCGAGGCCGAGCCCACGGCCGCCGCGCCTGCCGCGCCCGCCAAGGGGTCCGCGCGCCCCCCCAAGGGCAAGAAGGCCGCCGCCCTGCCCCGCTTCATCGAGCCGCAGTTCGCCAAGCTGGTGGACCGGCCTCCGCCCGGCCCCAACTGGTCGCACGAGATCAAGTTCGACGGCTACCGGCTGCAGCTGCGCGTGGAGAAGGGCGAGGCGGCGCTGCGCACCCGAAAGGGCCTGGACTGGACCCCCAAGTTCAAGGAGATCGCCAAGGACGGCGCCAAGCTCGCCGAGGGGATCTACGACGGCGAGGCGGTGGCGCTGGACGCCGACGGCAAGCCTGACTTCGCCGCCCTGCAGGCGGCGCTCTCCAGCGGCAAGACGCAGGGCCTGGTGTTCTTCCTGTTCGACGCCCTGTTCAGCGAGGGCGAGGACCTGCGCGCGCTGCCGCTGGACGCCCGCAAGGCGCGGCTGAAGGCGGTGCTGGACGCGGCCCCCTCCGCGCGGCTGCGGTTCGTCGACCACTTCGACGCGGCCGGGGACGCGGTGTTGAAATCCGCCTGCAGCATGGAGCTGGAGGGGATCGTCTCCAAGCGGCTGGACGCGCCCTACCGCTCCGGACGGGGCGAGAGCTGGGTCAAGGCCAAGTGCCGTGGCGGCCAGGAGGTGGTGGTGGCCGGCTGGACCACCAACGGCGGCGAGGCCTTCCGCTCGCTGATCGCCGGGGTCTACCGCGACGGCCGGCTGATCCACATCGGCCGCATCGGCACCGGCTTCGGACGCGACAAGGTCGAGCGGCTCCTGCCGCGGCTGAAGGCCGCCGAGACCGACCAGTCGCCGTTCAAGGGCCCGGGCGCGCCGCGCAAGACCCCCGACATCCACTGGGTGAAGCCCGAGCTGGTGGCCGAGATCGAGTTCGCCGGCTGGACCGGCGACGGCCACATCCGCCAGGCCAGCTTCAAGGGCCTGCGCGAGGACAAGCCGGCCACCGACGTGGTGGCCGAGGGGCCCGAAGCCAAGGCGGTGGTGGCGCACGATGCGGCGGTCCAGGCGCCCGAAAAGGCCGCCGCGCCGGTCACCGTGAGCCCCGCGTCGAAGGGCGGGTCGTCCGCCGTACTCGGTGTCAATATCTCCAATCCGAACAAGGCGCTGTGGCCGTCTCCTGAGACGGAGCCGGCGGTGACCAAGCTCGATCTCGCCCGCTATCTGGAAAGCGTCGCGGGCTGGATGTTGCCGCACGTGAAGGGACGGCCCTGCTCGATCATCCGCATGCCCGACGGCATCGGCGGCGCGCAGCGGTTCTTCCAGCGGCATGCGGGCATGGGCACCTCCGCCCTGATCACCGAGGTGACCGTCTGGGGGGACCGCAAGCCCTATATCCAGTTCGACAGCGCCGAGGCCCTGATCGCCGCCGCCCAGAGCGGCGCCACCGAGTTCCACCCCTGGAACTGCCAGCCGAACGACCCCGAGACCCCCGGGCGGCTGGTGTTCGACCTCGACCCAGCCCCGGACCTCGGGTTCGACGCGGTGATCGAAGGCGCGCTGGAGGTCAAGGCGCGGCTGGAGGCCCTGGGCCTGGAGACCTTCTGCAAGACCACCGGCGGCAAGGGACTGCACGTGGTTACGCCGCTGAAGCGGGCCAAGCTCGACTGGCCGACCGCCAAGGCCTTCGCGCGGGAGGTGTGCGAGCGGATGGCGGCGGACAGCCCGGACCGCTACCTGGTCAACATGGCCAAGGCCAAGCGTGGCGGGAAGATCTTCCTGGACTATCTGCGCAACGACAGGATGTCGACGGCGGTGGCCCCGCTCTCCCCCCGCGGACGGCCCGGCGCGCCGGTCTCCTTCCCGCTGACCTGGAAGGAAGTGAAGCCGGGGCTGGACCCGCACCGCTACACCGTGCGCACGGCGGCCAGGCTGCTGGCGTCAAATCCCGCCTGGAAGGACTATTTCGAGGCCGAACGTCCCCTCGACGCGGCGATCAAGCGGCTCGGCAAGGCGCGGGCGAAAGCCGCGTAGAGCGTGCTCCAACTGGCCGCTGCACGCCGGCTGTGGCATGTCTCGGCGATGGCGGCGACCAGTTCGATCCGGGCCCTGCTCCAGCTCCGCAAGGGCGAGGATTCGCGCGTCGGCGCCGACCGCATCCGTCTGTTGCAGGCGATCGCCGACCGGGGCTCGATCTCGGCGGCGGCCAAGGCGGTGGGGCTGAGCTACAAGGGCGCCTGGGACGCCGTGCAGGCGCTGAACAACCTGTTCGAGCGTCCGCTGGTCACCGCCCAGCCTGGCGGCCGGGCGGGCGGCGCAGCCGCGGTGACCCCGGCGGGGCGGGCGGTGGTGATGGCCTTCCGCAAGCTCGAAGGGGAGCTTTCCGGGGTGATCGGACAGCTGGAGCAGGCCTTGGCGCAGGAAGGCGTGCCGGCCGACGAAATCCTGAGGAGCCTCAGCATGAGGACGAGCGCGCGCAACGCCCTTCGCGGGGTGGTCGGCCAGGTGATCGACGGGGCGGTGAGCTCGGAGGTGGTCCTGAAGATCTCCGACGGCGTGCAGATCGTGTCGGTGATCACCAAGGAGAGCGTGCGCGACCTCGGGCTCGCGCCGGGGGTCCAGGCCATGGCGCTGATCAAGTCCAGCTTCGTGATCCTCGGCAAGGGCGAGGCGGCGCCCCGGACCTCGGCGCGCAACTGCCTGCGCGGCGTGGTGGCGCGGCACGAGGAAGGCGCGGTGAACGACGAGGTCGTGCTGGACCTCGGCGACGGCAAGACCATCACCGCCACCATCACCCGGGGCAGCGCCGAGGAGCTGGGGCTGAAGGTTGGCGAGACGGCCTTCGCCCTGATCAAGGCCTCCCACGTGATCCTAGCGGTCGACTGAGGCGGGGCAGTCCGTCAGCGCCCGGCGGGCGGCAGGCCGGCGGCGAGCGCCGCCGCGGCCAAGCGCTCGATCTGATCCTGGCTGAGGCCTTCCAGGCCGTGTCGCGGCAAGCCGCCGTCGGGCTGGACCCCGGCCGGCTCGACGCGCCCGCGGCGAATGAGCAGCGCATGGTCGGCCAGGCGCGCGACCTCGGCGGCGTCGTGGCTGACGTAGATCACCGGGAACGACAGGGTCCTGTGAAGCTCGTCCAGGCAGGGCAGGATCTCCGCCTTGCTGTCGGCGTCGAGACTGGAGAGCGGCTCGTCCATCAAGAGCAGCTCCGGCTGGGTCAATAGGGCCCGGCCGATGGCGACGCGCTGGCGCTCGCCGCCCGAGAGCCGCGCGGTTGAACGGTGCAGCAAGGGCTCCAGGCCCAGCAGCGCCACCACCTGGTCGAAGCCGATCTTCGTGCGGTCGCGGCTGCGGCGGTAGCCGAACAGCAGGTTGCGCCGGACCGACAGGTGCGCCAGCAGGCTCGGCTCCTGGAACACATAGCCGACCGGCCTCAGGTGCGGCGGCCGGAACAGCCCGCCGTCCTGCCAGGCCTCGCCCTTAACCCTGACGCGGCCCCGCAGCCGGCACAGGCCGGCGATGCAGCGCAGCAGGGTGGTCTTGCCGCTGCCGGAGGGGCCGACCAGGGCGGTGACCCCCTGCCCCGGCGCCTCGAAGGCGGCGTTCAGCTCGAAGGCGCCGAGCCGACCCTTGAGCGCGACCTCGATCAAGCCCTCGCTCATGGCCGCGGCCTGCCGAAGCTTCGCCCGATCAGCAAGGTGGCGAGCACCACCACGAAGGAGAACACGAGCAGGATCGCCGCGAGGCGATGGGCGCCGGCGTAGTCAGAGGCCTCGACGAACTCGAAGATGCGGATCGAAAGCAGCTCGGTGCGGCCGGGGATGGCGCCGCCGATCATCAGCACCACCCCGAACTCGCCCACAGTATGTGCGAACACCAGAATGGCGGCGGTCAGGAAGCCTCGGCGCGCCAGGGGCAGCTCGACGTTGAGGAAGGCGTCCAGCGGCCTCGCCCTAAGGGTGGCGGCGACCTCCAGCGGCCGCTCGCCGATGGCCTCGAAGGCGGCGCGCAGGGGCTGCACCGCGAACGGCAGGGAATAGATCATCGAGCCGATGACGAGGCCGGTGAAGGTGAAGGCCAAGGTGCGCACGCCGAACGGATGCAGGAGCGTCATCAGCGGGCTTTTGGGCCCGAGCGCGATCAGAAGGTAGAAGCCGAGCACCGTCGGCGGCAGCACGATGGGCATGGCCGCCACTGCCGCCACCGCCTCCTTCAGCCACGATCCGCGCCGCGCCAGCCACCACGCCAGCGGGGTGGCCAGGAGCAGGAGCAGGACGGTGGTGACCGCCGCGAGCTCCGCGGTGACGCGGAAGACCTGGTCCACCCGCTACCGGAGCGAATAGCCGTAGCGCTTGATGACCTCGCGCGCCTCGGGCCCCTTGAGGAAGTCCAGGAACGCCCTGGCCGCGGGGTTCTTGTCGCCGGTCCACAGCAGGATCGCCTGCTGGTCGATCGGCGCATGATCCGTCGACGGCGCCTGCCAGCGCGAGCCGGAAGGATCGTTGATCACCTGCGACAGGGCGACGAAGCCGAGCTCGGCGGCGCCGGTCTGCACGAACTGATAGGCCTGGGTGATCGAGGACCCCTTCACGATCTTGGACTGCACCCGAGCATAGACGCCCATCCGCTTCATGGTCTGGATCGCCGCCACGCCATAGGGCGCCGCGGCCGGGTCGGCGATGGAAAGCTTGTTGAACCCGCCGCGCGCGAGGACCGCGCCCTGGCCGTCCACGAGACCCGGGGTCTTGCTCCACAACACCAACTCGCCGAGGGCGTAGGTGAAGCGCGTGCCGGGCACGCCCAGGCCCTCCTGCTCGATCCGCCTGGGCCGGTCGGGGTCGGCCGACAGGAACACCTCGAACGGCGCCCCGTGGGCGATCTGGGTGTAGAACTGTCCCGACGAGCCGAAGCTCAGGATCGCATGGTGGCCGGTCCTGGCGGCGAAGGCCTTGGCGATCTCCTTGGCCGGCTCGGTGAAATTGGCGGCCACGGCTACCTGGGTGTCGGCCGCAAAGGCCGGCGCCCCCGCCAGCAGCAGAAGGCCGGACAGAACGAGGGCCAGCCGGGCGCGGAAGGACAGGGTCATGGCGTGCTCCTGCTTGGGTCAGGTCAAAACGCGAATTGTGATCGAAGGGAGACCGCGTCGTAGGTCTGGCCGATCTCGGCGCCGACCGGGGTGACGAAGGTGACGGCGTTCGGCGACAGCCGGTCCACCTTGACGTGCTGGTAGTCGAGCATGAAGCGAACGACGCTGTTCGGGTACCAGTTGAGCCCGGCCGCGAAGATCTTCTGCTCGCCGCCGCGCACGCCGTCCGCGGGCACCGCCAGTCCGGCCGTCCCGGCGTGGTAGTTCAGGTCGCTGTCGGAATAGCGAAGCGCCAGCTCCAGCGCGCCGAAGCTGCGGCCCTTCAGGTCGAAGGGATGGTCGACGGTGGGCGCGTCGAAGGCGAAGGTCGACTTGTTGTAGCGCCGCGCCTCGCCGGTAAGCACCCAGCTTCCCTCCACGTACCAGCCGTGGAAGTGCGGGTTCGACAGGGCGCTGAGCCGGCGGTCGATGCTGAAGCGTTCGTATTCGCTCTGGACGTAGACGCTCCGCACCTGGGCGGCGGCTTCGAGGCCGGCGGTCGAGGCGTGATCGGCGTCGATGGCGGCGGTGTCGATCAGCCGCGTGCCGTCGACGCGCAACTCGGGCCGCTCGCGCAGTTCGATGGGATAGCGGCCGGCGACCACGTCGGGACCGCCGACGTCGGCCGGCTTGATCACATAGCTGCCATGGGCGCCGAGGTGGAGCATCCAGCCGTCGCCCTGGAACGGGATGAACGCCGCCCGGCCGATCAGCCCCATCTGCTGGTCGAAGGACTGGGCCGTGGAGCTGCCGGTGGAATTGATCGTGCCGACCAGGCGCGAGGTCAGGGCGCCGGACAGGAACCAGCGGTCGGTGGCGGCCCAGAGCTGCACCGCCTCGCGGAAGTCGCCGCCGGCGAGGGAGCGGGCCATGTCGGCCGAAGCCGGCCGCTCGAGGAACGGCATGCCGTTGGTGGAGTTGGCGTCCTCCAGCCCGATGGAGGGGGCGAAGGCGCCGATCCTCAGATGCCAGGGCTTCAGGCCGGAATACTGGATCCACAGCTCCTGGACGTGGCCGCCGTCCTCTGCGCCGGAGCCGTCGAAGGCGAACAGGGCGTCATATTCGAAATCGCCGAAGGCCTTGCCATCGACGCCGAAGCGGGCGCGGCGAAAGTCCGTGCCGCTGTTGAGGTCGCGAGCGTGGGCGGTGTCGCCGGCGGCGGCGCCGCGGCGCAGGTCGGCGCCGATCGGGCCGGCGGCGCCCTGGTCGTAATAGGCCGCATCGAACTGCATCACCGCGTGCAGGTTGGCGCTGAAGCGGCCATCGGCGCTCTGGATCACCGGCTTGCCGGCGATGATGCTGGCGCCGCCGGAAACGGCGTTGGCCACGCTCTGGATCACCGGATTGGGCGTGTCGGGCGTGCTGGGCGCCGGGCTGGCCGTGGCCACGGCCAGCCCGGCGCCCAGCACGCCCGACACGCCCAATCCGGTGATCCAGAGCGTGGCCAACGCCGTTTCCGGCGGCGCCAGCATCATCGCCGGCAAGCCGGTGATCCAGAGCGCCGATGGCCGCTTCAGCGCCAACCTGCACGCGGTGATGCAGTTCGATGCGGCCTATTACGACCAGGGCGCCGCCGGCCCGATCGGCGCCGACCTGCGCCGCGGCGCCGCCGCCGGCGACACCGCCCACGCTCGCGACCTCAACAGCGGCACGGACTTTCGCCGCGCCCGCTTCGGCGTCGATGGCAAGGCCTTCGGCGATTTCGAATATGACGCCCTGTTCGCCTTCGACGGCTCCGGCGCAGAGGACGGCGGCCACGTCCAGGAGCTGTGGATCCAGTATTCCGGCCTGAAGCCCTGGCATCTGAGGATCGGCGCCTTCGCCCCCTCCATCGGGCTGGAGGACGCCAACTCCACCAACGGCATGCCGTTCCTCGAGCGGCCGGCTTCGGCCGACATGGCCCGCTCCCTCGCCGGCGGCGACTTCCGCGAGGCGGTGCAGCTCTGGGCCGCCACCGACCGCTGGTTCCTGTCCGGCGCCCTGACCTCGCGCCTGGTCGGCACGATCAATTCCACCGGCAGCTCCACGGCCCAGTCCTTCGACCAGCAGATGGGGCTGATCGGCCGGGCGGCGTTCATCCCGTTCCAGGGCGACGGCTGGATGCTCCACCTCGGCGCCCATGGCAGCTATGTGATCAAGCCGGCCGACGTCGGCGGTCCCGACGTGGTCGCCGGCCGCTATCCCATCGAACTGCGCGAGCGGCCCGAGTTGCGCGTCGACGGCACGCGGCTGATCGACACCGCCGCCATCGACGCCGATCACGCCTCGACCGCCGGCCTCGAAGCCGCCGCCCAGGTGCGGAGCGTCTACGTCCAGAGCGAATACGAACGCTTCAGCATCGACCGCCGGCTCAGCGCCCTGTCGAACCCGCACTTCCACGGCTGGTACGTGGAGGGAAGCTGGGTGCTTACCGGCGAGGCGCGGCGCTACAACAAGTCGACCTTCGCCTTCGACGCGCCCACCGTCGACCATCCCTTCGACCTGAAGGGCCGCAGCTTCGGCGCGCTGGAGCTGGCGCTTCGCTATTCCGACAGCGACCTGAACTACCACGCCGGGACGGCCGGACTGGCGGTGCCCGCGGACGGCGTGCGCGGCGGCGAGCAGAAGATCTTCGCGGCCGGGCTCAACTGGTACCCGAACAGCGTCGTTCGCTTCATGCTCGACTACCAGCACGTCAAGGTGGACCGGCTGTCGCCGAACGCCGTCACCTTCGTCACCCCGGTCGGCGCCGAGATCGGCCAGACCTACGACGCGGTCTCCCTTCGATCACAATTCGCGTTTTGACCTGACCCAAGCAGGAGCACGCCATGACCCTGTCCTTCCGCGCCCGGCTGGCCCTCGTTCTGTCCGGCCTTCTGCTGCTGGCGGGGGCGCCGGCCTTTGCGGCCGACACCCAGGTAGCCGTGGCCGCCAATTTCACCGAGCCGGCCAAGGAGATCGCCAAGGCCTTCGCCGCCAGGACCGGCCACCATGCGATCCTGAGCTTCGGCTCGTCGGGACAGTTCTACACCCAGATCGCCCACGGGGCGCCGTTCGAGGTGTTCCTGTCGGCCGACCCCGACCGGCCCAGGCGGATCGAGCAGGAGGGCCTGGGCGTGCCCGGCACGCGCTTCACCTACGCCCTCGGCGAGTTGGTGTTGTGGAGCAAGACCCCGGGTCTCGTGGACGGCCAGGGCGCGGTCCTCGCGCGCGGCGGGTTCAACAAGCTTTCCATCGCCGACCCGGCCGCGGCGCCCTATGGCGTGGCGGCGATCCAGACCATGAAGCGGATGGGCGTCTATGCTCGGGTGCAGTCCAAGATCGTGAAGGGGTCCTCGATCACCCAGGCCTATCAGTTCGTGCAGACCGGCGCCGCCGAGCTCGGCTTCGTCGCCCTGTCGCAGGTGATCAACGATCCTTCCGGCTCGCGCTGGCAGGCGCCGTCGACGGATCATGCGCCGATCGACCAGCAGGCGATCCTGCTGTGGACCGGCGACAAGAACCCCGCGGCCAGGGCGTTCCTGGACTTCCTCAAGGGGCCCGAGGCGCGCGAGGTCATCAAGCGCTACGGCTATTCGCTCCGGTAGCGGGTGGACCAGGTCTTCCGCGTCACCGCGGAGCTCGCGGCGGTCACCACCGTCCTGCTCCTGCTCCTGGCCACCCCGCTGGCGTGGTGGCTGGCGCGGCGCGGATCGTGGCTGAAGGAGGCGGTGGCGGCAGTGGCGGCCATGCCCATCGTGCTGCCGCCGACGGTGCTCGGCTTCTACCTTCTGATCGCGCTCGGGCCCAAAAGCCCGCTGATGACGCTCCTGCATCCGTTCGGCGTGCGCACCTTGGCCTTCACCTTCACCGGCCTCGTCATCGGCTCGATGATCTATTCCCTGCCGTTCGCGGTGCAGCCCCTGCGCGCCGCCTTCGAGGCCATCGGCGAGCGGCCGCTGGAGGTCGCCGCCACCCTTAGGGCGAGGCCGCTGGACGCCTTCCTCAACGTCGAGCTGCCCCTGGCGCGCCGAGGCTTCCTGACCGCCGCCATTCTGGTGTTCGCACATACTGTGGGCGAGTTCGGGGTGGTGCTGATGATCGGCGGCGCCATCCCCGGCCGCACCGAGCTGCTTTCGATCCGCATCTTCGAGTTCGTCGAGGCCTCTGACTACGCCGGCGCCCATCGCCTCGCGGCGATCCTGCTCGTGTTCTCCTTCGTGGTGGTGCTCGCCACCTTGCTGATCGGGCGAAGCTTCGGCAGGCCGCGGCCATGAGCGAGGGCTTGATCGAGGTCGCGCTCAAGGGTCGGCTCGGCGCCTTCGAGCTGAACGCCGCCTTCGAGGCGCCGGGGCAGGGGGTCACCGCCCTGGTCGGCCCCTCCGGCAGCGGCAAGACCACCCTGCTGCGCTGCATCGCCGGCCTGTGCCGGCTGCGGGGCCGCGTCAGGGTTAAGGGCGAGGCCTGGCAGGACGGCGGGCTGTTCCGGCCGCCGCACCTGAGGCCGGTCGGCTATGTGTTCCAGGAGCCGAGCCTGCTGGCGCACCTGTCGGTCCGGCGCAACCTGCTGTTCGGCTACCGCCGCAGCCGCGACCGCACGAAGATCGGCTTCGACCAGGTGGTGGCGCTGCTGGGCCTGGAGCCCTTGCTGCACCGTTCAACCGCGCGGCTCTCGGGCGGCGAGCGCCAGCGCGTCGCCATCGGCCGGGCCCTATTGACCCAGCCGGAGCTGCTCTTGATGGACGAGCCGCTCTCCAGTCTCGACGCCGACAGCAAGGCGGAGATCCTGCCCTGCCTGGACGAGCTTCACAGGACCCTGTCGTTCCCGGTGATCTACGTCAGCCACGACGCCGCCGAGGTCGCGCGCCTGGCCGACCATGCGCTGCTCATTCGCCGCGGGCGCGTCGAGCCGGCCGGGGTCCAGCCCGACGGCGGCTTGCCGCGACACGGCCTGGAAGGCCTCAGCCAGGATCAGATCGAGCGCTTGGCCGCGGCGGCGCTCGCCGCCGGCCTGCCGCCCGCCGGGCGCTGACGGACTGCCCCGCCTCAGTCGACCGCTAGGATCACGTGGGAGGCCTTGATCAGGGCGAAGGCCGTCTCGCCAACCTTCAGCCCCAGCTCCTCGGCGCTGCCCCGGGTGATGGTGGCGGTGATGGTCTTGCCGTCGCCGAGGTCCAGCACGACCTCGTCGTTCACCGCGCCTTCCTCGTGCCGCGCCACCACGCCGCGCAGGCAGTTGCGCGCCGAGGTCCGGGGCGCCGCCTCGCCCTTGCCGAGGATCACGAAGCTGGACTTGATCAGCGCCATGGCCTGGACCCCCGGCGCGAGCCCGAGGTCGCGCACGCTCTCCTTGGTGATCACCGACACGATCTGCACGCCGTCGGAGATCTTCAGGACCACCTCCGAGCTCACCGCCCCGTCGATCACCTGGCCGACCACCCCGCGAAGGGCGTTGCGCGCGCTCGTCCTCATGCTGAGGCTCCTCAGGATTTCGTCGGCCGGCACGCCTTCCTGCGCCAAGGCCTGCTCCAGCTGTCCGATCACCCCGGAAAGCTCCCCTTCGAGCTTGCGGAAGGCCATCACCACCGCCCGCCCCGCCGGGGTCACCGCGGCTGCGCCGCCCGCCCGGCCGCCAGGCTGGGCGGTGACCAGCGGACGCTCGAACAGGTTGTTCAGCGCCTGCACGGCGTCCCAGGCGCCCTTGTAGCTCAGCCCCACCGCCTTGGCCGCCGCCGAGATCGAGCCCCGGTCGGCGATCGCCTGCAACAGACGGATGCGGTCGGCGCCGACGCGCGAATCCTCGCCCTTGCGGAGCTGGAGCAGGGCCCGGATCGAACTGGTCGCCGCCATCGCCGAGACATGCCACAGCCGGCGTGCAGCGGCCAGTTGGAGCACGCTCTACGCGGCTTTCGCCCGCGCCTTGCCGAGCCGCTTGATCGCCGCGTCGAGGGGACGTTCGGCCTCGAAATAGTCCTTCCAGGCGGGATTTGACGCCAGCAGCCTGGCCGCCGTGCGCACGGTGTAGCGGTGCGGGTCCAGCCCCGGCTTCACTTCCTTCCAGGTCAGCGGGAAGGAGACCGGCGCGCCGGGCCGTCCGCGGGGGGAGAGCGGGGCCACCGCCGTCGACATCCTGTCGTTGCGCAGATAGTCCAGGAAGATCTTCCCGCCACGCTTGGCCTTGGCCATGTTGACCAGGTAGCGGTCCGGGCTGTCCGCCGCCATCCGCTCGCACACCTCCCGCGCGAAGGCCTTGGCGGTCGGCCAGTCGAGCTTGGCCCGCTTCAGCGGCGTAACCACGTGCAGTCCCTTGCCGCCGGTGGTCTTGCAGAAGGTCTCCAGGCCCAGGGCCTCCAGCCGCGCCTTGACCTCCAGCGCGCCTTCGATCACCGCGTCGAACCCGAGGTCCGGGGCTGGGTCGAGGTCGAACACCAGCCGCCCGGGGGTCTCGGGGTCGTTCGGCTGGCAGTTCCAGGGGTGGAACTCGGTGGCGCCGCTCTGGGCGGCGGCGATCAGGGCCTCGGCGCTGTCGAACTGGATATAGGGCTTGCGGTCCCCCCAGACGGTCACCTCGGTGATCAGGGCGGAGGTGCCCATGCCCGCATGCCGCTGGAAGAACCGCTGCGCGCCGCCGATGCCGTCGGGCATGCGGATGATCGAGCAGGGCCGTCCCTTCACGTGCGGCAACATCCAGCCCGCGACGCTTTCCAGATAGCGGGCGAGATCGAGCTTGGTCACCGCCGGCTCCGTCTCAGGAGACGGCCACAGCGCCTTGTTCGGATTGGAGATATTGACACCGAGTACGGCGGACGACCCGCCCTTCGACGCGGGGCTCACGGTGACCGGCGCGGCGGCCTTTTCGGGCGCCTGGACCGCCGCATCGTGCGCCACCACCGCCTTGGCTTCGGGCCCCTCGGCCACCACGTCGGTGGCCGGCTTGTCCTCGCGCAGGCCCTTGAAGCTGGCCTGGCGGATGTGGCCGTCGCCGGTCCAGCCGGCGAACTCGATCTCGGCCACCAGCTCGGGCTTCACCCAGTGGATGTCGGGGGTCTTGCGCGGCGCGCCCGGGCCCTTGAACGGCGACTGGTCGGTCTCGGCGGCCTTCAGCCGCGGCAGGAGCCGCTCGACCTTGTCGCGTCCGAAGCCGGTGCCGATGCGGCCGATGTGGATCAGCCGGCCGTCGCGGTAGACCCCGGCGATCAGCGAGCGGAAGGCCTCGCCGCCGTTGGTGGTCCAGCCGGCCACCACCACCTCCTGGCCGCCACGGCACTTGGCCTTGACCCAGCTCTCGCCCCGTCCGGAGCGGTAGGGCGCGTCCAGCCGCTTGGAGACGATCCCCTCCAGCTCCATGCTGCAGGCGGATTTCAACACCGCGTCCCCGGCCGCGTCGAAGTGGTCGACGAACCGCAGCCGCGCGGAGGGGGCCGCGTCCAGCACCGCCTTCAGCCGCGCCTTGCGGGCGTCCAGCGGCAGCGCGCGCAGGTCCTCGCCCTCGCTGAACAGGGCGTCGAACAGGAAGAACACCAGGCCCTGCGTCTTGCCGCTGGAGAGCGCCGCCTGCAGGGCGGCGAAGTCAGGCTTGCCGTCGGCGTCCAGCGCCACCGCCTCGCCGTCGTAGATCCCCTCGGCGAGCTTGGCGCCGTCCTTGGCGATCTCCTTGAACTTGGGGGTCCAGTCCAGGCCCTTTCGGGTGCGCAGCGCCGCCTCGCCCTTCTCCACGCGCAGCTGCAGCCGGTAGCCGTCGAACTTGATCTCGTGCGACCAGTTGGGGCCGGGCGGAGGCCGGTCCACCAGCTTGGCGAACTGCGGCTCGATGAAGCGGGGCAGGGCGGCGGCCTTCTTGCCCTTGGGGGGGCGCGCGGACCCCTTGGCGGGCGCGGCAGGCGCGGCGGCCGTGGGCTCGGCCTCGGCGCGGTTCGACTGCCAGACCGCGTCGGCCGCGGCGGCCTTGCGGCCGGATTTCATGAACGGTTTGGGGCCCTTGCCCTTGCCTTCTGCGATCTTGTCGAGGCCGCGGCCGGTCGCCACCGAGAAGTCGGTGTCGCGCAGGAAGGCGTCGGCGTCGCCCTCGTGCTCGGCGCCGTCGTGGGCCTTGATCAGCAGCCAGTTGGTGCGCTTGGACTTTTCCCGGTCCTTGTTCAGCCGCACCAGGTGCCAGGCGCCCTTCATCCGCTCGCCGGCGAAGATCGCGGTGATGTGGCCCTTCTTCATCATCTGCTCGAAGGTGTAGTCCGGCCCCGGCGTCCAGTAGCCGCGGTCCCACAGCATCACCGTCCCGCCGCCGTACTGCCCCTTGGGGATGGTCCCCTCGAAGTCCCCGTAGCCCAGGGGGTGGTCCTCGACCTCCACCGCCAGGCGCCGCTCGTGCGGGTCCAGCGAGGGGCCGCGGGTCACCGCCCAGGACTTGAACACCCCGTCCCACTCAAGGCGGAGATCGTAGTGGAGGCGGGTGGCGGCGTGCTTCTGGATGACGAAGCGCAGCCGGTCGGACCGCGCCACGTCTCCCTCGCCGCCGCTGGGCTCGGCGGTGACGCCGAAGTCCCGCATCGATTGGTATTTCTGCAGCTTGTCGGCCACGGCGCGCCTCCTGGCCAAAAATACCCGCCTTGCGGCAAAGGTTCCTGGGTCGGCTTCAGTCGCGCCGGCGGATGGCGTCGAACAGCTCCAGCCCCGCCTCCGCCACCCCGATCTGCGCGTTTTCCAGCGCCGCGCGCGCCGGCAGGGCGTCCAGCCAGTGCCGGCCGGCCGCCTTCAGCCGCTCGCTGCCGGTCGACTGCAGGCGCAGGGCGATCCACCCCGTCGCCGCATAGGCCGCCAGCCGCAGGAAGGGATAGGCGCCCGCGTCCTGGTTGGAGCCTTCGAGCCGCGCGCCGGCGTCGGCCAGCAGCTCCAGCACGCCCTCCAGCGCCTTGGCGCCCGGCGCGCCGCCGGCCCCCGCCAGGTCGCTGCGGGCCAGCTCCAGGAACGCCGTCAGCCCCTTGCCCTTGTCGCGGCGGAGGCGCCGGTGCAGCAGGTCCAGCGCCTGGATGCCGCTGGTCCCTTCGTAGATGGTGAACACCCGGCAATCGCGGGCGAGCTGCTCGGCGGGCCAGTCGGTCACATAGCCCGCGCCGCCCAGCACCTGGATCGCGTCGTTGGCGGTCTCCTGGGCGATCTCGCCGCCGAAGGTCTTGGCGATCGGCAGCAGCCAGCCGGCGAGGGCCTGGGCCCGCTCGCACTCCTCAGGGTCCGGGGACAGCCGGCCGATGTCGGCATGCACCGCAGCAGCCAGCACCACCCCGCGCAGCACCTCCACCCGGCTGGCCATGGCCAGCAGCATGCGCCGCACGTCCGCATGGGCCGAGATCGGGACAGCGGGGGCGTCCGCCCGGCCGCCCTGGCGCCGCTCCTCGGCGTAGGCGAGGGCGGTGTCCGCCGCGGCGCCGGCGACCCCGAGCGCCTGCACCGACACCATCAGCCGCATGGTGGTGATCATGGTGAAGAGCTGGGCGAGCCCGCGCCCCTCGACGCCGATCAGCCGTCCCCGGGCGTCCTCGAAGCCCATGGCGCAGGTGGGCGAGCCGTGCAGGCCCATCTTCTCCTCCAGCCGGCGCACGATCACCCCGTTGGGGGCGCCGTCGTCCAGCCGGTCGGGAACCAGGAACAGGCTGAGGCCCGCGGCGCCGGGCGCCCCGCCGGGCGTTCGCGCCAGCAGGCAGTGGCCGATGCGGGGGGCGAGGTCGTGGTCGCCGTAGGAGATCCAGATCTTCTCGCCGGTGATCCGCCAGCCGCCGTCCCCGTCCGGCGCGGCCAGGGTGCGGATGCGGCCGACGTCCGAGCCGGCCTCGGGCTCGGAGATGCAGATGGTCGCGCCCCACTCGCCGGACACCAGGCGGGGCAGCCACTCCGCCTTCATCTGCTCCTCGGCGTGGGCGCCCAGCAGGCGGGCGGCGGCCCGCTGCGAGGTGGGCAGCATGCCGAAAGCCACCGAGCCCCGCTCGAACAGCTCCTGGCAGGCGGCGAGCGCCACCATCGGCAGGCCCTGGCCGCCATGCTCCACCGGCTGGTCCAGCCCCAGCCAGCCGGCCTCCAGGAACGCCGCCCAGACCTGCTTGTGGCCGGGAGCCGTCACCACGCGTCCGTCCTCCAGGCGGCAGCCGACGCGGTCGGAGATCGGATTGAACGGGCCGAGCTGGGCCTGGGAGAAGCGTGCGGCCTCGTCCAGCACCGCGCCCAGCAGCTCCGGGCCGGTCTCGACGTCCGAGCCCAACAGCTCGCGAAGGCGCGCCAGCCCCGGCGCGGCCTCGACCTGGGCCAGGATCAGCGCGGTGTCTGCGGGCGGGACGAGGCTGGTCATCGGTCGGGCTTGCGGGCGCTCACCAGCGAGAAGTCGCCGTGAGCCTCGGTCACCTGCGGATCGACGAACCCCGCGTCGGTGAGGATACGCGCGAGCTCGCTGAAGCTGTACTGCCGTCCCTGGGTGCCGGCGAGCATCATCATCGAGAAGCCCGCGGCGGCGAGCGGGCCGGAGCCGTCGTCGGCCAGCAGCATCTCGTGCAGCAGGATCCGGCCCCCCGGCGGCAGGGCCTCCAGGCTCCGCGCCGCCAGGACCGCGCAGGTGTCCTGGTTCCAGTCGTGAAAGATGTTCGACATGAAGATCGCGTCGTAACCCTCTGGCCAAGCTCCGCGAAACATATCCACCACCCGGGTGTCGACCTGCGCCCGGACCCCGGCGTCCTCGATGTAGCGGTCCGCCAGCCTGGTCATCGCCGGCAGGTCCATGACGGTGGCGTGCAGCCGGGGCCGCTGTTGCGCCAGGGCGATGGAGAAGCAGCCGGAGCCGCCGCCCACGTCCAGCAGCCGGCGCATCCCGTCAAAGGCCGCCAGTCGCGCCAGCCCCACGGCGGCGGGCAGCGAGTGGCTGTGCATGAAGGCCGCCAGCGTCTGCGCCAGCTCCGCCCCGAGCTCGCCCGACTCCCAGGAGTCGACCGGGCGGCTGCCCTGGCCGAACGCCCCCAGGCTCTCGGCGGGATCGGCCTTCAGGGCGGCGACGAACCGGGCGACATGCCGGTCGGCGCGATGGATGCTGAAGGCGCCGCCCCAGTAGTAGGGGCTGTCGTGCAGCAGATAGGCCCGCGCGGTCTCGGTCGGATGGTAGCGGCCCTCGCGCACCGCCAGGAAGCCGAGGCTGGCCAGCAGCGGCAGCACCGACCGCAAGGCCTGCGGGTTGAGCCCGAGCCGCTCGCCCAGCTCGTCGGCCGACGCCGGCTGCGCCTCCAGCGCCTCGAACAGCCCAAGCTCGTCGGCCGCGGCCAGGGCCGGCATGCGGTAGACCGACAGCCAGACGTCCCAGACCGACCGGTCGTCGACGGGGGGAGGCTCCAGTCTCACCGCTTCAGACCTCTTCCAGGAGCAGCCGCGCGAGGCCCTCGGGGTCTTCGATCATGACCAGGTGGCGGGTGTCGATGGTCTTGACCGTCCACGCCGGGTCGGCCTGCACCTGGTCGTGGAAGCGCGCAAAGCTGGGGCTCTTGGTCGCCAGGATGTAGGTCCGGTTGGCGATCCCGAGCTCCGAGCCGTCGAGGCGGACCGGCTCGATCAGGGTCAGGAGCGGCTGGAAGTCGATCTTGCGCCGCTTGAGCTCGGCCGGATCGAGCGACTGGCCGCCCCGCCAGGCGACGAGGAAGGGCACCATGCCGGGCGTAGCCTTCTGGCTCTCGACATAGGCCGTCCGGCCTTCCTCGCCCGCCACGTCCCACATGGCCTGGCCGTCCTTGAGGATGAAGGCGTCCAGGTAGACCAGGGTCCGGATGCGGTCGGCGCAGCGGCCGGAGACGCCGGTGATCACCGCCCCGCCGTAGGAGTGGCCGACCAGGATCACGTCGCTCAGGCTCTCGTACTCGAGGACGTTCACCACGTCCTGGATGTGGGTCGAGAGGTCGATCTCCGGGCTGGACAGGTGCGAGCGCTCGCCAAGGCCGGTGAGGGTGGGCGTGAAGACGTCGTGCCCCTCGGCCCGGAGCAGCCGCGCGGTCTTGGCGTAGGCCCAGCCGCCCTGCCAGGCGCCGTGCAGCAGAACGAAGGTCGCCATCGGCCGCCCCGTCGATGTGGCTGTGTCCGGTTCGCCCCTCGGGGCCGGGAAGGGGAAGGGCGGCCGCCGCCGGCCGCCCCGCCTCGGGCTGGCGTCAGTGCGCGCCGGCGGCCTCGGCCTCGGGGTTGTAGCCGAGGATCGACTTCAGCTCGAGGAACTCGGCGAAGGCGTGGTCCCCGAACTCGCGGCCGTTGCCGGAGTGCTTGTAGCCGCCGAACGGCATGGTGATGTCCATGCCGGCGTTGTTGATCTGCACATAGCCGGCGCGGATCTCGCGGGCGACCTTGCGGGCGCGCTCGATGTTGCTCGACTGCACGTAGCCGCCGAGGCCGTATTCGGTCTCGTTGCCGATCTCGATGGCCTGCTCGTCGGTGTCGTAGCCGAGGATGCAGAGCACCGGACCGAAGATCTCTTCCCTGGCGATGGTCATGTCGTTGGTGACGCCGCGGAACACCGTCGGCTTGACGAAGTAGCCGGTCTCCAGCCCTTCCGGCTTGCCGGGGCCGCCGGTGACCAGGGTGGCGCCTTCCTCGATGCCCTTCTGGATCAGGCCCTGGATCTTGTTCCACTGGGCCTCGGACACCACCGGGCCCATGCGGGCGTTGCCCTTGGGATCGCCGGGCATCCAGCTCTCGGCCGCTTCCTTGGCGATCGAGCAGACCTGGTCCATCAGCTTGTGCGGCGCGAGCATGCGGGTGGGGGCCACGCACGACTGGCCCGAGTTCATCATCACCGAGCCGATCGAGGACGGGATGGCGGTGGCCAGGTCCGCGTCGTCCAGCACGATGTTCGGCGACTTGCCGCCGAGCTCCTGGTGCACCCGCTTGACCGTGGCCGCGGCGGTCTTGGCCACGTCGATCCCCGCCCGGGTCGAGCCGGTGATGGAGATCATGTCGATGTCCGGGTGGGCGGCCATGGCGGCGCCCACTTCCGGGCCGGTGCCGTTGACCATGTTGAACACCCCCGCGGGCAGGCCGGCGGCGGCGACGATCTCGGCGAAGATCTGGGCCGAGAACGGCGCGATCTCGGACGGCTTCAGCACGATGGTGCAGCCGGTGGCCAGGGCCGGGCCGACCTTGGCGCAGATCTGGTTCATCGGCCAGTTCCACGGGGTGATGAAGCCCACCACGCCGATCGGCTCCTTCACCACCCGGGACTTGCCGCGGTCTTCCTCGAAGCTGTAGGCCTTCAGCACATTGGCCGCGGTCATGATGTGGCCCATGCCGGCCGGCCCCTGCGCGTTCTGGGCGAGCCAGGCCGGCGCGCCCATCTCCTCGGTGATGGCGTCGGCGATGTCGCCCATCCGCTTGCCGAACTCCTGGCCGATGCGCTCGAGCGCCGCGACGCGCTCCTCGCGCGAAGTCTTGGACCAGGTCTTGAAGGCCTTGCGGGCGGCCGCCACGGCCTTGTCCACGTCGGCCTGGGCGCCGAGCGCGATCTTGCCGGCGGACTCCTCGGTCGCGGGGTTGATCACATCGAGGGTGCGGTCGGTGGACGGCTCCACCCATTGGCCGTCGATGTAAAACTTCAGGTAGCTGCGCACAGGAATCCTCCAGGGTTTCGCGCCGGCCCCAGGCGCTCCAGGTCGCGATCGGTTTCGCGTTCGCGGGACATCTAGGCGATAGGACCCTGGGGCGGAAGCCCTGGCGGCCTCAGCGGGGGCTTCGGACTTGACAAAGTCAACGCCCGGAGGCGCAACCTCCGGCTCGAGGATTGTCGGGAGGCCTTCCCTTGAGCCACACCCTGATCGCAATCCGCCCGGCCGACGGCGGCCTCCACACTGTCGAGGCGCAGATCAACTACGTGGAGACCGGGATCACGGACTCGATCTGGTTCCGGCGGGGCCGCACACCGCGTTCGACGATCCCAGCGCCGGGCCCGACGCCCCGGCGCGAGAGTATCGACATCCGATGCGTCGCCTTCTTCAGTTAGTGGAGCCGCCTCAGTGCAGGATCTGAACGACAAGGTCGCCTTCGTCACCGGCGGCGCCTCGGGCATCGGCCTCGGCATCGGCAAGAAGTTCGTCGAGGCCGGCATGAAGCTGGTCATCGCCGACCTGCGCCAGGACCACATCGACGAGGCCATGGCCTGGTTCGAGGAGCGCCAGCAGGGCCGCAACGTCCACGCCATTCGCCTGGACGTCACCGACCGCGCCGCCATGGCCGCCGCCGCCGACGAGAGCGAGCGCGTGTTCGGCAAGGTGCACGTGGTGGTCAACAACGCCGGCGTCGGCATCGAGGGCCCGCTCAAGGAGGCGACCTACGAGGACTGGGACTTCGGCGTGGGCGTGAACCTCGGCGGGGTGATCAACGGGGTGCAGACCTTCGTCCCCCGCATCCGGGCGCACGGGGAGGGGGGCCACGTGGTCTCCACCGCCTCCCTCGCCGGCCTGGTAGTGATGCCGGGCAATATGGCCATGTACGCCACCGCCAAGGCGGCGGTGATCGCCTTCATGGAATCCATCCGCGGCGAGCTGGCGCAGGACGGCATCGGCGTCTCGGTGCTGTGCCCGGGCCCGATCAAGAGCAACATCCATCAGCTCGCGCAGAACCGGCCGCAGGGCATGAAGGCCAGCGCGGCCTTCGAGGCGGCGGCCGAACGGCTCGGCCAGCGGCAGGTCTCCGACCTCTGGATGGAGCCTGAGCAGGTCGGCGACATGGTGGTCGAGGCGATCCGCAAGGACGAGCTCTACATCATCACCCACGGCGAATGGCGTGACGCGGTGACCTCGCGCTACCAGGCGATGATGGCGGCCATGCCCAAGGACGTGAATCCGGAGCTGGTCGAGTCGATGCGCCCGCGACGGGCCGACTAGAGCTCGATCACCACGCCTTCGTTCGGGCCCAGCGAGAGCTGACCGCCGGACGGGCCATCGTCGCGGCCGTGGCTGGACAGCAGAAGCCGTCCCGTGGGGCTGGGCGTCCGCCGGGGCTCGGCCGTGAGGTTGAGCGCGACAAGCAGGCGCTCGCCGTCGAGCATCCGCTCGAACCGCAGCACGCCGTGGTCGGCCGCGACCGCCGCGCAGGCGCCGCTGCGCAGGGCCGCCCGCTCGCGGCGCAGGGCGAGGAGCCGGCGGTAGAGGTTCAGGATCGAGCCGGCATCGATTCCCAGGCTGGCCACGTTGCGGCTCGGCCAGTCCGGATTCAGCGGCAGCCAGGGCTCGCCGGAGCTGAAGCCGGCGGTGGGGCTGGCGTCCCATGGCATGGGCGTGCGCACCGGATCGCGCCCGAGGCCAAGGCCTGGCTCCTGCTTTTCCCAAGGATCGTGAATGGCTTGGGGCGGGATATTGACGTCCTGCAGGGCCAGCTCGTCGCCGTAGTACAGGGTCGGCGTGCCGTGCAGGGTCAAGAGCAGCATGGCCGCCGCGGCGGCCTGCGCCGGGCCGACCCGGCTGGCCACCCGCGGCCGGTCGTGGTTGCCCAGCACCCAGTTCGGCCATGCGCCGGGCGGCAGGGCGTCCTCGTAGCGGCGCACGAGGGCGGCGATCGCCGCCGCGTCCCACGGCGTCTTCAGGAGCAGGAAGTTGAAGGGGAGCTGCACGCCCTGCAGGCCCTCCCCGTAGTAGCGGACCAGCCGCTCCAGCGGGAGGTAGATTTCCCCGATCAGGACGCGCCCGGGCCAGGCGTCGACGAACCGCCGCATCTGGGCGATCAGGGCGTGCACCTCCGGCCGGTCGGCCGAGGCGCTCTCGATGAACCGCTCGACGCCGGGGTGGCCGGGCTGGAACGCCGGATTGGGCGGGTTGTCGCCAAAGCGGTCGTCCTTGATCAGGTGCCAGAGCACGTCGATGCGGAAGCCGTCGACCCCGCGGTCGAGCCAGAACCTCAGCACCTCGAACATGGCGTCCCGCACGGCGGGATTGCGCCAGTTCAGGTCCGGCTGCTGCTTCAGGAAGGCGTGGTAGTAGTACTGGCCGGTGGCTTCGTCCCATGCCCAGCCCGAGCCGCCGAAGCTGGAGAGCCAGTTGTTGGGCGGCCCTCCGTCGGGGGCGGGGTCGCGCCAGATGTACCAGTCGCGCCGGGCGCTGCTGCGCGAGGACCGGCTGTCGATGAACCAGGGGTGCTGGTCGGAGGTGTGGTTCGGCACGAAGTCCAGGATCAGCTTCAGGCCGAGCCCATGGGCCGTCCTGACCAGGGCGTCGAAATCCGCCAGCGTCCCGAACAGCGGGTCGACCGCGGTGTGGTCGCTGATGTCGTAGCCGAAGTCCGCCATCGGCGAGCGGTAGATGGGCGACAGCCAGACGGCGTCCACGCCCAGCCCGGCCAGATAGGGCAGTCTCCGCTCGATGCCCTTGAGGTCGCCGATCCCGTCGCCCGTCGTGTCCTGGAACGAGCGCGGATAGACCTGGTAGATCACCGCGGCCTTCCACCAGTCGTCCAACGCGCCGCTATTCAAGCGGCAGGCCCACGTAGTTCTCCGCCACGCTGGCGGCGGCGGCGTGAGATCGGCTCAGATAGTCGAACTCCGCCTGCTGGATGCGGCGCCCGAAGGCGTCGGTGTCGGGAAAGCGGTGCATCAGGCTGGTGAACCACCAGGAGAAGCGCTCGGCCTTCCAAACCCTGGCCAGGGCTTGGCCGCTATAGCCCTCGATCCCGGCCATGCCGCCGCCGCGGTAGTAAGCGGCCAGGGCCTCGGACAGGAAATGCACGTCGGAGGCCGCCAGGTTCAGGCCCTTGGCGCCGGTCGGCGGCACGATGTGCGCAGCGTCGCCGGCCAGGAACAGCCGTCCCCAGCGCATCGGCTCGGCCACGAAGCTGCGCAGCGGCGCGAGGCTCTTCTCGATCGAGGGCCCCCGCGTCACCGATGCCGCGAAGCCCTCTCCCAGCCGCAGCTCCAGCTCCTGCCAGAACCGCTCGTCCGGCCAGTCCTCGATGCGCTCGTCGATCGGGCATTGCAGGTAGTACCGGCTGCGCGCCGCCGAGCGCATGCTGGCCAGGGCGAAGCCGCGCTCGTGGCTGCAGTAGATCAGCTCGTGGTCCGCCGGAGGGACGTCCGCCAGGATCCCCAGCCAGCCGAACGGATAGACGCGCTCGTAGAGCTTCAGCGCCGCCGGCGGGATCGAGGCCCTGCAGACGCCGTGGAAGCCGTCGCAGCCGGCCACGAAGTCGCATTCCAGCAGTCCCGGCTGGCCGCCATGCACGTAGCTCACCTCGGGACGGGCGCCGTCCAGGCCGTGCAGCGCCACGTCCTCGGCCTCGAACACCAGCGGCATGTCGCGCGCGAGCCCCGCTTCGACGAGGTCGCGGGTGACCTCGGTCTGGCCGTAGACCATGACAGACGAGCCGCCGGTCAGGCGCTTCAGGTCGATGCGGAACCGCGCCTGGTCGAACACCATGTTGAAGCCGTCGTGGACCAGCCCCTCGCGGCGCATGCGCTCACCGACGCCCACCCGCTCCAGCAGCTGCACGGTGATCTGCTCGAGCACCCCGGCGCGGATGCGCGCCTCCACGTACTCGCGGCTGCGGCGCTCCAGCACAACGCTGTCTATGCCCTCCACCCGCAACAGGTGGGAGAGCAGGAGCCCGGCCGGACCGGCTCCAATGATGGCCACCTGGGTGCGCACGGGATCGACCTAGCGTGATCTCGGCCGGCCCGCCATGCCCCGATCACCGGTCGCCCGGCGGGCACTCGCGAAGGCTGGGGATATAGCCCATCTGGCCGGGCCCGAGGGGAGTGTTGTTGTCGGCGTAGGTGCGGCGGCAATGCAGCGCACGCTCATACGCGAGGGCCTTTTCCCTGGGGATGAACGGGCCGCCCGGCCAAGGGTCGGCGTTTTTGCCCAGCGCCTCGTCGCAGCGGTCCTGCTCCGACGCCGTGAGCCTGTAGCCTTCCGGGTGGGCGCAGCCGATCGCCGGGCGGATCCGCCGGAATACCGAGCCGCCCCAGGCGGGCCAGCCGCCGGAACCGGCCGTCGCGCCTTGGCCGGGCCCCGCCGCGACGGCGGTCGTCCCTGCGCCGGCCTGGGCGGGAGCCGGCTGAGCCGCGGCCGGCGGCGCGGCCTCGGGGCGCCGGGGACGCCGGGCCTGGCTGTGGGCGGCCCGTTCGACCCTGGGCCGGGGCGCTCGCGGCCACAGCAGCACCGGGACCGCCGGCTCGGGGCGCGGCGGGACCAGGAAAGCCCTGAGCTTCGGCGACTGCAGGCCGGCGAGGCCAAGCACCGCGGCGTTGAACGCCGTCGCCAGCGCCAGTCCCGTCAGGAAGCGTCCGCGCCTGGCCCGCTGCATCCGCCCCTCTCGCCGGCTTGATCCAGCAGGCGTCGGCCCCGCGACCATATTGTGGCCAAGCTGGAGCGGGACCTTGGCCGTGACGAGCTTCATAGAGGCCATCTTTTGGTGTTAAGCGTCGATTGGGAAACCTGGGCGTGCGCCCGGGGAGGAGGATTTCTATGGGGCAGAGCGCGCGACGCGTCGGCGGCGGTTCGCCCGAGCTTGGGCCGTCGCCGGTGGACATGCACGTCGGCGCGCGCATCCGCATGCGCCGCAAGGTGCTTGGCTACTCCCAGCAGACCCTGGCCAACGCCCTGGGCCTGACCTTCCAGCAGGTGCAGAAGTACGAGCGCGGGACCAACCGCGTCAGCGCCTCCAAGCTGCACCAGATCGGCCAGTTCCTGGGGGTTCCGGTAGCCTATTTCTTCGAGGGCCTGCCCCAGCCGCCCACGGTCGCGGAGGGCGTGGCGGGGGACGCCGTCGACCGCGAGGTCCAGGCCTTCGTGGCGACCTCCCAGGGCCTCGAGCTGGTTGTCGGCTTCGCCCGCATCGCCGATCCCCGGCTGCGCGCGACCATCCTCGAGCTGGTCAAGGCCGCCGCGGCGTCCACCGCGACGGGACCGATGCGCCGCGGCCCGCGAAGGCCAAGCGCTTAGCGTGTTCGAGGTTGCGAGTGCGCCTGAAGGTTGCTTGATGGCTGGGGCGAGCTGGCGCGAACTCTGATCGCATGTGGGAGGCTTCGCACGCCCAGGCCTTGAAATTCCTGCAGTCCGCGGGGGACTGCGAGGACGCGCACGAACTGGAGACCCAGTTCGTGGCCGTTCTCGCGGCCTTCGGGTTCGACCGGTTCGGCTGCGTGAAGCTGGCGCCGGGGCGCGACGGCAACCAGGTGGAGATGCTGGCCACCCGGGGCCTGGACGAGTGGCACGGCCACTGGAGCAAGGCGAACTACCTGGAGATCGATCCGGTCTCCCAGCTTTCGCTGTCGGGGCGGCCGATGTTCACCTGGACCGACGCCAAGGACTGGTCGCGGCGCCAGAGCGGGCGCGACCTCGCGCGCGAGACGGCGCTGTGGGGGGAGGCGGCGGACGCCGGCATGGGCGAGGGCTTCGTCTCCCACGCCTACGGACCGGGCGGGGAGCTCTTGGTGGTGCGGATGATGACGGGCGGCCGCTCGATCAGGCCCGCCGATCGCCCGCTGCTGGACGCGGTGTCCATCATCTTCTCGACCATGCGGCTGCGCCTGCACGAGCGCGAGGCGGACGGGCCGCAGGGGCTGCTCACCCTGCGTGAGCAGCAATGCCTGCGCTGGGCCAGCGAGGGCCTGATCGACGTTGAGATCGCCGACCAGCTGGCGATCTCGTCCAAGACGGTCGCCTTCCACATGGAGAACGCCAAGCGCAAGCTGGGCGCGCGCACGCGGCTGGCGGCGTACCGCCGGGCGCTGGAGCTGGGGCACATGTCCACCTAGTCGTTTCACTAGCTGTTCGTTTGCGGCTTCCGCGTCAGCCTTGCGCCGAAGGCTCCAAGGAGGCCGCCCCATGATCCACGCAGTCACCCGCGCAAACCGCCATCTCTACCGTCGCCAGCTCTGGGAGATGTTCACCGGACGGCGCGACGCTTTCTACGACCGCTGCGGGTGGAAGGACCTCCTGGTCTACGACGGGGCCGAAGCCGACGACTTCGACGACGAGAAGACGGTCTATCTCCTGGCCCTGGACGACCACGAGGACCTCGAGGCCGCGGTCCGGATCCGGCCGACCACCGACAAATGCATCCTGGTCGACAAGTATCCCGAGATGATCGGGCCCGACGCGCCCTGCCTGAAGGGGCCCGAGGCCTGGGAATCGTCACGCATCTTCACCACCGAGCGGCATCGCGAAAGCGCCGACAAGGGCCGGCGGCGCACGCGCGAGGTCGGCATCGCCAGCCTCGAGTACATCCTGGCGGCCGGCGGCAAGCGCTCGGTCGGCATGATTGACCTGCACCTGTTCCCGTGGGTGGCCGACGCCACGGCCGGCCGGATCCGCATGGCCGGCCCGCCAAAGGAATATGCGTATGGAGTGATGGTCGGCACCTGGCTGGAGATCAGCGAGGAGGAGCTGGAGCAGAACCGCGACGCCATCGGCCAGCCGCCGGAGCTGAGGCTGGTCTACGAGGTGGACGATGACGACATCGCCGCCTGGGGCTCGCTCTGCGCCATCCAGCGCGAGGTGGACCGGGCTCGCGCCTTCACCGCCGCCGCCGCCGACGAGCAGGCCCAGCTGCCGGACCGGGAGGCCGTCGTGCGCGCCACGGTGCTGTTCGCCAAGCACGACGCCCTGGCCGCGGCCTCGGCGGACGCCCTCGACCGCGGCTGGGACGCAGAGGGGCGCGCGCGGCGCCAAGCCTAGCGCGCGCGCCGTCCCGCGGGCCGGCCTCAGGGAAGCGAGGCGCGCTTGGAGCTCTGCGCCAGGTCCTGGCGGATCAGCTCGGGCTCTTCGCCGAGGCGGCGCAGCTCCTTGTTGGCCGACTGGGCCTGGTCCGCGCTGATCTCGGTGGCGAGGGTGCGCACCGAGCCTACGAACCTGGCCACGTTGCCGTCCAGGGCGGCGCTGTGCTGGATCTCGTAGCCGGCGATGGTCTTGGAAAGGTTGGGACCGCGGACCGAGAAGCCCTTGCCGCCGTCGGGAAGCGCCACCTCGAACACGGCCTTGACGTACATCGGGAACGCCATGGCGAAGGGCGTGTCCTCCCCGGGCCCGGTCTCGCGGCGGGGGAAGGCCCGCACGTCGTTGGACTGGGCCGGCATGCGGAACTCGCGCGCGTGCACGTCGGCGTTCTCGCGCCAGTCGAGGTCCGAGACGCCCTCGAGGTCGAGGTCGAAGGCGTCCGCCTTGGGATCGTCGCGCCAGTCGATGGTCTTGGGCTCGAACCACTGCAGGGAATTGCCGAAGGCGCGCGTGAACGCCCGCTGCAGATCGTCCTTGCCGGCGCGGGCGGCGAGCTGGCGCAGCTCGATCGCCGCGTCGCCGCGCAGGCGCAGCACCATCTTGGTGGGCGCCGGCGCGTCCAGGCCCTTGGTGGCGTCCACCCGCATCAGCGCGTCCATCATCGGCTGGTCGAGCGGCGCCTGCACGATCGGCTCCAGCTCCGCGCCGCCGGGGCGCAGCGGCAGGGCCCACCGCCATCCCGGCGCCTGCAGGGAGTCAAGGCCCGCCACATCGCCTTCGCGCGTGCCGTCCAGCCAATAGGTGCGGCCCTCGATGCGGGCGCGCACGATCACGTGGTCGAAGAACAGGAGGCCTGGCAGCGTCTGGTCCAGGCCGTCGCCCTTCTCGGTGCTGACCAGGGCCGGCTCCGCGGCGATCCCCAGCTGGCGCAGCAGGGAGAGCAACAGCACCGTCTTGCCCTTGCAGTCGCCGAAGCGCCGGCGCCAGGTCTCGTCCGCCGCGGCCGGCACGTAGCCGCCGTCGTTGGTCCCGACATAGAAGTAGCGGGTCTTCTCCTCGACCAGCTTCAGGGCCTCGAAGGCGCGCACCTTGGGGTCGGCGGAGCGCGCGGCGATGGCGGCGGCCTCGGCCCTGAGCGGCGAGTCCGGTCCGATCTCGGCGGCGTGCTGGAACAGGGGCGAGACCAGGGCCGACGCCTCCTTCCAGCTGGTGAAGCTCGAGGCCTCCAGGTGCGCCAGCCAGTGGAACCGCGCCGGCGCGCCCACCGGCGCGTCCGGCAGCTTGGCCTTTGACATGTCGAGCAGAAGCTCGGTCCGGCCGTCGTGGGTGGTGATGGTGGGGGCGGCCAGCCCGGGCGCCGCCCGCCAGCGGATCGGATCGCCGCTGGGCCAGGAGATCTTCACCCGGTAGCGCTCGATCTGCCGGGCGCTGAGGCCTTCCGGGTCCTCCGAATGGCCCTTCATCACCGGGTCCCGCCGCGTCAGGGTCCAGGCGAAGTCGAGCACGTCGCCGACCTGCAGCCCCTCGATCTGCCGGGTGGCGGTGAGGCGGCCGTCGAGCATGGCCATCTCCAGGCCGGTCTCGCGCCGCAGCACCAGCATGGGCTTGCCCTTGAGCAGGTCGATGACCTTGCCGTCGCGCAGGATCGCCAGGGTGTGGATCACCAGGTCTTCGGTGTCGGGGCTCCACGTCACCGTCTCGCTGGTCAGGTCCGAGAGCGCCTCGGGCCGCAGCACCTTCACCGTCCGGCGGGAGTAGAAGAAATCCCCGTCCGGCCCGAGCCGGGACTGGTTGTCGTCGAGCAGCACCTGCAGCGCCGGCGCGCCCTCGGCCGGGGGCGCGGCGGGGAGGGGGGCGACGTCCACCCAGCTCGGGGGCTTGCCGTAGGACGGCTTGGCCGAGGCCTCGGCGCGGCCGCCCATGGCCGCCGCGGCCAGCACGCAGCCCAGCCCCATCGCCATCCAACGCCACGCCATGCCGGACCCCGCAACTTCGTGAGGAGCCTAGCTCAACTCATGGTCCGGAAAAGACCAAATCGCCCGTGGCGGGAGGCCGCGGCCGGGACCGTGGCGGGCTTGCGGGTCGGCCGGCCGAGTGTGTCAGGCCGGCGGCTCAGACCAAATGATAGTCGTGCGAGGCCAGGACCCAGTCCGACGTCACCGCCGGGTTGGTGTAGGCGTCCGGAGTGAACCCGGTCCCCGTCGACGTCCAGATGCTGAAGGCGCCGGAATCGTTGCGCAGCAAGATGTCGGCCTTGCCGTCGCCGTTGTAGTCGCCGACCGCGTCCACATGCCAGGACGGGCCCAGGCTGGTGTTGACATAGACGTTGCCGGCGAAGCCGTGGCCGTCGCCCCGCCATTCGGTGAGCGTGCCGTCGTTGTTGCGCCACAGGATGTCGGCGCAGCCGTCGCCGTTGAAGTCGCCCACGCCGGCCACGTGCCAGGTCGTGTCGACCGAGGGGTTGACGTAGGCGTCCTTGGTGAAGCCCGACCCCGTCGAGTCCCAAATGCTGAAGGTCCCGTTGGTGTTGCGCCACAGGATGTCGGTCTTGCCGTCGCCGTTGAAGTCGCCGACGCCCTGGATCTTCCACGAGGGGTCGAGGGTGTCGACGTAGCTGTCGTGGACGAAATCCGAGCCGGTCGACTGCCAGATCGAGATGCTCCCGTTGGCGCCCCGCCAGAGCAGATCGCCCTTGCCGTCCCCGTTGAAGTCGCCGAGGGCCTCCAGGAACACGCCCGGGGCCTGCGAGCTGTCGACGTAGGAGTCCTTGGCGAACCCGCCCGAGGTCGCGTCCCAGATCGACAGGGCCCCGGTCGATCCGTTGCGCCAGACGATGTCCGAGAGGCCGTCGCCGTTGAAGTCGAAGGTCCCCTGGATCTGCCACTGGGCGCCCATCGAGGAGTCGGTGAAGGTGTTGCCCTGGACCTGCACGTGGTCACCGGAGCCGGTCACCCACCAGGTCGTGGTCGCGCTGTAGGCGCTGTTGCGCCAGAGAAGGTCCGAATGGGCGTCGCCGTTGAAGTCGTTGGCGACGTGCTGGACGACAGGAGCAGGGGGCGGGGCGAGCGTAGCCGCCAGGCCGCCGTTGCGGTCGGAGACCAAGGTCCAGTCCGGCGTCACGGAGCTGTTGGTGTAGGCGTCCGGGGTGAAGCCCGATCCCGTGGAGGTCCAGATGCTGAAGGCGCCCGAGGGCGTCCGCCACAAAAGGTCGGTCTTGCCATCGGCGTTGTAGTCGCCGGTCCCGGCGAGCGTCCACGACGGATCTATGCCGGAATTGACATAGACGTTGCCGGCGAAGCCCGCGCCGTCGCCCTGCCATTCGGTCACCGTGCCGTCGACGTTGCGCCAGAGGATGTCGGCCTTGCCGTCGCCGTTGAAATCACCGAGCGCGATGATCTGCCAGGAGGGGTCGACCGCGGCGTTGACGTAGACGTCCTTGGTGAAGCCGGAGGGCGACTTGGCGTCCCAGATGGTGAACGCCCCGGCGGCGTTGCGCCAGATCAGGTCCGATTTGCCGTCGCCGTTGAAGTCGGCGATCCCCTGCAGCGTGTAGGACGGGTCCATGGTCCCGGTGATGCTGTCCGGGTCCCAGCCGAACTTCAGGGTCGGCTGCCAGATCGAGAAGCTCCCGTCGGCCTTGCGGAAGAACAGGTCGTCCTTGCCGTTGCCAAGGAAGTCGCCGAAGCCCAGCAGCGTCGAATCCAGCGGCGCGGAAGTTACGTACTCGTCCTGCATGAAGCCGCCGCCGCTGGCGATCCAGACGTCCAGCGCCCCGGTGGAGGTGTTGCGCCAGACAATGTCGGAAGCGCTGTCCCCGCCGATGTTGGCCGCGCCCTCGATCTGCCACGGCGGGGGCATGGAGGCGCCGGCGAAGGTGTTGCCGTGCGCCGTGATCGGATTTGAGCCGGTGAGCGTCCAGGTGGTGGTCTCGTCCCACTGGCTGCTGGTCCACAGGAGGTCCGACTGGCCGTCGGCGTTGAAATCGCTCGCCGCCCTTGGCGTTGTCATACGCGCCCTCCAATGACCTGACGCGCGGCCAGGTTGCGGGCGATCGCAGGCCGCGGTCGCGCCGGCTCGTCTCGACGCTAACCGAACACCGGCCTACCCGTCGAGGACTGATTGAGAAAAACCGCAGGGGATCGAACTACCCGCGGTTGTCCGGGCGCGCGCGCTTCATCCAGCCTGCGGGACGCGAGCCGCAGCCTCGCACGAACGGGCCTGGGCTTCAGGCGCAGCCGTCCTGGGCGTACCCTCGGGGCGGAAGGAGCCGAACCATGACCCAGGCGCCAGCCGGATGACCGGCAAGGTCGCCGTCATCACCGGCGCGGGCAGCGGCATCGGCCGGGCGGTCGCCTCCGCCTTGGCCCAGCGCGGCTACCGCCTGGTCCTGGCCGGCCGTCGCGCCGACGCCCTGGCCGGGACGCAGGCCCTGCTCGGCGGAGCCGAGGCCCTGTGCGCGCCCACCGACGTTCGCGACCGCGCGGCGGTGTCGGCCCTGTTCGACCGCGCGGTCGAGCGCTTCGGCCGCGTCGATCTGCTGTTCAACAACGCCGGCCTGGGCGCCCCGGCCGCGCCGCTCGAGGCCCTGCCGGAGGCGGACTGGCGCACCGTGATCGACACCAACCTCACCGGCGCCTTCTTCTGCCTGCAGGCCGCGTTCGCGGTGATGAAGACGCAACAGCCGCAGGGCGGACGGATCATCAACAACGGCTCGATCTCAGCCTTCAGCCCCCGCCCGAGCTCGATCGCCTACACGGCCAGCAAGCACGCCGTCACGGGCCTCACCAAGTCGGCGTCGCTGGACGGCCGCCGCTTCAACATCGCCTGCGGGCAGATCGACATCGGCAACGCCGCCAGCGCTATGGCGTCGCCCATGTCGCGCGGCGTGCCCCAGGCCAACGGCGCCATCGCGCCGGAGCCGGTGATGGACGTCGCCCACGTGGGCGAGGCGGTGGCCTACATGGACAGCCTGCCGCTGGACGCCAACGTGCAGTTCATGACCGTGATGGCCACGGCGATGCCGTTCATCGGTCGCGGGTAGGGGACAGGGCGGCCGGCTGGGACGTGGCGGATGGGGTGGGATTCGAACCCACGAGGGGCGTGAACCCCTGGCGGTTTTCAAGACCGCTGCCTTCAACCGCTCGGCCACCCATCCGTTGGCGGGCCTCTTAGCAGGCGTGCTCGGGCGGCTAAAGCGCCCGGCGCCCGTTAACCATGCCGCTTAACCCGCCCGCAAACACGACGGTTCACCATGCCCGCTTCTCATCGGAGGCTTGGGCATGCAGGGCAGGGAGCGGATCGGCGCCGGGCTGGCGGCGCTCGCCGTCTGCGGCCTGGCCGCCTGCGCCAGTCCGGCGCCGTTGCGGGCCACGGGCGCGGAGCCCTATCGCAGCTCCACCTTGCGGCCCTACGAGGTCGGCGGGCGGCGCTACACGCCGAAGGTCGACGCCCACTTCGAGGAGAAGGGGCTGGCCTCCTGGTACAGCTATCCCGCCGGGACCCGCCGCACCGCCATCGGCGAGCGCTTCGATCCGCAGCTCCTGACCGCCGCGCACAAGACCCTGCCGCTTCCGTGCGTGGTGGAGGTCACCAATCTCGCCAACGGCAAGAGCGTGCGGGTGCGGGTGAACGACCGTGGGCCGTTCGCGTCGGGCCGGATCATCGACCTGTCGCGCGCCGCGGCCGACCGGCTGGGCTTCACCCGTCAGGGCACCGCCCGGGTGAAGGTGAAGTTCCTCGGGCCCGCCGGGTTCGCCGACAGCGGCGGGATCATGCTGGCCTCGGTGGACGCCCAGGCGCAGCCGGACGCCGGAGCCCTCTACTGAGCCCTGGCTGAGCCTTCGGGCCGGCTTGCGCGGGGCGGCGAAAGCCTCAATGTGAGGCCGTGGCGCGCGGCCGTTTCATCACTTTCGAAGGCGGGGAGGGGGTCGGGAAATCCACCCAGGCCCGGCGCCTGGCCGAGCGCCTTCGGGGCGGCGGCCTGGAGGTGGTGGTCACCCGCGAGCCCGGAGGCTCTCCGGGGGCCGAGGCGATCCGGGGCCTGTTGGTCCAGGGCGCGGCCGACCGATGGTCGCCGATGGCCGAGACCCTGCTGGTCTATGCCGCCCGGCGCGACCACATCGAGCGGCTGATCGCGCCGGCGCTGGCGCGGGGCGCCTGGGTCGTCTGCGACCGCTTCATCGATTCCACCCGCGCCTACCAGGGGCTGGCCGCCGACGGGCCGCTGGAGCTGATCCGGCTGCTGGAGGCCCAGGTGCTGGACGGGCTGACGCCGGACCTGACCCTGGTGCTGGACCTGCCGGCCGAGGCCGGGCTGGGGCGCGCCGCGGGCCGCCAGGACGCGGAGACCCGCTTCGAGGACAAGGGCCACGGCTTCCACGAACGCCTGCGCGCCGCCTTCCGGGCGATCGCCGCCGAGGCGCCTGAGCGCTGCGTCCTGGTCGACGCGGCCGGCCCGGTCGAGGCGGTGGCGGAGCGGGTGCTCGCGGCCGTCGAGGCGCGGCTGGGCGTCGCCGCCTGATGGCCGAGCCGGACGCCCTCCATCCGCGCCAGATGCAGGACCTCGAGGGCGCCGAGGCCGCCGAGCAGGCGTGGCTGGACGCGCTCGAGCGCGGGCGCATGCACCACGCCTGGCTGCTGGTGGGGCCCGAGGGCGTCGGCAAGGCCACCTTCGCCTATCGCGCCGCGCGCCGGCTGCTGGGCGCGGCCCCGGACCCCGCGCACGGGCTCCTGGGCGCCGATCCCGAGCATCCCGTCAGCCGCCAGGTCGCCGCCCGCTCCAACCCGGACCTGCTGGTGCTGGAGCGCCTCGACGAGGATGGACGGGCGCGCAAGTCCATCCCCGTGGACGAGGCCCGGCGCCTGCCCGAGTTCTTCGCCAAGAGCCCGGCGGTCTCGCCCTGGCGGGTGGCGATCATCGACGCCGCCGACGACCTCAACGCCAACGCCGCCAACGCCGTGCTCAAGACCCTGGAGGAGCCGCCGCCGCGCGGGGTGCTGTTCCTGGTCTGCCACGCGCCGGGACGGCTGTTGCCGACCATCCGCTCGCGCTGCCGGCGGCTGTTGTTCCGGCCCTGGAGCGACGCGGCGGTGGCCGCCTTCCTGGCCGAGCGGACCGGGCTCGCGCCCGAGGAGGCGTCGCGCGTGGCGGCCATGGCCAGGGGGGCGCCCGGCCGGGCTCTGACCCTGGCGGCCGCCGGGGCGCTGGAGCTGGACCGCGCGGCGCTGGAGTTCCTGCGCGGCCTGCCGCAGGCCGACGACCCG
>FTHL01000137.1_pt1 | contig 48441 bp, 38 predicted proteins | sample 1640951 | NCBI WGS metagenome assembly FTHL01 (sample SAMEA3914788, study PRJEB12502) | metagenome | biome: forest; material: soil | place: Canada | collected 2011-07-03 | depth 0.1 m
CTGGGGGCCTTGGCGTGGCCGAGGCCGGGGCGGCAACCTTGGAGTTCCACGACGGCGCGTCCGCGGGGACCTCGACCATTCACAACACCAGCGGCGATGGAGTCGCGACGACCGGGTCGGGCGGAAACGGGGGCGCCGCGGGGAGCGGAGGCGATGGAGGGGCAGCCATCGCGCTCGGCGGCGACGCCACCGTCGAGTTCCACGACAGTTCGCTCGCCGGCACGGCCACCATCACGAACACCAACGGGACGTCATCGCTGAACTACGGCGCCGCAGGAGCCGCCGGCGGCGCCGGCGCCGCCGGTCAGCCCGGCCCCGGATTCGCTGGGTCCGGGACCGCCTCCATCGTTTTCCACGACGCCTCCAGCGCGGCCTTCGCCCAGATCACCAATAACGCCGGGGCCTCGATCCTCTTCCTGGACAGGTCCAATGGCGGCAACTCCCAGATCACCAACAACGGCGGCTCAGTCCGTTACTTCGGCTCGTCGGTGGCCGGCCTCTCCGCCGGTGGCGTCCTCGTACACCCGTCCATCACCAACACGGCGGGCGGAACGGTCGACTTCTACGACACCTCAAGCGCGGGGTACGCCCAGATTCTTGACGGTTCAGGGGCTGGTGCGACGACCTTCCACAATTCGTCCAGCGCCGGGTCTTCGTCGATCCTGAACGGCGACTTGGAGACGCTGACCTTCAGGGATTCTTCAACGGCCGGTACAGCCTCCGTGCTGAACGAAGGCATTCTAAACTTCAACGACAACTCAACGGCTGCAGCGTCGATCTTGACGAACGATCTAGGCACTTTGAGTTTCAATCAGACATCCAGCGGCGGCACGGCGCTGATCATCAACGATTATAATAAGTATATCCGATTCAACGACAACTCGAACGCGGGCAGCGCTACCATAGAGAATTATGGCGGCTTCCTGTCCTTCAATGATGCTTCGACGGCCGCCGGCGCCTCCGTGATCAACGGCTCCGCCGTGGTGGACATCAGTAACAGCGACAACGGAACCGAGATCGGCTCGCTCAACGGCGGCGGTTACGTGGCGCTTGGCTCCAAGCATCTAGAGGTTGGCGCGCTTGGGCAATTCGATCAGTTCCAAGGCGTGTTCGAAGACGGCGGCGCCGGCGGCGGAACCGGCGGAAGCCTCGAGAAGGTCGGGGACGGGGTGCTCGTGCTTTCCGGGGACAGCACCTACACCGGCGGCACCACCATCAGCGGCGGCGAGCTGCGGCTCGGCAGCACTGGGACCCACGGCATGGTGCTGGGCGACATCCTGGACAACGCCGAGCTCGCCTTCGACCACTCCAACGACATCACCTTCGCCAATGTGATCTCCGGCACGGGGACCCTGGTGAAGTTCAACACCGACACCTTGACCCTCACCGGCGCCAACACCTTCACCGGCCTGACCCAGGTGATCGAGGGGTACGCTGCAGATCGGCGCCGGCGGGACCTCGGGCTCGATCGTCGGCGACGTCTCGGTGGAATCCAACCTGGCCTTCAACCGCTCCGACAACGTCACCTTCGCCGGCGACATCACCGGCACCGGCTCGCTGACCAAGCTCAACGCCAATACCCTGACTCTCACCGGCGACGCGGCCGTCAACGACACGGACATCGAAGGCGGCGTGCTGCAGATCGGCGCCGGCGGGACATCGGGCACGCTCGATAGCCTGGTCGACGACAAGGCCGCCCTCGCGTTCAACCGCTCGGACTCCTCCACCTTCGCTGGATCGGTGTTCGGCCCCGGCTCGGTGACCAAGCTCGGCGCCGGGACGCTGGTGGTCACGGGCTACCTGGTCCAGACCGGCGGAACCACCATCTCTGATGGGGTGCTTCAGATCGGGGACGGCGGGACCTCGGGCGGGATCACCGGGGATATCCTCGACAACGCCGCCTTGGTCGCCGACCGCTCGGACGATGTCGAGTACGACGACGTGATCTCCGGCACGGGCGCCTTCACCAAGCTCGGCTCGGGCGCGCTGCTGCTGACGGGCGCCAACACCTACACCGGCCCCACCTTCGTCAATCAGGGCCTTCTGGTGCTGAGCGGCAGTCTCACATCCAACACGACGGTCGGATCAGGCGGCGCGCTCAGCGGCGCGGGGACAATCGGGGGCGCCCTGGTCAACAACGGGGTGCTCAGCCCAGGCACGACCGCCGATCCCTTCGGCACACTGACGGTCGCGGGAGCGTTCACCAGCAATGGCGGCTCCACTCTGGACGCGGCCGTCAACGCCGCGGGCCAGCACAACCAGCTGCTGGCGGGCTCGGCGACGCTGAACGGCGGGGCGGTGGCCGTCTCGGCGGCGCCCGGTCTCTACGGCATCGAGACCGACTACCGCATCCTGGGCGCGACCGGCGCGGTGACCGGCGCCTTCACCGGGGTCAGCTCCCCGACCGGGCTTTCCGCGTCAATCGTCTACGACGCCCACGACGCGTTCCTTCGCCTTCGCCGGACCTCGACCAGCTTTGGCTCGACCAGTGGCCTAAGCGGCAACCAGGCCCGCGCGGCCGGCGGCCTCGACGCAGCGGTGACGGGGGCGAACCCGGCCGTCTTTTCGACCTACGCCGGGCTCTACAACACCCTGATCTTCGCGCCGGCTTCGGCGCTGTCCGCGAATTTCTCCAACATCTCCGGCGACGCCCTGACCGCCTTCGACCTCGCGGCCCAGGCCTCCGCCGACCGCTTCCACGACCAGCTCGGCGACCAGGCCGCGGACCACGTGCGCGGTCCGGCGGGCGATCCCAACGTCTGGGCGACGATCTCGCGCGACCACGACAACATCGACAGCGACGGCGACGGGCCGGGCTTCGACACCAATGCGACCCAGTTCGCGGGAGGGGTGGACGTCATCCCCCAGGCCGGGCTTGACCTCGGCGTTGCGGTGGGGGCCAGCAAGGACGACCTGTCGATCGCGGACCGCAACGCCTCGGGCAAGATGGACAGCTGGAGCCTGGGAGCCTACGGCCGCTACGAGGCGGGCCAGCTGTATGTGGCCGGCCAGGTCTCGTTCGACTGGCATCACATCAAGACCCGCCGCGCGCTTCTGATGGGCGGGCTGGCCAGCGGGGACTACCACGCCCACACCTGGGGCGTGTCGGGCGAGGCGGGCGGCGACTTCGTCGGCGGCGGCCTGCGGCTGCAACCACACCTGGGCTTCAAGGTGCTGGACGTGCGCCAGAATGGTTTCACCGAGAGCGGCGGGGTCGGTGCGCTGGACGTCGCCGCGACCCGCTTCGACAGCGAACGGTTCGTCGCCGGGGTGCGCCTGATGTCGGCCAACCCCATGGCCAAGGTCCGCCCCTTCGCCTCGGCGGCCTTCGAGCACGAGTTCGGCGACCGGGTCGCAGACGAGACCAACAGCCTGCCGAGCCTGACCTCCTTCACCGTTGCCAGCACCCGTCTCGGCCGCGAGATCTTCACCGCCCAGGCGGGCGGCGAGGCCGACGTCGCCAAGGGCGTGTCCGTGTTCGTCACCGGGCGCTACAGCACCCGCAGCAACGCCGACTCCAAATCCATCCTCGGAGGCCTGAAGGTCAGCTGGTGAGCGCCGGCGGCGCGCGGGAACGCGCCCTCGCACGCGAAGCCGTTTTCAGGAGCCGTCCCGACGGACTAGGTTGCCGCCCGACTGAAGTTGGGAGCGGAACCAGATGGCTTCGAAGGGTGGACTGTCCAAGGCGCGGCTCGGCCGTCTGAACGACGCGGTCGAGACCTATGTCGACACCGGTCACGTCACCGGGGCCATCACCCTGATCGAGCGCAAGGGTGAGACCGTGGTCAACGTGGTCGGCCAGAAGGACCGCGAACGCGGCCAGCCGCTCGAGCGCGACACCATCTTCCGCATCGCCTCCATGTCCAAGCCGATCACCGCGGTCGCGGTCATGATCCTGGTGGAGGAAGGAAAGCTGAGGCTCGACGAGCCGGTCGACCGGCTGCTGCCGGAGCTCGCCAACCGCCAGGTGCTCAAGGACATTGAAGGTCCGATCGACGACACGGTGCCGGCCGTCCGGCCGATCACCGTGCGGGATCTGCTCACCTTCCGCATGGGGTTCGGCATGGTGATGGGACCGGCCGAGCTGCCGATCCAGAAGGCGGTCGCCGACGCCCAGATCCAGAGCCTGAGGCCGCCGTCGCCGCACGCGCCGGACGAGTGGATCCGGCGGCTGGGCGAGCTGCCGCTGATGACCCAGCCGGGAGAGCAGTGGATGTACCACACCGGCTCGGACGTCGCCGGGGTGCTGGTCGCGCGCGCGGCTGGCGCGCCGTTCGAGAAGTTCCTGAAGGATCGGATTTTCGAGCCCCTGGGCATGAAGGACACGGGCTTCAGCGTTCCCAAGAAAAAGCTCGATCGCTTCGCCAGCTGCTACGCCGCCAATCCCGAAACCGGAGCGCTCGACCTGCACGACGACTGGAGCGCCAGCCCCTGGGCTGCGCCGCCGGCCTTCCCCGCGGGCGGCGGCGGCCTGGTCTCGACGGTGGACGACTACCTGGCCTTCGGCCGGATGATGCTGAATTACGGAAAGACCGGCGGTGAGCGGATCCTGTCGCGTCCGTCGGTGGAGACCATGACCACCGACCAGCTGACCGCCGAGCAGAAGGCGCGCTCGCCCTTCTTCCCGGGATTCTGGGACAGCCGCGGCTGGGGCTTCGGCGTGTCGGTGGCGCTCAAGCGCAGCTCGATCTTCATGACCCCAGGCCGGTTCGGCTGGGACGGCGCCTTCGGCACCAGCTGGGCCTCCGACCCCAAGGAGGATATGATCGGTATACTGATGATCCAGCGCATGGGCTTCGGGCCGGCGCCGGTCGGCCTGAACGCGGATTTCTGGACCCTGGCCTACCAGACCATCGACGATTGACGTCGATCCCGGTCGCAACGGCTCACGGCAGGCGACTGCCGTGGGTGCGGCGGACGGGGATGGCGTCGAGATCGACCCCGTCCAGGCAGCGCACGTTGATCGCCCAGAGCTCCGGCGCCGTGCGCGGCCGCCGGAACGGCAGGATGCCGCAGGTCGGGCAGAAGTAGTTTTTCGCCACGTGGGTGTGGAAGGTATAGAGCGTGAGCTCCTCCAGCGGCGTCAGCGGCCTGAAGTCGGCCGGCTCGACGCGGTGCATGAGTCCGCCGCGCTTGCGGCAGATCGAGCAGTCGCAGGCGGTGACGTGATTGATGTCCGCGTCCACCTCGAAACGGACCCGTCCGCAGTGGCAGGCGCCGTGGTAGGTTTGTTTCATGAATGTTTCCTAGGACCACGGCGGGCGCGTGAGAAGCGCGCCTTGCCTATTGCAAGCTGCGCGCGAGCGGCGCTTGCATCGCTTCAATTTGGAGGGCCTGCAATGAACAGAGGGCTTGTGGCCGCATCGGCCTATCTTGCGCTCGCCTCGACGGCCGGGGCCGCACCCTCGGCCGCCATGTCGCGCCTGCACGAGGTGGCGAGCGCCACCGGCGCCGCGCCTGACGCCATTGGCCGCGGCGCGGCGGTGATGGGCCTCGACATGAAGCTTATCCGCAAGGGCTCCAACGGATGGACCTGCTTTCCGGACGATCCGGCCACGCCCGGCAACGACCCGATGTGCGTGGACGCCAACGGCCTGGAGTGGATGCAGGCGATGATGTCCCACCGGCCCCCGCCCGCGGGCAAGGTCGGCGTCGCCTACATGCTGGCCGGGGGCTCGGACGCCAGCAACACCGACCCCTTCGCGACCAAGCCCGCGCCTGGCGGCAAGTGGGTGGTGACCGGCCCTCACCTGATGATCCTGAGCGCCACGGTCGCCGCGGCGTCCGGCTATCCGATCCGCGAGGCGAACCCGGACACCTCTAAGCCCTATGTGATGTTCGGCGGCACCCCCTACGCCCATATCATGGCGCCGGTGAAGTAGGCCCTCCGGCCGCCGCGCGCTCGCGCAGCCGAGCCTCCGCTTCGCGCAGCTCCGGCGTCAGCGCTTCGCCGAAGTCTTCGGGCGAGAAGATCTGACGGATCTCGATCTCGGCCTGTCCGACCAGCGGGTTGGGGCAGCGCTTGATCCACGCGATCGCGTCCTGCAGCGAGGCGACCTGGAAGATCCAGAATCCGGAGATCAGCTGGCCCACCTCGGGGAACGGGCCCTCGACGATGGTCCGCTCTTCCCCCGAGAAGATCACCCGTGCGCCCCGGGACGTCGGGTGCAGCCCCTCGCCGCCCACGAGCACCCCGGCCTCCATCAGGGACTCGTTGTACGCGCCCATCGCGGCCAGCAACCTGGTGTCCGGCATGACGCCGGCCTCGGTGTGCTGGTCGCCCTTGAGCAGGATCATGAACCTCACGGCCGCTCTCCGGTTGGCGTTTCGGACGACCGGACCAAATGCGCGGCCGACCTGACCATCGGAAGCAGGTCGCGCAGCCGCGGCTCGCGCAGCCAGAGGCCGGCCCAGGCCATGACGCCGAGATAGACCCCGAACAGGACGTGGCTGAACAAGGGATCCCCCACCCGCCAGTGGGTGGCGACCGCGGCGCCCATCAGGCCGGTCAGCAGCACGGCGCCCAGAACCGCAGTGCGCGGAACTGCATAAAGCGCGAGGCAGACCAGCTCGATGACGCCGATCGGTCGGCCGAGCGCCGCGGGCCAGCCGAGCGGAGCCATTGTCTGGCGGACCGCCGGCAGGTCCATCAGCTTCATGGACGTGTCCATGACCAGGAATAGCACCACCACCGCGGTCAGCGCCCTCCCGGTCCATATCCGCCATATCGACGCCGCCTTCTCGCGCATGCCGTCCCTCCCCCGGATGACTGTCCCAAGCCTAGCCGGCCGGCGCGCCCATCGACCAGATCACGCCGAACGGATCGCGCAGCTGGCCATAGCGGTCGCCCCAGAACATCGTTTGCAGCGGCGAGACGACCTCGGCCCCCGCCGCCACGGCGCGCGCCCACCAGGCGTCCACGTCATCCACGGCCAGGTGCAGCATGAAGGCCTGCGGCGTCTGCACCGGATGGCCGTGCTCGGGAAACCCGTCGCTCAGCATCACCGACCCGCCGTTGATCCGCAGGTGCGAATGCATCACGCGGCCAGACTTGTCCGCCATCCGGCCGCTTTCGACGGCGCCGAAGGCGCGGCCATAGAAGTCGGCGGCGGCGCTGGCGTCGCTGAGGGTCAGGTAAGGCGCCACGCCGCTGGGCGAGTCCGGTCGCGGACGATCGACCGGGGCGGCGGCGCTGTCTGATGTGGTCACGGCTGGGCTCCTCCGTCGTCGACACTAGGACGACCGCAATCCCCCCGTCCCGACAAGCGGTCAGGCCGAGACTGACGCATTGTCCGCCATCAGCCGGTCCAGGCGGATGCGGATATGGGACGCCTCCGCCGGCGAGTTGGCCAGGGCTATGGCCCGGCCCCACGCGTCGCGCGCCTCGGCATGGCGGCCGAGCTGGGCCAGAAGGGCGCCGCGCACGCCGTAGAAATAGAAGTAGCCGGCCAACGGCTCGGCGAGGGGCTCGATTAGCTCCAGCGCCGCGGCGGGACCATCCACCTTGGCCACCGCGACAGCGCGGTTGAGGGTGACGACGGGCGAGGGCTGCAGCCGATCGAGGGCGAGGTAGAGCTGGGCGATGCCGGACCAGTCGGTGTCGTCGGCGTGGGCCGCGCGGTCGTGCAGGGCCGCGACGGCAGCCTGCAGCTGATAGGGGCCGGCCTGGCGGTGGCGCATGGCCTTGTCCACCAGGGCGAGCCCCTCGGCGATCATCTGCTGGTTCCAGAGGCTGCGGTCCTGGGCTTCGAGCGGCACGGCCTCGCCCGCCGCATCGAACCGGGCTGGCGCGCGCGCGTGCTGCAGCAGCATGAGGGCGAGCAGGCCCATGACCTCGGGCTCTGTCTGGAACAGGCGCAGCAGCAGCCGGGCCAGGCGGATGGCTTCCTCGCACAAGGGCGCGCGCGCCTTGGCCTGGGCGCCTCCGGCCGTATAGCCCTCGTTGAACACCAGATAGGTCATCGCCGCCACTGCGCCGAGCCGCTCGGAGCGTTCCACCGGGCCGGGCGCCTCGAAGGGGACCTGGGCCCTGGCGATGCGGGCCTTGGCGCGGGTGATCCGCTGCTCCATGGCGCTCTCGCCAACGAGGAAGGCGCGGGCGATCTGGGGAACCGTCAGTCCACAGACGATGCGCAGTGCAAGAGCGACCTGCTGCGTCGGCGGCAGCTCGGGATGGCAGCAGATGAACAGCAGCCGCAGGATGTCGTCGCGGTAATCCGATCCGTCCAGGCGCTCCGCCAGGGGCGTCTCGGCGTCCTCCAGGTCGGACAAGGCGCCCTCGTCCGGAAGGGCGGTCAGTCGGCCGCGCCGGCGCACGGAATCGATCGCTGCGTTGCGCCCCACCAGGATCAGCCATGCCGCCGGGTCCCGTGGCGGCCCATTGCGGGGCCAGCTCCTCAAGGCGCGAAGGCAAGCGTCCTGATAGGCCTCCTCGGCCGTGTCCAGGTCGCGGAAATAGCGGAGCAGGGCGCCGATCGCCTGGGGCCGTGCGGAGGCGAGCGCGGCGTCGATCCAGGCGAGGTCGCTCACTGGACGCCCGTCCCGGGAATGAACAGCCGCAGCGGACGGAGCTCGAAGGTCCCATTGGAGCTGGATGCGCGGGCGAGTTCCTGGCCGGTCTCGACCGCCTGCTCCAGGCTGTCGCAGTCGATCACATAGAAGCCCAGCAGCTGCTCCTTGGTCTCGGCGAACGGTCCGTCGATCACCGGCGCATCCTTGCCCTTGCGGATCGAGGTCGAGGCAGTGGTGGGCATCAGCCGTGCGACCGGGCCCAGCCGGCCCTGCCCGGCCAGCTTCTCGATCACCACGCCCAGCTTGGCGATCGCGGCCTCGTCCTCCTGCGGGGTCCACGCGCCGACAATCTCTTCGGCGTCGTAACAGAGGATGGCGTAGAGCATGGGAGCCTCCAGTGCGGTCCGCAGGACGAACGACTATGCCCTCGTCCGACACCGGCCGATAGAAAAGCGCCGCGGCTGAGCTCTTCACCGCGTCGTGTCGCAACCCCTGCGACGCCCAGGCCTTATCCAAACTCCAGTTGGACAAGGAATACTGCATGGCCAGGATCATCGGCGCGGATACGGGCGCTAAGGCGCACGCCGCGAAGTTCACGACGTCAGCCGGCGAGGGCGGCGAGACCCATCAGGTCGCGAGCGGCGACGACGAGGTGCTGACGACCCAGCAGGGCGTGCCCGTCGCCGACGACCAGAACTCCCTGCGGGTCGGCGAACGCGGTCCGACGCTGCTCGAGGACTTCCATTTCCGCGAGAAGATCTTCCATTTCGACCACGAGCGCATCCCCGAGCGGGTGGTGCACGCCCGCGGCTACGGCGCCCACGGCGCCTTCACCCTCACCGAGTCGCTGGAGGCGTTTACCACCGCCAAGATCCTGACGGAGGTCGGCGCGACGACGCCGATGTTCGTGCGCTTCTCCACGGTCGCGGGCAGCAAGGGCTCGCCGGACCTGGCCCGGGACGTGCGTGGCTTCGCGGTGAAATTCTACACCAAGGAAGGCAACTGGGACATCGTCGGCAACAACATCCCGGTGTTCTTCATCCAGGACGCCATCAAGTTCCCGGACCTGATCCACGCCGCCAAGCCCGAGCCGGACCGCGACTTCCCGCAGGCGCAGACGGCCCACGACAACTTCTGGGACTTCATCTCGCTGACCCCAGAATCCATGCACATGATCATGTGGGTGATGTCCGACCGGGCCATTCCGCGATCGTTCCGCTTCATGGAAGGCTTCGGCGTCCACACCTTCCGCCTGATCGACGCGAAGGGCAAAGGGACCTTCGTAAAGTTCCACTTCAAGCCGCGGCTCGGCCTTCAATCGGTGATGTGGAACGAGGCGCTGAAGCTCAACGGCGCCGATCCGGACTTCCACCGCCGCGACCTGTGGGACGCCATCGACATGGGCGCGGGGCCTGAGTGGGACCTGGGCGTGCAGCTGTTCGACGACGCCTTCGCCGACGGCTTCGAGTTCGATGTGCTCGACCCCACCAAGATCATTCCGGAAGAGCAGATCCCGGTGCGGATCATCGGCAGCTTCAAGCTAGACGGGCTGGTCTCCAACTTCTTCGCCGAGACCGAACAGGTGGCGTTCTGCACCCAGAATGTCGTCCCCGGCGTCGGCTTCAGCAACGACCCCCTGCTGCAGGGCCGCAACTTCTCCTACCTCGACACCCAGCTTAAGCGGCTGGGCGGGCCGAACTTCACCCACATCCCGATCAACGCCCCGCGCTGCCCGGTGCATAACTTCCAGCAGGACGGCCACATGGCCATGCGCAACCCGGCGGGCCGTGTGAACTACGAGCCCAACAGCTGGGGCGGCCCGCGCGAGAGCCCGACCGCCGGATACCAGCACTTTGGGTCGGAGGAGCACGGCCGCAAGGCGCAGGTGCGCTCACCGAGCTTCAGCGACCACTACAGCCAGGCGCGGCAGTTCTTCATCAGCCAGGCCGATATCGAGCAGAAGCATATCGGCGACGCCCTGGTGTTCGAGCTCAGCAAATGCGAGCGGGAGGATATCCGTGAACGGATGGTCGCCCACCTGCGCAATATCGACGACAAGCTGGCCAAGGTGGTGGCGAGCGGGCTGGGCCTGAAGCGCCTGCCCAGGGCCGCGGCCTCCGCAGTTCCCGTGCGCGACGACCTGCCCCCCTCCACGGCCCTGAGCATCGTCGGACGACCGCCCGGCACCCTGGAAGGCCGCAAGCTCGGCATCCTGGTCAGCGACGGCGCCTCCGCGGAGATCGTGCAGGCCCTGGTCGACCAGGTGAAGGCGGCCAAGGCCGTCTACGAGATCGTGACGCCAAAGATCGCCGGCGCGACGTTGGACGACGGGACCCTGGCCCAGGGCAAGCAGAAGATCGATGGCGGGCCGTCGGTGCTCTACGACGCCGTGGCCCTGGTGCTGTCCGCCGACGGCGCGGCCCTGCTGGCGAAGGACAAGCCCGCCAAGGACTTCGTCAGCGACGCCTTCGCCCACGCCAAGTTCATCGGCTACACGCCCGAGGCTCAGGTGCTGCTCGAGAAGGCCGGCGTGGCGGCGGAGGACATGGACGAAGGCCTGATCGCCCTGTCCGGAAAGTCCGACGTCCGCGGCTTCCTCAAGGCCTGCACGCAACTGCGCCTCTGGGCGCGGGAGCTGAAGGTCGACCTGGACGCCGAGGCTTTCCTCGAAGGCTGAGAGCCGGGGCGGAGCCGACGACGCGGCGGTCATGCGCGGCGCGGTCGCTTCGCCCCATCAGCCAAAATGTGCAGCTGGCCGGGAACGCGGAGCGTTCGGCGCCGACCGGTATGGCCGCTCGACCCGCGCCGCGCGGCTGCGGCCGCCTAGCCGCCCCGGGCCAGCCAGATCCCGGCCAGGGCGGCCAGATCGACCAGCACGAGGAAGCCGCTCACGCCGACGAGCACCGGCGTCGCCAGCTGTCGGGTATGGGGCCTGGGGGGCGGAGCGACCGGCCTGAGGTCGCGCCAGACCGCAGCGACGAAACAGAAGGCGCTGAAGGCGACCAGCATGGATCCGGTCATACCGCCGAACCAGCCGGGCAGGATGTGCTGCAGCAGCGCCTTGGCGCCCACCCCGCTGGCGAGGGCGGCCAGCCCAGTGCGGACCCAGGCCGCATAAGTCCGCTCCGCGGCAAGCACGGTCCGGTCGGCGGCCAGCTCGGTTCGGCGGTCGGCGCTGTCCTCCTGGGCGCCGGCGGAACGCTCCAGATGCTGCGCGCTGCGACGCACGCTCTCGGCGGCGGTGGCTGGCGCGGGCGGCGTGGTCATCGTCTCGGCTCGCACTCCAGACAGGACAACGATGCAGCCGACCCATCGATCCGGCGCGCCCGTCGGCCCGTCGGCTTGACCCGTCATGGCCCGGCGCGGGATGACCAGTGGCCGCGCGAGGCCGTGGCGAGGCTTTGGGGGGAACATGCGGGCCGGCGTCTGGATCCTGAGCGTCTTCGCCGCGATCTGGGGGATCGCCGGCGTCTGGGGCCTGCATGCGCCGGCGTGGGCGATGGCCATACCGGTGGGCTTCTCGACGCTCCTGATCGCCGTCGGCGCCCGCGGCGGCGCCCCGGTCGGACGTCCCGAGCTCGACCGCCGGCGCGCCGGACGGGCGGTCGGGATCTGGTCGGCGGCGGAGGGCGTGGCGATCCTGGCAGCAGTCAATGCGCTACGGCTCACCGGTCATCCTGACCTCGCCGCGCCGGCCATCGCGGCTATCGTCGGGCTGCACTTCTTCCCGCTCGCCGGGCCGCTCGGAGTGCGAATCTACCACGCGACAGGCGCGGCCCTACTTGGGATCGCCGCGGTCGGCGTCGCGATGGCGCCGGACGTGCGGATCGCCGGCGTCGGCCTTGGCTCGGCGGCCGTGCTGTGGCTCACCGCCGCCGCCTTGGTCGGCCGCATTCGCACCAGCCCGGAACGCGCGGCTTGACTGTCCGCGTCGCCGGTCTAGCCTCCGCGCCTCTTCCGCCCGCGCCAGAGGAGGGCCGACGCGTGCTTGTCCGATCCGTCCCCCGCCTTTGCGGGCGTGAGCGTCTGGCCCGGTAGGCTCGCGTCGAGCTCAGGCGGCGCACCTTCGCGACCCGCCATCGGTTTTCCTCCGACCGGAGCTCCCGCCTTGACGACCCATGACCTTGCCGCGTTCGGGTGGACCCCGGGGCTCGCACACGCCTTCACCGCCCTCGAACCCATGGAGCTTTCGCCCGCCCGCGTCTGCGCCCAGGACCGCGGCCGGTTCGTGGTGATCACCTCGGACGGCGAGATCGTCGCTGAGCCCTCCGGGCGTCTGCGCCACATTCCGGGCAGCTTCCCCGCCGTCGGCGACTGGGTCGGGGTCAGGCTCAGCGACGGGCCGGGGATGATCGAGGCCGTGCTCCCCCGGCGCGGGGCCTTCACCCGCGCCGTGACCGATCCCACGCGCCGGGGCGCGGTCGCCGCCGCCGAGGTGGTCGCCGCCAACGTCGACGTGTTGCTGGTGGTGACGGGCGGGCTTCAGGACCTCAACCCGCGGCGCCTGGAGCGCTATCTGGCCGCCGCCTGGGAGAGCGGCGCCGAGCCCTGCGTGGTGCTGACCAAAATCGACCTCGTGGAGGATCCGCAAACGGCCATCGACATGGCGGCGGCCGCCGCGCCGGGCGCGCCGGTGCTGCCGGTCTCGAACGTGACCGGCGAGGGGATCGAGGCGGTCCGGGGGCGCATCGGCTTTGGCCGGACCGCCGCCTTGCTCGGCTCGTCAGGCGTAGGCAAGTCGACCCTGGTCAACCGCCTGGCCGGGGCCGAGCGGCAGGCGACCTCGCTGGTGCGCGCCGACGGGCGCGGCCGGCACACCACCACCCGCCGCGAGCTGATCCTGCTTCCAGAAGGGGGCGTCGTGCTGGACACGCCCGGCATGCGGCTGTTCAGCCCGGTGGACGACGCCGGCCTGGACGCCGCCTTTTCGGAGATCGAGGCCCTGGCCCGAGGCTGCCGGTTCAAGGACTGCGGCCACGGGGGCGAGCCCGGCTGCTCCGTTCAGGCGGCTGTCGCCGCGGGCCACCTGGAGGCTGACCGGCTGGCCGCTTACGCCAAGCTCAAACGGGAGCTGGGGCACCTCGAGCGGAAGGACGACAAGCCTGCCGAGTCCGAACGCCGGCGCCGCTGGCGCGGCGTCCACCGCGCGGTCAAGGCCCGGCTGCGGGAGAAGCGATCGGGCCTGGATTGAGCCCCCGCCGAAGCTCGATTTTTCGGCACGTGGGCTGTCCCACCGGGCCCCGTCGGCCAGCGGCTCGTCGACCTCCGTCTGTGGCGGCCCGGCCACAGGGCCCAGCGGCGGCCGGCCGGGCCTCCGGGTCCTACCGGCGTTTCCCGCCTTGGACGAGGCCTGACCCACGGCCCGGTTCGCCAGGCCCCGCCGCCGTCCGGCGAGCCGGCGCGACGGCTGTTGGAGCCCCGCCGTCCTGGCGGCCGACGATTCGGAGACGGGCGAAGGCCATCCTCTTGCAAGCGGCGAAACCACCGCTTCACGAAGTTAGCGCCAAGCGGCGGCGGCCGGCCGGCAGGGGTTCGGCACGGCGCTGCAGCAAGCCGCGACGCGGCCGGCCCGAGGCCGAGAGCCAAGGCCGTCCGGGAGCCGTCGAGGCTGGGGAGCCGCCGTCCCGGGCGGTCGGGCCCGGGGGGTCCCCGGTCCGTCGCAGAGGCCGCAAGCGATGGCGGGAAAAATCTATCGCGCCCAGCCGCTCACCGGCCGGAATGTCCGGGCTTCGATCGCCGCCGCGAGCTTTGCCCTGGCCACCCCAAGCCCCGATTCCCGAGCCCCGGCGAAGGCAAGGCTGCGGGCATGTTTACTCGCATCGGGCGGCGCCCGGAGCTTGGGGCTGGCAGCCTCCACCTTGCCGCGGGGGAGCTTTCGGCTGTCGGCATTTTGAGCCCCGCACCGGAGGGCGGAACGCCTTCATCGCCCGATGCCGCCCGATTCGAGGTTTTTGGACGACCTGCCGCGTGGCGACGAACCGCGGGCCGATCGGCGGGAAAACAATCGTTCAGACAACGACTTGTACCGAAGCCAGCGATGTGTATGCTGTATACATGGCGGCCGATGTATACGATGTACACACGGAACGGACCTATCACCATGGGGATTTGAAGCGGGCCCTCGTGGAGGCCGCCTTCGACCTGCTGCAGGTCTATGGGCTGGACCGGCTGAGCCTGCGGTCGGTGGCGCGGCGAGCCGGCGTCTCGGCCATGGCCCCCTACCGTCATTTCCCCGATCGGAAGGCGCTCCTGGGCGCCGTCGCCGAGCACGGCGTCGAGTTGCTCGCCCGCCGCCTGGAGGGGGCCGGCGGCGATCCCGATCCGGGTCGCGCGATCGTCGATCAGGGGCTCGCCTACGTGGCCTTCGCCGCCCGCTATCCGGACCTGTTCCGGCTGATGTATGCGCGCGAGCCGGGCCGGTCCGGCCGCGCCGATCCGAAGCTGTCGCACGACCCGAGCACGCCCTTCGGCCTCCTCGCCCGCACGGTCAGCGCGGTGGTCGCGCCGGCTGACGCGGAGACCGCCGCCCTCGCCGCCTGGTCCTTCATCCATGGCCTCGCAAGCCTGGTCGTCGACCGGCGGCTGACTCCGTTTCCACAGGACTCCGATGAGTTGGTTCGCCGGCTTCTCGGCTTCTTCGCCGGGCGGCTGGCGGGGCCCGCCTGACCTGCCGGCGCCCGGACCCCGGGCGCCTCCGACGGCAGGATCGATTGACTTTCCGGTGTGACGAGCACGACACAGCTGGTGCGGCTCTTGTGCACTTGGCAGCCGCGGCGCGGACGGCTCCATTCAAGACCGGCGGATCCGGGCAGCGGCCGGAGTGCTTGGGCCAGGCGGCGCCTGGCGCGGTCCTTCGGCCGTGCAGGGCCATACCAAAAGGCCGGCCCGCCGGATCCCATTCGCGGCCGCCGCGAAGCCGGGGCGCGGTTCCGCCTTCCGGTCCGCGCGCAGGGCTGTCCGAGCCCGAGCGGATGGTTCCAAGCCACGCCGCGAGGGCCGATGTCCGACCCGGCGGCTCGGGGAAGCCGGCCGGCGCCGGGAGCTTGCCAAGGCCGGGAGGCGCGGCGCCCCGTCCGGCGGCCGGGCTCTAGCCGCATGCCGCGGGCGACCGGCGCAAGCGGCCCGGCGGGAGGCTCTGCCATGATAATTGCTGCGGCTCGGGCGGACGGGCCGCGACAACGCCCGGACGCGTCGGAGGCGCTGGGACCCGCAAGCGCGTCAGTGGCCCGGCATGAGCGTTCCCCGATCGCTGGAAGGGCCTGGGGGACGCGCCCCGCCATCCGGACGACGGACGCGCCAAACCCCGCCTCGCGCGGAATCTACATTGTGCTTTAAATGCAGGGCGTATATTATATGAGACATGACGTCGGCTCCCATTGGGCGGAAGACGCCGAAAGGCGACAAGCGTAGACGAACCCGGGCCGCCCTGATGCAGGCCGCGTCAGCCCTGTTGCGGGATCGGCCCTACGAGGAGGTCACGCTCGAGGCGATCGCCCAAAAGGCGGGTATGACCCGGGGCGCGATCTACGGGAACTTCAAGGACCGGGAGGAGCTGTTCGCCCTGGTGGCTCTGCAGAACTGGCGGCCCGTCGTGCCGCGCTACGAGGCGGGGGCCAGCTTCAAGGCGCTGATGCGCGGGCTGGGCGCGGCCTACTATGCGGCGGCCCAGGCGCGCGTCCCCGAAGCGGCTGCTGCGGCGGCCTTTCAGTTGCAGACGATCCGGCGGCCGGAGCTGGCCGCCCAGATCGCCGCCCTCTACCGGCTGGTCCGACGGGACCTGACGGCGCGGCTTTTGGAACACTATCCGCAGGCGGCCCTGCCGATGGCGGCTGACGAGCTGATCAAGATCTTCGGCGCCTTGGGCGAAGGGTTGATGGCGGCCCACATCATCGAACCGGACGCCTATACCGAGGCGACCTTCATCGCCGCCTTCGAGACCTTCGCGGGGCGGTACTAGGCGGATCAGGCCCGGCGCGGCTGGGCCAGGACGAGGCCGCCCAGCATCAGCGCGAGGCCCGCGGCCCGGGTCAGATCGAGCGGCTGCCGCGGCGCGCCGAGCCAGCCGAAATGCCCGACCACCGCCGAGGTCGCGACCTGGGCGATGACCACCGCCAGCACGGTGGGAGCGACCCCGAAGCGCGGCGTGAGGTAGGTGACGCTGAGCACATAGAAGGCCACGATCGCCCCGCCCGCGAACTGCTCGGGGCGCGCCCGGCCGAACGCCTGCATGGGCGGGCCGCCCGCCGTGAGCAGGGTGAAGAGGAGGGTGGCGGCAAGCCCGAGCGCGAACAGTGTGACCGCAGCCCAACCGGGCGATCCGATGGCCCGACCGAGGCTTCCGTTCAGGGCGGCCATCACCGGGATCAGCATGCCGGCGGCGAACGCCCACGGCCCGAAAGTCCAACCCATCCTACCGCTCCTATGCTTGGTATGGCCGCCGCGGCCCTCCTCGACAGTCCGTCCCGGTCGGACCGCCGCCCGCAACGGCCCGCATCGTCATCGGCGCCCTTGAACTCGGGACGGCGAGGCGGCAAGTGCAGAGACGAGCACACGAGGAAGCGCGATGGCCAAGTTCCCGAACTCCCCCAGCTTCACCGGGCCCTTCGCCCCCATCCGCGTCGAGGCCGACGTCGAGGACCTCGACATCGAAGGCGACATCCCGGCCGATCTGGACGGCGCCTTCTACCGGGTGCAGCCCGATCCGAAGTTCCCGCCCCTGCTCGGCGACGACATCGCCTTCAACGGCGACGGCATGATCTCGATGTTCCGGTTCAGGAACGGGCGGGTCGACTTCAAGCAGCGATACGCCCAGACCGACAAGTTCAAGCTGGAGCGTGAGGCCGGCCGCGCGCTGTTCGGCGCCTACCGCAACCCCCTGACGGACGATCCGGCGGTGAAGGGCCGCTACCGCGGCACCGCCAACACCAACGCCTTCTTCCACGGCGGCTATCTGTTCGGCCTGAAAGAGGATTCCCCGGCCGTGGCGATGGACGCCAACACCCTGGAGACGATCGGCTACTGGGACTTCGACGGACAGGTCACCAGCCCCACCTTCACCGCCCATCCGAAGATCGATCCGCACACGGGCGACATGTGCTGCTTCGGCTATGCGGCCAAGGGCCTGCTGACCAAGGACATGGTCTACTACGAGATCGGCGCGGACGGCCGGAAGAAGAAGGAGGTGTGGTTCCAGATCCCCTACTACTGCATGATGCACGACTTCGGCCTGACCAAGGACTACGCCATCTTCCACGTGGTCCCGATCACCTCCTCGTGGGAGCGGCTCGAGGCCGGACTGCCGCATTTCGGTTTCGACACCACCCAGGAGATCCACCTCGTGGTGCTGCCACGGGACGGCGGGGCGGAGGACATCAAGATCTTCACCGCGCCCAACTGTTTCGCCAGCCACGTGATGAACGCCTTCAACGAAGGGACCAAGATCCACTTCGACACGCCCGAGGCGAAGAACAACATGTTCCCGTTCTTCCCCGACTGGCACGGCGCGCCGTTCAACGGGCCGGAGTCGGCCTCCTATCTCACCCGCTGGACCGTCGACATGGACTCCAACTCCGGCGAGTTCGAGAAGCGCGAGCGGCTGAGCGACTTCGTCGGCGAGTTCCCGCGCATCGATGAGCGCTACACCTCCGAGCCTTATCGCCACGGCTGGATGCTGGGCATGGGGATGGGACCGGGCTCGCGCGCCACCCTGGGCCACATCGACACAGCCACCCGGCAAGCCAAGAGCTGGCAGGCGGCCGAGAACCGCGCGCTGCAGGAGCCCTGTTTCATTCCCAGATCCGACACCGCCGCCGAGGGAGACGGCTACATCGTGCAGATTCAGCAGCATACGGACGATGGACTCTCCGACCTCCTGCTATTCGACGCCCAGCGGGTCGACGAAGGCCCCCTGGCGACCATTCACGTGCCGCTGCGGATGCGCTTCGGCCTGCACGGCAACTGGGTCCCGGCGGAGGCCCTGGCGACGGCCAGGTCGGCGAGCGCGGCCATCGCCGCCTAGGCCGCCGGCCCTTCGGCTCGTTAACAGGGCGGAAACGCCCCAGCGGCATGGTGCGGCCCGGGGCGGTATCGGGCGCGCACATCATGGGCACGATCGACGCTTCCCTGCTGACCTCGTGGTACAACGCCAAGGCCGGCATCCTCGACACCTCCTCGAACTCCGGCGGCGCGAGCGCCTCGACCACGGGCGCGCCCCAGGCGCCGACCCCGCCGTGGCAGGTCACCACCTCGACATCGACCAGCAAGACCGGCTCCAACGGCTCCAGCTCCACCACGCCCACGGCCAGCGCCGCCCTCATCGCCAGCCTCGCCAACGGCGGCCAGCTGATCAACCCATCCGCCGCCACCCTCGACGCGCCCGGCGGCGACGCCAAGACCAGCCAGGACTACAAGTCGTTGTTCGGCCTCTACCAGGGCCTGAGCAGCCTGCAGACCCTGGCGCAGCAACTGACCGCCAAGAATCTCGGGGCTTCTGAGACCAGCCAGATCGACAAGGCGCTGAACAATGGCCTGCAGCAAGTGCAGTCGTTCCTCACCAAGAGCCCGTTCAACAATTTCCAGGTGTACCAGCAGGCCGCGCTGTCGACCGATTCCCCGACCACCGGCGTGCCGCAGGAAACGGACAACTACACCACCAACCCCATCTATAGCGGGGTAATGAACGGCGAGGTCCCCGCCTTCGAGGGGAACGTCCAGTTCTCGGTGAATGTCACCAAGTACTCCGGCGCCAAGGTGACGGTGAATTTCGACCTGTCGCAGATGGGGTCGCAGCCGCGCACCTTCGCCAACGTCCTGGCCTACCTGAACGGACAGATGAAGGCCGCCGGCGTCGCGACGCGCTTCGGCGAGCAGTTCAAGGCCGGTGCGCCGCAGACGGTGACCAGCGGCTCCACCACCGTCAACCTCAGCAACAGCCCCGACCAGTACTCGCTGAAGGTGCTCGGAACATCGGTCGAGACCCTGGCCTTCAGCGCGCCAGCCACCGATCCGGCGGTCTATGTCACCCAGGCGTCGGGCATGAGCACCGGAACCGCAGCCGACGCGGTGCAGCAGCTCGCCAAGTTCGACCCCAGCAGCTCGCCGGTCGACTCGCTGGCTGTGAACGGCCTTATCTCCAAGCAGGCCCTGCCCCCCGGGGTCACCAGCGTGCAGGCGACGGCCACGTCCTCGGACGGCTCGGTCTATGTGCTGGCCAACGTCGCCGGGACGGTGGGGTCCGAGACCGTCAACGGGGCTCAGGACGTGGCGCTGATCAAGTACGATTCCGCCGGCAAAGTGGTGTTCACCCGCACCCTCGGCGCGGCCACCAGCGCGACCGGATTCGCCCTGGCGGTATCGCAAGACGGCAGCCAGGTGGCGGTGACCGGCCAAACCGCCGACAACCTGAGCCCGACCGGCTCCAGCTCGACGACCACCACCACCTCCGGCGCCGCGGCGGCACCCCAAGGCTTCGTCACCGTCTACAACGCGCTTGGCGAAGAGCAGTGGACCCAGCAGACGGCCGCGATCGGCGGCCAGGGGAGCGGGGTGAAACCGACTGGGGTCGCCTTTGGCCCCAACGGCATGGTCTATGTGGCCGGTCAGATTGACGGCTCGATTCCCGGCGGAACCTCGTCGGGCTCCACCGACGGCTTCATCCAGGGCTTCCACGCCACCCAGAAGGTGCTGAACGACGGCTCCGGGACCAAGCAGTGGGTGGTGGCGCCCTCGACGGTCCAACAGTTCGGGGGCTCCAGCCAGGACCGCGCCACGGGCATCGTCGCCAGTGGATCATCCGTATACGTTTCGAGCGTCGAGAACGGCCACGCGGTGGTGCGCCGCTTCGACCAGTCCGGATCGGCGGGAACCTCCCTGGCGGCGAACGGCGTGCGCGACCTGGGATCGCTGCAGGGCGGCGGGGTCGCGGGCGTGGCGGTGAACACGGACGGCTCGGTGGTGGTGGCCGGCTGCACCCACAACGGCGCCCTGGACGCCGGCGCCACGACCCAGGCCTACCCCGGCGGCGAGGAGGCGTTCATCGCCAGCCTGTCGCCCGACCTGCAGGCCTCCGCCAGCGACAGGCTGACCTACCTCGGCTCGTCGACCGACCAGAACGCGACGGCGGTGACGGTGTCGGGCGGCAAGGTCTATCTGGCGGGCCAGATCGCCACCACCCCGCTGGCTGGCTCGGGCCAGACCTCCGCCTTCGACGGCTACGTCGCCCAGGTGGATCCGCAGACCGGCCAGGTGACATGGTCCCAGCGTTATCAGGGCTCGGAGCACCAGCTCGCCCCGACCGGCATCGCCGTCGCCAGCAGCGGCGCCTCCGTGCTGGACCAGCTCGGCCTGTCGACATCGATCAACTACGGCGTCTCCCAGCAGCTGGTTGCCACCAGCCCGGTGCGGGCGGGCGACGAGTTCTTCATCCAGTCCGGCTCGGGGCCCGCCAAGGCCGTGACCATCGCCGCCGACGACACCTATGCGACCCTGGCGCAGAAGATCCAGCGCGCCTCGGGCTTCACGGTGACGGCCACGGTGCAGCCCGGCTCCAACGGCTCGACGATCAAGCTGACGCCCTCAACCCCCTCGCAGAAGGTGTCGATCCTGGCCGGCCCCCAGGGCACGGACGCACTGGGGGGACTCGGGCTGAAGGAGGGGGTGCTGACCACCGACGCCACCAACCTGACGGCCGCCGCCAACCCCAACACCACAGGGCCCAACGCCGCCAAGAACCAGATCAAGAACGGCTACAACCTGCAGCTTCCGTCGAGCTTCGACCTCAGCACCGCCGCCGGCGTGCAGGCGGCGATCACCGCCCTCGGCAACGCGATCATCACGGTGCAAGGGATCTATGTGGACATGAAGACGCCGCCCTCCGCGGCCTCCTCGTCCGCCGCGTCGGGCGCGGTGCCCGCCTACCTGACCAATGAGATCGCCAACTACCAGGCCGCCCTGCAACGGCTGACCGGGTCCTCGAGCTGACCTGAGCGCCCCTCGCTGGGGCCCCCGCCTTCCCACCTTGCGCCCTGGCGGCGTGCGAGCGCAGGTTTGGAAAAAAGGGGGGACGCGCCATGTCCAACGAGGACAAGCCTGCGCCGCGAGTCTCGCGCGGGTACCGCGTGTGGTTCCTCGCCCTGCTGGTGGCGATCTACGCCTGCAGCTTCATCGACCGGGTGATCGTCTCCATCGTCGGCCAGTCGATCAAGCTCGACCTCAAGCTGTCGGATTTCCAGTTCGGCCTGTTGGGCGGCATGGCCTTCGCCCTGTTCTACGCCGCCTTCGGCATCCCCATCGCCCGGCTGGCCGAGCGGAGGAGCCGGGTCAATATCATCGCCTCGTGCATCGCCCTGTGGTCGGTGATGACCGCACTGACTGGCCTGGCGCAAAGCTACCTGCAGCTCCTCCTGCTGCGCATGGGCGTCGGCCTGGGCGAAGGCGGCTGCAGTCCGGCGGCGCATTCGCTGATCTCGGATATGTATCCGGCGCGCCAGCGCAGCTCGGCGATCGCGGTCTATTCGGTGGGCGTGCCGTTAGGCTCGATGATCGGCGCGGTGGCCGGCGGCTGGCTGGCCCAGACCTTCAGCTGGCGCACGGCGTTCGTGGTGGTCGGCCTGCCTGGGCTGGTCCTGGCCATCCTCGCCCGCCTGACCCTGCGCGAGCCTGAGCGGGGCCCGGTCGCGAACGTGCCGCCGCTGGCCGCCGTGCTCGCGCGGCTGCTGAAGACCTCGACGTTCCGCCACATGGCGGCCGGCTGCATCCTGACCAACATCGCCGCCAGCAGCATCAACCTGTTCACCCCGCCCTACCTGATGCGCAGCTTCGGGCTCGGCCAGGCGGCGGTCGGCCTGCTCTATGGCCTGGTGATCGGCTCGGCCGGCACGGCCGGCTACCTGGTCGGCGGCTTCGGCTCGGACTTCGGCGCCCGCAAGGACCTGCGCTGGTACGCCTGGGCGCCGGCGATCGGCTCGGCCCTCGCCTGCCCGATCTTCCTGATCGCCTTCACCCGCGGCTCGGCCGTGGCCACGGCGGTCGGTTACTTCTTCGGGGCCATTGTCCTGGCGACCTATTTCGCCCCCACCTTCGCGGTGGTGCAGAACCTGGTGGATCTGCGCATGCGCGCCTCGGCGTCGGCGCTGATGTTCCTGGCGATCAACCTGTTCGGCCAGGGGCTCGGCCCGACGGTGATGGGGCTGTTCAGCGACGCCATGGCCCAGGGCCTGTTCGCGCACGGCAGCTTCCTCGCCGCCTGCCCGGGCGGGGCGGCGCCCAAGGGCTCGGCGGCGGACCTTGCGGCGGCCTGCGGCCACGCCTCCGCAGTGGGCCTGCAACGCGCGATCCTGGCGTCGGCGGTGTTCTTCGCCTGGGGCGCGCTGCACTACTTCGTGGCCGCGCGCACGATCCGGCGGGACATGGGTCCGCGGGCGAACGCCGCGGACGCCGCCGCCGGAGCCTAGGCGGGCTGAACCGGGGCGGTGTAGGCGGTTACGCCGGCCGCCTTGAACATCTCGCCGAAGGGATCGTCCGGCTCCGACGGGGGCGGCCCTTCGCGCACGGTGGTGCGGCGCATGTCGCGGCGGTGGTTGACCTCATCGAAGTCGCCGCCGCGGTGCATGGTGCAGAGGTTGTCCCAGATCACCAGGTCGCCGACGTTCCAGTCGACGGCGAACACGTACTTGGGCTGGGTGGCGAATTCGATCAGCTCCTTGAGCAGCGCGCGTCCCTCTTCGCGCGGCATGCCGACGATGTCCCTGGCGTGGGCGGCGATGAACAACGCCCGGCGGCCGGAGCCTTCGTGCACATGCACCAGCGGGTGGCGCGCCGACGGGCGGGCGTCGACCTCCTCCTCGGTGAAGGGATAGCCAGCCACCTTGCGCGACCACCAGATCGAGTGCTCGGCCACCAGGCCCTCAAGGCGATCCTTCATGGCCTGCGGCAGGTCTTCATAGGCGGTGCGGGTGTCGGCGAACCAGGTCTGGCCGCCCACCGGGGGGACCTCGTGGGCCAGCAGCGCGGAGTGAGAGGAGCGCACCGCCATGAAGGAAGAATCGGTGTGCCAGAGGCGGTCGCCCTTCTTGTGCAGCCGCACCAGCTCGTTCTGGATGATGGCGCCCTCGGCATCGAGGTTGCCGGCGTCAAACAGCTCGGACCGCTCGAAACGGGGCGGCCGGCCGGCCGGCCGCGGCGCGTGCTCCAGGTGGCCGAAGATACGGCTGAACTCCACGTGGCTGTCATCGTCGAGGCCGGTGTTTCGATAGACGGTGACGCCATAGGCGTTCTGGGCGTCGATCAGGGCCTGCCGCGTCGCCGCATCGAGCGGCCGGGCGATATCGACCCCCGAGATCTCCGCGCCGAACGTCGGATGCAGCGGCGTGATGGTCAGGCTCATGGCGTCCTCCGTCCCCGCTCGTGATGGACGCGGCCGGCGGGGTCAATGGCGCCCAGACTATCACCCTTGCGCGCGCCTGGGCAGGTTCAGGCCGCGTCCTCGAGGGCGGTCGGCCCGGCGATGGTGACGGCCGAGGCGGGCATGGGCGGGCGGCCCTGGAACCGCGCGCCTGAGAGCCAGGTCTTCAGCGCCTCCCAGTGGATCGCGGCCACGACTTTCAGGGCCAGCAACGGATGGCGCGCCACCGCCGACAGCAGGGCGACGTCGCTGAGTTCGCGCCGGCGCCCGGCGAACGAGGCCAGCAGCAAGGGGCCCTGGCGGTCCTCGCAGCGGACGGCGGTGAACACCGCCTCGGCTGGGGGGCGCAGGTCGAACCGGTAGCGCAGGTCCATCTCCATCAGCGGGGAGACGTAGAACAGCTTCTCGCAGGCCTGGCGGACTGTCGGCCCCGCTGAGGGCGGCGCCGGGATCAGGTAGCTGTGGCGCTGTCCGAAGGTGTTGTTGACCTCATACAGCACCGCCGCCAGGCGGCCGTCCCGGCGATGGCAGAAGTAGATGCTGATCGGGTTGAACACCTGGCCCAGCACCCGCGGCATGCACAAGAGCCGGATCGGCCCGCCGCCGAGATCGACGCCGCCCGCGCGAAGCTGCCGTTCCACATAGGGACGCAAGGGGCGCCCGTCGCCGCAGCCATGATCGGCGTCGCGGAAGCTGAGCAGGCCGGGCCGGTTGTAGCCGAACAGGCGCAGGCGACGCCCGAGCCGGGGCAGCTCGTCGAGGTCGAACAGCATCTGGAAGATGCGGTAGCTCAGCCTGCGCCGGCGCGGGCGCAGCCGCTGGTGCATCACCACGCCGTCGTAGAGGCCCGAGCTCCAGGCTGTCACGCCGCCAGCTCCAGCGCCGCCCGGCCGGACGCGGGCAGGCCGAGATGGATGCGCGCCGATTCGCCGTCCACGCGCCAGGGCCGGCGGACGCCGCCCAGGGCTTCGGCGACGGCGAGGCCAGCCTGCAGCCCGTCCTCGTGGAACCCGGCGCCGAAATAGGCGCCGCAGAACCAGGTGCGACGCGCGCCTTGCAGCGACCAGAGGCTCTTCTGCGCCTGGATGGCCGCGGCGTCGAACAGGGGATGGTGATAGACCTCGCTCCGGATCAGCCGGCCCGCGCGCGGCGGTTGCAGCGGATTGAGCGTGAGGAACAGGGGCTCATCGGTCCGCACCCCCTGCAGCCGGTTCAGCCAGTAGGTCACGCAAAGCTCGCGGTCGCCCTCCCCGCCCGGCGGCCGGCGACCCACGTAGTTCCAGCCCGACCAGGCGGCCCGGCGTTTGGGCATCAGCGCTTCGTCCGTATGCAGAACGGCTTGGTTGCGGGTGTAGCGGAAGGCCCCGAGGAGCGCAGCCTCCCGCGGCGAGGGATCGGCCAACAGGGCCAGCGCCTGGTCGGCGTGGCAGGCGGCGACCACGTGGTCGAAGCGGCGGGTCCGGCCGCGGGCGTCCTGCACCGCCACGCCATCGGCGGCGCGGGTCAGGGAGCGGGCGGCGCAATTCAGCTGCACCCGGTCGGCATAGGCGGCGGTCAGGCGCGAGACATAGGCGGCGCTGCCGCCCTCGACGGTGCGCCACACCGGACGGCCGAACACCTTGAGCAGGCCGTGGTTCTCACAGAAGCGGATGAAGGCCTCGGCGGGGAAATCGCGGATCGCCCCCATCGGGCTGGACCAGATCGCCGCCGCCTGGGGCAACAGATGGTCGTCCTGGAAGGCGCAGCCATAGCGGTGGGCGCCGAGGTATTCGCCGAGGGTGGTCAACCTTCCGTCGAGGGCGCAGGCGTGGTCGGGCGCGTGACGATAGAACCGCAGAATGTCGGCCAACATCGCCCAGAAGCGGCCGGACACCAGGTTGCTGGGCTGGGCGAACAGGCTCCAGGGCGTGTTCGGCGCATACTCCAGCCGCCCATCGTCCAGGGAGACGGAGAAGGTCATCTCCGTCGCGCGCGTGCGCACGCCCAGATGCTCGAAAAGCGCCACCAGGTTCGGATAGTTGGCCTCGTTGTAGACCATAAAGCCGAGATCCACCGAAACCGCGCCTAGAGCCGAGGGAACCTGCACCGTATGGCTGTGGCCGCCCAGCCGCTCGTCGGCCTCGAACACGGTGACCTCATGGCGCTGGCTGAGCAGCCAGGCGGCCGACATGCCGGCGATGCCGCTTCCGATCACGGCGATGCGCTGACCCGGCCGCGAAGCCGTTTCCTCTGAGATCATCGGTTCCTCTCACGCTGGCGCGGCGGCCGCGATGGCCCTGCGCCTCGGCTTGACTTAGACTTCTACGGGAAGGCTGCGGCCGCAGATCACTTGCGGCTGCGGTGATCCGGCTCCGGGCAAACGACGTAGAAGGGGCATGAATGCGGTCACCCATGCCTGGTCCGAAGCACGGCCTTCCCGATGGCCGCCCGCGCCCGGCCGACAGCCGCCGCCGAGAACCCTCGCCTTGATCGCCAACCCGCCGACACGCGCGCCAGATGACGCCGCCGGCCTGATCCAGGCCATCGCCGCCCGCGCCGACCGGGCCGCCTTCGCCGAGCTGTTCGGGCGCTTCGCCCCGAGGGTGAAGAGCTATGTCCTGCGTCTCGGCGCCTCGCCGGCGGCCGCGGAGGAGCTGGCGCAGGAGACCCTGCTCAACGTCTGGCGGAAGGCCGCGCAGTTCGACCCGGAACGGGCGGGAGCGTCCACCTGGATCTTCACCATCGCCCGCAACCTGCGCATCGACGCCCTGCGCCGCGAACGGATCCCTCCGCCCGCGGACGACCCCACCGACGCAGAGCCCGAGCCGGGCGCTGAAGCCCGGCTGTTTGGGCTGGAGCGGGAGCGGAAGGTCCGCGCCGCGCTCGACAGCCTGCCCGCCGATCAGGCGGAGGTGATCCGGCTGTCGTTCTTTTCGGACGAGCCGCACGCGGTGATCGCCGAACGCCTCGGCCTGCCGCTTGGCACGGTCAAGTCGCGCGTGAGGCTGGCCCTGGGCCGGCTGCGCGCGGGCCTGGAGGACCTGAAATGACTCTCCTCCACCACCCTTCCGAGGACCTGCTGCTAGGCGCCGCCGCCGGCCGCCTCGGCGCTGGCCCCTCGCTCCTGATCGAGGCCCATCTGCACGCCTGCCCCGCCTGCCGGGCGCAGCTGGCGGACCTCGAGGCGGTGGGCGGCGCTCTGCTGGACTCGCTTCCTCCCGCCCCCATGGCTGAGGACGCGCTCGCCCGCGCCCTGGCCGGAATCGAGCGGCCCGCGCCGCCGCAGCAGGTCAACTGGCCGCTCGGCATCGACCTCGAAGGGCTGCTGAAGGACCTGCCCCTGGGCCGCCGGCGCTGGTTGGGGCCGGGGATGTGGATGCGGCCGGTTCTCCGGGACAGCGCCGGGGTGACCTATCTCCTGCGCAGCGGGCCGGGCCGCCGGTTGCCGCGGCACGCTCACACGGGATCCGAATATGTCTGCGTGATCAAAGGCGCCTTCTCGGACGAGACCGGCCGGTATGGCCCCGGCGACTTCGCCCACTCCGACGACAGCCTGCTGCACGCGCCCGCCACCGACGACGAGGGCGAGTGCCTTTGCCTTATCTCGGCAGAGGGGCCGATGCGGTTCCAGGGACCTCTCCTGCGCGCGCTGCAGCCGTTGCTCGGCGTCTGACGTGGGCGCACTGATGGCTTTCCTGGTCGCCCTGGTGACTCCGGCTGTCGGCTTCCACCGCACGGCCGACATCGCCTATCAAGCCGGAGCGCGAGGCGGCCTGGACGTCTATGCGCCGGCCCGCCCGCATGCCGGCGCCCCGGTCGTGGTGTTCATCTACGGCGGCAATTGGGAAGGCGGGACCAAGGCCCTCTATCGCTTTGTGGGCGCCTCCCTGGCCAAGGCGGGCGTGGTGACGGTGATCCCCGACTACCGGGTCTATCCCGAGGCCCGCTATCCCGCCTTTCTGGAAGACAACGCCCGGGCCGTGGCCTGGACCCGCGACCACGCCCAGGATTTCGGCGGCGACCCCGGCCGGCTTGTGCTGATCGGCCATTCCGCAGGCGCCTACGACGCGGCCATGCTGGCGCTCGACCCGCGTTGGCTGGGCGAGGTGGGCATGGACCCCTCGCGCGACATCCGGGGTGTGGTGGGCCTTTCCGGCCCGTACGACTTCCTGCCGCTCGAAAGCGAGACCCTGAAGGCCATCTTCGGACCGCCCGAGGGCCGGCCGTCGACCCAGCCGGTCAACCATGTGCGCGCGGGCGCGCCGCCCTTCCTGCTCGCCGCCGGCGCGGCCGACCGCACCGTGCAGCCGAAGAACAGCTCCAGCCTCGCCGACGTCTTGCGTCGCCACGGGGGGCAGGCCGACCTCGTGGTCTATCCCGGCGCAGATCACGCCGCGACCGTCACCGCCCTCCTTCCCCTGTTCGGCAGCCATCTGGATGTGCGGCGCCGCGTGCTCGATTTCATCGAGAGGGTGACCGCCCCGGCAGAGCAAAGACGGGCGGCATGATCGGGCTGATCGCCCTGGCCACGGCCGGCCTGTGCCTGATCATGGCGCTCGGCTGGACGTTCCAGCGGGCCAGGAACAACGGCGGCTGGACCGATGTGTTCTGGACCTTCGGCGTCGGCGTGACCGGCGTCGCCTGCGCATTGTGGCCACTCCACGGCGGGGCCCCGTCGCTGAGGCAATGGCTGACCGCCGCCCTGGTCGGCGCCTGGTCGGCGCGGCTTGGCGGACACATCGCCCTGCGCGTTGCGCGCTCGCCCGAAGACGCCCGCTACGCCGACCTGCGCGCCGCCTGGGGCAGGGATTTCCAGGGACGGATGGCGCGGTTCCTGGCCGGCCAGGGCGTCTTCTCCCTGCCGTTGCTGACGTCGGTCGCGATCGCCGCTCACAATCGCGCGCCCCACCTGCAGCTGTCGGACGTCGGCGGAGCGCTGGTCCTGGTGATCGCCGTCGCCGGCGAGGCCCTGTCCGACCGCCAGCTTGCGGCGTTCAAGTCCGATCCCGCCAGCGCCGGCCGCGTCTGCGACGTCGGGCTCTGGGCCTGGTCCCGGCATCCCAACTATTTCTTCGAGTGGTTCGGCTGGCTGGCCTATCCGCTGATCGCCCTTGGCGCGCCCTGGCCGCAGGCGGCGCTGGCCCTCGCCGCCCCGCTCGCCATGTACCTGATCCTGCGCTTCGGCACCGGCGCGCCGCCGCTGGAGGCGCATATGCTGCGCTCGCGCGGCGCGGCCTTCCGCGCCTATCAGCGGCGCACAAGCCCGTTCTTCCTGCTGCCGCCCAAACGAAGAGGAGCCTGAACATGACGCCGGCCGCGCGGCTTCCATGTTGAAGTGGATCATCGCCTACGTCGCGTCGGGGGCCGTGTTCCTCGCCGGAGACATGGCCTGGCTGAGCATCATGGGGCCCCGGCTCTATCGCCCCGCCCTGGGCGCCCTCCTGGCCGACAAGCCGCGGGCGGCCCCGGCGATCGTCTTCTACCTGCTCTACCTGGCCGGCGTGCTGGTGTTCGCCGTCGCCCCCGGGGCCCGCAGCGGCGACTGGCGGCGGGCTTTGCTTTCAGGAGCCCTGTTCGGCCTGATCGCCTACGCCACCTATGACCTGACCAACCAGGCCACGCTGAAGGTGTGGCCGACGCGGCTCACGCTGGCGGACATGGCCTGGGGCGCGGCCATCACCGCCGCCGCCGCGGCGGCCGGCTGCCTCGCCGCGATCGCCGCCGCACGTGCTTGAGTCTTGGCGACCGAGCCCCGTTGGGTTTAGACCAGAGGTCATGCAGGGTACGGCTGAGCTGGCGGACGCCTGGCCGATGGGTGCGATAAAGGGCCCGAAGGTGGTCCGCACCGTGTTCGGCATGCTGGCGCACAACTGGATGTTTGGCGGGCTCGTCATCGAGCTGCCGTCAGGCGAGCGCCTGCCTTTGCACGGTTCTCAGCCGGGTCCACAGGGCGTGCTCCTGATCCGCGACTACCGGGCATTGCGCCGCGTGCTGACCGGAGCGGCCATCGGCTTCGCCGAAGGCTACATGGCCGGGGAATGGGACACCCCGGACCTGCACGCCCTGCTCGAGGTGCTGTCGCTGAACCTGGACAGGCTGGAGGGGCACATCAAGGGACATCCGGCGGTGCGGCTGCTCGACCGGGTCGGCCACTTCCTGAACCGCAACAGCAAAACCGGGTCGCGCCGCAACATCCACGCCCACTACGATCTGGGCAACGCCTTCTACGCCAAATGGCTGGACCCGACCCTGAGCTATTCCTCGGCGGTCTATGAGCGGCCCGACCAGCCGCTGCACGCGGCCCAGACCGAGAAGTACGCATCCCTGGCGCGGCGCATGGAGCTGGGTGAAGGCCATCACGTGCTGGAGATCGGCTGCGGCTGGGGCGGCTTCGCCGAGTTCGCGGCCAAGGTCGTCGGCGCCCGCGTCACCGGCATCACCATCTCGCGCGCCCAGCACCAGTTCGCCAAGGAGCGGATGTTCCGCCAGGGGCTGAACGAGAAGGCCGACATCCAGCTGATCGATTACCGCGACGTACGCGGCCAGTTCGACCGGATCGCGTCCATCGAGATGTTCGAGGCCGTCGGCGAGAGCTACTGGCCGACCTATTTCGGCAAGATCGCCGAGCTGCTCAAGCAGGGCGGCAAGGCGGGCCTGCAGATCATCACCATCAAGGACGAGCTGTTCCCGGTCTACCGCTCGCACGTGGACTTCATCCAGAAGTACGTCTTCCCGGGCGGCATGCTGCCGAGCGAGGAGCGGCTGCGCGAGGAGGTGGCCCGCTCCAGGCTGGTCTGGCACGACGTCGCCCGCTTCGGGCATGACTATGCGCGGACGCTCGGCCAATGGGCCGACCGCTTCCAGCGGGCCTGGGACGAGATCGCGCCGCTCGGCTTCGACGAGCGCTTCCGCCGGCTCTGGCACTTCTATCTGAGCTACTGCCGCGCGGGCTTCATCACCGACCGCACCAACGTGATCCAGCTCACCCTGGCGGCGCCGTAGACGCGCGCCAGCGCCATGGCCTAGGTTGATCTCAAGGGGCCGGCAAGGGCCCGCGGGAGGCCCCGATGCGGCGGTTGCGTGTTCCTCTGATCCTGGCTGTGCTCGGCCTCGCCCTCGCCGCCTGCGGCCAGCGCCAGCAGGCGAGCGGGCCGGGCCTTTCCGCTCGCACCTACGCAGGCCCGGCCGACGTCGACGGCGCCCGCATCCAGGCGGCGGACAACGAGCCCGGCAACTGGATGACCTATGGCCGCACCTACAACGAGCAGCGCTTCAGCCCCCTGACCCAGATCAGCGAGCAGAACGCCGGCCAGCTCGGCCTCGCCTGGTACTACGACCTGGACACCCATCGCGGGCAGGAGGCGACGCCGATCGTCGTCGACGGGGTGATGTACGTCTCCACCGCCTGGAGCAAGGTGAAGGCGCTCGACGCCAAGACCGGGGCCCTGATCTGGTCCTACGATCCCAAGGTCGACGGCTCATGGGGACCCAAGGCCTGCTGCGACGTGGTCAACCGCGGCGTCGCCGCCTGGAAGGGCAAGATCTACGTCGGGACCCTGGACGGGCGGCTGGTGGCCCTGGACGCCAAGACCGGCAATGTCGTCTGGCAGGTGCAGACCACCGATCCTTCCAAGCCGCAGACCATCACCCAGGCGCCCCGGGTCATCAAGGACAAGGTGCTGATCGGCAACTCCGGGGCGGAGTACAACGTCCGCGGCTACGTCTCGGCCTATGACGCGGCGACCGGAAAGCTGGTGTGGCGCTTCTACACCGTGCCGGGCGACCCCTCGAAGCCCGACCATGCGGCGTCCGACAGCGCACTGAAGGACGCGGCCAAGACCTGGAACGGCAAGTGGTGGACTTGGGGCGGCGGCGGCACCGTCTGGGACTCCCTGGTCTATGACCCCGAGCAGGACCTGATCATCTTCGGCACCGACAACGGCGACCCGTGGAACAAGAACTACCGCTCGCCCGGCAAGAGCGACGACCTGTTCCTGACCTCGGTGATCGCGGTGAAGGCCGACACCGGGGAGTATGTCTGGCACTACCAGGTCAATCCCGGCGACGAATGGGACTTCTCGGCGACCCAGCAGATCATCCTGGCCGATCTCAAGATCGGCGGCCAGATGCGCAAGGTCGCCATGCAGGCGCCAAAGAACGGCTTCTTCTATGTGATCGACCGGACCAACGGAAAGCTGATCTCGGCCAAGCCGTTCGCCCAGGTGAACTGGGCCACCGGCATCGACCCGCAGACCGGCCGGCCGATGGAGAACCCGGACGCGCGCTACACCGACACCGGCAAGCCGTTCAACTCCTCGCCCGGCCCGCACGGGGCGCACAGCTGGATGCCGATGTCGTTCGATCCGAAGACCGGGCTCGTCTACATCCCGGTGCAGGAAGTCGGCTACACCTACGTCCCCGACCCCCACTTCCAGAAAAAGCCTATGGGCATCAACGTCGGCCTGGACATGGCCGCCAACTCGATGCCGCAGGATCCCCAGTTCAAGACCACGGTGATGAACAGCCTGCAGGGCCACATCGCCGCCTGGGACCCGGTCAACCAGCGCGAGGCGTGGCGGATCGGCCTGAAGGGCCCCTGGAACGGCGGGGTTCTCACCACCGCCGGCAATATGCTGTTGCAGGGCAACGCCGCCGGCGAGTTCGCGGCTTACCGCGCCGACAGCGGCCAGAAGCTGTGGAGCTTCGATGCGCAGGGTCCGGTGATGTCCGGCCCGGTGACCTACACGGTGGGCGGCGACCAGTACATCGCCGTGCTGTCGGGCTGGGGGGGCACCTATCCCCTGGTGTCCGGCATCGTCGCGCACAAGTCCGGGAACCTGAACAACGTCAGCCGGATCCTGGTGTTCAAGCTGGGCGGCTCGGCCAAGCTGCCGGCGCTGCCCACCGCCACGCCCAAGGTGCTGAACCCGCCGCCGGACGTGGCCGACGCCGCCTCCGTCGACAAGGGCTTCCACCTCTACAGCCGCTATTGCGGCAGCTGCCACGGCGATGCGGCGGTGGCCTCCGGCGTCACCCCGGACCTGCGCTACAGCCCCCTGCTCTCTTCCGAGAGCTTCTTTGACGTGGTGCTGGGCGGCATCCTCAAGGACAACGGCATGGTGTCGTGGACGCCGGTGCTGACACGGCAGGACGCCGCCAACATCCGCGCCTATCTGATCCGCCGGGCCCACCAGACCCAGCAGCAGAAGCTCGCCAACGAGCCGTGGACCGGCTGAAGCCCGCGGCCCGGGCTCAGCTTGTCTGCCGCCGGAGGGCGGCGCAATGATCGAAAAGCCTCCAGGGAGGACGCCATGAACGAGATGACCAAGATTTCGCACCTGGGCTCGGCCGCGCAGGCCTTCCTGTCGCGGACCGGCAAGCTGCTGATCGACGGGGAATGGGTCGCGGCCGCCTCCGGCCAGACCTTCGATGCGATCGATCCGGCGACGGAAAGCGTCATCTGCCGGCTCGCCGCCGGAGACAGGCAGGACGTGGACCGGGCGGTGAAGGCCGCGCGCCGCGCCTTCGAGGACTCCGACTGGAGCCGCATGCGGCCGGTCGAGCGCGAGCGGCTGATGCTGAAGCTCGCCGACCTGATCGAGCAGAACGCTGAGGAGCTGGCCGAGCTGGAGTCGCTCGACAACGGCAAGCTGGTGTTCTTCGCCCGCGTCGTAGACGTGGCCGGCACGGTGGACTTCTTCCGCTACATGGCCGGCTGGGCCACCAAGATCGAGGGCAAGACCCTGGACGTCTCGCTCGGCATGCCCGGCGAGGAATACCAGGCCTTCACCCTACGCCAGCCGGTGGGCGTGGTCGCCCAGATCGTGCCGTGGAACTTCCCCCTGGCGATGGCGACCTGGAAGCTGGCGCCGGCCCTGGCGACCGGCTGCACCTGCGTACTCAAGCCCGCCGAGCAGACCTCGCTCACCGCTCTTCGCCTGGGCGAGCTGATCCTTGAGGCCGGCTTCCCCAAGGGCGTGGTGAACATCGTCACGGGCATGGGCGAGACCGCCGGCGCGGCCCTGACCGAGCATCCGGGCGTGGACAAGATCGCGTTCACCGGCTCGACCAGCGTCGGCAAGCTGATCGGCAAGACGGCGATGGATTCCCTGAAGCGGGTGTCCCTGGAGCTCGGCGGCAAGTCGCCGGTGATCGTGGCGCCGGACGCCGACGTCGAGACGGCGATCCAGGGCGCGGCCAACGCCATCTTCTTCAACAGCGGCCAGGTCTGCACCGCCGGCTCGCGGCTCTACGTGGCCGACAAGATCTACGACAAGGTGGTGGCCGGCGTCGCCGACATCGCCAAGGGCACCAAGCTCGGGGCGGGCTACCTGCCGGAGTCCCAGATGGGCCCGGTGGTGTCCCAGGAGCAGCTCGAGCGGGTGCTGGGCTACATCGAGAAGGGCAGGAGCGAGGGCGGCGAGGTGGTCGCCGGCGGCGCCCGCCACGGCAACCAGGGCTACTTCGTCCAGCCCACCGTGTTCGCCGGAGTGAAGCCGGACGCCACCATCGTCCGCGAGGAGATCTTTGGACCAGTGGTGGTCGCCACGCCCTACAAGTCCGTGGACGAGATCGCCGCCACCGCCAACGACACCGAGTATGGCCTGGCCGCCAGCGTCTGGACCTCCAACCTGGGCCTGGCCCACCGGCTGGCCCGGCGGCTCAAGGCAGGCACGGTGTGGGTGAACACCCACAACGTCGTGGACCCGAACCTGCCGTTCGGCGGCATGAAGCAGTCCGGCATCGGCCGCGAGAACGGCGCCGCGGCCATCGAGCTCTATACCGAGCTGAAGACCGTCGTAATGAAGCTGAACTGAGGCATGGACGACGCCGCCGCCAAGCGCATCCAGGGCGCGACCTCCGAATCCGCGGGGCGCACGGTCACCGTCCGCGAGGCGGTGTTGCACCTGCTCCGCGGCTTCGGCTGCACCACCATGTTCGGCAACCCCGGCTCGACCGAGCTGCCGCTGTTCCGTGACTGGCCCGAGGACTTCCGCTACGTGCTCGGACTTCAGGAGTCGGTCGTACTCGGTATGGCCGATGGGTACGCCCAGGCCAGCCGCAACGCCGCCGTGGTCAACCTGCATTCGGCCGCGGGCACCGGCAACGCGCTGGGCAACCTGTTCACCGCCTGGAAGAACAACGCCCCGGTGGTGGTGATCGCCGGGCAGCAGGCCCGCTCCATGCTCTCGATGGACCCGTTCCTGGGCGCCCAGTCGCCCGCAGAGTTCCCCAAGCCCTACGTCAAGTACGCCGTCGAGCCGGCCCGGGCGGAGGACGTGCCGGCGGCCATCGCCCGCGCCTATTACCTGGCCATGACCGAGCCCAAGGGACCCACCTTCGTGTCGGTCCCGGTGGACGACTGGGACCGCGCCACCGAGCGTCTTGAGCCGCGCCGGCTGATCACCCGCCGACGGCCTGATCCGGCCGGGGTCGCCGCCATCGCCGAGGCCCTGGAGGAGAGCTCGCGGCCGGTCATCGTGGTGGGGGCCGACGTCGACGCCTCCGGCGCCCTGGAGGGCGTCGTAGAGCTCGCCGAGCGGTTCCAGACGCCGGTGTGGGTCGCGCCCCGGGTCTGGCGCATCGGCTTTCCGGAGACCCACCCGCTGTTCGCGGGCTTCCTGCCGCCGTTGAAGTCGGGCGTGGCGGAGAAGCTCCAGGGCCACGACCTCGTGCTGGTGCTGGGCGCGCCGGCCTTCACCTATCACAACGAGACCAAGGGGCCGTTCCTGCCCGACGGCGCGCGGCTGTTCCAGGTGGTCAACGATGCAGACCAGGCCGCCTACACGCCCGAAGGCGTGGCCGTGGTGGCCAACGTCGCCCTGGCGGTCGGCGACCTTCTGGCCCGCCCGGCGCCTGTCCCGCGGCCGCCTGCCAGGGGACGCGACGCCATCCCGGTGCTGGAGCCGGCGGACCCGATCCCGCCGCGCTACCTGATGCAGCAGATCGCCCAACTGCGGCCCAGGGACAGCGTCATCGTCGAGGAGGCGCCGACCTCGCGCGAGCCGATGAACGAGCACCTCGCGATCGACATGCCGGACGGGTTCTTCACCACTGGCTCGGGCGGGCTCGGCTACGGCCTTCCCGCCTCTGTGGGCGTGGCCCTGGCGCGGCCCGACCGGCGGGTCGTGGCCCTCATCGGCGACGGCTCCTCCATGTACGGCGTCCAGGCCCTTTGGACCGCCGCCCAGCTGAAGCTGCCGATGACCATCGTCATCATCTCCAACGGCGGATACCTCGCGCTGAAGCATATGGGCAATATGTTCCAGATGACGAACTTGGTCGGGGTCGACATCGAGGGAATCGATTTCGTCGGCCTGGCCCGCTCGCTCGGCTGCGAGGCCGCGCGCGTGCGCAGCTCGGCCGACCTGGACGAGGCGCTGACCCAGGCCCTGGCGTCGAGCGGCCCGTACGTGCTGGAAGTGCCGGTCGAACGCAGCTTCTGAGCGCCGGCGGCCTCAGACGACGATCCGCTCCAGCACGTCCAGGGGGACGGAGCCGGAGTCCAGCACCGCATCGTGGAAGGCCTTGATGTCGAAGCGGCCGCCAAGCCGCGCCTTCTGGCGGTCGCGCAGGCGATTGATCACGGTGTGGCCGATCTTGTAGCTGGGCGCCTGGCCGGGCCAGACGCAGTAGCGCTCGACCTCGTTGGTCGCCCCGCCCTCAAGCGATCCGTCGTTCTCCATCTTCCAGCGGATCGCCTCCTCCCGCGACCAGCCCAGGAGGTGCACGCCGGTGTCCAGCACCATGCGGCAGGCGCGCCACAGCTCGGACTTCAGATAGCCCACCCGGCCGAGCGGATCGTCGTCATATATGCCGAGCTCGTCGGCGAGCTGCTCGGCATAGAGTGCCCAGCCCTCGGCATAGCCCGAATAGTTCGCTGTCTTTCGCAGCAGCGGCAGGCCCTGGATGTGCTGGGCCGTCGAAATCTGCAGGTGGTGGCCTGGGACGCCCTCGTGGAAGGTCACGCTCGGAACCAACCAGCGCGGCCAATCGACCGTATGCTGAAGGTTTATGTAGTAGATCGCCGGCCGCGCCCCATCCAGCGAGGCAGAGTTGTAATAGCCCAAGGGCGCGCCTGCCTCGATGTATGGGGGTACGCGGCGGATCTCGAGAGGGATGGTCGGCGGATTGCTGAACATGCGCGGCAGGCGAGGCCTGATCTGCGCCACCAGGTCGTTCAGGTGGGCGATCATCTCGGACTTTCCCGCGTCGGTGTCGGGCCACAGATAACGGGGGTCGGACCCGAGGGCGGCGATGCGCGCGCCGACGCCGCCCTGGGTCAGGCCCTGCGCCCTCAGGATGACGTCGATCCTCGCCTGGTAGTCGCGGGTCTGCTCCAGGCCGACCTTGTGCACCTCCGCCGGCGACATGGACGAGGTAGTGAAGTGCTTCAGCGACAGGGCGTAGAAGGCCTCGCCGTTCGGCCGCGCCGCGACGCCGGCCGCATGCACGGCCTTGGCCCGCATCGCCGTGACCTGGGCGATCTGCCGCCCCAGCGCCGGGCGGATGGCGCGGGCGTAGATGCCGGCGGCCTTGGCCCCATAGCCGTCGGCCAGCCCGGCCTGCCGGGCGCGGCGCGTCAAGGAGGTGACCAGGATCGACGCCTCCGGCCCCTGGACCTCGAGGTCCCGCAGCTGCACCAGCGCCTTGTCCAGGATGAAGTCGGGCGGGATCATGCCGGCCGCCGCATCTTGGCGCGCGCTCTGGGTCTCCTGGTCGAGCATGACCGCAAACGCCTGCAGCCGGTCCAGATAGGCCTCGGCGTCCTCTGCTGACTTGACGCCGTGCTTGGTGTCCAGGAACGTCGGCACCGATTGGTACGCGCCCGTCAGCTGACTCAGCACATAGGGCGAGGTCGCGCCCGCGACGCCGAGGTCGAAGGCGCGATCGGCCGCGGCATTGATCTCGAGGCCGTAGATCACGGCGTCGTAGTTCACCGCGTCCAGGCCGGTCAGCCCGTCACGGCCGAGATGCCTGAGCCGGTCGAGCTGCGAGCGTGTGAGCGCCTTGCTGCGCGCGATCCCCTCGCGCGACACGTCCTCCAGCCTGTGCTTGAGCGGGGCGAGGGCCCCGACGTCGAGGCCGAGCCTGGTCGCCTCAGTCGGGTCCGCCTGCAGACTCTCCTGCATGAAGGCGTCGAGCAAAAGATCGAGGCCCTGCGGCTTGGCGGTCGGCTGCGCGAAGGCCCCGCGGCCCGAGGCGGCCGATCCCAGGGCCAGGGCCGCCGCGGACGCGAGCAGCCGGCGACGGCTGAGGCATGACTGACCGGGCATCTGCTGACTCTCCAAAGACGCGCAGCTCATGCCGCCAACATGCTCGGGGCGGCCCGCCTCTCACAAGGGCTTCGGCGCCGTAAACGCCAGTCCTCGTCGGACATCCGCTGCAGGCGGCTGCTGGCTGGTCACCGCGCGCTCAGCCGATCTTAACGACGCCCTGGTAGTGGGCAGGGCCTGCGCAGGGAGGCAAGGATGCCGGCCTGGATGTTGGCCTTGGTGTTCGCCGGCCTCGCGGCCGCCGCCGCCTGGGGCCTGCGCGCGGACCTCTCCAGCGGCGTCGCGGGCGATGACCTCTACCGGTTCCGGGCCGACGACAACCCGACCGGCTATGCGGCCATCGTCGTCGGCAAGCTGTTGGTGATCGCCTTCGGCCTGGCCGAGATCGCCCATGCCCTCGGCCTCTTGGCCGATCCGCTGCTGCTGCTCCGGCGCCTGTTCGGCTAGCGCGCCTTTGTGCTAGGGACCGCCCGTCAGGCGACGGCGCCGCTCCGGCCTCTGGCTCCCCGCCACCGCAACGCAGGCGAAGCCGCCGGCGCCATGCCCCAACCGCTCCTCGCCAGTCCCCTATGCTCCAGATCAAAGACCTCGTTTTCGACGCCTGGGGGCGTCGATTTTTCGACCAGGCCACCGCCATCCTGCCCAAGGGCGCGAAGGTCGGGCTGGTCGGCCGCAACGGCGTTGGCAAGTCCACCCTGTTCCGGCTGATCCTCGGCGAGTTCACGCCGGGCTCGGGCGAGATCGGCGTGCCGCGGCAGGCGCGCATCGGCTCGGTGGACCAGGAGCATCCCTCGACTCCCACACCGCTCCTCGAGGAGGTGCTGGCCGCGGACCTTGAGCGGGCCAGGTTGCTGGAGGAGCTTGAGACCGCCGAGCCCGAGCACCTGGGCGAGATCTACGCCCGGCTGAACGAGATCGACGCCGACCGGGCCCCCTCGCGCGCCGCCGAGATCCTCGCGGGCCTGGGGTTCTCCAACGAGGACCTGAGCCGGCCGATGGCGGAGTTCTCCGGCGGCTGGCGCATGCGGGTCGCCCTCGCCGCGGCCCTGTTCGCCGAGCCCGATCTGCTGCTGCTCGACGAACCGACCAACTACCTGGACCTGGAAGGGGCGCTCTGGCTGGAGTCGCGCCTCAGGAAATATCCGCATACGGCGATCATCATCAGCCACGACCGCGAGCTTTTGAACAATTCCGTCGACCACATCCTGCATCTGAAGGACGGCAAGCTCGAGATCTATCCAGGCGGCTACGACAGCTTTGAGCGCCAGCTGTCCGAGAAGCTGCGCCTGCAGGAGGCCACCCGCGCCAAGGTCGAGGCTCGTCGCGAGCACCTGCAGTCCTTCGTCGACCGTTTCCGCGCCAAGGCGTCCAAGGCGACCCAGGCCCAGTCGCGCCTGAAGATGATCGCCAAGCTGCCGCCCGTCTCGGCGGTGATCGAGGAGCGGACCGCGCCCTTCACCCTGCCGTCGCCGGAACGGCCCCTGCCGCCGCCGCTGCTCCGCCTCGAAGGCGCGGCCGCCGGCTATGGCGGGCCGCCGGTGCTGAGCCGGCTCAACCTCAGGCTCGACCTCGACGACCGCATCGGCCTGCTCGGTGTCAACGGCGCGGGCAAGTCCACCTTCGCCAAGCTGGCCGCCGGGGCCCTGCAGGTCGAGTCCGGCTCGCTGCACCGGAGCTCGCGGCTGAAGGTAGGCTGGTTCCATCAGCACCAGATCGAGGCCATGGATCCGACCGACACGCCGCTGGAGATCATCCGCCGGACTCTGCCCGAAGAGCCGGAGTCGCGGCGACGGTCGCGCCTGGCGCAGTTCGGCCTGGGCTTCGACAAGGTCGAGACCACGGTCGCCAATCTGTCGGGCGGCGAGCGGGCGCGGCTCCTGCTCAACATGGTGGCCATGCAGGCGCCTCACCTGCTGATCCTGGACGAGCCGACCAACCACCTGGACATCGACTCCCGCCGGGCCTTGCTCGACGCGCTCAACGAGTACGAAGGCGCGGTCATACTAATCACCCACGACCGCTCCCTGATGGAGCTGGTGGCGGACCGCCTGTGGCTGGCGGCGGAGGGGACCATCGCCCCCTTCGACGGAGACATGGAAGACTACGCCAAGTTCGTGCTCGACCGGGCGCGTGTGGCCGCACGGGCGCCGAGCCAGCTGCGCGCGGACGCCCCGGCCGGGTCCCCGCCGCCGGCGCCGCCGCCGACGCGCAGCAAGGCTCCGACGGGGGTCGCCCGCCGCCGGGCGGAAGCGGCCGAAGCCGCCCTCGCGCAGGCGACCGAGGCGCTGGCCGAGATCGACCGGGCCCTCGCCGACGGGGCGATCTTCGTCAAGGATCCCCTCGGCGCCGCCGAGCTCGGCCGGCGCCGCGACCTGGCCCACGCCGCCGTCGAAGAGGCCGAGCTCGAATGGCTGGACGCGACCGACGCCTACGAGAGCTTACGCGCCGACGCCTGACGCCGGGGCCAGCCCGGATTCGCCAGCTCCGCCTCGATCGGGTCAGGGTCGAACAGACTCTGCGGCTGGGCGCGGGAACCGGCGGCGGCGCCCAAGCCTCGCGTCGGACGCCGTGGAACCCCGCAGCTGCTTCGGCGCTGCAACATTGAGCCACGCTGGCGACACGATCTGAGCGGCCTAGCGCCTTGTGAAATCGAGGTCGATGGTGCTTTTTCCGGTCGGCCCGCTATGGGTGAGCGTCTCCCAGCTCGTGCGGGTCTGCATGCCGAAGAGAGCAAGATATCTGGCGACGCTGGCGCTCGCGCTGATCGCCGCCGGCTGTGGCGCCAAGGACAAGAAGCCTCCTCCTCAGACCCCGGAGGCGGGCTATGTCGTGCTGACCACCCAGAGTGTGCCGCTGGAGATCGAGCTTGCCGGCCGCACCAGCGCGTTCGAGACTTCGGACGTGCGGCCCCAGGTGTCCGGCCTGATCAAGGCCCGCCACTTCGTCGAGGGCTCGCTGGTCCACCAGGGACAGACTCTCTACGAGATCGACCCGAGCCTCTACATCGCCGCCGTCGGCCAGGCCCAGGCCAATGTGGCCAACGCCAAGGCGGCCCTCACGGACGCCGAGGCCAAGGAGGCCCGCTACAAGCCGCTGGCGGCCATCGAGGCGGTAAGCAAGCAGGACTACAGCGACGCGGTGGCCGCGGCGCAGCAGGCGGCGGCGCAGGTGCAGCAGACCCAGGCCGCGCTGCAGACCGCGCGCATCAACCTGCGTTTCACCAAGGTGCCGGCTCCGATCACCGGCCGGATCGGCCGGTCGCTGGCGACGACCGGGGCCCTGGTCACAAGCGGCCAGACCAATGCCTTGGCGACCATCGAACGGCTCGATCCGATGTTCGTGGACATTCAGCAGTCGAGCGCAGACGTGGTGGCGCTGCGGCGCGAGCTGTCGACCGGCGGCGTGGCGCCCTCCTCGGCGGACGTGCAGCTGACCCTCGAGGACGGCAGCCGCTACGGGCTGCTCGGGCGCATCGAGTTCGCCGAGGCGATCGTCGACCAGAACACGGGCTCGGTGACCCTGCGGGCGCGCTTCCCCAACCCGCAAGGCCTGCTGCTCCCGGGCATGTTCGTCCGGGCCCGGCTCTCCCAGGCCACGGCGCCGAACGCGATCCTGGTGCCGCAGCAGGGCGTCTCGCGCGATCCGCGCGGCAACGCCACGGTGCTCCTGGTCGGGAGCGGCAACAAGGCGACCCTGCGGTCCGTCACCGCCGACCGCACGGTGGGGACGAGCTGGCTGGTGACCAGCGGCCTCGCGGCCGGGGACAAGGTGATCACCGAGGGCCTGGGCCGGATCAAGCCGGGCCAGACGGTCCGGCCGGTCCAGGCCGGCTCGCTGCCGCACATGACGACCGGCCGCCGGGCCGGCGGCACGGCGGGACACTAAGCCCGGCATGATCTCCCGCATCTTCATCGACCGCCCGGTGTTCGCCTGGGTGATCGCCATCGTGATCATGATGGCCGGGATCGCAGGAATCCTGTCGCTGTCGGTGGCCCAGTATCCGGACATCGCCCCGCCGTCGGTGAACATCCGCGCCACCTACCCGGGCGCCTCGGCCGACGTGCTGGAGACCGGGGTCACCCAGGTGATCGAGCAGCAGCTGACCGGCATCGACGGCCTGATCTACTTCTCGTCCAATTCCAGCTCGGCAGGCCAGGCCACGGTCACGGTCACCTTCCAGAAAGGCACCAATCCCGACATCGCCCAGGTGCAGGTGCAGAACAAGGTTCAGCAGGCCCTGCCGCGGCTGCCTCAGGAAGTGCAGCAGCAGGGGCTGGTGGTCACCAAGTCCAACCCGGACTTCCTGATGGTGGTGTCGATCTACGATTCCACCGACCGCGCCTCGAGCGCCGACGTGTCGGACTACCTCGTCTCCAACCTGGAGGAGCCGATCGGGCGCATCGCGGGGGTTGGCGACGTCAATGTATTCGGCGCTCAGTACGCCATGCGGGTCTGGCTCGACCCGTTCCGGCTGGCGAGCGTGAAGCTGATGCCCAGCGACGTCATCGCCGCGATCCAGGCCCAGAACACCCAGGTCGCCGCCGGCCAGCTGGGCGCCCAGCCCTCGCCCGATTCGCAGATGCTCAACGTCACGGTCACCGCCCGCTCGCGGCTGACCACGGTCGACCAGTTCAACAAGATCGTGGTCAAGACCCAGACCGACGGCTCCAAGGTCCTGCTGCAGGACGTGGCGCGGGTGGAGCTCGGCAGCGAGAACTACAACACGGTCAGCCGCCTCAACGGCCATCCGGGCGCTGGCATCGGCATCCAGCTTGCGCCCGGCGCGGACGCCCTCAAGACCTCCGAGCTCGTGCGGGCCGAGGTCCAGGCGCGCTCGAACGAGTTTCCGCCGGGCTACAAGTACGCCTTCCCCAACGACAGCACCGCCTTCATCAAGCTGTCGATCCGCGAGGTGGTCCAGACCCTGCTCGAGGCCATCGTCCTGGTGGTCCTCGTGATGTTCGTCTTCCTGCAGAGCTGGCGGGCGACGTTGATCCCGGCCATCGCCGTGCCGGTGGTGCTGCTCGGCACCTTCGGCGTGCTGGCGGTCGCCGGCTTCAGCATCAACGTCCTGACCCTGTTCGGCCTGGTGCTCTCGATCGGCCTCCTGGTCGACGACGCCATCGTGGTGGTCGAGAACGTCGAGCGGGTGATGACCGAGAACCCCGGCATGTCGGCGCGCGAGGCCACCATCCAGTCCATGGACCAGGTGCAGATGGCGCTGATCGCCATCGCCATGGTGCTGTCGGCCGTCTACCTGCCGATGGCGTTCTTCGGCGGATCGGTCGGGGTGATCTATCGCCAGTTCTCGATCACCATCGTCTCGTCGATGATCCTGTCGGTGCTGGTGGCGCTGATCCTCTCGCCCGCCCTCGCCGCCACCCTGCTCAAGCCTCCGGGCGAGGAGCACCACGGCCACAACGTCCTGGACCGGATGCTCGGCAAGTTCGGCGGCCGCTTCAACGACTGGTTCAACCGCAACGCCGACCGTTACCAGAAGGCCGTGAAGACGGTGATCGGCCGGCGCGGGATCGCGCTCGTCGTCTATGCGGTTTTCGTCGCCGCGCTGGTGGTGATCTTCGTCCGGCTGCCCACCAGCTTCCTGCCCGCCGAGGACCAGGGCATCGCCCAGCTGCAATACACCCTGCCGCCCGGCGCGACCCAGGCCCGCACCCTGGCCGCGGTGCAGGCCATCGAGCACTACTTCCTGACCCAGGAGAAGAACGACCTGACGGCCATCTACACGGTGATGGGCCAGAGCCAGTCCGGGGCCGCCCAGAACGCCGGCCGCGGCTTCATCGCCTTCACCCCCTGGGACGAGCGCCACGGCAAGCAGAACACCGCCCAGGCCATCACGCGCCGGGCGACCCAGAAGCTGTCGGCCCTGAGGGACGTGCAGTTCTTCGCCCTCAATCCGCCGCCCGTGCGCGGCCTCGGCCAATCGAGCGGCTTCACTATGGAGCTGCTGAACACCGGCAACCTCAGCCGGCCCGACTTCCAGTCGCGGCTGGATCAGCTGATGGCCCAGGCCCAGAAGGACCCCGACCTCACGGGCGTGCGGCTCAACGCCCTCCCGGACACCCCGACCCTGAACGTCACCCTCGACGACGAGAAGGCGGGCGCCCTTGGGCTGACCCAGGCCCAGGTCGACTCCACCCTGACAACTGCCTGGGGGGGCAGCTACGTCAACGACTTCGTGGATCGCGGCCGGGTGAAGCGGGTCTATGTCCAGGGCGACGCGCCCTACCGCAGCCGCCCCGAGGACCTGGGCAACTGGTTCGTCCGGACCGCCAGCGGGGACATGGCGCCGTTCTCGTCGTTCGCGCGCATCGGCTGGGGCCAGGCGCCCACGACCCTGCTCCGCTTCAACGGCGTGATGTCCTACGAGATCCAGGGCGACGCCGCCCAGGGCAAGAGCACCGGCGACGCCATGACCCACATGATCCAGATCGCTTCCAAGCTGCCGGGCGTGTCGGTCGACTGGAGCGGCCTGTCCTACCAGGAGCGCCTGTCGGGCAACCAGGCGCCGATGCTCTATGCGGTGTCGATCCTTGTGGTGTTCCTGTGCCTGGCGGCGCTCTACGAGAGCTGGTCGGTGCCGCTCTCGGTGCTCCTGGTGATCCCGCTCGGCCTGATCGGCGCGGCCGTGGCGGTGGCGGTGAGAGGCCTGTCCAACGACGTCTATTTCCAGGTTGGGCTGCTCACCACCATGGGGCTGTCGGCCAAGAACGCGATCCTGATCGTGGAGTTCGCCGAGGCGGCCGAAAAACGCGGCAAGTCGGCCTTCGACGCCGCCGTCGAGGCGGCGCGGCTGCGCCTGCGGCCGATCCTGATGACCAGCCTCGCCTTCATCTTCGGCGTCCTGCCCCTGGCCATCGCCACCGGCGCCGGCGCCCAGAGCCGGATCGCCATCGGCACCGCGGTGATCGGCGGCATGCTCACCGGGACGGCGTTGGCGATCTTCTTCGTGCCGATGTTCTTCGTGCTGGTGCGCGCCTTGTTCCATCGCAAGCCGCGCGAGGAGGACGCGCCCCCGGAGCCGCCGTCCGGCGACGGCGCCCAGGAGCGGCCGGCATGAAGCGGGCGCTGATCCTCCTCGCCGCCGGCGCGGCGCTGGCGGGCTGCACGTTGGAGCCGGCCTATGTGCGGCCGACGCCGAAGATCCCGGGCGGCTGGCCCACCGGGCCGGCCTATCCGCCGCTGTCCGACCAGGCCCTGCCGTCGCTGAGCTACACCGACGTCTTCAAGGACGCGCACCTGCAGGCGGTGATCGCCCAGGCGCTGGCCAACAACCAGGATCTCGAAGTCGCCCTGGCCAACGTCGACATTGCGCGGGCCCAGTACCGTGTGCAGAGGGCGGCGTTGTTCCCGACGGTGGCCGCCAACGCCAGCGCCGGGGTGGGCCAAAGCCGCAACGTCCAGACCACCACGGCGGGCGCGATCACCAGCCAGCGGACGACCACGCGGGATTATTCCCTGAACGTCGGCGTCGCCTCCTGGGAGATCGACCTGTTCGGCCGGATCCGCAGCCTGACCCACGCGGCGCGGCAACGCTACCTGGCGAGCGAGGCCGGCGTGCGCGCGGCGCGCCTCACCCTGGTCGGCGAGGTGGCCGACGCCTACCTCACCCTGGCCGCGGACCGCAGCCTGCTCGCAGTCAGCCAGCAGACCGAAGCCAGCGCCGGACGGACGGTCGAGCTGACGCGCGCGCGGCTGAACGGCGGGGTTGCTCCGGGTACGGACCTGACCCAGGCCGAGACCCTGCTGGACCAGGCCAAGTCCGACCGGGCGGCGCGCACCACCCAGGTGGCGCAGGACCTCAACGCCCTGCAGCTGCTGGTGGGGGCCGTGGTCGCGGACGCGGACCTGCCGGCCTCGATCGAGGCCGTCGACGGCCTGATCGCCGAGGCGCCGGCCGGCCTGGACTCGCGCATCCTGCTGCGCCGGCCGGACGTGGCGCAGGCGGAGTATGGCCTCCGAGCCGCCAACGCCCAGATCGGGGCGGCGCGCGCTGCCTTCTTCCCGACCATCAGCCTCACCACCCTGGCCGGCTTCGCCAGCCCGGCGCTGTCGAGCCTGTTCTCGGGCGGCAGCTTCACCTGGGAGGCGCAGGGCGCCGGGTCCCTGCCCCTGTTCACCGGCGGCGCCAATGTCGGCAACCTGGCCCTGGCGCGCGGCGAGCAGCGCCTGGCGGCGGCGCAATACCAGCAGGCGATCCAGGCGGCCTTCCGCGACGTCGCCGACGCCCTCGCCCGGCGCGGCACCATGGACGACCAGCTGGCGGCGCAGAACGGGCTGGTGACGGCGGCGAACCAGAGCCTCACCCTGTCGACCGCGCGCTACCGCGAGGGCATCGATCCCTATCTCAACACCCTGGACGCCCAGCGGACGCTCTACAGCGCCCGCCAGACCCTGGCCTCCACGCGGCTGACGCGCGCCGAGAACCTCGTCGCACTCTACCAGAGCCTGGGCGGCGACCAGCTCGTCGACGACATGCCGGCGCCGGCGACGGGCCCGAAGCCCAAGGCCTAGGGCTGCCCGCCCCCGCCCGCGGCGCCGTAGACCTGGCCGGTGGCGTAGCTGGCGTCGTTGGCGGCGAGCTGCACGTAGATCGAGGCGAGCTCGGCCGGCTGGCCGGGACGGCCCATCGGGGTCTGCCCGCCGAACTGCTCGAGTTTCTCCTGCGTCGCACCGCCGGAGACCTGCAGCGGCGTCCAGATCGGTCCCGGGGCGACGCCGTTCACCCGGATGCCCTTGGGCCCGAGCTGCTTGGCCAGCGACTTCACGAAGTTCATCGTCGCGGCCTTGGTCTGGGCGTAGTCGTAAAGGTCCGGCGACGGATCGTAGGCCTGCTCCGAGGTGGTGGCGATGATGGCCGAGCCCGGCTTCAGATGCGGCAGGGCCGCCTTGAGGATCCAGAACGGCGCATAGATGTTGGTCTTCATCGTCGCGTCGAAATCCTCGGTGGAGATGTCGAGGATCGAGGCGCGGGTCTGTTGGCGGCCGGCGTTGCTGACCACGATGTCGAGGCCGCCGAGCTCGCGCGCCGCCCGGTCCACCAGCTCCCGGCAGAAGGCCTCGCTGCGAAGGTCGCCGGGGATCGCCGCGCCGGTGCGGCCGGCTTGCTTGATCAGGGCGATCACCTCGCGCGCATCGGGCTCCTCGGTCGGGAAGTAGTTGATGGCGACGTCCGCGCCCTCGCGGGCATAGGCGATCGCGGCGGCGCGGCCCATGCCGGAATCGCCGCCGGTGATCAGGGCTTTGCGGCCGGCGAGCCGGCCCGAGCCGCGATAGCTGGTTTCGCCATGGTCGGGCCGCGGATCCATCTTCCCGGCGAGCCCCGGCCAGGGCTGCGACTGGCGGGGAAACGGCGGCTTGGGATATTTGGTGGTCGGATCGACGAACGGCGCGGCCGTGGGCGGCCCTTCCGCCCGGGCGGACCCGGTTCCGGCGGCCAAGGCTCCCGCCACCCCTGCTCCAGCAGCGCTCATCACATGTCTCCGAGACGGACCGTGATCGTCCATGGGATGCTCCATCGCATCCGGCGGTAACGAGCCTGCCGCGGGTTTGTTGCCATCGCCGGCCATGGCCTGGAGGGCATCCGGCTGGCGCATTGACAAGGTCAAGACGGGCCTCTCATTAAGCCTGCTGGCCGTCTCGGGAGGACACTCGTGCTGAAGCTCTATCACTGGGAGCCGAACGCCAACTCCGGCAAGCCGATCCTCGCCATGGAAGAGAAGGAGCTCGAGTTCGAGAGCCACTATCTGGACCTGCTCAACTTCGACCAGCACTCGCCCGAGTACCTGAAGATCAACCCGATGGGGACGATCCCGGCGCTGGTCCACGACGACCTGATGCTGAACGAATCCACCGCCATCATGGAGTACGTCGACGCCGCCTTCCCCGGCCCCAGCCTGCGGCCCGCGGACCCCGAGGAGCGCTGGCGCATGCGCTGGTGGATGAAGTTCTGCGACCAGTACTACGCGCCGTCGGCGAGCATGATGGGCTGGAACGCCTTCATCGGACCGTCGGTCCGCAACAAGGATCCCGAGGAGCTGAAGGCCAAGATCGAGGCGATCCCCCTGCCCGAGCGGCGGGTGGCGTGGCGCAAGGCGATCTATGGCCTGTTCTCCAAGGAGGAGCTTGAGGAATCCGGCCGCCGGGTCGCCTTCTCCGCCAGGCTGTTCGAGGAGAACCTCAGCCGCCATACCTGGATCGCCGGCGAGACCTTCTCGCTCGCCGACTTCAACGCCATGAATCTGGTCTACTTCATGC
>FTHL01000398.1_pt1 | contig 47635 bp, 52 predicted proteins | sample 1640951 | NCBI WGS metagenome assembly FTHL01 (sample SAMEA3914788, study PRJEB12502) | metagenome | biome: forest; material: soil | place: Canada | collected 2011-07-03 | depth 0.1 m
AGCGGCGTCATGATCGCCGCGGCGACGATGTAGAAGGTCAGGACCCAGACGATCTGGTCCTGCGAGGCCGAGACGCTGCCCTGGATGTGCGGCAGGGCGACGTTGGCGATGGTGGTGTCGAGGGTCTGCATCAACGCCGCCGCCATGATGGAAGCGGTGATGAAGCCCCGGTTCAGCACCGGGGCCCGCGCATGCGCGGCGGGAGCGCCCATCAGCCCGCCCCTTGGGGCGCCCTGGATCCGCCGAAGCGCGAATAGCCGGTGTCGACCTTGACCCGCGCCGACAGGCCGCCGGGCAGTTCCGCCGCGGGCCGGCAGCTGATGTCCAGCCGCACCGGCAGGCGCTGAACCACCTTCACCCAGTTGCCGGTGGCGTTCTCCGCCGGCAGCATCGAGAAGGTCTGGTCGGTTCCCGGGGCCAGGCTTTCGACCACCCCGGCGCAGTCGAGCTGCGGATAGGCGTCGATCTTGATCGTGGCGTGCTGGCCGATGTGCATATGCTTGAGCTGGTTTTCCTTGAACGCCGCCTCGACCCAGGTCCGCCCCGCCACAAGGTGGAACACCGGGGCGGAGGCGTTGATGTAGTCGCCGACCTGAAGGTCCTCGACCTTGGTCACCCGGCCGTCCTGCGGCGCGCGGATCACCGTCCAGGATTGTTGCAGCCGTGCGCGCGCGAGTTGGGAATTAGCCGAGCGGACCGCGGGATGGGCGTCCGGCGACTGGTCGGCCGCGCCGCCGAGGCGCGCCAGGGCCGCGGAGAGATCCTGCTGGGTGGCGGCGACCTGCAGCCGGGCGGCGTCGGCGTCGCGCGCCGCCTGGTCGTACTCGGTCTGGGAGACGGCGCCGGCGGCCAGGAGGCCCTGCTCACGCTTGCGCTCCTTCTCGCGGAAGGCCGCGGCGTTGCGGGCGTTGTTCAGCTCCACCTGCTTCTGCTGGTAGGTGGCGAGGTCCGCCTGAAGCTGCTGGCGGGCGTCGGCGAGCTGGGCCTGGGCCTGCTCCACCGCGATGTTGAAAGGCGCCGGATCGATGCGGAACAAAACGTCCCCCGCCTTGACCCTCTGGTTCTCCTTGACGTCGACCTCGACCACGCGGCCGGCGACGTTGGAGCTCACCTCCACCCCGGCGACCCGGACATAGGCGTCGTCGGTGGACTCGTAACGCCCGCCGGTGAGCCAGACGAAGCCGGCGACCACCAGCACGATCACGACGCCGCCGATCATCAACGGCAGGCGCAGCCGGGACAGGAGGCTCCGCGGCTCGGCCGCGTCGGGCAGCGGGCGCACGCGCGCGCGGACCCCCGGCGCGGCGCCGTCAGCGGGCGCGGCGCCCGCGGAGAACTCGTCTGCGGATGGCTCTTTCAATCTGGCGGGTCCGGAAAGGGGTGCGGGCCCCGGCGCTCAATCGGGGGGAGGACCGTCGTCCGGAGACGACGGGAGCGCCGGGGCTTGGGCTGACAGGTAAGGCTTGTCCCTCTATGATTCAAATGAGAAGTGGTCACGAGCCAAATGCGCGAAGTTCATTTTCAAACCCTCGACCTCAACCTGCTCAGGGTTTTCGACGCCCTGGCCGAAGAGCGCAGCGTGACCCGCGCGGGCGAACGGTTAGGGCTGACCCAGTCGGCGGTGAGCCACGCCCTCAGCCGCCTGAGGTACGCCCTGGAGGATGAATTGTTCCTTCGCGGACCCGACGGAATGACTCCGACCCCCCGCGCGGCAGAGATCTGGCCGGAACTTAGGCGTGGACTGGGCCAGTTGCAGCATGCGGTGGCGCCGACGGAGTTCGTCCCGGCGGAGGCAAGCCGGACCTTCCAGATCTGCGCCTCGGCCTACATCGGCGAGATCCTGATGCCGCTCGTCACCGCCAAGGTGCGCACCCAGGCCCCGCACATCCAGCTGAACGTCCGCGGCCAGGATTCCGCCATGGCCGAGGCGCTGGAGACCGGCCGGATCGACCTGTGCATCGGCGTCTACGGCCGCAGCTCCGAGGTGTTCGCCCGCGAGCCCCTGTTCGAGGAGCGCCTGGTCTGGGCGGTGCGCGCCGACCATCCGGCGCTCGGCGCCGGCGACCCGATCGCCGCCATCGAGTCCTTGCCGCTGGTGCTGCTGTCCCCGGCCGCCAACGAGCGCGCCGGCGCCGAGCGGGCCAACCGCATGATCGAGCCGCGAGTCATGTGGGACGAGCTGGCCTCGGACGAGACCCCGCTCGGCCGCAACGCCCGCGACCGCATCCGGGTGGTGGTGGACAACGCCCATGCCGCCCTGGCCATCGTCGGCGGCAGCGACATGGCCGCCGTGGTGCCCCGCCGCCTCGCCCTGTCCCGCCGCGAGGCCCTGGGGCTCACCCTGGTCGACCTGCCCGCCCAGGTGCGCCTCGGCGCCGCCTTCGAGGCGATCTGGCGGGCCGACCAGAGCGCCCACCCCGCCCTGAGCTGGCTGCGCGGCATCTTTCGTGAGGCGGCCAAGGAGGCCTGAGCCCCGCCGCCCGCGTCAGCGCCCGGGCCGCCAGCCCGGCGGCGCCATCTCGAAGGCGGCGAAATCGAAGCCAGGCGCCACGGTGCAGCCCGCCAGGGTCCAGGCGCCCAGCGGCTCGGCCGACTGCCACCAGCCCCGCGGCGCCACCAGCTGCGGCGACTGGCCGGCCAGCAGGTCGGGACCCAACAGCCGGCTCTCCTCGGGCCCGTCGGGCGGAGCGAGGCTGAGCCTCAACGGATCGCCGGCGTAGTGGTGCCAGACCTCGCTGGCGTCGGCGACGCGGTGCCACTCGGACTTCTGGCCCGCCTCGAGCAGGTAGAAGATGGCGGTCGAGGCGGCGCGGCCCTCGCCCTCGTCGCGGAAGGTCTCGCGGTACCAGCCCCCCTCCGGATGCGGCCTGAGGCTAAGGAGCGCGATGATGTCGGCGGCGGTGGTCACCCTCTGAACTCGTCCTTGGCCCGGCGCACGGCGGCGAAAGCCTCGACGTCCGACACGGCGGGAAGGCCCATGGCGGCCTTCAGCTGGGGGGCGCGCAGGAAGGGATTGGCCGCCTTCTCCTCGCCGATGCGGGTCGGCACGGTCGGCTCGCCGCGCGCGCGGGCGGCGAACACCCGGTCGGCGCGTGCCTTCAGCGCCGGGCTCTGGTCGACGCTCAGGGCGAAGCGGGCGTTGGCGGCGGTATACTCGTGGGCGCAATAGACCAAGGTTTCGTCCGGCAGGGCTGCGAGTCGCGAAAGGCTGGTCCACATCTGCTCCGGAGCCCCTTCGAACAGCCGCCCGCAGCCCAGGGCGAACAGGGTGTCGCCGACGAAGACAACGCCGTCCGCAGCGTCGAGGTAGGAGATGTGGCCGAGGGTGTGGCCGCCGGTCTCCAGCACCTGCAGCCGCGTCGAGCCCAGCTCCACCACGTCGCCGTCACGCACCGCCCGGTCCAGCGGCGCGATGCGGGTGACCTCCTGCGGGCCGATGATCTCGGCGCCCGTCGCCTCCTGGATGCGGGCGTTGCCGCCGGCGTGGTCCGGGTGCCAGTGGGTGTTCAGGATCTTCGAGAGCCGCCAGCCGAGCCGGCCCAGCTCCGCCAGGATGGCGCCCGCGTCCGGGGTGTCGACGCAGCCGACCTCGCCGGACTCCTCGTCGCGGACGAGGAAGCCGTAGTTGTCCTTCAGGCAGGGGAACTGGTGGACCTCGAGGGCCATTGGAGCCGTCCGTTGGCGATTTGGCCTATATGATAGGGGAGCTTCTCAAGGTCCATGCGCCGCGACGTCCTCGATCTCCGCCGATTCTACGCCACCCCGCTCGGCCAGGCCGCCCGCGAGATGATCCGGCGCAAGGTGGTGGAGGCGTGGAACGGGGTGACGGGGCTGGACGTGCTGGGCCTCGGCTACGCCACGCCGTTCCTGGACGGGCTCGAGGGCGCGCGCCGCACGGTGGCGGCGATGCCCGCCGCCCAAGGGGTGGAAGCCTGGCCCGCAGGCGCCCGCAACCTCGCCAGCCTGATGGACGAGACCGCGCTCGCCTTCCCCAACGCCCTGTTCGACCGCATCCTGGTGGCCCATGGCCTGGAGGAGGCGGACGAGCCGCTGGACGTCCTGCGCGAGGTCTGGCGCGTGCTCGCGCCGTCCGGCCGGGTGATCATCGTCGCGGCGTCCCGCCTGGGCGTTTGGTCCGACGCCGAGCACACGCCGTTCGGCCACGGCCGGCCCTTCACGCGCGGCCAGCTCGAGCTGCTGGTGCGCGAGGCGGAGCTGGAGCCGCTGGCCTGGTCGCGCGCCCTCTATGCGCCGCCCCTGGCCTGGACCGCAGGCTGGGCGGAAGGTTTCGAACAGGTGGGCTCACGGCTGTGGCCCCAGTTCTCGGGCCTTATCCTGCTGGAGGCGGTGAAGCGGACGTTCGCGGTCAAGCCCAAGCTCGCGGCGCCCCGCGGCCGCCGCCACGCGGGCGCCTTGAAACCGGCGACGGCTGGGCCATTGTTCGGGCCGGAGGCGGCCGCCCGCTTGGACCGCCCGCCCTTTGCGCCTACCAAGACCCGCCCATAACCGCCGAGGCTCCGCCATGAAGATGATCGTCGCCATCATCAAGCCCAGCCGGCTCGACGCCGCCCTGGAGGCCGTGACCCAGGCCGGCGCCTCCGGCCTCACCGTCACCGAAGTGCGCGGCTACGGCCGCCAGAAGGGCAAGACCGAGGTGTACCGGGGCGCCGAATACGAGGTGAAGCTGCTGCCGAAGGTGAAGCTGGAGATCGCCGTCTCCTCCGACATCGCCGACGCGGTGGTCGAGGCCGTTTCCGCCGCGGCCAACACCGGCAAGATCGGCGACGGCAAGGTCTTCGTCATGGATCTGGAGACCGCCCTGCGCATCCGCACAGGCGAGCGCGACGCCCAGGCCATCGCGGGGTAGGCAATGCGGCCGACGGTTCGGCCGGCCGGCTCACGCCCGCAGCACCAGCTCCTCCGTCTTCGGCCCGGTCGGCGCGGCCTCGGGAGGCGGGGCCCCTTTGCGGCTCAGCAGGAACAGCGCCGACTCCGCGCGCAGGTTCTCGACGCCGCTGTCGGGATCGACCTGGCGGGGCGGCTTGCCGCCGGAGAAGGCTGCGCAGAACTCGATCTCGAGCTGCAGCTCGCGGCACAGCACCACGAAGTCGCGTACGGTGCACATGTGGATGTTGGGCGTGGACCACCAGGGCAGGGGCAGGGCCTCGGTTTCGGGCATCCGCCCGCGGGTGAGCAGGGACAGCCGCAACCGCCAGTGCCCGAAGTTGGGGAAGGACACCACCGCCCGCTCGGCGATCCTCAAGAGCTCGACCAGCACGTCGCGCGGAGCGACTGTGGCCTGCAGGGTCTGCGACAGTATGGCGTAGTCGAAGGCCTGGGCGGGAAAGTCCTTCAGGTCGCGGTCGGCGTCGCCCTGCACCGCCGCCAGGCCTCGCGCCAGGCAGGCGGAGACGCCCTCGGCGCTGATCTCCAGCCCGCGCCCGTCGCAGCCCTTCTCCCGCATCAGCAGCTCCAGGAGGGCGCCCTCGCCGCAGCCGATGTCGAGCACCCGCGACCCTGGACGGACCAGCCGGAGGATCTCCTTGAAATCGGGCCGCAGCGGCTCGGGCGGGCCCGCCGCACGGCTCGCCCGCGGCCGCAGCCCCGGCGCGGGGATCGGCTGGCCTTCGACGGCGGCGGTCACGGCAGTCCCCGCGCCCGGCCGGCGGAATCGACGAAGCCCGACAGCGCCGCGCGCATCACCGGCTCGTCCAGCAGGAAGGCGTCGTGGCCCTTGTCGCTCTCGATCTCCACGAAGCTCGCCCGAGCTCCGGCCGCGTTCAGGGCCCGCACGATGGTGCGGCTCTCGGCGGTGGGATAGAGCCAGTCGGAGGTGAATGAGAGCACGCAGAAGCGCACATCGCGCGCCGGACGGAAGGCCTCGGCGAGCTGGCCGCCGCGGCTGGCGGCGAGGTCGAAGTAGTCCATGGCGCGGGTGATGTAGAGGTAGGAGTTGGCGTCGAACCGCTCCACGAAGCGCGCGCCCTGGTGGCGCAGGTAGCTCTCCACCTGGAAGTCCGCGTCGAAGCCCCACGACAGGCCGTCGCGCTGCAGTTCGCGGCCGAACTTCCGTTGCAGGGCCGCTTCCGACAGATAGGTGATGTGCGCGGCCATCCGGGCCACGGCCAGGCCCTTCTCCGGCCGGCCGCCCAGACGCGCGTAGTCGCCGCCCTTCCACTCCGGATCGGCCATGATCGCCTGGCGCCCCACCTCGTGCAGGGCGATGTTCTGGGCCGAGTGGCGCGCGGCCGCAGCGATGCAGACCGCCGAGAACAAGCGCTCGGGATAGTCGGCCGCCCACTGCAGCACCTGCATCCCGCCCATCGAGCCGCCGACCACGGCGAAAAGGGTCTCGATGCCGAGATGGTCGAGCAGCATGGCCTGGGCCCGCACCATGTCGGCGATGGTGATCACCGGAAAGCTCAGGCCGTAGGGCCCGCCCGTCGCCGGGTTGGTGGAGCACGGGCCTGTCGTGCCCATGCAGCCCCCAACCACATTGGCGCAGATGATGAAGTGCCGTTCCGGGTCGATCGGCAGGCCCGGGCCCACGCTCATGGCCCACCAGCCCGGCTTGCCTGTGAGCGGGTGGTTGGAGGCAACATGCTGGTCGCCGGTCAGGGCGTGGCAGATCAGGATGGCGTTGGAGCGGTCCGCGTTCAACCGGCCGTAGGTGCAGTAGGCGACCTCCAGCCGGTCGATCCGGCCGCCAGACTCCAGAGCGAGCGGGCGCTCGGCAAAGCGCGCCACGCCCTGCTCGAAGGCAATCGGGAGGGAGCCCTGGTCGGCCATGGGCGCCATGGACAGCTTGACCGGTTCAGTGTCAACGGCCGCTTTTGCGCAGTGGGATAAGGGCGCTAAGAGGTCCGGAACGTGCAGAGAGCCCCGTCCATGGAGCGCCTGATCCTGATGCGGCACGGCGATGCCGAGCGTCCCGAGCCGGGGACGCAGGACTTCGACCGTGGCCTGACCAGCGAGGGCCGCGCGGAGTCGCGCGCGGTCGGCCGCGCCCTTGCCGACGCCGGCTTCGCCCCGGATTTGGCGCTGGTGTCGGGCGCACGCCGCACCGCCGAGACCTGGCGTGAGGCCGCCGACGCTTTCGCCGGCGCCACGGCCGAGCCCGACGACAGCCTCTATGCCGCCAGCTCCGCGCGCCTGGCCGCTGCGGCGCGGGCCGCCGGCAGCCGCGCCCGCACGCTGATGGTGATCGGCCACAACCCCGGCATCCATCAGTTCGCCCTGCACCTGGCCCACCAGTCGGGGGCCACGCCGGAACAGACCCGGCCGCTGTACGAGCGCTTTCCCACCGGCTCTGCGGCTGTCTTCCGCATCGGCGAGGACGCCCGACCGGCGTTCGAACGTCTGTTCCTGGCCAAGACCTTCCGCAAGGCGGGCGCGTGACCCGGATCTGCAAGATCCTTCCGCGCGCCGACTGGGAGGCCGCGCAGGCCGCAGGCGTCTACCGGGGGTCCGCCCTCGATCTGAAGGACGGCTTCATCCACTTCTCGGCCGAGGACCAGGTCGCCGAGACCCTGCAGCTGCATTTCGCCGGCCAGGTCGACCTCCTGGTCGTCGCGGTGGAGGCCGAGGCGTTGGGGGACGGCTTGAAATGGGAGCCTTCGCGCGGCGGGGCCCTGTTCCCGCACCTCTACGGCGCGCTGCCCACCGCCCTCGCCGTCTCGGTCGAGCCGGCCGGGCGGTGAGCCTGCTGCAGGAGCTCGGCGCGGCGGCGCTCCGCCGGCTGGACCCCGAGACAGCGCACGTGCTGGGGATAAAGGCGCTGAAGGCGGGGCTGGGCCCTCGCCGGCCGGCCGCGGACGATCCCATCCTGGCGACCCGCCTCGCCCCTGGTCTCGCCCCCGGCAACTGCTTGGGCCTTGCGGCCGGTTTCGACAAGCACGCCGAGGCGCCGTCGGCGCTGGGGCGGATGGGCTTCGGCTTCGTGGAGTGCGGCAGCGTCACGCCCCTGCCCCAGCCCGGCAACCCGCGCCCGCGGGTGTTCCGTCTCGTCGAGGACCGGGCCGTCATCAACCGCTACGGCTTCAACAGCGTCGGGCTCGAGGCCTTCGCGCGCAACCTGCAGGCCCGGCGCCCCGGTGTGGTCGTGGGCGCCAACGTCGGGGCCAACAAGGACGCCGCCGACCGCGCGGGCGACTATGTCGCCGGACTCACTCGCCTGTGGGCGCTGGCGGACTACTTCACCGCCAATATCTCCTCCCCAAACACGCCCGGCCTGCGCGGACTACAGGCGCGCGGACCGTTGGACGACCTGCTTGGCCGTCTCGCCGACGCCCGCCGCGGCCTGACCGCGTCCGGCGGCGCGCGTCCGCTGTTCCTGAAGGTGGCCCCCGACCTGGCGGAGGCCGAGATCGACGACATCTGCGCCTCTTCCGAGGCGCACGGCCTCGACGGAATCATCGTCGGCAACACCACCCTGTCGCGCCCGGCGGACCTGCGCTCGCCGCTGCGGAGGGAGGCCGGCGGCCTGTCCGGCGCGCCCTTGCTGGCACATTCGACCCGGATTCTCCGCCTGTTCCACCAGAGGGCCGGCGGCCGCCTGGCGCTGATCGGCTGCGGTGGGATCGGCTCGGGCGCGGACGCTTACGCCAAGATCAGGGCAGGCGCTTCGGCGGTGCAGCTCTACACCCTGCTCGCCTTCTCCGGCCCTGGGCTGGTGCAGGCGATCAAGCGCGACCTCGCCCAGCGCCTGCGCGCCGACGGCTTCGCCAGCGTCTGCGAGGCGGTGGGGACAGCAGGCTAGGCCCGCAGCTTCGCCCCGCAGACCTTCTCTGCCTCCGCCACGATGCGGGCGGAGAGCTGCTCTATCTCGGCGTCGGTGAGGGTCTTGTCGCTCGGCTGGATCTGCACCTCCACGGCGATGGAGCGCTTTCCCTCAGGTACGCCCGGGCCCTCGTAGACGTCGAACACCCGGGCGCCCGCGATCAGGCTCTTGTCCGCGCCCTGCACGGCGCGCACGAGCTCGCCGGCCGGCCGGTCGCGGTCCACCACGAAGGCGAAGTCGCGCGACAGCGGCATCAGGCTCGACAGCCTCAACGGCGGCCGCGTCTTGCCGCCCTTGCGCCTGGGCTCCGGGATGACCTCCAGCCAGGCCTCGAAGGCATAGACCGGGCCATGGACGTCCAGCGCCTTCAGCACCGCAGGATGCAGCTCGCCGAACTCGGCCAGCACCGTCTTCGGTCCAAGCTGCAGCCGGGCCGAGCGCCCGGGATGCCACCAGGCGGCCGCCTGTCCTTGGGCCAGCTGCAAGGCGCCGACCGGCGCGCCGATCTCGTCCAGCAGCGACAGCAGATCGGCCTTCAGCGCGTAAAGGTCCTCGCCGGGCCCGTGGTCCCAGCGCCTCGGCCCGTGCGGCGCCAGCAGGCCGCTGATGGCGGTGCGCTGGTCCTGCGGGCGGTCGCCGGCGAACACCGGGCCCACCTCGAACAGGGCGGCGTCCGCAAAGCCCCGCGCGGCGTTGCGGCCGGCCGCCTCGATCAAGGCCGGCAGGATCGAGGGGCGCATGCAGTCCAGCTCGGCCGCGATCGGGTTGGCGAGCACCAGCTCGGGCTGGCCGCCGCCGAACAGCTCGGCTGCGGATCTGGCGATGAACGACCAGCTCACCGTCTCGCGATACCCCAGCCCCGCCAGCACGCGGCGGGCGCGCTGGTTGCGCGCCTGGCGCGGGGTCAGGACCCCTCCCGGCGGCGGCGGGACCTCGGGCAGAGGTGTCGAGGGCAGGGCGCCATAGCCGGCGATCCGGGCCACCTCCTCCACCAAATCGGCCTTGCCTTCGACGTCGCGCCGCCAGCTCGGCGGCTGCACTTGCAGCGCCGCACCTTGCGGACGCACGTCGAAGCCGAGCCGGGACAAGATCTCGCTGGCGCCCTCGCGGCCCACCGAGAGCCCGGCCAGCTTGTGCACATAGGCCGGGTCGAACTCGACGGCCGCGGGCGGCGCGGGCGGCTCGCCGGCGATGCCCACCTGCGAGGCTTCGCCGCCGCAGAGCTCAAGCACCAGCCGGGTCGCCAGCTCCAGGCCCGGGACGACGAAGCCGGGATCGACGCCCCGGGCGAAGCGGTACTGGGCGTCCGACACCAAGCCCAGGCGCCGGCCCGTCTCGGCGGTGCGGATCGGGTCGAAATAGGCCGCTTCGATGAACACCTCGGTGGTGGCCTCCGAGCAGCCGGTGGCGAGGCCGCCCATAACCCCGCCGATGCCGATCGCGCCGGAGCCGTCGGCGATCACGCACATCTCGGGCGTGACTTCGTAGGTCCTGCCGTCCAGCGCCTCGACCCGCTCGCCGGGCCGGCCGAGCCGCGCCTCGACGAAGCCGCCCGAGAGCCTGGACGCGTCGTAGACATGCAGGGGTCGGGCCCGGTCATGGGTCAGGAAGTTGGTGATGTCGACCAGGGCGTTGATGGGCCGAAGTCCGATCGACGCCAGCCTGCTCTGCAGCCACTGCGGCGACGGTCCGTTGGTCAGGCCACGGACCAGCCTGCCGGCGAACATCGGGCAGGCCCCTGACCCGTCGATGCGGATTTCCACCGGGCAGGGAAACCCGGCCGGCGCCTGCTCGATGTCGAGCGTCTTCAGCCGGCCGATGCCGGTGGCCGAAAGGTCGCGGGCGATGCCGGCCACGCCCAGCCAGTCGGGCCGGTTCGGGGTCACCTCGAAGTCGATCACCGCTTCCTGGCCGAGCGCCTCCGCGGCGGGGGAGCCGACCTCAAGCCCCTCGGGCAGCTCCAGGATGCCGTCCGACTCCTCGGCCACCTCCAGCTCCTTGGCCGAACAGAGCATGCCGTTGGAGACGACGCCCCGCACGGGCCTCGGCTCAAGGGTGATGCCGGTGCCCGGGATGAAGGTCCCGATCGGGGCGTAGATGGTGACGAGGCCCGCGCGGGCGTTGGGCGCTCCGCAGACGATCTCCTTGCGGCCGTCCTTGGTGTCGACCTGGCAGACGCGCAAACGGTCGGCGTTGGGGTGCTGGACCGCCTCAACGATCCTCGCCACCGAAAAGGCCGCGAGCCGGGCCGCGGGATCCTCCACGTGCTCGACCTCGAGACCAGCCATGGTCATGGCTTCGACCACCTCGGCCACCGAGGCGTCCGTCTGCAGATGGTGTTTCAGCCAGGAGAGAGTGAACTTCATCAGCTCAGGCCCGTCGCCGGACTCGGCGTGTCGAAAGCCGAGAAGCCGTAGTGCTCCAGCCAGCGCAGGTCGCCGGCGAACATGTCGCGCAGATCCGGCATGCCGTATTTCAGCATGGCCAGCCGATCGATCCCCATGCCGAAGGCGAAGCCCTGCCACTCGTCCGGGTCCAGGCCACAGTTCCTCAGCACGTTGGGATGCACCATCCCGCAGCCCAGGATCTCCAGCCAGTCCGTTCCCTGGCCGATCTTTATGCCGCCGCCAGAGCGGTCGCACTGGATGTCCATCTCAGCCGACGGCTCGGTGAAGGGGAAGTAGTGAGGGCGGAAGCGCGCCACTACGCTGTCTATTTCGAAGAAGCGGGCGACGAAGGTTTCCAGCGTCCATTTAAGGTGGCCCATGTGGATGGCCCGGTCGATCACCAGCCCCTCCATCTGGTGAAACATCGGCGTGTGGGTCTGGTCGGAATCCTTGCGGTAGGTCCGACCCGGGATCACCACCCGGATCGGCGGAGTCCGTCCGCTCGCGATCCAGGACGCCGGCGGCGCCTGGTTGGTCTGCTGCATCACCCGCACCTGTACAGGCGAGGTATGGGTCCGAAGCAGCTTCCTTTCGCCGTCCGGGCCGGCCTGCAGGAAGAAGGTGTCGTGCATCTCCCGCGCCGGATGCTTGGGCGGGAAGTTCAGGGCCGTGAAGTTGTGGAAGTCGTCCTCGATGTCCGGGCCTTCCGCGACGCCGAAGCCCATCTCGGCGAAGATCATGACCATCTCGTCCAGCACCTGCAGGGTCGGATGCACCGAGCCCTTTCGCGCCGGCGGCGACGGCAGGGAGAGGTCGAGGGTCTCAGACGCCAGCCGGCGCTCCAGCTCGCCGGCGTCCAGCTCGGCCTTGCGCGCGGCGATGGCTGCGCCGACGCGGTCCCTCAGGCCGTTGATCTGCGGACCGCGCTCGCGCCGCTCCTCCGCGGACATCGAGCCCAGGGTCTTCAAGAGGGTGGACACGGACCCCTGCTTGCCGAGGGCGGCGACGCGCACGGCCTCCAGGGCGGCGGCATCGGCGGCGGCGGAGATCTTGGCCGAGAGCTCGGTCTCCAGGATGGCGATGTCGGTCATAGCTTGCTCTAGCGCGGGATGATGGTCAGCAAAAAGCCCTCCGGCGCGCCGGAGGGCTCTTGCGGCTCGCCAATCGTCGCGAGCGTCAGGCCAGCGCGGCGCGCGCCTTGTCGGCGATGGCCTTGAAGCCGGCCGGGTCTGCTCCAGCGATATCGGCCAGCACCTTGCGGTCGATATCGATCCCAGCCTGTTCCAGGCCGTGGATAAATCGGGAGTAGGTCAGGCCTTCCAGACGGCAGGCCGCGTTGATCCGCTGGATCCACAGCGCCCGAAACGAGCGCTTGCGCACCTTGCGGTCGCGGTAGGCGTACTGGCCCGCCTTGTCGACGGCGGCCTTGGCCGTGCGGATGGTGTTCTTTCGGCGGCCATAGAATCCCTTGGCCTGCTCCAGAACCTTCTTATGCCGGGCGTGGGAGACCACGCCCCGTTTGACTCGCGCCATGTCAGATCACCTCGTTCCGATCACAGGCCGTAAGGGGCCCAGCCCTTCACGTGCTTCGCATCCGGCTCAGCCAACACCTTGGTGCCCCGGTTCTGCCGGATGTACTTGGCGTTGTGGCTGATGAGGCGGTGCCGCTTGCCGGCCACGCCCACCTTGACCTTGCCGGTCGCAGTGATCTTGAAGCGCTTCTTGACGCCCGATTTCGTCTTCAGTTTCGGCATTTCCCTGCGAGGCCGGAGCCTCGTCCTTTGACGGCGTGAAGGACCGCCTTGGCATGCCTTGGGCCAGGCGATCCGAAAGAGCGGCGCTGATAGGGGAAAAGCCGGCTCAAGGCAAGCTGTCCCCGCCGGCCTGCGGCCTGCCTCCACCCCACAGGAACGCCACGGCGCTGACGGCGGCAAGCGCGGCCGCGCCCGCGCAGGCCAGGGCAGCGACGTGGAAGCGCGCCACCAGTTCGGGCGGCCGGGCGGCGAGCACGCCGCCGACCAGGGCCGTGGCGACAAGGCCGCCGGCCCGGGCGGCCGCGCTGTTGAATCCCGACGCCGCGCCCACGTGGCGGGCGTCCACGGAGTTCAGCACGGCGGTGGTCAGGGGCGTGGCCGTTCCAGCCATGCCGAGCGCGACCACCAGCACCGCCGGCAGGACCGTGCTCCAATAGCCCCCGGGTCCGCCGATACGCAGCGCCAGCAGGAATCCCGCAGCGACGACCACAGGGGCGATGGTCAGGGGCAAGCGCGTGCCGATCCGTGCGGCGAGCGCTCCCATCGCCGGCGAGACGAGCGCGAGGATCAGGGTCAGGGGCAGGAGCGAAGCGCCCGCCGCGACGCCCGAATAGCCGCCGGCCTCGATCAACACATAGGGCGTGAGCACCAGAAGCCCGGCGAAGGCCCCATAGAGCAGCGCCGTCAGCGCCGTCAGTCCGACGAAGGCGCGCGAGGCGAACAGCGCCAGCGGCATCATGGCCTTCGCGCCGAGCCGCCTCTCGGCCGCGACGAAGGCGCCGAGCAGCGCCAGCCCGCCCGCCGCCGCCGCGATGGAGTGCAGGGACCACCCCTGCGGGCCCGAGCCCGCCGTCAGCCCAAAGGTCAGGGCGCCAAGGCCGAGAGTCGCCAGCCCCGCGCCGGCCACGTCCAACGGGACGCGCTCGCCGCCGGGGGGGTCCCGGACGGAGATCCAGGTCAGGCCGACGGCGGCCGCCGCGATCGGCAGGTTGATCAGGAAAATGGCTCGCCAGCCGACGACGTCGATAAGCCAGCCGCCCAGCACCGGCCCGAGGGCGCTGGCCATAGCCCCGCCGGCGGCCCAAACCCCGATCGCCCGGGCCTTTCCCGGCCCGGAGAAGGATGCGCCGAGGACGGCCAGGCTGTTGGGCATCAGCGCCGCCGCCGCGGCGCCCTGCAGCGCGCGCGCGGCCAGCATCACCGGGAGGCTGGGAGCCAGGGCGCAGAGGGCCGAGGCCAGGGCGAAGGCGGTTACTCCGCCGATCAGCAGCCGCCGGCGGCCGAAGCGGTCGCCCGCGGCGCCGCCCAGCAGGATCAGGGCGCTCAGCGGCAGAAGGTAAGCGTTGACCAGCCATTGCAGCCCGGCCGAGGGGGCGTGCAGGTCGCGGCCAATCGCGGGCAGTCCGACGTTGACCACCGAGCCGTCGAGCAGGGCCAGGCAAGACGCGAGCACTGTGGCGGCAAGCACCGCCCTGGGCCGGGCGGGGGAAGCCCGGGCGTAGGCCGCCCGGGCGATCCCCGTATCGCAGGCCGCATGCACCGCCGCCGTCATGGGCGCCTCGTCCGGGTGATCATGGCCAAGCCCGCCCCCCGATGACAAGCGCCCGGCTTCCGCTAAGCTATCCTGCCCACAAGGGGCCGGCATGTCCAAACCGCTCCAGCGGCGACCTTGAGAGGAGGGCCATGCGCCCCGCCGTCCGCAGCTTCTTCGATGCCCGCGCCGATCAGATGTTCCCGCGCCTGACCTCTCAGGAGATCGAGCGCCTGCGGCCTTTCGGCGAGCCCAGGACCTACGCCCCCGGCGATGCGCTGCTCACGGTCGGCGAGCTCGGCCCGGGCATGGTCCTGATCCTGGCGGGCGAGGTCACGGTCAGCCAGCACGACCAATCCGGCCGGCGCGAGACGATCGTCAGCTATGGCCCGGGCTCGTTCATGGGTGAGCTCTCGACCCTGAGCGGGCGCCCCGTGTTGGTGGATGCCCATGCCGAGAGCGCCGTGGAAGCGGTGATCGTCCCCCCGGCGCGGCTGCGCGCCCTGCTCGTCGCAGAGGCCGAGCTGGGGGAGCGGATCATGCGCGCCTTGATCCTGCGCCGGGTCGCCCTGATCCAGAGCGGCGCCGGCGGGCCGGTGATCATCGGACCGGCCCTGCATCACGGCGTCCTGGCGCTGGAGGGGTTTCTGGCCCGCAACGGTCATCCGCGGCAGGTGCTGGATTCCGATACCGATCCCGAGGCCCACGCCCTGCTGCAGCAATTCCACGTGCCGCCGGGCGAGTGGCCTGTGGTGCTCTGCCCGAGCGGCGCGCTGTTGCGCAATCCGACCGAGGCGCAGCTCGCCCGCTGCATCGGACTGGTGCGCGCCATCGACCCGGACAAGGTCTACGACGTCGCCGTCGTCGGGGCCGGCCCCGCTGGACTGGCGACCGCGGTCTATGCCGGGTCCGAGGGCCTGTCGGTGCTCACCCTCGACTGCCGCGCCTTCGGCGGGCAGGCGGGCGCCTCGGCGCGGATCGAGAACTACCTGGGCTTTCCGACCGGCGTCAGCGGCATGGCCCTGATGGCCCGGGCCTACAACCAGGCCCAGAAGTTCGGCGCCGAGATGGCCATCCCCGACGAGGTCACCGCCCTGCAAGGCGGCGAGGGAGAGGGCCCGTTCAGGCTGAACCTGCAGAACGGCGAGCAGGCCCTGGCCCGGGCCGTCGTGATCGCCAGCGGCGCGCGCTACCGGCGGCTCGACGTGCCGGGCCTGGATGCGTTCGAGGCTGCGTCCGTCCACTACTGGGCCTCACCGCTGGAGGGCCGGATCTGCGCCGGCCAGGAGGTGGCTCTCGTCGGAGCCGGCAATTCGGCGGGGCAGGCGGTTGTCTATCTCGCGGAGCGCGCGGCCAAGGTCTGGCTCCTGGTGCGCGGCGACGGGCTGCAGGCCAGCATGTCTCGCTATCTGATCGAACGGATATCGGGACTGCGTAACGTCGAGCTGGTGACCGGGGCGCAGCTGGCCGGCGTCGACGGCGCGGACGGCGCCCTGGAGTCTATCCGGTGGCGGGACCGCTCGGGCGCCGAGACTCAGCGCGCCATCCGCCACCTGTTCCTGTTCATCGGCGCGGAGCCGAACACCGACTGGCTGGATGGGTGTGTGGCCCTGGACGCCAAGGGCTTCGTACTAACGGGCGCGGACGCCGGTCCGGGACGCAGGTCCCTGGAGACCAGCCGGGACGGCGTGTTCGCCATCGGCGACGTGCGCGCCGGATCGGTCAAGCGCGTGGCGGCCTCGGTCGGTGAGGGCGCGCAGGTCGTGGCCGCCCTGCACCAGGTGCTGGCCGACTTCACGCCGACCACTTGAGCAGGATCAAGGCGGCTCGTCCGCTCGGCCCGGAAAATATGCGGCGTGCGCGAGGAGGAACGCCGATGTCGCTGTTCGATGAGGTCTATCTGGGCATGGTGATCGTGGGCATGCTGTCGTTCATGGGGACGCTGGCCTGGGCCTCTTGGCGCGTCGCCTCGTCGAAGCCGAAGCAGAGGGCGGCGCACAAGCCTTTCCGCGCCGCGGCCTCGTCTGCCGGAGATGAGATCCGGGCCGCCTAACGCGGCGCCAGGATCATGATCATCTGCTTGCCTTCCATGCGCGGCTCGTACTCGACCTTGGCGACGGGCTCGAAGTCGGTGCGGACCTGCTGAAGCAGCTTCATGCCCAGCTCGGGGTGGGCGAGTTCGCGGCCGCGGAAACGCAGCGTCACCTTGACCTTGTCGCCTTCCTCGAAGAAGCGGTGCATGGCCTTGGCCTTGACCTCATAGTCGTGGATGTCGATGTTCGGCCGGAGCTTGATCTCCTTGACCTCCACGACCTTTTGCCGCTTGCGCGCCTCGGCCTTCTTCTTCTGCTCCTGGAACTTGTATTTGCCATAGTCGAGGATCTTGCAGACGGGGGGGTCGGAGTTGGGCGACACCTCCACCAGATCCAGTCCCGCTTCCTCGGCGGCCTCCATGGCGGCCGACGTGGGCATGACGCCCTGCTTTTCGCCGTGCTGATCGATGAGCAATACCCGCGGCACGCGGATGTCTTCGTTGATGCGCGGACCGTCCTTGGACGGCGGCGCAGGCATGGGACGGCGAATAGGCAGGCTCTCCTGGGGCTGTGGACACGAGCGGGGACGCGGCGCAGAGCGCGCCCTCGCCACCCATATATGACCAAGCGTAAAGGCGCGATCAAGACAACGCGCGCGCAGATGGCCGCCGCGGGCGCGCGATAGGGCCCAACTCCATCGTTTTGCACAGCGCCAGCTTTGCCGCTAGGCACGCCCTCGTGAGCGAGATCAGAGGCGTCCTGCAGGCTCCGAACGACCAGGAGCTGGCCTTCCATAAGCTGGAGGGCCGCGGGCCGACCCTAGTCTGGCACTGCGGCGCTGGGGCCGACATGCAAGGCTCCAAGGCCCAGGCGCTGGCGGACTGGGCCGCCCGCTCGGGCCGCGCGATGGTCCGCTTCGACTATTCCGGGCACGGCGCCTCGTCGGGCCGAATGGAACGGGGCACCATTGGGGCGTGGCGCGAAGAGGCCCTTTGCGTGCTCGACGAGCTGGTGGAAGGACCCGCCATCCTGGTCGGCTCCTCCATGGGCGGCTGGCTGGCCTGCCTCGTGGCCCTGGCGCGGCCCGAGCGGAGTAAGGCGCTCGTGCTGCTGGCCCCGGCGGTGGACTTCACCTCCAAGCTGATCTGGGCGCGGCTGCCGTCTACGGCGCGGCAGGCCATCCGCAGCGAGGGAATCTGGTGGCGTCCAGGGGAAGGCGGCGGTCGAGGCCTGCCGGTCACCCGCACCCTGCTCGAAGAAGGCCGGCGATGGTCGATCCTGCCCGGCCCGATCGCGATCCGCGCGCCCGTGCGCATCCTGCAAGGCGGCGCCGACCAAGACGTGCCCGCGCACCACGCCGCCGCCGTGGCGCGAGCCCTTCAGAGCCAGGACGTGGTCTTCACCCTGATCAAGGATGCCGGCCACCGCCTGTCGCGGCCCCAGGATCTGGCGCGCATGATCGCGGCCGCGGACGAAGTCTCAGCCTAGCGGCCGAGCAGCTCTTCCATCATCCGCCGGGCGGCCTCACCTAGCTCCGCCCGGTTCAGCGCGCAGGCGACGTTGGCGCGCAGCAGGCCGATCTTGTCCCCGCAGTCGTAGGTGCGGCCGTCGTATTCATAGGCGTGGAAGTCTTGCCGGGTCATCAGCTTGGCCATGGCGTCGGTCAGCTGGATCTCACCCCCGGCGCCAGTTTCCTGTTCGGCCAGGATGGCGAAGATCTCGGGTTGGAGGATGTAGCGGCCCGAGATGAAGAGGTTCGACGGCTCGGTTCCGCGCGCGGGCTTCTCGACCATGCCGGTCATCCGGTTGAGCCGGCCGTCCTGGCCCTGGAGCGCGACGATGCCGTATTTGTGCGCCTCGCCTTCGGGACAGGGCTCGACCACCACGATGTTGCCGCCCACCTTATCATAGGCCTCCACCGTCTGGCCCAGAGCCGAGGGCGTGGCGTCCATCAGCATGTCCGGCAGCATCACCGCGAACGGCTCGTCGCCGACGATGTGGCGGGCGCACCAGACCGCGTGGCCAAGGCCGAGCGGCGCCATCTGGCGCACGAAGCTCATCTCGCCAGGCTGGGGCAGCTCGTCGACCAGCTCCTTGAGCACGGCCGTCTTGCCCTTGGCCTGGAGCTGGGCCTCCAGCTCGGTCTGGTGGTCGAAATAGTCCTCGATCGCCGCCTTGCCGCGTCCAGTCACGAACACGAAATGCTCGATTCCGGCGGCCCGCGCCTCGGCCACCACATAGGCCAGGATCGGCCGGTCGACGACGTTGAGCAGCTCCTTGGGGACCGTCTTGGAGGCGGGCAAGACTCGGGTGCCCAGCCCGGCGACGGGGAGCACGGCTATGCGGACTGGCTTCATCTCGCCCCTCAGACGCGGTGACCCGGAGCCTTAGCGAAGCCGGCGCGGCTCCGCCACAGGGGATCACTCAACGGTGACGGATTTGGCGAGGTTGCGCGGCTGGTCCACGTCCGCGCCCTTCAGCACGGCGGTGTGGTAGGCCAGCAGCTGGATCGGACCAGCGAACACCAGGGGCGCGATCAGCGGATCGCAGGCCGGTGCGGTGATCACCTGCGCCGAGACCGGGGCATGCGCCGCGCCGTCCGCATCGGTGATCATGATGATCTTGCCGCCGCGTGCGGAGACTTCGGCCATGTTGGACGCGGTCTTCTCGAAGAGGGAGTCGGAGGGAGCGATGACGATGACCGGGGTGCCCTCCTCGATCAGTGCGATCGGCCCGTGCTTGAGCTCTCCGGCCGCGTAGCCCTCGGCGTGGATGTAGCTGATCTCCTTCAGCTTCAGCGCACCTTCCAAGGCCAGGGGGAACATGGTTCCGCGGCCCAGGTAGAGCACGTCCCGAGCCCGCGAGGTGTCATGGGCGACCTCGCGGATCTGCTCCTCCAGCTGGAGCGATTCCGAGATCAGCCGGGGCGCTTCAAGAAGCACGCCCACCAGCCTCGCCTCTTCGGCCGCGTCGATGCGGCCGCGACGGGCCGCGGCGGCCACCGCTAGGGCCGCGAGCACCGAGACCTGGGCGGTAAAGGCTTTGGTGGAGGCGACGCCGATCTCCGGACCCGCGTGGGTGGGCCAGAGCACCTTGGCCTCCCGCGCCATGGTGGACTGGTGCGCATTGACCACGGCCGCGGTGACCAGCCCCTGGTCCGCGCACCAGCGCAGCGCCGCCAAGGTGTCGGCGGTCTCGCCGGACTGCGAGATGGCGATCGCCAGGGTGTTCGGCGACAGGGCCGCGCCGCGATAGCGGAACTCCGAGGCGGTCTCCACGTCCACCGGCAACCCCGCCAGGCGCTCGAACAGGTATCTGGCGATCATGCCGGCATAGAAGGCGGTGCCGCACGCCACGATCTGCAGCCGGTCGAGGGCGGCGAAGTCCACCTCGCCCGGCGCGACGGCCTGCAGCGACACCGGATCGACGTAGGAGGATAGGGTATGCTGGCAGCTGTCGGGCTGCTCGTAGATCTCCTTCTCCATGAAGTGGCGGTAGTTGCCCTTTTCCACCAGGGCGGCGGAGGCGGGGATCACCCGCACCGCCCGGTGCGCCGGGCGGCCGGCCTCGTCGAAGATGTGCGCGGCGTTGTCGTCGATGGCGACGTAGTCGCCCTCTTCCAGATAGGCCACGCGGTCAGTGAAGGGGCCGACGGCCAGGGCGTCGGAGCCGATGAACATCTCGCCGTCGCCGTAGCCGACCACCAGCGGACTTCCGCGGCGCGCGCCCATCACCAGCCGGTCCTCGCCCTCGATCAATATGCCGAGGGCGTAGGCTCCCTTCAGGCGATCGAGAGCCGTCTTCAGCGCCGAGATCGGGTCCTTGCCCTCGCTGAGCAGCTGGTCGATCAGCTGCGGCACCACCTCGGAGTCCGTCTCGCTCTCGAACACCCGGCCCTTACCGATCAGCTCGGCGCGCAGCTCGGCGAAGTTCTCGATGATCCCGTTGTGCACCGCCGCGACGCGCCCCGAGCGGTGGGGGTGGGCATTGATCTGCGTCGGCGCGCCGTGGGTCGCCCAGCGCACGTGGCCGATGCCTACGCTGCCGCCCAGCGGCTCGTTGCGCAGGGTCTCCTCCAGCTCGCGCAGCTTGCCGACGGCGCGCCGGCGTTCGAGGCGCCCGTCGACAAGGGCCGCCACGCCCGCGGAATCATAGCCGCGGTATTCGAGCCGTCTCAGGCTGTCGATCAGCCGCCAGGCGACCGGCTCCTTGCCGACGATGCCGATGATGCCGCACATCTTATCCTGGTCCCCGCTGCAGGAAGGGCGTCATGGCGCGTCGCTTGCATCGCAGCGAGGCCCCTTTAGCATTCACCAATGCTCGCCGCGATAAATCAGGGTTTCCGAAAATTTCCCGAAGAGCCATGAGCCCCAGATCATATTTCGGCACCGACGGCATCCGCGGCCGGGCCAACACCTATCCGATGACCGCCGAGGTGGCCCTGCGCGTGGGCCTCGCGGCCGGCAAGCTGTTCCGCTCGGGCGGCGACCGCCGCCACCTGGTGGTGATCGGCAAGGACACCCGCCTGTCCGGCTACATGATCGAGCCGGCCCTGGTGGCCGGGTTCACCTCAGTGGGGATGGACGTGCGCCTGTTCGGCCCCCTGCCCACGCCGGCGGTGGCGATGATGACCCGCTCCATGCGGGCCGACCTTGGGGTGATGATCTCCGCGTCGCACAACCACTTCTCCGACAACGGCATCAAGCTGTTCGGGCCCGACGGCTACAAGCTTTCCGACAAGCGTGAAGCCGAGATCGAGGCCTTCATGGAAGAAGGGCTGCAGGAAGGGCTGGCCGAGCCGCGGGACCTCGGCCGAGTGGTCCGTATCGACGACGCCCAGGCCCGGTACGTCGAGATCGTCAAGGCAACCTTCCCTCGCCAGCTGAACCTGAACGGCCTGCGGGTGGTGATCGATTGCGCCCATGGCGCCGCGTACAAGGTCGCCCCGACCGCCCTTTACGAGCTGGGCGCCGAGGTGGTCGAGATCGGCGTCAGCCCCAACGGCCTGAACATCAACGAGGAATGCGGTTCGACCTATCCCAAGGCCATGGCTTCGGCGGTCAAGGGCTACCGCGCGGACATCGGCATCGCCCTGGACGGCGACGCGGACCGGGTGGTGATCTGCGACGAGCGCGGCCAGGTCGTCGACGGGGACCAGATCATGGCCCTGGTGGCGCGCGCCTGGGTCGAAAGCGGTCGGCTCAAGGGCGGCGGGGTGGTCGCCACGGTGATGTCGAACCTCGGGCTGGAACGCTTCCTGGGGGCCCGCGGGCTGAAGCTCGAGCGCACCCAGGTGGGCGACCGCTACGTCATGGAGCGCATGCGCGAGGGGGGCTACAACCTCGGGGGCGAGCAGTCCGGCCACATCATCCTGTCGGACGTCTCCACCACCGGCGATGGCCTGATCACGGCGCTCCAGGTGTTGGCCGTCCTGGCCCAGTCGAGCGAGCCGATGAGCGCCCTCGCCCGCCAGTTCGAGCCGGCGCCGCAGGTGCTAAAGAACGTGCGGTTCTCCGGCGGAAAGCCGCTGGACGACGCCAAGGTCAAGGCGGCCATCGCCGACGGGGAGGCGCGGCTGAAGGGTCAGGGCCGCATCGTCGTGCGAGCGTCCGGCACCGAGCCCCTGATCCGCATCATGGCCGAGGGCGACGACCAGCGGATGGTCAACGATGTGGTGAAATCCATCGCCGTGGCGGTGGAAGGGGCCGGGGCCTAGGGCTTCGATCACCCGCGGGCGCGGGGCCGGGACGCGGTCAGGCGTTCGCGGCCGGGACGATCGACACGTAGGTCCGGTCGTCCTGCTTGGTGGTGAACTTCACAGCCCCGTCGGCCTTGGCGAACAGGGTGTGGTCGCGGCCCAGGCCGACATTGACGCCGGGATGGAACTTGGTCCCGCGCTGGCGGACGATGATCGCGCCGGCGTTGACGGTCTCGCCGCCGAAACGCTTCACGCCGAGGCGCTGACCGGCCGAGTCGCGGCCGTTGCGGGACGAGCCGCCGGACTTCTTGTGAGCCATGGTGCGCTCCTCAGGTCTTAGGCCTCGCCGCCTTCCGGCGCGGGCTTGGGTTTACGGGCGCGCGGCTTGGGCGCGGCGGCGGGTTCTTCGGCGGCAGCCTGCGGGGCGGGCGCCTGATCCGGCGCGGTCTCTGCAGCCGTGGCTTCGACGACGGGCGCCTCGGCGGCGGCGGCCTTCTTGGCGCGGGTCGGCTTGGCCGGAGGGGCCTCGGCGGCGGCGGGGGCGGGTCCGGCCTTGGCCTCGGCCGGAGCGGCCTCGGGCGCAGGCGCTGCGGTCGTGGCCGGCAGCAGGTGGCTGCGGCCCTCCAGCTCTTCGGCGAGCTGCTTCAGCCCGCGCGCGCGGGCGTTGAGCACGGCCCGGGTGGTAAGGTCGACCGTCCCGTCCCAGCTCTCGCTCATGCCGGCGCCGGCGACGGCGGTCACGCGCAGGACGGTCTCGTGCTGGCGGTGGCCACGGGTGCGGCGATAGCCTTGGCGGCGGATCTTCTTGAAGATCTTGACCTTTTCGCCCTTGCGCGTCTCCACCAGGGTGGCGGTCACCGAGGCGCCGTCGACCAAGGGCGCGCCCAGGGTGACCTCGGCCCCCTCGCCGACCATCAGCACCTGGTCGAAGGAGACCTCCGAGCCGGCTTCGCCCGAGAGTTTCTCGACCACCAGCATGTCCCCGGGCTTCACCCGGTATTGCTTCCCGCCGGTCTTGATCACCGCGTACATCGGCATCGTCCTTGAAAATCCAGTCTGATCCGGGCCCGGGACCGCAACGGGCGGCCGGCCCAGAAAAGCTTCCGCCCGCGAGAGGGCCCGCGGGCGAGGGCGGTGACTTATACGGGTGGCGACGGCGAAGTCAACGCGGGGAGGGGGCCCTCACGCCGGCCGCACCGGCCGCGCGCGAAGCCGGCTGCGTTCGGACACGACGACCAGCAGAGCCATGACCACGAGGATCACGCCGGACGAGGCGAAACGGCTCAGGTCCAGGCCCCCATGGTCGACCGGCTTGGTCAGGGTGTCGCCGAGCGTGGCGCCCAGCGGCCGGGTCAGCACATAGGCCGCCCAGAACAGGATCGCCCGCGGCAGGCGGGTGAACATGTAGGCGGCGGCGACGAGCGCGATCAGGCCGGCGAACACCAGCGCGCCCACCTGGAAGCCCAGGCCGAGGTCGTCGGCGGTAAAATCCCCCAGCGCGGTGCCGAGGGTGTTCGAGACCAGGATGGTCACCCAATAGAAGATCTCGTTGCGGCGGCTGGTGATGCGGTCGACCGCGATGGTCCCAGTGGTCATGCGCCAGGCGGCCAGCACTGCGACCACGCCGACTCCAAGCAGGATCGAGGCGCGGATGTAGCCGAGCCCGGCGGTGCGATCGAGGAAGTCCGACGTGGTGGTCCCCACAGTGGTCGTGGCCACCACCACCGCCCAGTAGGCGAGCGGATGAAATCGCCGGGAGGCCACCTGCACCGACAGGGTGAACGCGAAGAACACCAGGAAGATCAGGGTCGAGACCGCGTAGCCGAGCTTCAGGCTCATCGACAAAGCGTCGCCGCCCGTCTCGCCAACGGTGGTCGCGCAGATCTTGATGATCCAGAACCACAGGGTGACCTGCGGCACCTTGCTCGGAAGGTCTTCGTCGTCGGTGGTCGCGCGGCTGGGATGCACGGCGGCGGTGCTCCTTGGTCGAAGGGGGCCGCCCACAACTGGAGCAGGGCGCGGCCGCGTGCAAGAAGCTCGCGGGATGATCTGGCGCGACTTGCTCCGACGCTTCGGCCCCGCGGCCGCCGCTGCACTGACGACGGGCTGTCCCCCGGCCTGGGCTGGGCCTCCTTTCGCCACCGACGACCCACAGCCGACCGATCGCGGCCATTGGGAGATCTATGGCTTTGGCGCCGGCTCCCACGTGCCAGGCGAGACGTCCGGCGAAGGCGGCCTCGATCTCAACTACGGCGCCGCGGAGAACCTGCAGCTCACCGCGGTCATCCCTGCGGAGTACAGCTACGCCGGGCGCGCCACCTGGGGGCTCGGCGATGTGGAGCTGGCGGCCAAGTACAGGTTCCTCCGACAGGACGGGCCGGTCGGCCTGGACGTCGCGGTGTTCCCGCGCCTGTTCCTGCCTACAGCGTCGAGTCGCGGCGGCGACCGGCAGGCGAGCCTGTTGCTGCCCGTGTGGGGGCAGAAGGACTTCGGCAAGTGGTCCGTGTTCGGCGGCGGCGGCTACACCGTCAACCCGGGGCCTGACGCGCGGAACTACTGGACCAGCGGGCTGGTGGTCACGCGGCAGGTCAGCGACCGGCTGATGCTCGGCGCCGAGATCTACCACCAGAGCTCCGAGGCGGCCGCCGCGCGGCCCTTCACCGGCCTCAATGCAGGCGCGATCTACCGGCTGGCGGCGCACTGGTCGCTGCTGGCGTCGGTCGGCCCCGGGATCCAGAATGCGCGCCAGCAGGGGCGATACGCGTTCTACACGGCCCTCGAGGCCCAGTTCTGACAGCCCTGACCGGAGGAGAGCCCATGCGCCAGATTGTCATCGCCGTTGCGGCCGCGGCCGCCCTGGTCGCCGGATCGAGCGGCGCGGGCGCGGCCCCCACCTATCACGTCGAGCGCAGAATCCCGCTACCTGACGGCGGCTGGGACCTCGCCACCTTCGATACAGGCTCGCACCGCGTCTACCTCGCGCGGACCGACGCGATCGACGCGATCGACGTGCAAAGCGGCAAGGTCACCGTCCTGGCGCCCGCCGGCCGCAGCCACACCGTCGTCGCGGTAAACGGGGGCGCCGAGGTGCTGGAGACCGACGGAGCGACCGACGCCGCCCGCTTCATCGACGCCCGCAGCGGAGCCGAGCTCGCCACAGTGAAGGTCGGACAAGGTCCTGACGCGGCCCTGCTGGATCCGGCCACCGGCCTGGCCCTGGTCATGAACGCCCGCAGCGGCGAGGTGACCCTGATCGATCCGCGGGCGCACGCCGTGGTCGGGACCATCCCGGTGGGCGGCTCGCTGGAGATCGCCGTGGCCGACGGCGCCGGCCGCGTCTTCGTCAACGTCGAGGATCGCAACGAGGTGGTGGCGCTGGATCTGAAGGCGCGGACCGCACGCCACATCGCCTTGACCGGCTGCGATGGGCCGACCGGCATCGCCTACCTGCCGCGCTCGCACCGGGTGCTCTCGGCCTGCGGCAACGGTGTCGTCGCCCTCACCAACGCAGACACCCTGGCCGTCGAGAGAACCCTGCCGCTCGGCCAGGGCCCTGACACCGCAATGTACGATTCCCCGCGTGGCGTCGCTCTGGTGCCGTGCGGACGTTCGGGCGACCTTTGGCTGTTCGAGGATGGCGCGGGCGGCGTCAGCCCGGCCGGACATGTGGCCACCCAGCGGGGTGCGCGCACCGGCGCCCTGGATCCGGGAACCGGCCGGGCCTACCTGCCGGCCGCAGACTATCTTCCTCCCGCCACCCCCAACGGCCGGCCACAGATCAAGCCGGGCAGCGTGACCCTGGTGGTCGTCGGGCCTTAGATGGGGCGGGACGGCGCGCCCTAGAGCGCCTTCAAATTGACGGCGGCGGTCCGGCCGCGCTCGTTTTGCAGTTCATAGCTCACGCGCTGGCCTTCGTTCAGACCGCGCAGCCCCGCCCGTTCCACCGCGCTAACGTGGACGAACACGTCCTTGCCGCCATCCTCGGGTTGGATGAAGCCGAAGCCCTTGGTGGAGTTGAACCACTTAACCGTCCCGTTCGACATGTATTCTCTCTCAGTTCCGAGCCGTTGAGGGCGAGGCCGGCCATCTGCCGGGTCCTCGTACATCTCGTTTCCCGCCCCCGCCCGGCCGTTTCCGGCTGCAAGTCCAAGTCTCGAGTTGCCCTGGCTGATTGCCCGCGGCGGCGGTCGAGGTCAACCGCAAAGGCCTCAGCTTTTCGCCGCCAGAAGACGGGCGATCACCGCCCTCGCTTCGGGCGAAGACCAGTCCGCGCCTCCAGCCAGCCGCGCCTGCTCGCGGCCGGTGCGGTCGTAGAGGATCGTGGTCGGCAATCCCTGCTCGGTGGGCATCAGGGCGAAGGCCAGGCTGTAATCGGCGTGGTAGAACTGCAAGGGCGGCTTGTCGGCGAGGAACAGCTTGGCCTTGGCCACGTCGTCGCCCTTGTCCAGGCTGATCGGCAGCACCTTTAGCCCCTTGCCGGCGTAGTCGGCCTGCAGCTTGGCCAGGGTGGGCATCTCCTTCACGCATGGCGCGCACCAGCTAGCCCAGAGGTTGACCACCACAACCCGGCCCTTGAGGTCGGCCAAGCTGACGGTCTTGCCATCCGGCCCGGAGGCCTGCAGCGCCGGCGGCGGCTCGCCGGCCGCGGCCACCTGCAGTTTCGCCATCTCGCCCTTGGCCAGAGGCTTCAGGCCCTGTCCGCGGTCGGATTTGAAGAGCAGGCCGGCCGCAGCGTATACAAGCAGCAGCGCGACCAGGGCGAGGCCCGCCCCGAGCGCCAGGCCCCTCGCACCGCGCCCTCGCTTCCCGCCGTTCTGGACTCCGCTCATATGACCGACGACGCCTCCGATTTGCCCAGGACCTCCGGGGGGCCGGCCAGGCGGCGAGCCCCTGGCCGAGCTCAAGCGCCGGGCCGGGGACAAGCTATGTGGGGCGGCCGCTTCTCCGACAAGCCCGACGAGCTGATGCAGGCGATCAACGTCTCCATCGGCTTCGACCGGCGGCTGGCCGCCCAGGACCTGGCGGGTTCGCGCGCCCACGCGGCGATGTTGTCGGCCGCCGGCCTGATTTCAAGCGAGGACGAGGCCGCCATCCAGGCCGGGCTCGACCAGATCGGACGCGAGATCGTCGACGGCGGCTTTCCCTACCGCGAGGAGTTCGAGGACATCCATATGAACGTGGAGGCGCGACTGGCCGAGATCGTCGGCGAGCCTGCCGGCCGTCTGCATACCGCCCGCTCGCGCAACGACCAGGTGGCGCTGGACCTGCGACTCTGGGTGCGCGACGCCTGCGACCGCTCGGTCGATGGCCTGAGGGCCCTGCAGCGCGCCCTGCTGGCCCAGGCGGAGGCCAACGCCGACGCCCTGATGCCCGGCTTCACCCACCTGCAGCCGGCCCAGCCGGTGACGCTCGGCCACCACCTGATGGCCTATGTGGAGATGTTCGGCCGCGATGCGGGCCGTTTCGCCGACGCCCGGGCCCGCATGAACGAGTCGCCGCTCGGGGCGGCGGCCCTGGCAGGGACCGCCTTTCCGATCGATCGGGACTTCACCGCCCACGCGCTCGGCTTCGAGCGGCCCATGGCGAACTCCATGGATGCGGTGTCCGCGCGCGACTTCGCTCTTGAGGCGCTGTCGGCCGCGACCATCGCGGCGGTGCACCTGTCGCGCCTGGCCGAGGAGCTGGTGCTGTGGACCACGCCGCAGTTCGGCTTCGTGGCCTTGTCCGACGCCTTCACCACCGGCTCGTCAATCATGCCGCAGAAGCGCAATCCCGACGCCGCCGAGCTGGTCCGAGCCAAGGCGGGCCGCATCCTGGGCGCCCTCACCTCGCTGACGGTGACCATGAAGGGCCTGCCGCTCGCCTACTGCAAGGACATGCAGGAGGACAAGGAGCCGGTGTTCGAGGCCTTCGACGCCCTCGAGCTGTCGGTGAAGGCGATGGCCGGCATGGTCGCCGACATGACGCCGGACCGGGCGCGGCTGGCTGCGGCCGCGGGCGGCGGATTCTCCACCGCCACCGATCTCGCCGACTGGCTGGTGCGCCGTCTCGGCCTGCCGTTCCGGCGGGCGCACCACGTCGCTGGCGCGGCCGTGAAGCGGGCGGAGGGGCTGGGCGTGACCCTGGCGGAGCTGCCGATCGAGGAGCTCAAGGCCCTGGCGCCGGATATCACCGCGGACGTGTATGAGGTGCTGACGCCCGAGGCCTCGGCGCGCAGCCGGTCGAGCTTCGGCGGCACGGCCCCCGACCAAGTGCTGCGCCAGGTCCGGCAGTGGAAGGAACGTCTGACATGAACCCGCGCACCCTCGGTCTCGTGCTGGGCGCCCTCGCCGCCGCGGCCCTGCTTCAGGCTTGCGGCCGCCAGGGCGAGCTCGACCGTCCCAAGCCCCTGTTCGGCTCCATCCACCCGCCGAGCCGCCAGGCGCTGGCGCGCGACGAAGCCGCCGCGCGCGCCCGCGCGGACGGTCAGGCCCGGGCAGATCCGCAGGCTCCCCAGTCGGTCGACGAAGTGCGCGGCCTCGGCTTGGCTCAATCGAGCCGTCAGTCCGACAAGCAGGCTAAGGCCAGCGACGTGGTGCAGAGCCAGTCGAATGCACCGACGGCGACGGCGCCGCCGCAATGAATCATTTCGAGGCTCGGCGTGGCGAGCTTCACTGTGAGGACGTCCCGCTGCGCCGCATCGCCGAAATGGTGGGCACGCCGGCCTACGTGTATTCCACCGCCACCCTGAAGCGGCACTACCAGGTGTTCGTCGAGGCCTTCGCTCCACGGCAGGTGAAGGTGGCCTACGCGGTGAAGGCCAACTCCAACCTCTCGGTGCTGGCCACCCTGGCGGGCCTGGGCGCCGGGGCTGACACCGTTTCAGAGGGCGAGATCCGGCGGGGCCTCACCGCCGGCGTGGCGGCCGAGCGGATCGTCTTCTCCGGCGTTGGCAAGACCGCGCACGAGCTGGCCTTCGCGCTCGACGCCGGCGTCGGGCAGATCAACGTCGAATCCGAGCCGGAGCTGCAGCTTCTGTCCGCCATCGCCGCGGGCCGCGGCGCCCGGCCCAGGATCGCCATCCGGGTGAACCCTGACATCGGCGCCGGCGGCCACGCCAAGATCTCGACCGGCAAGGCGGAGAGCAAGTTCGGCGTCTCCCTCGCCGAGGCCGAGCGGCTCTACGCCCGCGCCGCCGCGTCCGACGCCCTGGAGCCGGTGGGCCTGGCCTGCCACATCGGCAGCCAGATCACCGACCTGGCGCCGCTCGAGGCGGCCTATGTCACCCTGCGCGATCTCGCCGGGCGCCTGCGGGCGCAGGGCCTGCCGCTGAGCGGGCTCGATCTCGGCGGAGGGTTGGGCGTGCCTTACTTCAACCAGCCGGCGCCGCCCCCGCCGGCCGAGCTCGGGCGGATGGTCGGCCGCGTGTTCCAGGGAGTCGATGCGGAGCTCTCGCTGGAGCCCGGCCGGGTGATCGCCGCCAACGCCGGGGTGTTGCTATCGCGGGTGATCCACGTCAACGCCCGCCCCGACGGTCGCCGCTTCCTGGTGCTGGACGCGGCGATGAACGACCTGATCCGGCCGGCCATGTACGACGCCTACCACGATATCCGCCCCGTGGGCGCGGCGCCGGACGACGGCCCGCGCCTGGCCTACGACGTGGTCGGCCCGGTCTGCGAGACCGGCGACACCTTCACCCGCGACCGGCTGCTGCCCGAGCTGGGGTCGGGCGACCTTGTCGCCTTCATGACCGCCGGCGCCTACGGGGCGGCGATGGCCAGCGAGTACAACACCCGGCCGCTCGCGCCGGAGGTGCTGGTCAACGGCGCGGAGTTCGCCGTCGTCCGCCCGCGCCCGACCTACGACGAGATGCTGGCCCGCGAGCCGCTGGCGCCGTGGCTGGGGCGGTGACGGCGGGCCGCCTTGACCGATTCGGGGGGTCGGCGTAGGGCCGCTGAGGTGAGCTCGACCACCGCCCCGACCAGCGCGCCTCAGAGGTCGGGTCTGATCCGCTCCTCCATGGTGTTCTCCAGCCTGACCCTGGTCAGCCGGGCGATGGGGTTCCTGCGCGACCTGGTGGTCTCCTACGCCATGGGGGCCAGCGCGACCTTCGCGGCGGACGCTTTCAACACCGCCTTCGCCTTCCCCAACCTGTTCCGGCGCATCTTCGCCGAGGGCGCCTTCGCGGCCGCCTTCGTGCCGGCCTATTCCAAGTCGCTGGAGCAGGACGGGGAGGAAGTCGCCGACGTCCTGGCCGCCGACGCCATGGCGCTGCTGGCGGCGATCACCCTGGCCCTGGCGGTGGTCTTCACCCTGGCCATGCCGTGGCTGATGTACCTGATGCGGCCGGGCTTCGCCGCCAATCCGGCCAAGTTCCACCTCGCCATCGTGCTGACCCAGATCACTATCTGGTACCTGCCGTGCATGGCCATCTACGCCCACCTGTCGGGCGTGCTGAACGCCAGGAACCGCTTCGTGCTCTCCGCCGGGGCGCCGATCCTGCTCAACATCTGGACCCTGGTGACGGTGCTGCCGACCCACTCGCCCTCGGGCGCGGCGACCGCGGCCTCCTGGGGGGTCCTGCTGGCGGGGGCCTCGCAGGCGGCGGTGCTGGTCTGGGGGGTCCGGCGGTCGGGAGCCAACGTCCACTTCCGCTGGCCGCGGATCACCCCGGAGATCACCGCCCTTGTCCGCCGCGCGGTGCCGGGCGCGGTGGCCGCCAGCGCCACCCAGGTGAACATCTTCGTCTCCGGCATGCTGGTGTCGCAGGTGAACGGCGCCGCCTCGTGGCTGGCCGCGGCCGACCGGCTCTATCAACTGCCGCTGGGACTGGTGGGCGTGGCCATCGGCGTGGCCCTGTTGCCGCGGCTGTCGCGCGCCGTCTACGCCAGGGACCGGGGTGCGGCCCAGGCCACCATGGACGAGGCCATGACCTTCTCCCTGGCCCTCGCCCTGCCGGCTGCGGCCGGCCTCGCGGCGATCCCGGTATTCCTGATCGACGGGCTCTATACCCGTGGCCAGTTCACCAGCTACGACGCCCTGCAGACCGGTCATGCCCTGTTCTTCTATGGTCTCGGCACCCCGGCCTTTGTCCTGTCCCAGCTCTATTCGCGGGCCTTCTTCGCCCGGGGCGACACCAAGTCGCCGATGCGCTTCGCCCTGATCTCGGTGGCGGTGAACATCGCGCTGGGCCTCACCCTGGTCTGGCTGGTCGGCTTCCAGGGCATCGCCGCGGCGACCGCCGTGGCCGCCTGGATCAATGTCGGCCAGATGGCCTGGACCCTGGCCCGCCGCGGCGACTACCAGCCGAGCGCCGCGGCCTGGTCGCGCATCGTGCGCATGCTGCTGGCGAGCCTGGTGCTGGCGGGCCTGTTGGCGCTGGCCGCGCATTTCCGGCCCGAGATCGAGCACCTGTTCTCGGGTATACGCATCGGCAAACGGCTGATCGGGGCCAAGGAGATCGCGATCCTGCTCACCGTGATCGGGGGGGCGGTGCTCTACCCGCCGTTGCTGTTCGCGTTCGGCGGGCTGAAGCTGTCGGAGGTGAAGGCCGCCATGCGGCGGCCGCCGAAGGCGGCGACGCTGGCGCAGGAGGTGGAGCAGGAGATCGAGGGCGACCTGGGCAAGACCCCTGCCGGCCCCGACTTGCTCTGACGCCGCCCCCGGCGCTATCTGCCGCCATGAGCCGGTTGTTCCAGATCGAGAGGCGATGGCGCCGCGCCGCCGCGCTCTGACCACCGCGCGCGTCCCTCCGAGGTCACGCGCCCGCCCTGATCTTCAGCCTTCCTGCGGACAATGACCGACTCATCCCCCGTTTCCTATGCCGGCCCCGAGCGGGTCGTCTCCGGCGTGCAGTCCTCCGGCGCGCTGCATCTCGGCAACTACCTCGGCGCCCTGAAGAAGTTCGTGCCGCTGCAGGACCGCATCGAGACCCTGATCTTCGTCGCCGACCTGCACGCCATCACCCAGTGGCAGGATCCGGCCAAACTCACCGCCCAGACCCGCGAGGTCGCCGCCGCCTACATCGCCGCGGGGCTGGACCCGGAGCGGGCGGCCATCTTCCCGCAGTCGGCCGTCCCCGCGCATGCGGAGCTCGCGTGGATCTTCAACTGCGTCGCCCGCCTGGGTTGGCTCGACCGCATGACCCAGTTCAAGGACAAGGCGGGAAAGCACAAGGAGCGGGCCTCGGTCGGGCTCTACACCTATCCAGTGCTGCAGGCCGCCGACATCCTGGCCTACAAGGCGACCCACGTGCCGGTGGGCGAAGACCAGAAGCAACACCTGGAGCTGACCCGCGACATCGCCGGCAAGTTCAACCACGACTTTGGCGCGCCCGGCTTCTTCCCCCTCACCGAGCCCCTGATCGAGGGACCCGGTGCGCGGGTGATGAGCCTGCGCGACGGCAAGGTGAAGATGTCCAAGTCCGATCCGTCGGACCAGTCGCGCATCAACCTGCTCGACGACGCGGACGCCATCTCCCAGAAGATCCGGCGCGCCCGCACCGATCCCGAGCCGCTGCCCGAAGTCGTCGAGGGCTTGGCCGCCCGACCCGAGGCGGACAATCTCGTGGCCATTTTTGGCGCGCTGGCGGGTCAGTCCAAGGCGGAGGTGCTGGCGCTGTTCGGCGGTCAGGGGTTCGCGGCCTTCAAGCCGGCGCTGGCCGACCTGGCGGTGGAGGTGCTGGGACCGGTCGGCGATCGCATGCGGCGGCTGATGGCCGATCCGGCGGAGCTCGACCGCATCCTGGCCAGGGGCGCCGAGCGGGCCCGGGCGGTGGCCGATCCGATCGTGGACGAGACCAAGCGGCTGGTGGGCTTCTGGAGGGCGACGTCATGACAGCATGGATTGCCGCCGCCGCCGCCGCAATGGCCGCTGCGACGGCCTGCGCCGGTTCGGCCCAAGCCGGACCGATCGAGGTGCGCGACGCCGTCCTGCGCGCGGCGCCGGCCGGCGTGCCCAACACCGCCGGCTATATGACCATCGTCAATTCCGGCCCGGCCGCCGATCGGCTGGTGTCGGCCGAGTGCGCCTGCGCCCGGCGGGTGGAGATCCACGTCAGCCATGTCATGAACGGCATGGCCATGATGATGCCGGCCACCACCGTCGAGGCCCCGGCGGGCGGCTTGGTCGCCTTCCGTCCGGGTGGCTACCATCTGATGGTCATGGGCCTGAAGGCCCAGCTCAAGGACGGCGAGTCGCAGGCCGTGACCCTGAAGTTTGCCCACGCCGGCGCGGTGCGGGTGAGCTTCGTCGCCCGCTCCAGGATCGAGCTTCCCCCGCCCGCCCATTGAGCCGTGCGGTTGCGCCGGCCCGCGGCCGGCGCCATCTATCGGGCATGTTCATCCAGACCGAACAGACGCCCAACCCCGAGGTCCTGAAGTTCCTGCCCGGCCGCGAGGTCCTGGGCGACGGCTCGCGGGAGTTCCGCTCCGCCGAGGAGGGCGCCGCCTCGCCTTTGGCTCAGAGCCTGTTCGCCATCTCCGGAGTGGCGCGGGTGTTCTTCGGACCCGACTTCCTCACCGTGACCAAGGCCGGCCCCGCGGTCGAGTGGGGCCACCTCAAGGCGCCCATCCTGGCGGCGGTGATGGACCACTACACCTCTGGCGCGCCCCTGCTGGTCGAGGGCGACGGCGCGGTCTCCCACGACGACGAAGAGGTCTATGAGGGCGAGGCCGCCCAGATCGTCGCCGAGATCAAGGACCTGCTCGACACCCGCATCCGCCCGGCGGTGGCCCAGGACGGGGGCGACATCCTGTTCAGTAAGTTCGAGCCCAAGACCGGCATCCTGTGGCTGCACATGAAGGGCGCATGCTCGGGCTGCCCGTCCTCCTCGGCGACCCTGCGCTCCGGGGTCGAGAACATGATGCGCCACTACGTGCCCGAAGTGACCCGGGTCGAGCAGACGCTGTAGCACGAAGGTCTTCGGCGAAGGCTCTAGGCGCCCGGGCCCGCGGCCCTATGCTCGCGCAAAGCCCGGCAGAAGGTGACCGCATGGCCCGCCCGCTCGACGACCACACCCTCGACCAGCTGTTCCGCGACGGCCGCTCGCACAGCGCCTGGACCGACGCTCCGGTCAGCGAGACCGAGATTCGCGCCATCTACGAGCTGACCAGGCTCGGCCCCACCTCGGCCAATTCATCGCCCGCCCGCTTCGTCTGGGTGACGACGCCAGAGGGCAAGCAGCGGCTGAAGCCGCACCTCAGCGCCACCAACGCCGAGAAGGTGCTGAAAGCGCCGGCCACCGTCATCATCGGCTACGACCCCGAGTTCGCCGCGCAGCTTCCCCGGCTGTTCCCCCAGGCGCCGGACGCGAAAAACTGGTTCGCCAACCCCCAGCACGCCGAAGTCACCGCCTTCCGCAACGGCTCGCTGCAGGGCGGCTATCTGATCCTGGCCGCCCGCGCCCTGGGCTTCGACACCGGTCCGATGTCGGGCTTCGACAATGCCGGGGTCGACCGGGAGTTCTTCGCCGGCACCTCGGTCAAGTCGAACTTCATCTGTTCGATCGGCCGCGGCGATCCGTCCAAGCTCGGGCCCCGCGCGCCACGCCTCAGCTTCGAAGAGGCCGGCTGGATCGCCTGAGGTCTTGCTGCTCCTGGTCATCGACACCACCCTCGCGGCCTGCCAGGCCGCGGTGATGGAGGCCGGCCGCGTGCTGGCCCTGCGCTCCGAGCCGATGCAGCGCGGGCACCAGGAGCGCCTTGCGCCCTTGGCGGCGGAGGTCATGCGCGACGCGGGGATCGGGTTCGCCGACCTGCGGCGGGTCGCGGTGACGACTGGGCCTGGCTCCTTCACCGGCCTTCGGGTCGGGCTCGCCTTCGCCAAGGGCGTAGCCCTGGCCCGAGAGATCCCCTGCGTCGGGGTCGGCACGCTGGAGGCCCTCGCGGGGAGCCTTCCGGAGGGCGCGCGCACCTTGGCCGCGATCGACGCGGGCCGGGGCCAGATCTATCTGCAGGGTTTCGAGGCGGGTCGCCCGCTCGCGCCGCCCGAGGCGCTCGACGTCGAGGCCGCCGCAGCGCGGACGGCCCAGCTTCGGCCCGTCAGGCTGGCGGGCTCGGGCGCGGCCTTGCTGGCGGCCGCCGCGCCGGCCGCCGCCGTGTTCCCGCTGGACGCCCCGGATCCGGCCGCCATCGGCCGGCTGGCTTGCGGGCTTAAGGCCGCGCCGCCGCCCGCGCCGATCTACCTGCGCGCGCCGGATGCGCGCCTGCCTCAATGACGCTCCGGTTCGCCACCCCGGACGACGCCGAGGCGCTGGAGGCCGTGCACGCCCGGGCCTTCGACTGCGGCTGGAAGGCCGCCGACATCGTGCGTCTGATGCAGGTCATGGGCGGCTTCGCCGTGGTCAGCGAGGACGAGCGCGGCGTCACCGGCTTCGTCCTGGCCCGGCTCATGGCCCAGGAGGCGGAGGTCCTCACTTTGGCGGTGGCCCCATGGGCGCGCCGGAAGGGCTTGGCCACGGCGCTGATCGACGCGGCGGCGGCGCACGCCGCGCTGCGCGGCGCGGAGACGGTGTTCCTCGAAGTGGCGTCGGACAACGCTTCGGCGCTCGGGCTTTATCAGGGCGCCGGCTTCGAGCGCGTCGGCATGCGCAGGGGCTATTACGCCCGTCAGGGCCGGCCGCCGCAGGACGCCCTGGTGCTGCGCCGGCGGCTTAACACGCCGAACGCCTGAGACTATGTTCGCGCTGCAGGCGACTTAGCCAAAAGGGCCCTGGTTTTGGATCGCATCGAGAACCTTTGTGTCGAGAAGGGCATGCGCATGACCGACCAGCGTCGGGTCGTGGCTCGGGTGCTGTCCACGTCCCACGACCACCCGGACGTTGAGGAGCTCTACCGCCGCGCCCACGCCATGGACCCGCACATCTCCATCGCCACGGTCTATCGCACCGTGCGGCTGTTCGAGGAGGCGGGGATCATCGAGCGGCACGATTTCCGCGACGGCCGCTCCCGTTACGAGGAGGCGCCGGAGACCCACCACGACCACCTGATCGACATGAAGACGGGCCGGGTGATCGAGTTCGTCGACGAGCACATCGAGGCGCTGCAGGAAGCCATCGCCAAGCGCCTCGGCTACCAGCTGGTGGATCACCGGCTGGAGCTCTACGGCCTGCCCCTGCCCGAGGGGCGCAACTAGCACTAGTTGGCCCGGAGCGCCGTCGCCACTGGTAGCCGCGCCGCCCGGATCGAGGGGGCGAGGCCGCCCACCAGACCGATGATCAGCGCCCAGATCAGTCCCAGCACCATCAGCCCGGGCGTCACCACGACCGGGAAGGTCAGGGCCGAGATGTGGGCGGCGTTGCCGTTGAACAGCAGCCAGGCGACCAGCGCCCCCAGAAGCGCCCCCGGCACGGCGATTAGCAACGACTCCACCATCACCGAAACGACCACCGGGAACCCGCCGAAGCCGATGGCCCTCAGGGTGGCGATTTCCCGCGCCCGCCCGTCGACCGCCGCGTACATGGTGTTCAAGGCGCCGAACACCGCGCCGACGGCCATCACCGCGCCCATGAAGTAGCCGACGAAGTTCAGGATGGTGGTGAGCTGCGAGAGCTGATCTCGGACGTATTCGTCCATCGGCTTCACATCGACCTTGAGCTGAGGGTTCGCGGTCAGGGAATCCTTGAAACGGCGGAATGCGCCCGGCGATTGCAGCTCGGCCGAGACGCTCTGGTAGGCGTTGCGCTCGAACGCCGCGAGCACGGTGTCGGGATCGGCGATGATCGCGTTCTCAGCCAGGCCGCCGTTGGCGGTGAAAGAGCCCACCACTTTCCAGTCAGAGCCTCGCAGCTTGATGGTGTCGCCCACGCCGAGGTTGCGGAACGACTGGCCGACGTTCTTGCCGACGATCAGCTCCCTAAGCCCGGGTCGAAACAGCCGCCCCTCCAGCACCTGGTACTGCTTCGGGTGCATCTTCAGCCAGCGCAGGGACACGCCCTGCATGGCGGTGTTGGCGGTGCTGCCGTCGCTCTTCTTGGTCACCTCGACGATGATGGTCGCCTGTGAGTCCACCATCGGCTTGCCGTCGGGGCCTATCTTGAGCCCGGGCGCGTCGGCGATGATCGCGGCCTGCTCACGGCTTATCGAGCCCATGTAGGCCGCGGTGGCGCCGGCCGAGAGCACGATGGCGCTGTTCGGAAGCGAGGCGCGGCCCGCGCTCTGCATCAGTCCGGCGCTGATCGCCAGGATCGAGACCATCACCGCCACCACCGCGGCGATGCCGATCACCGTCACCGCCGAGGCGCCCAGCCGCTGCGGCAGGCTGCGCACGTTCATGCCGACGACGGCTCCGATCTGCTTGAACATAGGGGCTCCTCAGCGACCCGCCAGGGCGTCGACGATCTGCAGGCGCATGGCCCGCCAGGCGGGCGGCAGGCCAGTGAGCAGGGCGAGCACCACCGCCGCCACCAGCCCGAGGGCCAGCACCGGTCCGGTCTGCATGGCGAAGCCGACCGCCCTCTTGATCAGGGGGAACAGCGCCGCCGCCAGGGCCAGCCCCAGGGCCGCCGAGACCAAGCAGAACAGGAGGGTCTCCGCCAGCACCAGCGTCAGCACGCCGCGGTCTGAGAAACCGAGGGTCTTGAGCACCGCCAGCTCGGGCGTCCGCTCGTGAACGGACTGCATCATCACCGCCCCGACCGAGAGCAACAGGGCGAAGAACACCGCCGCCATGATCCAGCGGATCACGAAGCCGATGTCGCCGATCTGCTTGAGCTGGTTCTGGGCGTACTGCTTCTGCGTCGCCGTCTTGGTCTCGTGCGGCGAGTTGGCGAACAGCTGGTCCACCGCCGCGGACACTTCGCCCGCCTTGTTGGGATCGGCGACCTTGATGATCAACAGGTTGGCGGTGTGCTGCTGGCTCATCCGCCCCTCGTCCACATAGGCGTAGTTCACCAGGAGTTGGTTGGCGCCGAAACTGGAGTCCTTGGAGGTGTAGACGCCGGAGATGGTCACCGGCCACGTCGGCGAGCCGTCGCGGTTGGGCCAATAGAGCGAGCGCAGCGGAACCACCTGGCCGACCTTCCACCCCTGGGCCTTCAACAGGTCCTGCCCGGCGAGGGCGCCAGTGCGCGACTGGCGCATGGCGTCCAGCGCGGCAGGCGTGGCCCCGACGGTGGGCACCGCCTGGAAGAAGGTGTCGGGGTCGACCGCCAGGGCGCTGACGAAGTTGCTGGGCGTGCGCACCGTGCTGGTGAACACCACCAGGGGCGTGACCGCCTGCACGCCCTTCACCGTCTTGATCTGCGCCAGGTGGCCGAGCGGAAGCCCCTCCAGGATGCTGACGCGGCTGAACGAATAGAGGATGTCGGCCCGGGTCTCCTTGATGGCGTTGCCGATGCCCGAGGAGAATCCCTGCAGCAGGCCGAACAGCAGGAAGGCGTTCAGCACCGACAAGAGGGTCAGGATCGCCCGGCCCTTCTTGCGCCAGATGCCGGCCCAGATGAGCGGCAGGAACTTCATGCTGCAGCGTCCGTGGCGGCGTCCACCAGCGAGCCCTTGTCCAGGTGCAGGATGCGCGAGGCGAACTCCGCCGCCTTGGGGTCGTGGGTGACCATGATGATGGTCTTGCCCTGCTCGCGGTTGAGCAGCTGCAGCAGCCCCAGGATCTCCTCGGCGGTCTCCCGGTCGAGGTCGCCGGTGGGCTCGTCGCAGACCAGGAGGGTGGGATCGGCGACGATGGCGCGGGCGATCGCCACCCGCTGCTGCTGCCCACCCGACAGCTCCGAGGGCTTGTGCTTGCGCCGGTCGAGCAGGCCCACCAGCTCCAGGGCCGCGTCGACGTTGCGCCGGCGCTCCCGCCCCGACAACGGGGTGAGCAGCAGCGGCAACTCCACGTTCCGCTCGGCCGAGAGCGTGGGCATCAGGTTGTAGAACTGGAACACGAAGCCCACGTGCCGCGCCCGCCACTTGGCGAGCTGGCCGCCCGACATCCGGTCGATCCGCTCGCCCGAGACGCTGACCTCGCCCTCCGATGGGGTGTCGAGCCCTCCGATCAGGTTGAGCAGGGTGGTCTTGCCCGAGCCGGACGGGCCCATCAGCGCCAGGAAGTCGCCGGCGGGGATCTCCAGGTCCAGGTTGTGGAGCACCTCCACCGTCTGCTTGCCGCGGCGATAACGCTTGACCACGCGATGCAGGGAAACCAGTCCCGCCATCCTCACCCCCTCTTGCCTGTCACGCCCCGTCCAGTCGTCTGACGCCTAGTCGCTCGAACGCGAGGATTTCAGGACGCGGACGCTGGCCCCGTCCTTCAGCTTGTCCAGATGGTCCTCGGCCACCTCCTCGCCGGCTGAGACCCCCGCCAGCAGCACCTGGTCGTCGCCGCGCCGCGCCCCCAGGCGCACCGCCCGGCGCTCGGCCTTGCCGTCGGCCACCACGAACACCACCGGCTGGTCGGCGTCGGTCTCCACCGCGTCTGCGGGCACGGAGACTCCTCGGACGGCCGCCGCCGCCGCAGCTCCCGCGGCCGGGGCCGGGCTCAGGAACGACACCCGCGCCCCCATCTCCGGCACGATCCGCGGATCCTTCAGCTTCATGCCCACGCGCACCGTCACCGTGGCCTTGGAACGGTCCGCCGTCGGGATCACCGCGATCACCTGGGCCGGAATCTCCCAGTCCGGATAGGCGTTGAGCTTCACCGTCGCCGGCATGCCCTCGCTGACCCGGTTGATGAAGCTTTCGGCCACGTCGACCTCGACCTCCAGCGAGTCCATGTCGACCACCGTGCCGATGCCGGTGCGGGTGAAGCCCCCGCCGGCGGAGATCGGCGAGACCATCTCGCCCGGCTGGGCCGCCTTCACCGTGACTACGCCGGCGAAGGGTGCGCGCACCACCGTGTCGTCCAGGGCGCGCTTGGCCATCTCCAGCCCCGCGCGCGAGGTGGCGGTCTGCTCGCGGGCGAGGTCGAGGCTGGCGGCGGCGGTGTCATAGGCCGCCTTGGCGTCCTCCACCGCCTGGTCGCTGAGGAAGCCCCGGTCGTGCAGGCGCTGGTTGCGCTGGTACTTCGGCCCCGCGTCGGCCAGGGCCACCTGGGCCAGGTGCAGGTTGGCCAGGGACGAGGAGACTCCCGCCTGGGCCTGCACCACCGCCGCTCTGGCGTTGGAATCGTCCAACCGGGCGATGATCTGGCCGGCCTGGACGTGCTGGCCCTCCTCGATCGGGGCCTCCAGCACCTTGCCGGTGATCTTGGCCGACACCGTCGCCTGGCGGCGCGCCACCACATAGCCGGAGGCGTCGAGCAGGGAGGCTCCGGTGGAGCTGCCGCCCGCCTCCGCCGCCTTGGCCTGGACGACGTGCACCGCCAGCCGGTCGGGCCGGGCGATCAGGAACCAGGCCAGCGCGGCTGCGACCGCCAGCGCCGCCAGGGCGGCGAGTGTCCAGACGGCCCAGTGGCCGCCGCCGCCCGGACGCCGGTCCTCGCGGTCGATCTGGAGTTGGTTGAGGAGCGAGACCTTGTTCATCGCCCTTCCGGCCGGACCTCGGACTTCGGGCCGAAAACGGCGCCGTGTCGCGAGCGCCCCGGCATCCCCCCGCCTGGTTCAAGCTCGTCCTATAGGTAGTTCACACGCCAACGGTCTGCCAGATATCGGCGCATTAAACATCGGCAAGGTCGCCGGACGTCAGGGTCAGGCGTCCAGTTCCGGATAGTGGCGGAAGATCCCCTGGGTGTTGAACGCGATCCGGCGGGCCGACGTCAGATAAGGCTTCAGTCTGGGCAGCTCGGCGACCTCGTCGCGCAGGGCGACCACCCGCGGGCAATCCGCCTCCAGGCGGGCCATGGCCCGGGGAAAGGCATACCTCAGCCCCTCCACCACCTGGAACAGCGACAGGTCGGCGTAGCTCAGGGCCTCGCCCGCGAGCCGACCCGTGCCCGACCGCTCCAGCACCGTCTCGAAATAGCCCAGGTACTTGGGCGCGCGGGCCTTCAGGAAGTCCCCCGACCGCCGCTTGGATTCCGGCTTCTGGTCCTCGTAATAGAGGCCCGACCCGACCGGGTGATGCGTGTCGTGGGTCTCCACCAGAAAGTCGGCGAGGGTGAGCTGCAGCTGGTTGACCCAAAGCCGTCCCGCCTCGTCCTGCGGCGCCAGGCCGTGACGCGGGCCGAGATAGGCCAGGATGTTCGCGGTCTGGGCGATCAGCAGCTCGCCCGCCTTCAGGAAGGGCGGGGCGAACGGCGGCCGCCGCACCTGCGATCCGTCCATCAGCCGCATCAGGGCGGGCACGCCCTGACCATCGGCCTCCTCGCCGCGCGCGATGTCGACGTAGTCGGCCCCGGCCGCCTCGAGGGTCAGCCGCACGAACTCGCCGCGCCCCTGGATCGACGGCCAGTAGTAGAGCTCATAGCGCATGGCGGCGGCCTCCCTTCGGGGTCAGCTTGCGCGCGGCGGGGGCCGACCCCATAACCGCGCCATGCCACAGCCAGCGCAAAAGCGGCTCTACATCAAGACCTACGGCTGTCAGATGAACGTCTACGACAGCGAACGCATGGCCGACGTCCTGCGGCCGCTGGGCTTCGTCCTGGCCGCCGGGCCGGAGGACGCGGACCTGGTGGTGCTGAACACCTGCCACATCCGCGAGAAGGCCTCCGAGAAGGTCTATTCCGAGCTCGGTCGGATCAAGGAGATGAAGCAGCGCAAGGCTGAGGCGGGCGGCGCGATGACCGTGGCCGTGGCCGGCTGCACCGCCCAGGCCGAGGGCGCCGAGATCATCCGCCGCGCGCCGGTGGTCGACCTCGTGGTCGGGCCGCAGTCCTACCACCGCCTGCCCGAGTTGATAGCGCGCGCCGCGCGGGCCGCCGGCGAGCGGCTCGCCGCCGAGTTCGAGCCCGAGGACAAGTTCGACGCCCTTCCCGAGGCCCGCCAGGTCGACGGATATTCCGCTTTCATCACCGTGCAGGAGGGCTGCGACAAGTTCTGCAGCTTCTGCGTGGTGCCCTACACCCGCGGCGCCGAATATTCGCGGCAGCCCGAAGCCATCGAGGCCGAGGCCCGGCGCCTCGCGGTCCAGGGCGTGCGCGAGGTCACTCTTCTTGGCCAGAACGTCAACGCCTATGCCGGCGGGCTCGCCGAGCTGGTCCGGCGCCTGGCCCGGATCGAGGGCCTGGACCGCATCCGCTACACCACAAGCCACCCGCGCGACATGGACGATGCCCTGATCGCCGCCCACGCCGAGGTGACGGCCTTGATGCCTTACCTCCACCTGCCGGTGCAGTCCGGCTCAAACCGGGTGCTCAAGGCCATGAACCGCGGGCACAGCGCCGAGCACTACCTGCGGCTGGTGGAGAAGATCCGCGCCGCCCGGCCGGACATCGCCCTCTCCGGCGACTTCATCGTCGGCTTTCCGGGCGAGGGCGAGGCGGACTTCGAGGCGACCCTGCAGCTGGTGCGCGAGGCGCGCTATGCTTCTGCCTTCTCGTTCAAATATTCGCGCCGGCCCGGCACCCCGGCGGCGGCCATGCCCGGCCAGGTCCCGGAAGAGGTCAAGGCCGAGCGCCTGGCCCGGCTGCAGGCGCTGCTGCAGACGCAGCAGGCCAGCTTCAACGCGGCCGCCGTCGGGCGCACCGTGCCGGTGCTGTTCGAGCGGCCGGGCCGCCATCCCGGCCAGGTGGTCGGGCGCAGCCCCTATCTTCAGGGGGTGCATGCGGAGGGGCCGCAACGGCTCCTCGGCCGGATCGTTCCGGTCAGGATCACCGCCGCCGGGGCCAACAGCCTGAGCGCCGCGGTGGAGCTGGAGGCCGCTTGACCCCCCCGAGAGGCGAGGAATTCCTGCCGCTGTCCGAGACCGCCGTCCGCGCGGTCGCCGGCCCCCAGAGCCGCCACGCCGCCCTGATCGAGGACGCCTTCCACGTCCTGCTCGAGACTCCCGGGGGCGGCGTCTCTATCCGCGGCGACGCCAAGAGCCGGGCTGCCGCCAAGCGGGCGGTGACGGTGATCGCCGAGCGGGCCGACACCGGCGCGGAGATCTCCGAGGCCGACGTCAGGGTGGCGATGTCCACCGCGCGCACCGACGGCCAGCCGCCGGCGCTCAACGCCCTGCCGGTGGGCCGTCGCGGCGTCATCGCGCCCAAGACGGCCGCCCAGGCCCGCTATCTCGACATGCTGGCCTCCTGCGAGCTGGTGCTGGCCCTGGGCCCCGCAGGCACCGGCAAGACCTTCCTCGCCGTCGCCTACGGCGCCTCCCTGCTGCTGAAGGGCGAGGTCGACCGCCTCGTCGTCACCCGTCCGGCGGTTGAGGCGGGCGAGCGTCTGGGCTTCCTGCCCGGAGACCTCACGGAGAAGGTCGATCCCTACATGGCCCCGGTGTGGGAGGCGCTGAACGACATCGTCGGCCCAGAGCAGCTGCGCCGCCGGCGCGACCGCGGCGAGATCGAGGTCGCCCCCATCGCTTTCATGCGCGGCCGCACCCTGAACCACGCCTTTGTGATCATGGACGAAGCTCAGAACGCCTCGCGTCTGCAGACCAAGATGGTGCTCACGCGCCTGGGCGACGGCGCGCGCATGGCCGTCACCGGCGACCCCAGCCAGGTCGACCTCGTCAATGCCGCGGACTCCGGCCTGTCCCACGCCGCCCGCATCCTGGACGGTGTGAAGGGAGTCGGCATCGCCCGCTTCGTGGCGGAGGACGTGGTCCGTCACCCCTTGGTCGAGCGCATCGTCAAGGCCTACGACGCCGACGCCTCCGCGCGGACGCGATGATCGAGGTCGAGATCGCCGATCCGGCGTGGAGCGCCGCCATTCCGGAGGCTGAGGCCCTGACGATCTCGGCCGCCAAGGCCGCCCTGGCCGCGGCGAGCGCGCAAGGGGACGTCGCCGTGCGGCTGGCCTCCGACGCCGAGGTGGCGGAGCTGAACCGACGGTTCCGTAGCAAGGCGGGGCCCACCAACGTGCTGTCGTTTCCGGCGCCGGCGAGCGCGGCGCCCCATCTCGGCGACGTCGCCCTCGCCCAAGGGGTCTGCCTCGCCGAGGCGCGCGACCAGGGCAAGCGGCCGGAGCACCATCTGATGCACTTGGTGGCGCACGGCGTGCTGCATCTTGTAGGATACGACCACCAGACCGAGGTCGAGGCCGAGACCATGGAGGCGCTGGAGCGCCGTCTGCTGCAGGCGCTTGGCGCGCCCGACCCCTATCAGGGCGCCTTGCCGGGCGGGACCCATGCCGTCTGACGAGGCCGACCGATCGTCCGAGGCCCGTTCCGGTCCGATGGCCCGCCTGGGCGCCTGGCTGATCCGGCTGGGCCTGCGGTTCGGCGGCGAGCCGCCGGCCACCCCGCGCGAGGTGGCGGCCGAGGCCGCCGCGGCCGCCGGCGACGGCGCCCTGGACATCGTCGACCAGGCTGAGGCCTTCCAGACAGTCCGCGTGTCGGAGGTGATGACCCCGCGCGCCGACATCGTGGCGGTGGAGATCTCCACGCCCTTCGAGGAGCTGGTGCGCCGTTTCGCCGACGCGGAGCACTCGCGCATGCCGATCTACCGCGAGACCCTCGATGAGCCGGTCGGGGTGGTAAACATCAAGGACGTGTTCAAGCTTCTGCAGCCGCACGACACCGGCATGCGCCCCGACCCCAGGGAGCCGGTGCTGCGGCGCCTGCGCCGCCAGGCGCTCTATGTGCCGGGCTCGATGCGCGCCGCCGACCTTCTGATCCGCATGCAGGCCAGCCGCATCCACATGGCCCTGGTGATCGACGAGTTCGGCGGCACCGACGGCGTGGTCACCATCGAGGACCTGATCGAGTCGGTCGTGGGCGAGATCGACGACGAATACGACGAAGCTTCCGCCCAGATCGTGTTGCGTCCCGGCGGGGTCTACGAGGCTGACGGCCGCGCGCCGCTGGAAGATCTCGAGGAGGTGCTGAAGGCCAGCCTGACGCCCGCGGACCTGGAGGAGGAGATCGAGACGGTCGCGGGCCTGGTCAGCGCCATCGCCGGACGCCTGCCCCAGCGCGGCGAGGTTATCGCCCACCCGGCCGGCTTCGAGTTCGAGGTTACCGACGCCGACCCTCGCCGCATCAAGCGGGTGCGGGTGCGTCCCGGCCAGGCGGCCTCGCCCGAGGAACCGCCGGTTCCCGCCGAGCCCGCCAGATCGGCCAAGGCGGGCCAGACCAAGGCCGCAAAGGCCGGCCACGCCAAGGCGGCCCAGATCAAGCCGGACAAGGCGGCCGAAGCTTGAGGCTGTCCGCGTCGGGACGCCGCGCGGGGCCCGTGCTGGCCCTCGCGGCCGGCGGGATGGCCGCCATCGCCCATCCGCCCTTCGGCTTCCTGCCGGGGCTTCTGGGCTACGCGATCCTGTTGCATCTGCTCGATGTCGCGCCCGGTCCGCGGCCGCTGCGCGCGGCCTTCTGGCGCGGCTGGCTCGCCGGCTTTGCCTATTTCTTCATCGGCTGCTGGTGGGTGGCGGAAGCCTTCATGGTCGACGCGCGCGGCCAGGGCTGGATGGCGCCCATCGCCGCCTGCCTGCTGCCGGCGGGCCTTGGCCTGTTCTGGGGCGCCGCCGCGGCGCTCTACCGCGTGTTCAGGCCCGAGGGCCCCTCCCGGGTGCTGGCCTTCGCCGGCGCGCTGACCGCCCTGGAGTGGGTCCGGGGCCATCTGCTCACCGGCTTTCCCTGGAACCTGCCCGGCGTCGCCTGGCCGGCCGGGGGCGCGGTGTCCCAGGCCGCCTCGGCGGTCGGCGCCTATGGCCTGACCTGGATCACCCTGGCCCTCGCAGGAGCCTTCGCCCTGCCGTTCGGTCCCGATCGCCGCCGGTCGCTGGCCTGGACCGGCGTCGCCGTGCTGGGGCTTGCCGCGCTCTGGGGCTGGGGGGCGGCCCGGCTCGCCCACGCCGTCGTCGATGACGCGTCCGCCCCGGTGGTGCGGGTGGTGCAGCCCGACGTGAAGCAGGAGAAGAAGTATGAGGACGCCAGCATCCGCTCCATCTTCCAGCGGCACCTCGAGCTGACCGCGCGGCCCGCGGCGCGGCTGCCCGACGTGGTCGTCTGGTCGGAAGGCGCCATCCCGATGTCGGCCAACGACCTACTGGCGCCGGGCGGGGGCGGGGAGGCCGGCCTCAGGGCCGCGCTGCGGCCTGGCCAGACGCTGCTGATGGGGACCTACCGCATCGCCGGCGATGCGGCCCGCCCGCTCTACTACAACAGCCTGTTCGCGGTGCGCGACGAGGCCGGGGGCCTCAAGGTGACGGCCGTCTACGACAAGTACCGACTGGTGCCGTTCGGCGAATTCCTGCCGGCCGAACAGCTGCTTCAGCCGCTCGGCTTCAAGGACCTCACCCACATCGCCGACAGCTTCTCGCACGGCGCGCCGCCGGCCCCGATCCGGCCCGAGGGGACCCCCGCCGTACAGCCCCTGATCTGCTACGAGAGCCTGTTCCCCGATCTGGTCCGCGACGCCGTGCGCCGCGGGGGCGTGCGGCCGCGCTGGATCGTCAATGTCTCCAACGATTCCTGGTTCGGCGTGACCTCCGGGCCGATCCAGCACCTGAACCAGGCCAGTTACCGCGCTATAGAGGAGGGAATGCCCATTGTTCGGGCGACGCCGACCGGCATTTCAGCAGTGATCGACGCCTATGGCCGTATTCGCCCAGGAGGACGCCTGGGATTTGGCCAGATCGGAGTGGTCGACTCACCCCTTCCGGCAGAAATTAAGGTTACTACCTACGGTCGTCTTGGCGATCTAGGTCTCGGGCTGCTCTTTATCCTGTCCATATTAACCTTGCGCCGAGGCATTTGGTCTCGATTGCGCAGATTGTCAGTGACAACTCGGCAGTTTTGGACGAAGCACTAGTCGTTTAGTCGAGGTGGGCAGGTGAAGTCAGCTGAAATCATGATTGAAAGGGCCGATACCCAAAGATCGCCCAACCCCGTGGACCTCCACGTCGGCGGCCGCGTCCGGATGAGACGCAAGATGCTCGGCGTCAGCCAGGAGCGACTGGCCGAAGCCTTGGGCCTGACCTTCCAGCAGGTGCAGAAGTACGAGCGGGGCGCCAACCGCGTCTCCGCGTCCAAGCTGTACGAGATCGCCCGCTTCCTCGGCGCGCCCGTCGCCTATTTCTTCGAGGGGCTGTCCGATCCCAGCGTCAAGGGCGCCCCCTCGGCCGACGAGGTCTCCGAGCAGTTCGTGCACGACTTCCTGATGACCCCCGAGGGCCTCGAGCTGGCCGCCAGCTTTCCGCGCATCAAGCGCGGGCGGCTTCGCCGCCGGATTCTGGATTTGGTGCGGTCCCTGGTCGAGGACGAAGAGGCCGGCTGACGCCGCGTCGTGGTGGTGGTCCGGCTACCCTTGAACGATATAAGGATGTCCTTATACGTGCCTGCCTACCCGCCGGCAGCGCGGGCTCAGCGCACGGGAGGTCAGCTTGGCGCGTTCGTCCTACATTTTCACCAGTGAGAGCGTGTCGGAGGGTCATCCGGACAAGGTTGCGGACCGGGTGTCGGACACGGTGGTGGATGCGTTTTTGTCGGCTGATCCGTTTTCGCGGGTGGCGTGCGAG